>ENA-ORBV01002766-ORBV01002766.1-microbial-mat-metagenome-genome-assembly--contig:-NODE-2766-length-36483-cov-4.908806_pt1 | contig 36483 bp, 32 predicted proteins | sample MGYA00237777_ERZ505514 | MGnify/ENA primary metagenome ERZ505514 (study PRJEB26160, sample SAMN06269048) | microbial mat metagenome | isolation source: Oligotrophic lake microbial mat | place... | reverse complement strand
GTGTCCACCTGACCCATTCTCCCGGCATGAACACCCTCCGTCCCCGTCCCACGCCTGGTCTCGGCGCAGCCGCGATCGGAGTGGAGGAAGAAGCCCTCGTTCTCGACGTGCTTCGTCGGCAAGAGCTGTTTCGCTATTACGGCAACAACCCGGAGCAGCCTCCGCCGATGGCGGCCCTCCTGGAAACGGAGGCCCGCGCCCTCTTTGGCACCCCCTACGCTCTCGCGGTCAGTAGCGGCACGGCCGCTTTGGAAACAACGCTCGCTGCCGCGGGCGTTGGCCCCGGCGATGAGGTGATCGTGCCCGCCTGGAGCTGGATCTCCTGCTTCACCGCAATCGTCCGAAGCGGCGCGCGTCCGGTGCTCGCCGAAGTCGACGCCTCGCTCTGCCTTGATCCGCGTGAAATCGCCCGGTTGCACACCCCGCGCACGCGAGCCGTGCTCGTGGTGCATTATCAAGGCGCGGCCGCCGACATGGCGGCGATCGAACTCGCCGCCCACCGCCGGGGATTGTTCGTCATCGAAGATTGCGCCGAAGCCCCGGGTGCGACTTACCGCGGCCGGCGTCTGGGCACGTGGAGCGATGCCGCCATTTTCAGTTTCCAGCACAATAAACCGATGACCGCCGGCGAGGGAGGTCTGATCATCACCCGTGATTCGCGCATCTACGAACGAGCGGTGCGCCTGCACGATCTCGGCCAATACCGCCCCTACCACGTCGGCATCACACCGCCTCGCGAAATCGCCTTCTCCGGGGGACAGGCGAGAATGTCCGAACTGACGGCCGCCGTCGCCCTCGCTCAGCTCCGAAAACTGGACCAGGTGCGGGACCACTGCCGGTCGCTCAAGGCCCGCATCGCTCCCCGAATCATGCAACTCCCGGCCATCACCCTCCGTCCGTTGGCCGATCCGGACGGTGACTTCGGTTTCGAACTCTATTTCTACGCCCGCGATGCCGCCTCCGCCGCCACATTTCGCGATCGTCTCGATGCCCGCAATGTCTGGTGCCAGCGCCGAACCGGCACGTATCCGCAGTACCACCGCGACTACCTCAAGAGCGGCCTCGCCGCCCACCCCAAGCTGTCGCCTTTCCGCGACCTGCCGAACTGGCCCGCCACGGGCTATCGACCCGAAGATTTTCCAGTGACCGAGGACCTCACCAACCGTTTCGTCGCGCTCCCCCTCGGCTGGCGCTTCACCGCGGACGACGCGGACCACATCGCGGCGAGCGTCGAAGCCGTGCACGCGGAACTCACACTCTGAAGTCGTCCCGCGGGATGTCATCCAATGGATGACATCCCGCCGCGCCTAGCGCACGTGGCGGCGGGCGACGGCGTCGATGGCTCGTCCGACTTTTTCGATGTAACGGTCCGACATCGCCTCATTGATCGGCAGGGTCACGCCGTCCCTGAGGATGGCTTCGGCGATGGGGCACCGTACGTCGCGGTAGTCCATGCTGGTCAAGCCGGCGTCCCTTACCGGCCAGTGTCCACCGAAGAAATTGTGTGTTTGAAACACCGAGTACCGATAGACCGGCTGCGGGATGTAGCCGGCGTTCGCCGCGACGCCCTCAGTCCGCAAGTCTGCCACAAACGCGTCGCGTGATCCGCTCAAATGAGAGAGATCGAGCCGGAGAAAATAGAACCAGTAGCTGTGATACCCACCCGGCTGGACCACCGGAGGAAGCACGCCGGGCGTGCCCGCCAGGCTCGCCGAAAGGGCATCACCCAGACGATTGCGCGTCGCGGCGATTCCTCCGAGCTTGGTCAATTGCGCGGTTGCGACCGCGGCCTGCGGCTCACTCATCCGATAATTCGGTGCCAAATCGACCGGATCACGACCACCGGTCACGCGATCATAGCATTTGTCACCCCATTTTGAAAGACCGCCACCCAACGCTTCATCGTTGGTTGCCACGACGCCGCCATCACCACAGCTCAGGTGCTTGAAATCGTTGAAGGAATAACAGGCGAGGTCCCCGTACAATCCAACCGGCAAGCCACGGTAACGCGCACCCCAAGCTTGGGCACAGTCTTCAATCACGGATAGCCCATGCCGGCGGGCGACGGCGAGAAGCGCTTCAAGGTCGCAGGGATTGCCCGCAACATGCACCGGCATGATCGCCCGGGTCCGGGCGGTGATCGCACGCTCGACGGCGGCCGGATCCAAATTGTACGTACGGGGATCGACGTCGGCAAAGACCGGAACGCCCTGCTGGTAAAGAATGCCGATGACCGACCCCATGTCGGTGATCGGAGGTACAATCACCTCCTCGCCTGGACGGAGACGCAAGGCCGCCACGGCCACATGCAACGCGGCCGAGCCCGACGAGCAGGGGAAAACGTGCTTCAATGGATAATGCCCTCGAAACCCGTCGATCAACGCGGTGGTCTGGGGTCCTTTCCAATAGAAGAGCGACTCCTGCCCGACCATCTCCGTCAAACGGCTGAGCTCAGCCTCGCCCCAACGCCGAGGACGCGGCAACGGTTCATCGACAATCGGGGAATGATCGGAACTCATGGTTGGAGGAAACGCTCGAGGTTGCGATGCGAGAGGGACGCCAGGCGTGATCCTTTCAAGCCGCTCGACACGATTTTTGCGTTCGCCGCTGCCGTCACCAAGAACGGAGTATGCGACGCGAAGACGAGCTGCTCAAGGCGGACCTTGGCGAGAAGGTGCTGGACGGTATCATGCCACTCCGCAAAAGAGAGGTCTGCGAGCAGGTGCGCGTGCTGCGGGGCCAGGGTAATTACTTCGCTCCGCAACAGCCCGCTGACCAGGAGAGGACCTTCGGGATGTGCTGCCAGCAACCGTGACAGATCACGCATCGATACCGGCTTGATTCGCAGTGCGTGGTGCTCGTGACGCTCGTCAATCAGCCGGACCTGGATCGCGAGTCGCACACCGCGCTGGCGCAACTCCAACACCAGCTCCGCCATCGGCCGGCTGCCGAGAGAAATTCCGTGGTAGCTGGGCAACACCCGCACCAAACGCACGCGCTGATCGCGGGTACAGACCTCCAATTCGTCCCGCCAGTTGGCCAGGACCGGATTGATCACCGGGACCGGGACCAACTCAGGAAACAATCGAGTTGAGCGCAGGAGAGCGCGATTGGCCGCTCCGGGTTCCGGCGCAAAGACTGCATCGAGTGGAGAAACGACCGCTCGATCAATGCCCCGCTCGCGCAGATGAGCCATCAAGGTCCGGGGGGAGTGCTCGGTGAGAAAGGCAAACGGCCAGCGGCCGATCCAAGTATTCGCGTCGAAGGCACTCATGGTCGTCTCAAAAGCTCGCAGGCGTTGTCACGGAGGATCCGCCTCTGGGTGGCGGCGTCGAGGCCGGAATCGGTGATGCGTGCGATTGCGACCGCAAAATCGCGGATGGGAGCATCCGAGCCGTAAAGCACCCTACCCGCTCCGAGCTGTTCGACGGCGTATTCAACCAGTCGGGCTTCCGGAGCCGCGCCGGATGTATCAACCCAAAGGTTGTCGCAGGATCGGGCCGCGAGCACGCCCCGGACACCACAACCGGTGAGATGCGCCATGATGACCCGGACATTGGGAAACCGGCGGGCGAGCAGGACTGCGTCTTCCGGATCCGTGTGGTAACGACGCTGACGAATCTTGGTCATGCTCCAAGCATGCTGCAGGACAACCAGATCGTGGCGCTCGGCCGATGCCATGACCGGCCGCATGCACGCATCACGGGCATTGTTCGCAATCTCCAGTTTCAAACCGCGCAGGCCCAACTCCACGCAACGCTCAACCTCGCGCCAAACCGCTCGCTCTCCAAGCGTGGGATTCAGGTAGCAGAACCCCGTCACCATCTCTGGATACGTTTTGACCAGCCAGACCGTATCGTCGTTGATCTTCCGAATCTGCGCGGCGTTGGGCGAGCGTCCGTAGGCCAGGACATCCCCCAAGGCGACCAGATGGTCAATTCCCTGAGAACGAGCGCTCGCCAGAAAGGATTTCACGCCCTCACGGCCACGTCCGTCATCCCGAAACAACGGATGAGTATGAACATCAAGAATCGACATGAAATTTCACGGGTTCTGAGATTAGCTAACCCCACGTTAATCACGGGACAAAACGTGACAAGCCCCTGTTGGATTGATTCACTCTCAGGCTGAAATTTCATGAAGCCCCTTCTCAAAACTGATCACGAAATCGAGGCCTTGCTCTCAACGCCGACAAAAGGGGCGCTGGACGCGGTTGCGAATCTGCCGGGTGACTTTCTGGTCCTGGGAGTGGGAGGCAAGATGGGCACAACCACCGCGGTGATGTTGCGACGGGCGCTGGATGCAGTCGGGCGGCGAGATGCCGTGGTGACAGGAGTATCGCGATTCAGCCGCGCAGACGCGCGCACCGAGCTGGAGTCATGGGGAGTGCGGACCCAAGCCTGCGACCTCGCCGAGGCGGCTCAACTGCAGACATTGCCTGCGGTCCCCAACGTGTTCTACCTAGCGGGACAGAAATTTGGCACGTCATCCGCACCGGAAGTGACTTGGATTCAAAACACCCTCGTACCGGCGCTGGTCGCGCAACGTTTCCGCGATTCACGCATCGTGGTCTTCTCCACGGGCTGCGTCTACCCCTTTACCCCCGTCACCGGAAACGGTTCCAAGGAAGGGGATGAACTGGCTTTTCTCGGTGAGTATGCCAGCACCTGTGTCGGTCGGGAACGCATCTTCACCCACCACTCCAAACTCTACGGCACGCCCCAGTTGATCTACCGGTTGAATTACGCAGTCGAACTGCGCTACGGCGTGTTGGTTGATCTGGCGCTGAAAGTCCTGCGAGGTGAGACCGTCGACGTGACGATGGGATGGTTGAACTGCATCTGGCAGGGAGACGCATGCGCGAGAGCACTCCAGTGCCTCGGGCATACTGCGTCACCGCCGCGAATTCTCAACGTGACAGGTTCGGAAAAACTGAGCGTGCGAGCGTTGGCGACGGAATTTGCCCGCCGTCTGGGTCGCGATGCCATCATCGTTGGCGAGGAAGCGCCGACCGCCTGGCTGGCGGATGCCAGCCAATCCATCGCACTCTTTGGCCCGCTGGAAACCCCCGTCGAGAAGATGGTCGAAATGATCTCGGACTACGTCATCGGAGGGGGCAAACTTCTCGGCAAACCCACCCACTTCGAAGCCCGGAACGGACAATTCTAATGATAAACCTTCGTCAGCACCTGCTCGCCGGTCAAGTCATCCCGGCCCACCCCCTCGCGCTGGATCCGCAGCGACGATTTTCGGAGCGTTCGCAACGCGCCCTGACCCGCTACTACCTTGCGGCGGGCGTCGGCGGCCTGGCCGTCGGAGTCCACTCCACCCAATTCGAGATTCGCGAACCGCAGCACGGCCTTTACCGGCCGGTGCTCGAACTCGCGGCCGCGACCGCGGCGGAAGCATTCCGCGAGTCCGGCCGCCGGGTCGCGATGATCGCGGGCATCTGCGGTTTGACCCCTCAAGCGGTCAAAGAGGCCGAACTGGCGCACACGTTGGGCTACGATGCCGGTCTGGTCAGCATGGCCGCCCTGCGAAAGGAGACGGAAGAGGAGGTCCTCGCCCACGTCGCAACCGTGGCCAAGGTGATCCCGGTGATCGGCTTTTACCTTCAACCCGCGGTCGGAGGACGCGTGTTCAGTTACGCGTTCTGGCGGCGGTTTGCCGAGATCCCGGAAGTGGTGGCCATCAAAATCGCTCCATTCAACCGCTACCAGACAACGGATGTTGTCCGAGCCGTCGCTGCTGCCGGACGGGACGATCTCGCTCTCTACACCGGCAATGACGACACGATCATCGCCGACCTCCTCACGCCGTATTCATTTACCCACAACGACCGCCGTGTGACGCGGCGCATCGTGGGAGGGCTCCTCGGGCATTGGGGAGTGTGGACGCACGCGGCGGTCCGCCTGTTCCGCGACATTCAGGCGGCCGCCCGGGAGCCCGTCCTGCAGGCGAACTGGCTCGAACGGGCCGCGGCAGTGACCGACATGAACGCCGCGCTCTTTGATGCCGCCAACCAGTTCCATGGCTGCATTCCCGGGATTCTCGAAGTCCTTCGCCGCCAAGGCCTGGTCGAATCCGCGCATTGCCTCAACCCCGGCGAAGTCCTTTCCCGAGGCCAAGCGGAAGAGCTGACCCGAGTGGCGAAAGCCTACCCGGACTTGATCGACGATCCGTTCGTCACTGAACACCGCGATCGCTGGCTCCGCTGAACCATGAACCTTTCGCCCCTTCCCGACTCCTGCGAGGCCCTGCTGGCCCAGATGATGGCGGTCGAGACGGTCAACCTCCAGTTCGACGGCCCAGCCGGTGGCGAGGAACGCCTCGCGGCTCATCTGGAGGACCTCGCGCAGCGCTGGGGGCTGCAGACGCAACGCTGTCCGATCGGCGAAGGCGGTCCGTTCAATCTGGTGATCACCACCCCTCTGATACCGGACGCAGAATGGATGCTCTTTGAAAGTCACCTGGACACCGTCAGCATCGCCGGAATGACCGTCCCTCCCCTGACCATGACGGTGAAGGGCGAACGGCTCCACGGGCGGGGTTCCTGCGACACCAAGGGATCCGGAGCAGCCATGCTCTGGGCTCTGAAGACCCACGCCGGGGACGAGCGACGCACGCGAAATGCCGGAGTCGTCTTTGTCGTCGACGAAGAGGCAGGCATGACCGGCGCGCAGAACTTTGCAGCCAAGGATCTCAAACGCTTCACGCCCCTTCGCGGGATCGTGGTCGGAGAACCCACGCGACTGCGTCCGGTGGTCGCCCACAACGGGGCGCTCCGCTGGCGCAGCATCACCCGGGGTGTCGCCGTACACTCGGCGGATCCCAGCAAGGGCCGCTCGGCCATCCGGGCGATGGTGTCCGTCATCGACGCCTTGGAGAAAGAGATGATTCCGAAAGCAACGCGAACGTTTCCCCTGACTGGAAGCGCAGCAGCCAGTATCAATGTGATCCGAGGGGGCTCCGCGACGAACATCATTCCAGACTATTGCGAGATCTGGTGTGACCGCCGTCTGGTTCCTGGTGAAGCGGTCCCCGACGTGCTTGCTGAACGCGATGCGGCCCTCGCGGGACTCGAGGTCGAACACGACAGCGAATTTCTTGCGCCGCCCCTGCCACCGGAAAACTCGGCTGCCTTGCACGCTTGGATCAAGCCCGCCATGCGCAGCCAAGGACTGAACGCCTCCGAGACGGGGGCGCCCTACGCGACCGATGCGAGCCACTACGCGGCAGCCGGAGCTCAGGTTCTGGTTCTCGGCCCTGGCGATATCGCCCAAGCTCACACGCGTGACGAATGGCTGGATCGCGAGCAACTGGCCCGCGCGACGGCGCTCTACCTGGCGATCCTTCGCCTGCCATAACGAGCGATTGACCGAAGCGACCGGCAGCGACCTTTGCGTCTCGTTGACAGCCGTTTCGGCGTCAGGCTAACCTCCCCGGATGGACAAACCCTCGTACACGCTGGAGTTCGAGAAGCCCCTGCGGGAACTCAGCGCGCAACTTGACCAACTGCGGCAACAATCACTCGAGAGTAATCTCGATGTGACGTCGGAAGTCAGTGCAATCGAGCGGAAAATCGAGGCGACGCAGAGGGAGATCTATTCCGGTTTGACCGCATGGCAGCGCGTCCAGATCGCCCGACACCCCAAACGGCCCTATGCGTTGGATTACGTCGACGCGATCTGCGAGGGGTTTCAGGAAATGCATGGGGACCGACAGTACAACGACGACCGAGCCCTGGTCGGAGGGACTGCCTTTTTTAAAGGCGAAGCGGTGATGATCGTAGCTCAGCACAAAGGACGCGACACCAAGGAAAAGGTGGCGCGCAACTTTGGCATGCCTCAACCCGAAGGATATCGCAAGGCATTGCGATTGATGAAGATGGCCGAAAAATTCGGCCTGCCCGTGTTCTCGTTCATCGACACTCCCGGTGCATATCCGGGGCTCAGTTCGGAAGAACGCCACGTTTCGGAAGCGATCGCGGTCAATCTCAGGGAAATGGCACTCCTGCGGGTGCCCACGATTGCGATTGTCGTGGGGGAAGGCGGTTCCGGAGGTGCACTCGGTATCGGTGTCACCGATCGAGTCCTCATCTTCGAAAACAGCTACTACTCGGTCATCTCCCCGGAGGGATGTGCCGCGATTCTCTGGAAAGATGCTGCCTCGGCACCTAAAGCCGCGGAAGCCTTGAAGTTAACCTCAGATCATTTGCATCGCTTTGGAGTGGTTGAGGAGATTATACCCGAACCTTTCGGCGGCGCACACCACGATCCAGCCCAAACGGCGGCGGCCCTGAGCGCCACCCTTCAGAAGCACCTCAAGGACCTGCGAAGCCTGAGCGAAGAGCAGTTGCTCGATACCCGCTATGCCAAACTTCGCCGCCTCGGGGTCTACGAGGAGGCAGGCGTCGTTCATTCCTGAAGCGTGGTCAAATCTCGCGCAATCACGGGCCGTGCACGCTGGGATCGGAGACCCGCACGTTGGCTGCGCTGATCGCGGTCGTCCGGCCGGTCTCAGTGTCAAGAATGTAGAGACGGCGGGCGTTGGGGGAACGCTGGGTGTAAACCAGATGACGTCCATCGGCGAGCCACACCGGCTCGATCCCGTCGGACGGTGCCTTTGACACCACCCGCGTCGAACTCCGGCTGAGGTCATGAACGGCAATCTGGTAGCCGCGGCCGATGCGGATGGTGAAAGCGATCAAGTTGGGGTTGCCGCGACTCCAATCAGGTTCTGCGCAGTAACCACTGATGTTCGTCGCAAGCCGGCGCGGTTGCCCTCCCGATGCAGGCATAACGTAGAGTTGGGGTCCTCCCGCAGCATCGGAAGTGAACACCAATTGGGATCCATCAGGGGAAAAACAGGGCGACGCCTCGACACTCGAAGTGCGGGTCCGCCGCGAAACCTGACGTCCCTGCGCATTGCTGATGTAAATTTCCGGGTTCCCTTCCCCACTGAGCACCATCGCGACCTGCTGACCGCTGGGACTGAAGCGGGCGCTGCTATTCGTCCCCTGAAAGGTGACGAACGTGGTGCGCTGCAGACTGCTGAGATTGATCTGGTAGATATCCGGAAAGCCGTTTTTGAAGAAACTCGTGTAGAGCAACTTGGTCCCATCCGGTGACCAGCGTGGCTTGAGCGCCTGGGAGTTGTCGCGGGTGATCTGGCGAACCTCGCCGAAAAACAAGTCGCCGGTGTGAACTTCCATTTTGCCGCCCGTCTCCACGATGAACGCGAGTTTGCTGCCAAAAAAGCCCTTCAAGCCACTCGTCCGTTCGACCGCAAAATCCGCTGCGCGAAACAAGGCATTACGCTGGCTGGAGCCCGTGATGGTCTGCGATGCAACCACCGCCCCGGCCTTCTTCACTTGCACCTGAACCTGATTCGCCCCAGCCGCGGAAAACCGGATGTCGAAGGCTCCACCGCTGGAAACCCGACGAAAGCGCCCGTGAGCATTGAAGGCGACATTCGCAAGTTGCTCTAGCTCCGGAGTCGCCGCGGTCACGGTGACTGCGATCGTCTTGGCATCGATCATGATCGGAACATCCCCGAGATCACGCACTTGTGCCCGGATTGCAGACGCGGCCACGAAAACAGCGGCAAATGATACAAAAAAACGCAGGAGGTTTTGCATGGAACGGGTTCTTGAAGGACGGTGACGCAGCGACGGCATTTCTATTTACACCCGAATCCTCCTTAACAACGTCAAAACCTCCGCGTTCCCGAAATCCTCACCACCGTGTCACCTGAATCGATCAAAGAGCATCTCAAGCAAGTCAAGTATCCTGGATTCACCCGCGACATTGTGTCCTTCGGGCTGGTTCGTTCAGCCGCTTACGTCGACGGCACCGTCAAGGTGAGCCTCATTCTGACGACCAATGATCCCAAAATCCCCCTGCACGTCAAAAATGAGGTCGAGAAGTGCCTCCGAACGTTACCCGACGTAAAAGACATCATCATCGATGTGGCGGTCCAACCGGTGCGAGCCGCCCCGGCGCCAGCAAATGGCGGTAACCAAGCAGGCACCGTCCAAGCGCCGAAAACGATTCGCCATGCGATCGCGATCGCCTCGGGCAAAGGCGGCGTCGGCAAAAGCACGTTTTCGGTGAATCTCGCCTGCGCCATGGCTCAGGTACTGAGCGCTCAGGGTCGGCCGGATCGGGTCGGATTGATGGACTGCGACATTTACGGTCCAAGTGTTCCCCTCATGATTGGCGCGCACGGTCGCCCAGAAGTTGAAGGTGATGTTCTCCTGCCGATCGTTTCCCACGGAGTAAAAGTCATGAGCATGGGATTTCTCGTCGACGACAATACTCCCGTAGTCTGGCGCGGACCGATGATCATGAAGACCGTGCAGCAGTTCGTCCAAAACGTTAAATGGGGCGAACTCGACATCCTCTTGGTCGATCTCCCTCCAGGGACGGGTGATGCGCAGCTTTCTCTCGTGCAAACCCTCCCGCTTGATGGAGCGGTCATTGTCACGACGCCGCAACCGGCGGCGACCAATGTCGCCCGAAAAGGTGGCTTGATGTTCCAGAAGGTGAACGTTCCGCTGCTCGGAGTGGCCGAGAATATGAGCTGGTTCATCGACCCGGCGGGAAATCGTCATGCACTCTTCGGCGAAGGCGGCGGGGCACGAACTGCGGAAGGTCTGGGAACGGTGCTCCTCGGCCAAGTTCCCCTCGTCCCGGCAATTCGAAGCGGTGGTGACTCCGGAGTGCCTCTTGTGGTTTCTGCCCCCCAAGACCCTGCAAGTCAGATATTTAGGTCGATCGCGGAGGCCTTGCTGGCTAAACTTGCGCATCGGTGAGGCATCTGCCTCCGTTGAAAAGAGGGAATCTCCCTAAGAAAACCCACCGTCGACACGCTGGCATTGACAGACTAGCCACTCTCCTCACCCTAATAGAAACTAGACACTCTATGAGACTCGAGAACCGACGTGCTCGTGCATCCTCTGTTCAGCATCTTGAGACTTGCGGCTGTGGGGTTGTCGCTCGCACCTAAATTTTTAAAACGCTGATGTTCGCTGCGGTTGCCATGCCATCTTCCTCGCACCTTTCGGAGCAATCCGGATCCCGAGACTTCGTCAAGCATTCGTCCCTCTACCAGGAGTTCCTCGCGGAGCGCGAAGAAATCCTCCGCCATAAATGGCTTGAATCAGAGCGGCTTGGCTACGATATCGGCTTCGAGCGAGCGCTTTTGGACTGGATTCGCAAACACCGTGAGAGTTGGCGTTCAGCCCGCCGGGCTCAGGTCTCGAGGCAGGCTCAGAGCAGTCTCCCATCCGATGCTCCGCGAAACGTGGCTCCGGATTCGCCTGCCCCTTCGAGGCGGTCCTGAAACGTTCGCCGAGCCCAACGGGCGGCGTGGACAACAAAAAAGCCGGGCTCGAGAGCCCGGCTGATGAAGTGAACTGACTTGGATCCCGGAGGATCCTGACGGAGATTTACTTGATCTCCTTATGCAGCGTGTGCCGCTTGAGAAACGGATTGTACTTCTTCTTCTCGATCCGCTCCGTGACCGTCTTCTTGTTACGCTTCGTCAAATAACGAGAGACAGGTTTACCCTCTTTGCGGGCTTCGGTGCATTCCAAGGTGACAACTTCTTGCATGGTGATAAATGGGTTTAAACGACAAACCAAACCCGCTGAACGCCGCCGCGCAACCACAAAAACGCTTCAGAATCCCCGCGGCACAGGGTCTTTTTCCCAACTGATGGAAGAGGCTGAAGATGAGGGCAGTTCCTTTTGGCTAGACCTTTTCAGCCGATTTGCTGGGGTGAGCTGGGATGAAGCCGAAACAAATCGAGGAAACGCAAAGACAACCGACAAACGAAGGCGCTGGGATGAGAGTGCGGATGGCAGAGCCAGGCGAAAAGGAGTGGTTTGACCGAGTGGTGGAAGAGCACCATGAGCTGGGAGCAGGAAAGGCGGTGGGCGATTACCTTCGGCAGGTGGTGGAGAGGAGGGGGGTGGCGGTGGCGCTTTTGACGTGGGGGCCGGCATGTTACGCGTTGAAAGACCGCGATCTTTGGATTGGGTGGAGTGCGACTCACCGGGCGGAGCGACTGAAGCTGGTGGTGCAAAACCGGCGATTCGCATTGCTCAGCGCGAAGGGGGCCGAACCCAATCTGGCGTCCCAAAGTCTTGCGGCGGCGCTCAGAGCGGTGCCGGAACATTGGCACGAAAGGTTTGGCTATCGGCCGTTGCTGGCGGAGACCTTCAGTAATCCCGAATCGCATGAGGGCACCTGCTACAAGGCGTCCAATTGGATCGCGGTGGGGACCACCGCGGGCTACGCCCGGCATCGGGCCGACCGGTATATCCGCAACGACTCCCCCAAAAAGCTGTGGTTGTACAGTCTGCATCCCGAAGCCAAGAGGCACCTGTGCGCGGTCAAGGTGCCCGCAGAATGTGCCCGAGCAATGGGTCCGGCCGCCACCGGCACCTTGCCGTTGCGCGAGCCGCAAATGGAATCGTTGTGGGAGTGCCTGTGCGGGGTGCCTGATCCACGCTCCCGTAACGCGAGGTTTCGGATCGGCTCGATCCTGACGATCATCGCGATGGCGCTGCTGGCCGGCTGTTCTCCGGGTTTTGTCATCACCGAGCCCGTCCGCCCCTCTGCATCGCCGCAGCCTCGCTGCTCTTTACGCTTCGCCCTCCCAAGACAAAAGACCCTGCGCCCGGGGCCACTGGGTCGATCCACCTACATCCGTTGCAGGGTTCGAAGGCCCAGAAGAGTGAGTCCCGATTCGAGCACGAGAAGGGTTCGCGCACAGAGCAAGAGGCGACGGGCACGCACGGAAGGTTCCTCGACCAAGACTTTATCGGCGGCGTAAAAACCGCTGTAGGCGCCTGCCAATTCGTAAAGGTAAGTGCAAAGGAAGTGGGGTCGCAGTTGCTGCGTGGCCAGCTCCAGCGCGCTCGCGAACCCGATGAGCTTGCGGGCGAGTGCGAGTTCAGTCTCGGTTTCTGGCGGGGTCGCTCCAGCGGTCACCGCACTGTCTGCTGGGTCGAAACCGTGTTTCCGGAAGATCGAGTGGATGCGGGCGACCGCATAGAGCAAGTACGGGGCGGTGTTGCCTTCGAGTGCAAGGATCTTGTCCCACGCAAAAATATAATCGCTGCTTCGATTTTGCGACAGGTCGGCGTATCTCACGGCACCGATGCCCACGGTGCCGGCAATTTCTCGGCGTTCGGACTCCGACAAATCGGGAGACTTTTCGGTGACGATGGCGAGGGCGCGCTCCTCAGCCTCGGCGAGCAGGGCTTTGAGCCGAATGGGATCACCCGAACGGGTTTTGATGGCCTTGCCGTCTTCGCCGAGAATTGTACCGAAGGACACGTGCTCAAAGCGTGGCAGCCTGCGGCCGGTCTGGCTGAACCACTTGCGAGTCGTCAGCCAGAGTTGCTCGAAGTGGTCGGATTGGCGGGCATCCGTCAGGATCGCGATGGAGTCTGCGTGAAAATGTTCGGTCCGATAGAGCATCGTCGCGAGGTCGGTGGACGCGTAGTTGGCGGCGCCATCAGATTTGCGAATGATGAATGGCTGGGTCTTGAAACGAGAATGCTCGGGATGAAAGACCACGAGCGCACCCTCGGATGGCACGGCCAGACCCAAGCGGGTTAACTCCTCATAAACCGGGCTAAGTTTATCATTGTAAAAGCTTTCGCCTAACTGGTGATCAAAATGGATGTCGAGTTTGCAGTAGATCTCCGTGAATGCGCTGGCACTGATTGAGTTGATCCGATTCCAAAGGCTGAGGTTCTCGGCATCCCCGGACTGGAGTTTCACCAGTTCGGCCCGAACTGAATCGAGAACCGCGGAATTTTCCTTGGTTGCGGCATCCGCCGCCTTGTAAAGGCGTTCGAGTTCCTCGAGGGGGTCTTTTGCCAAGGCGTCCTCGTTGCGGAGGTTCTTGTAGCCCCAGATCAGCTTCCCGAACTGTGTGCCCCAGTCACCGATATGGTGGTCGCGGATGACAATGGCTCCGCAGAAGGCGAGCATGCGGCAAATGGCTTCACCAATCACCATGCCGCGGAGATGGCCCACATGGAGTTGCTTTGCGGTATTGGGTGAGCTGAAGTCGACCACGTAGCGCTGTCCGTGATGCAGCTGAGATGCTCCAGTTTTGAGCTGCTCAAGTGAGCCGTAGGTCGACAGCCATTGCAAGAGTATGGCAGGTTTGAGCTTGAAATTGATAAATCCCGGACCGGCGATACTCACATCGCAAAGCTCAAGGGTGGCACTGGGAAGGACGGCGACCAGTTGTTCGGCGAGTGCGCGGGGGTTCAGTTTGCGTGCTTTTGCATAGCCGAGAATGCCATTGGCTTGAAAGTCTCCGTTGCGTGGATCCGCGGTGCGTAGTTCGGGGGAGAACGCGGTCGGGTCGAGACCGGCGTGGGCGGCGGCGGCGCTGACGGCCGCGGTCAGATCGTTGGCGGGTTGAAAGGAGACATGCATGGCGTCACCACACGACGCGTCATCCCGTCCGGCAAGCGCGATTTCTATCTGGCTTCAACCTTGCGATCGGGGCCGATCTCGTGTTGGCGGAAGCATTTCCGGCTCGACATTCCAAGGTGGGCGTGTTTGCTCGTAAACTTTTCCGGCCCACGGGCCGAGACGAGTTATTCACACTGCACAATGACGAAACGTAACATCCCTGCCCGGAGGTTTATCAAGCCCACATTTGAGTTTCTGATCGAGAAGAAACGCGATGGCGGCGAGTTCAACAAGGACGAAATCCGGTATATCGTCGACAGCACTTTGGATGGCGAAATGCCCAAGCACCAGCTCGCGGCTTTGGCCATGGCCATCTATTTTCAGGGAATGTCGGCGCAGGAAACGGCCGATTTGACTGAAGAGATGATGTTGTCCGGCGAAGTGATCGATCTCTCCGGGATTGCGAAACCGAAAATCGACAAATTTGCCACCGGCGGGATTGGTGACAAGACCGCGCTGGTACTGGTGCCGCTCGCGATGGCCGCGGGGGTGGTGGTTCCAATGATGTGCAGCGTCGAGCACGACTATGTCATCAGCACGCTGGACAAACTGGCGTCAATTCCCGGCTTCCGGAGCAATCTGACCAATGAGCAGTTTGTCAGTCAGCTGGCGCGGATCAACGGTGCGATCATTGCCCAGTCCAAGGACCTCGCTCCGGCGGACGCGAAACTTTACGAACTGCGCAAGGAAACGGGAACGATCCCGAGTCTTCCGTTGATCACGGGTTCAGTCCTTTCCAAGAAACTCGCGGAAGGATCCGAGGGGCTGGTGATTGATGTGAAGTGGGGCAACGGTTCCTTCATCAAGGATTTGGAACAGGCCAAGCAGCTTGCACGTTCCATGACCCGCGTGGGTCGTTCAATGAAGCGTCGGTGCGTGGCTTTGGTCACGGATATGAATCAGCCGCTGGGTGACACCGTCGGCACGGCACTCGAGGTCAAGGAAGCGATCCAGATCCTCAAGGGCGGCGGTCCTGAGGATATCAAGGAGCTCGTCTTGAAACTCGGCATGGAGATCGTGCGTTTGGCTGGCGTGGCCGGTTCAACGTTGTCGGCCAAGCAGACCGTGGAACGGCATTTGACCGACGGTTCGGCGCTGGAGAAGCTCAAGGAGCTCGTCAAGGCGCAGGGCGGGGACACCGCCTACATCGATCACCCGGAAAAGTTCCCGCAGGCGAAGCATATCCGCAAGCTCCCGGCTCCAAAACGTGGTTACGTTCACACGATCAACGCCGCGATGATTGCCCACGGGGTGCACCTCTTGGGTGCGGGGCAGACGCACGAAGGCGACAAGATCGACTATTCCGTGGGGGTGTCCGACATCCGGAAAGTAGGTACGCAGGTCAAGCAGGGCGAGCCGTTGATGATGATTCATTACAACGACGAATCCAAACTCGAGCAGGCGCTGAATTACTTCAAGGACGCCTACCGTCTGGCTCCGAAGCGCCCGACACCTCCCCCTCTGGTGGTGGAACGCGTCGCCTGAGTCCCGACGGACGTCAGTACGTCGCCTTTTCTCGCTTTAAAGGCCGTCCCGAAAGGGGGCGGCCTTTTTTATGTCGTGGATGACACCCTGCGCGGCGGGTCACAAAAAACCCGCGATTTATCTCGCGGGCACACGGGACCGGATTTGATCGGGAAACGTCAGGCTCGGCCCAAGTAAGTGCCGTCGACCGTGCTGACCCGGAGAAGCTCCCCTTCCTTGATGAAAAGAGGGACCTGAATCACCAGGCCGGTCTCGAGCTTGGCCGGCTTTTGGACGTTGCTGGCCGTGTCGCCTTTCACGCCATCGGCGCTTTCGACCACCTTCAGGGTCACCGTGGAAGGCAGATCAACCGAAAGGGCCTTCTCATCGACGAAGAGAACGTCGACCTTGCCGCCTGGCGTGAGGTAGTTTTTTACGTCGCCGAGGGTGCCCTCGGTCAGCTCGATCTGGTCAAAGGTCTCCGGATCGATGAAGGCAAATTGGCCCCGGTCCGCATAGCTGAATTCGAGCGTCCGGCGATCCGTCGGGAGCACCTCGATCGACTCGGTGGACGCGAACCGCTGGTCGAGGGCCTTGCCGTAGCGAAGATTACGCATCTTGATTTGCACGAACGCCCGAAGATTTCCTGGAGTGCGGTGCTGGGTTTCCATCACGAGATGGGGCTCGCCGTTGAATCTGATGACTTGGCCTTTACGGATGTCGTTGGCTGCGGGCATGGTAAGTTGGACGAGGATGGGCGTGAACGAGGTGCTAAAGGTTGATGGATTAACAAATGAGAACCGTGGGTGTCAAGAATTCGACCACGAGGACGACCGGTGCCCAAATTTCCCATGCCTAAGCGGGCCCGAGATTGAGGTGCCGGCAGGTTGGCGGTTTTCTCGTCGAGGATCCGCGAAAACCGCCCTTGCTGAACGTCCTCGGCTTCACTTGCCTCCGCGCTTGCCCTTTGCAGCCGACTTCCGACACTGCTGAGGATTTTCTGATATGAAACAACGCACGCTGGCGCGCGCCGTCTCCATCAAAGGGATCGGTCTGCATACGGGAAATCCGGTTCACCTGACCTTTAAACCAGCGGCGGCCAATCACGGATTGGTCTTTAAGCGGATGGATCTCAACGGTCAGCCGGAGATCAAGCCACGGATCGAGCTTGTGGGCGACCTCGTTAGGAACACCACCGTTCAGGAAGGACACGCCAAGGTTCATCTGGTCGAGCATGTGCTCAGTGCGCTGCATGGCTGCGGGATTGATAATATCCTGATCGAGATGGATTCGTCAGAACCACCGATCATGGACGGTTCCGCCCGACCCTTCGTGAATATGATTCTCGAAGGTGAACCGGTGGAACAGGACAAGGACCGGATCTATTACGAGCTGGATGCGCCGGTGTCGGTGATGAAAGGAAATCGCTCGATCATCGCGCTTCCCTACGACGGCCTGAAGATCACCTGCACCTCCACCGACGACCGCGGTTATCACACGCAGCATCTGTCGATCACGATTGACCCGGAAACCTACATCAGCCAACTGGCCGCGGCGCGCACTTTTACGATTTATGAGGACATCGAGGAGCTGCTCAAGCTGGGCAAGATCCGCGGTGGAAGTCTCGACGCCGCCATTGTCATCAAAGGCGGCAATATCCTCTCGAAGGAGCCGCTTCGATTCAAAGACGAGTTTGTCCGTCACAAGATCCTCGATATTGTGGGCGACATCGTCCTCCTCGGGGTCCCCCTCAAGGCGCACATCGTCGCCACTTGTCCGGGGCATCAGCTCAACGCCGAAATCACCCGCGCCCTCTTTGATCGCAGGCAGGAGTCGGCCAAGGGCGGGGCAAAGAAAAAGTCCGCGGCGGAGCCCAAATCGATGGTTCTCTCCCACGAGACTTCACTGGATATCCGACGGGTGCTTGAGACTCTCCCGCACCGCTATCCGTTTTTGATGATTGACCGGATCACCGAGTTCAAGGGCGAGGATGAGCTCACCGCGATCAAGAATGTGACGATCAACGAACCCTATTTCCAGGGCCACTTCCCCGGCAACCCGGTCATGCCCGGGGTATTGCAGCTGGAGTGCATGGCCCAGGCTGCGGGTGTGCTCATGCTCCGGCGGGGTTCGGTCGAGGGGAAGACCTCCCTCTTTATGAGCGCGGACAAGGTCAAATTCCGCAAGCCGGTGAGGCCGGGCGACCGCTTGGTGGTCTCAGCGAAACTGACCAAGACCCGAGGCAACAAGCTGGCGTCCGCCGAGGTCGTCTGCACGGTGGATGGCGTCGTGGTGTCATCGGCGGAGTTGATGTTTGCCATCGTGGACGAAGCAGACGTCACCTAGACAATGGCCCTGAATATCCATCCAAGTGCGGTGGTCGATCCGTCGGCACGTCTTGGCGCCGATGTCGAGATTGGTCCCTTTGTTTATGTCGGTGCGGGCGTTTCGCTGGGCGATCGTACGCGGTTGCACCATCACAGTTCGGTCGAGGGTTGGACGGAGCTGGGGCCGGACTGCGAGGTCTTTCCGTACGCCAATCTCGGCGCGAAAACCCAGGACTTGAAGTTCAAGGGTGGACGTCCGGGCGTGCGGATCGGTTCGCGCAACGTTTTCCGCGAGTATGTCACGGTGCATGCGGCGACCGCGGATGGAAACCTGACGGTGATCGGCGACGACAACACGATCCTCGCCTACTGCCACGTGGCGCACGACTGCGTCCTTGGCAGTCACATTGTGATGAGCAACCTGATCATGCTGGCGGGCCATGTGACGGTTGAGGACCATGTGACGGTGGGGGGCGCCGCCGGGGTTCACCAATTCTGCCGGATTGGAGCGTATGCGATGGTCAGCGCGTTCGCCAAAGTGGTGCAGGACGTGGCGCCATTTTTCATCGCCGATGGACAACCGGCGGTGATCCGTTCGATGAACAAGGTGGGGTTGGAGCGGAAAGGATACACTCCCGAGCAGATGGAGCGGGTCAAACAAGTCTATCGGATCATGTTCCGCGAGGGACTGAATCGCAGCCAGGCGATGGAAAGACTGGCGCAGCACCCATCCGCGGGGACGGAGGAATTCCGGCGGATTCTTGAGTTCGCGGCGACGAGCGAGCGCGGGCTGGCGCCGGGCAGCACGGTCTGAGTGGGAGATCGCGGGTGGGGGTGCCACGTTTCGGGCGGTGTGCCCGGCCAATCAGCCCGCGAGCGCGATCAGCCGCGGTCTGATCGGCAACGGTGCGACGCGCTACGGCTTCTTCTTGTAGACCGTCGCCGGGTCGAAGAGCCGTTCCGCGGTGTACTCCAGCGGAAAGGCGGTGCCAGCCGCGGCGGCATCGAGATCAGAAAGCCGCCGGTAGAAACAACTCTTGTAACCGTTATGGCAGGACGCGTTTGCCGATCCGGTTTGTTCCACTTTGATCAGGATCACATCCTGATCGCAGTCCGTGCGGATTTCCCGGACCGATTGAACGTTGCCGGATTCCTCACCCTTGACCCAAAGTTTGTTTCGCGAGCGACTCCAGTACGTCGCCTTCCGGGTGCGGAGAGCGTGCGCGAGCGATTCCGCGTTCATGAATGCGAACATCAGGACCTCCCCGGTGGCGAGATCTTGAGTGATGCATGGAATCAGTCCATCGGCTCCAAACTTGGGCTGGAACGTGGTGCCCAGTTCAATTTCTGAAGTGGTCGTTCGGGACGGGAAGCTCATGGAAGGAGGGTCGAAAGGGATGCGGTGCGGTGAGGGGTGTGGCGGTGGTGGCGCTAGGAGTCGCGTGAGGCCAACTCACGCAGGTAGTCGTAACTGTAGAGCCCTGTGCGATGGCCGTCGCTGAAATCGAAACGGATCGCGTAATTTCCGATTTTTTCCCAACCGAGGACGGTGACGCCTTCGAAGCGCTTGGGGCCGTTGCCGCCGTACTTGTTCCCGAAGATGTCGCGCTCGCCTTGGGTTTCGGCGCTGGGAGAAGCACCGCGGAGGCGGTCGGCGGCAAAGTAGGTTTCCGCTCCGTCGCTCCAGCGAATGGCGACCTCAGTTCCAATCAGTTGGATGTCGATCGGGGTATGCATGGTTGAGACCCTCCAGAAAAGGAATCAGAGCGCCGGGTGCCGAGGAAATTATTCCGTTGGAGCATCGATTCGCCGACAATCCACTCAAGGAGGTCGGACTCAAGGCGGCGCGGTCAGGGGTGAGGTTGCCTTTCGGTTCCAGGAGTCGCTTCGAGGTGTCCTTCATCTATGGAATTGCCATCCTTGGGTTGGCGGCGTGCTCTGAATCCTCACGCGTATTCGACGTGGCTGGATGCACAACCGTTTTTACACTGATTTTGATGTCGCCACCTGGGGAGCGGATCGGAAACCCGATTACCGCACGCTCTTTCAGATCGATCGGGATCGCATCATTCACGCGCATGCGTTTCGCAAGCTGCAGTCGAAGACGCAGGTTTTTCTCTCCGGCGAGTATGATTTTTACCGTACCCGCCTGACCCATTCCATGGAGGTGGCGCAAATCGGCCGCTCGATTTGCAACTACCTGCGCTGGCTCGGGGAACCGCTGGAGGCTGACTTTTTCATCGATCCGGATCTGGTCGAGGCCATCTGCCTGGCGCACGACCTCGGGCATCCACCCTTTGGTCACTCGGGTGAACGGACCCTGCAGGAGTTGATGGCCCGCTGGGGCGGATTCGAAGGCAACGCGCAAACCCTGCACCTCCTGACCGAAACGCTTTACCAGGAGGAAACGGGTGTCCGGGGCATGCAACCGACCCGGGCACTCATGGACGGCGTGCTCAAGTACAAGAAACTCTTCCGCGAGTTTCCGACGCCGCCAGGAAATCACTTTCTGTACGATCCGCAGGAACGGTACCGGTCCTTTGTCTTCGGGGGGACGACCGTGCCCGAGGAATGGCATCGTGGCGAGAAACTGAATACGTTGAAGAGCGTGGAGTGCCAGATCATGGATTGGGCGGATGATGTCGCGTACTCGCTCAACGACGTGGTGGACGGGGTGAAGGCGGGGTTTCTCACCGTGGACCGGATCGAGCGGTGGGCCGCGGGCGTGGGAATTGATGCTGAACGCCAGGTGTGGCTGGACGCGCTGATTGCCGGGATCCGGGCGGACCGCCTGGAGTCGGTCTTCGCGCAAAAAATCGGCGGGTGCATCACCGCCTGTCGTCTTCGACGCCGGACTACGTTCATGTCGCCGCAAACCCAGCGTTACCGATTTGAGCTCGTGGTGGGTGCCGCCGCGGAAAAGGAGGCCGCTTTCTACAAGCAACTGGCCAACGACATCATTTTTGAGAGCCCCCAGCTCCAGCAAATGGAGCACAAAGCGAGACGCGTCCTGTTTGATCTGTGGGATTCGGCATGGCGCAACTACGTGGATCGCGGTGCACGCGTGATCCACATCCTTCCGCCACGCGTCGGCCGTCTGATTGAGGCAGCGGCGGAACCAGGGGATAAAGCGCGCCAGATCTGCGATTGGCTGGCGGGGCTCACCGACGGGATGATTGTCCGAACCTACCGGAGATTGTTTGATCCGGAGTTTGGCAGCATCCGGGATCTCAGCTGAAAGCAGTCTGAAAGGGACAGGTCTCTCAGAGAGTTCCGTGACCTGAGCTCTGGGAACCCTTGGGGCTTGAATCCCTCAGCTCCGTTCGGTCCCGGTTTCGTCCTTTTTTCCCGGCGCCAGATTCCCGGCCTGGACCGCTTCGGCGATCATGTTCGCGGCGTACTCCCAAAGAGCGGTTGATCCTTCGGCAATATGTTGGTTACGAGCTACTACACGATCGTGGGTGATCCCATGACGCTTCCAGGCGGATCCTGCCGTTTTGACATTGAGAAGCATGGGTTGGAATCGATCGACGGCGGTGGCGAAACGGGCTTCTGGGGTGGCTTTGGCCTCAAATTCGTCCCAGAGAGCGCGGAAGTCGGCGGTTTGATCCGGCGGAAGCAAACCGAAGACTCGATCAGCCGCCTTGGCTTCTCTTTCATGTTGGTCAGCCATCCGTGCCGTGTCATAGGCAAATGTGTCTCCAGCATCGATTTCGACCAGATCGTGAAGGATTAACATTTTCAGCACGCGGAGGATGTCGAGCGTCGGCAGGTTGGCATGTTCCGCCAGCACGATGACCAAGAGACAGAGATGCCAGGAGTGTTCGGCATCGTTCTCGCTTCTGCCGCTGTGGATCAAAACCGTCTGTCGGAAGACGTCCTTGAGTTTGTCGACTTCGACAATGAACTGGATTTGCCGGGCGAGCCGTTGATCGATCATGGAATTGAGGGTTGAAGTGGTTTTTCCCGCTGGCGAGCTCGGGCTGAGATAAACGGGAGGCGAGCGTTTCGCGTCATCTGATTGCATTTCTAGGGGTCGTGCCCGATGAATCATTTCGGCATCGTCAACTCGGAGGGCTCCAGGGCGCACGCATGAACGTTTTCCTTGCTAGTCGCGGGTTCGAAACCTTTCGTTTATCGACTTTTGCCTGTATGAAAATCCTCGTCGCCGATAAGATCTCACCCAAAGGAGTCGCCTTCCTCCGAGAGCAGCCAGGCTTCGAAGTGGTGGAGGCGTATGGCTCCTCGCAGGAAAAGATGATGGAATTGGTCAAGGACGTGCATGCGATCGCGGTGCGTTCCGAGACGAAAATCACCGCGGAGGTGATTTCCGCAGCTCCCTTGCTGAAGGTCATCGGGCGGGCTGGTGTCGGAGTTGACAACGTGGACGTTGACGCAGCCACGGAGCGCGGGGTCATCGTGATGAACACGCCCTCGGGCAATACGATCGCGACCGCCGAGCTGACGTTTACGCACCTTCTCTGTGGTGCACGTCCTGTGGCGCAGGCCGCCGCGTCGATGAGGGCGGGGCATTGGGATCGGAAAAGCTATAATGGCATCGAGCTGTACAAGAAGACCCTGGGGATTGTCGGGCTCGGGCGAATCGGTGGCGAAGTCGCCAAAAGGGCGCAGGCGTTTGGCATGCGGGTGCTCGCCTTTGATCCTTACCTCGCTCCCAGCCGGGCCAAGGCAATGCAAGTTGAGCCGGCTACACTCGACGAATTGCTGGCCCAGTCGGACTACATCACCGTGCACATGCCTTTGACTGAGGATACGCACTACATGATCGATGAGGCAGCGTTCGAGAAATCCAAGAAGGGGCTGAGAATTTTCAATTGTGCGCGCGGAGGAATCATCAAGGAAAGCGCTCTGGTTGGTGCACTCAAATCAGGTAAGGTGGCTGCGGCCGGGCTCGATGTTTTTGAGGACGAACCGCTGGCGAAGGACAGTGAACTCCGTCAGCTGCCGAACGTTGTCCTGACGCCTCACTTGGGTGCTTCCACGGCTGAGGCGCAGGAGTCGGTCGGAATCGAGATCGCTGAACAAATCACCGATGTTCTGCGAGGCGGCGTGATTCGGAATGCGGTCAATATGCCTTCCATTGATGCCGCGGCGATCAAGGTACTTGGACCCTATCTCGATCTCGGCGCGAAGCTCGGCACCTTGGTGCAGCAGATCGCTCCGGCTCAGGTTGCAGAACTCCGCATCACCTATTGGGGCAAATTGCTCGATCTTGACACCAACTCGATCACCCGCGCGATTCAGCGCGGCTACCTTCGTCGAATCAGCGGTGACAGCGTCAACTTCGTCAACGCCCCCGTCGTGCTTGAACGGCTCGGAGTAAAGTGCGAGGTCGTCAAGTCGACCGAACACAGCGACTACACGGAATTGCTCGCGGTTGAGGCGATCGCCGCCGATGGCTCGACGAGATGTGCGACCGGGACTTTGTTCTCCAAGGCCTCGAAACCTCGGATCGTCACGCTGAATCACCGGGAAGTCGAAGTGGAGGCGGCTGGAAAGCTTCTGATCATTGAGAACAAAGATCAGCCGGGAATGATTGGATATATTGGCACCCTCTTGGGGAAGGATGGGGTGAACATCGCCAACATGTCGCTCAGCCGACAGGCGCCGGGCCTTACAGCGTTGATGGTGATCAACCTCGACAGTGAACCGAGTGATGGGGTCCGTCGGGAATTGAAGGGCAATCCCAACATCGTGCTCGCGAAGTACGTGGAGCTCTGAGCGGAAGAGACCCTGAAGCCATGTTGTTTCCCCTGCTGAGCTCCGGACTGTTCGGATACATCCTCGGGGCTTTGCCATTCGGCTACCTCGTGGCCCGTGCCCATGGGGTGAACATCTTTCAGCAGGGCAGCGGCAACCCCGGTGCGACCAATGTTCGCCGGGTTCTGGGAAAAGGACCTGGAAATCTTGTGTTCGGACTCGATGCGGCCAAGGGCGCGCTTGCGGCCGGACTTCCCTTGCTTGCGGCTCACCTGGGCTGGACGCAGGGGTTGACGGCACACCCATTGCCGAGTGCGATCGCGGGACTGATCGGCGCGCTCCTCGGCCACAGCTTTTCCTGCTTCACCCACTTCAAGGGTGGCAAAGGGGTGGCCACAACGGTGGGTGGTTTTGCGGTGCTGCTCCCCTTGGGGCTGCTGGCCGCGGCGGCGGTTTGGGCGCTGATCTTCTTCTCGACGCGTTATGTTTCGCTGGCGTCAATTGTCGCGGCGCTGACCTTGCCCGGGATCGCTTACCTTTTTCGCGCGCCGCCCGCACTTCTGGGGATCTCGGCCGCGATTGCACTGTTCGTCGTCATCATGCACCGGAGCAATCTGGCCCGTTTGATCAGCGGGACGGAGAGCAAATTTGCGAAATCCAAACCAGCGCCCCCTGAACGCTGAGACTGAATCGAAACGCGTCGTTCGAACATCCTTTTTGATCCTATGTCCTCTCGCACCATCCGCATCGGTCTCTGTGGTCTCGGCACTGTCGGTCAGGGTGTGTGGAAACACCTCTCGGCCAACCGATCGACGCTAGAGGCACGCTTGGGTGTGAAGATCGAACTGGCCAAGGCGGCGGTCCGCGATCCGGGTAAGGTGAGGCCGGTCAATGTCCCAGCGACAAAACTCGTTTCGGATCCACTCTCGATCGCGACCGATCCGTCGATCGACATTGTGTGTGAGTTGATGGGCGGCACGGGAGTGGCCAAAGAGGTGACTCTCGCTGCTCTTGCCCATGGGAAGATCGTGGTTTCGGCCAACAAGGCGCTGCTGTGTGAGAGCGGGGCGGCGGTTTTTGCCGCGGCCCGCAAAGGAGGCGGACGCTTCTTTTTCGAGGCCTCGGTGGCGGGTGGCATTCCGATCATCAAAGCCTTGCGTGAGGGATTGGTCGCGAATCGTTTCAAGCTGATCTACGGAATTCTCAACGGGACCTGCAATTACATCCTGACGCGCATGGGTGCGGAGGGGGCGGGGTACTCGGAGATCCTCGCGGATGCGAAGCGGCTCGGTTATGCCGAAGCGGATGAGTCGCTCGACGTGGGTGGTTGGGATACCGCGCACAAGGCCTCGATTCTCGCTTACCTCGCCCATGGCGTCTGGGTGAAGCCTCCGCAGATGATCGTCGATGGCATCACCCAGATCACCCAAGCCGATCTGAAACATGCCGCCACACTTGGCTACGGGATCAAACTTCTGGCGATCATCACGCGGGATTTCGAGCGAAACGAACTCTTTGTTCGGGTTCACCCCACGCTGGTGCCCAAGGACCGCGTGCTGGCGAACGTCAACGGCGTATTCAACGGCATCGCTGTGGTGGGCGATGTGGTCGGGACGACCACCTACATCGGGCGCGGAGCCGGACAGGATGCCACCGCGAGTGCGGTGATCAGCGACATTGCAGACGCGATTGTCCTTCTGACCACTGGTCGGGACATCACTCCCGTCGCGACGATTGGCGGAATCGCCGAGTTGCTCTCAGCCCCGGTGCAGGCGCTGCGGATTGCCCCTCTCGAGCGCATTCGCAGTCGCTACTATGTGCGGACCACAGTGAAGGATCGTCCCGGGGTCCTTGCGCAGATTGCCACGGTCATGGCCCGGAATGGCGTGAGTATTGCGAGCGTCATCCAGACCGCGGCCGAGCGACCGGAGGCGGCTTCACTGATCCTCACCACCCACGAAAGCGATGAGAAGGCCATGCGCGCGACCCTGACGGCGCTCGGCCGATTGAAGAGTGTCGTGGAGAAACCACTGCTCCTTCGCATCGGAGATTTTTCCGACTAGTCTTCGTCCCCGAGAATCCGGTGGCCGTGTGTCCCCGGTACTTTTGTTCCCCGATTCCAACTCCTCCCAACCCATGGCTCGTATAGTTCAGAAATATGGCGGCACCTCTGTGGGTGACGTCGAACGTATCAGAAAGGTCGCCGAGCGCATCAAGGCGGTGCGCGATGAAGGCAACGAACTGGTGATCGTCGTTTCCGCCCGGGCGGGTGTGACCAACGAACTGATTGCGCGCGCCAAAGCGCTGTGCCCCCAGCCGTCGGATCGCGAGCTCGATCAGCTGCTGGCGATCGGCGAACAGGAGACCATCGCCCTGACCGCGATGGCCCTGCATGGCGTTGGCGTCGATGCGATCAGCTACACGGGGGCACAGGCGGGAATTTTTACGGACGCCGTGCATACCAAGGCAAAGATCAAAATGATCAACGCTCAGCCCGTGGAGAAGGATCTCAGGGCGGGTCGCGTGGTGATCGTTGCCGGTTTTCAGGGAATCAATGACGAGGGGCAGATCACCACCCTCGGTCGTGGCGGTTCCGATCTCACCGCGATTGCCTTGGCCGCGGCCGTCAAAGCCGACAGGTGCGAAATCTATACGGACGTTGATGGGGTGTACACCGCTGATCCCCGCGTGGTGAAGAACGCACGGAAGTTGAATGAAATTTCGTACGACGAGATGCTCGAACTTGCCTCCAGCGGCAGCAAGGTCATGCAGTCGCGAAGCGTCGAGTTTGCCAAAAAGTACGGTGTCGTCTTTGAAGTCCGCTCCTCCTTTAACCACAACCCAGGAACTATCGTGAAAGAAGAAGTCGCTTACATGGAAAAGGTCGTCGTGCGCGGCGTGGCCGTGGACAAGGACCAGGCCAAGGTCATCGTCAGCAACATCCTCGACAAGCCGGGTTCCGCCGCGAGGGTTTTCCGGGCCTTGGCCGACGCCAATGTTCTCGTCGACATGATCGTGCAAAATGTCGGGCGTCATGGAGTCGCCAACCTGACTTTCACCGTGCCGCAGACAGACACGGTCAAGGCGCAGAAGGCGCTCGAGCCCGTGCTCGTTGAAATCGGGGGCGGACAGGTGGCGATTCATGAGCATATCGCCAAGCTTTCGGTCGTGGGGGTTGGGATGAGGACCCACAGTGGTGTGGCTGCATCCCTTTTCCAGGCGCTCGCCGAGGCGAACATCAACATCGAGTTGATCAGCACGTCCGAGATCAAGATTTCGGTTGTGATCGACCAGGACCGGGCTGACGAAGCCGCCCGCGTCGCGCACGCGGCGTTCCACCTCGATCAACTCTGATATCTGCCGGGAGTAGGGGGGCGGACACCGTTTCCCTTTCCGGAGCCGTGAGCATGCGCTTCATTTCCACGCGTGGCCAGACCCCTTCGCTGGGCTTCAGCGATGCGGTGGCGACGGGTCTGGCCCCCGACGGCGGGTTGTTCCTGCCGGAGTCGCTTCCGCAGTTTTCCGCATCGGAACTGGTGCGACTCGCCCCCCTTGGGTATCCAGCGCTTTGCTTCGAGTTCCTGCGACGCTTCGCCACAGATCTGCCGGAACCGACGCTGCGGTCGCTGATTGATCGCAGTTATGCGACCTTCACGCACCCGGAGATCGCTCCCTTGGTTCGCCTCCAGGACGACCTTTCCGTCCTCGAGCTGTTCCATGGGCCGACCCTGGCGTTCAAGGACTTTGCGCTCCAACTGTTGGGTAATCTGTACGAGTACCAGTGTCAGCAACGCGGCGAGCGAATCAATGTGCTCGGGGCGACCTCGGGCGACACCGGATCGGCGGCAATTCATGGACTGCTGGGAAAACCGGGAACTGCGATCTTCATCCTCTATCCGGAAGGCCGCACCTCCCTTTTGCAGGAGCGCCAGATGGCCTGCACCGGCGCGGACAATGTGCACGCGATCGCGATCGATGGCACGTTCGACGACGCCCAGGCGATCGTGAAGGAGTTGTTTGGTGATCAGGCGTTCCGCCTTGAGCATCGGCTCTCGGCGGTCAACTCCATCAACCTCGCCCGGGTGCTCGCTCAGTGCGTGTACTACCTGTATGCTTGGTTGCGGCTTCCCTCCGGTATCCGTTCCGAGACAGACTTTGTTGTGCCGACGGGCAATTTTGGCAATGTGCTGGCGGGTTGGATGCTGCAGCGTATGGGAGTGCCGATTCGCGGTTTCCGCGTGGCCACCAACCGGAATGACATCCTCCATCGTCTCTTCACGACGGGCGAGTATCGGGTCGGGGACGTTGCCCCCAGTCTGGCGCCGTCGATGGACATTCAGGTCGCGTCCAACTTTGAGCGTTTTCTCTATTATCACGTGGGGGAGAACGCCTCGCGGGTGCGCGAGGTGATGCAGTCGTTCCGGTCGACGGGCCGTCACGTGTTTGCCGATTTCGTGCGCAGCACGTTTTCCGCGTCGCGAAGCACGGATGAGGAGATCACGGCGCTCATCGGCGAAGTCTACCGGAAGTGGGGCTATGTCGCGGACCCGCACACCGCCTGTGGATTCAAGGATCTGTCCAAGGAGCGTCCGAGTGTTGTGCTGGCCACGGCGAGCCCGGCGAAGTTTCCGGAAACCATGCGCGCGGTGCTCGGGTTCGAGCCGACGCATCCGAGTCTTGAGGCGCTCAGATCGCGGCCTTTGGTGAAGCACCGGTTGCCGGCGCGGACTGAAGCGGTTCGGGCGTATTTGACTGCCCACGCTATCTGAGCGCCTGTACGCCCGGGCTTGCGGGCTGAAGGGGGCGTTCGGCTATCGGAGCATCCAACAGGCGATCGCTCCCGTCAAAGCGGTCAGTCCCAGGACGATCGCGACGTGCCGGCGCAATGACGCGGATCCCAGCCCGATCGCGAGCCCAGCCTTCATCAGTGAATTCGCGACCGCGCCCAGGACCACAGCCTGGGTGGCCACGCGAAGACTGACGTCGCCGGCACTGCTGCTGTTCGCCATGGAAAGGGCGATCGCGTCCATGTCTGTGAGTCCGGAAAAGAAACTCAGAGGCAGCAGACCGGAGCTCCACTGGAGCGTGGTCGCGACCTTCACCAGAAAAGCGACCGCGGCATAGAGCAGGGCAAACTTGACCGAGGTGAAGAGGTTGAGCGGATTGCCCAGGCTGAGCGAACCGGGCACGGCGACGCGGGATGCTCGGCCCAACCACCACCAAAGTATGTACCCGAGGGCCGGTACGGACATGGCTCCGAGGTATGGGGCGAGCGGCCGAGCGAGATCCGGCGCGACGATTGCGACGGCGAAAATCACGCGTGGGAGCATCACGGTGCAGGCGACGACCACGGCGAACGCGTAGTGGGTGGATAACTCGGGCTGATCTCGGCTTCTGCGGCTGAACTCCAAGGTCGTGGCGGTGCTTGAGGCCAGACCTCCCAGAAAGCTCGTCAGGAGGATGCCGGCTCGAGCTCCGAAGAGACGCATCGCGATGTAGCCGATGAATCCCATTCCGGAGATCAGGATGACCATCAACCATGTGGAGAAGGGATTGAAGGCGGCGTAAGGACCAAAGGTGCGATTGGGGACCAGCGGCAGGATGACTCCGGTGATGGCGACAAACTGCAGGGTTGCGCGGATGTCCTGGGGGGTGAACCGCCGCGTCCAGTCGTGCAGCGTTTCCTTGAGGGCCACGATCACGATGGTGACCGCGGCCACGAGCACGGCGGCCTGGCGTTGTTCCCAAGCTACGAGTGCGCCGACCAGAACCGTGATGAGAAACGAGGCAAAGCGGGTATTCGCCGCGACTGGTCCATGCGCGCGGAAGAAGACCTGTTGAGCGCCGAGGACGACGATCACGACGGGAAGAACCAGCGGCGTATGTTCCCTGCTGGCGTAGGCCGATACGCAGCCGATGAGGGCCCAGAGGGTGTAGGTCCGGACCCCTCCGAAGTCATCGGTTGCAGCGGGAGCCGCCGTCTGTTCGTTCCATTGCCTGATGAGGCCGATGAGAGCACCCAAGCACGCGCTGATCATCAGCATGGCGAGGAGGTCGGGCATGGGCGTGATCGTGATGCGGAGTCTTCGCGCAGGCAAGCTCCGGGAGATTCCAATTGCCCGCGGGGAGCTCGTGACCCATGTTGGCGGATTCACCATGAGCGACCAACCGGTTGATATCTCCCATGACCAGCATGCGGTGCGGCTGGCCAAGCTCGCCGAACTTCGTGCGAACGGCGCCGATCCGTTCCGGGCCGAGTTCGCGCCTTCTCACCTTTCGGCGGACGCGCGTCGCGCTTACATCGAAGGTGAGGAGAATACCGTCCGGGTGGCAGTCGCAGGCCGTTTGGTCGTTATCCGGGACATGGGTAAGAGCCAGTTTGTCAAGATCTTCGACCAACAGGGAGGTGAACCAACAGGCCCGTTGCAGCTCTACCTAAAGAAGGATGTCGTGGGTGACGACTCCTACGCGGCGTTCAAGAAACTCGACCTCGGCGACATTATCGGGGCTGAAGGCACCCTCTTTAAGACCAAGACCGGTGAGATTACGGTTCGCGTTGAGCGTTTCGTCTTGTTGGCCAAGTCACTTCGTCCGCTGCCTGAAAAGTGGCATGGTCTGAGTGATCCCGAGCAGGTCTATCGTCAACGTTACCTCGACTTGATCGTCAATCAGGAGTCCCGGACGCGGTTGCTGCTGAGATCCCGGGTGGTTTCCCACATTCGGCGCTTTCTGGAAGAGCGTCAGTTTATCGAAGTCGAGACTCCGGTGCTGCAATCCGTGGCGGGTGGTGCCGCCGCACGACCGTTCACGACGCATCACAACGCGTTGGGAATGGATTTTGTACTTCGCATCTCGCTGGAGCTCTATCTCAAGCGGCTGCTGATCGGTGGGATTGACCGGGTATTTGAGATTGGCCGCAATTTTCGCAACGAAGGCGTCTCGCGCCGCCACAACCCTGAGTTCACCATGCTTGAGGTGTACCAAGCTTACAGCAACTTCCGAGGCATGATGACCCTGGTCAGGGCGCTTCTCCAGTCGCTGTGCCAGGAGATCCTGGGCACGACTCGGATCCGGCATGCTGCGAGCGGCCAAGAGATCGAGTTTGCAGGCGACTGGCGGGAGGTTCCGTACAAGCAGCTGATCGTCGAAACGACGGATGACGCCGGATGGTTTGCTAGGAGCAAGGAGGAGAAAGTTGCCGCGGCCGAGGCGTTGGGGCTGAAGGTCGATCCGTCGTGGGAGGACTTCGAGGTCACGAACGAAATCTTCTCCAAGCGGATCGAACCGACGCTGATCCAGCCCACGTTTGTCACGCATCTGCCCAAGGAGCTTTGTCCGTTGGCCAAGCTCAATCGCGATGATCCTTCCGTGCTCGATGTCTTTGAGCTCACGATTGGCGGCATGGAAATCGCGCCTGCCTACAGTGAGCAGAACGATCCCATCGAACAGCGACGAATGTTCGAGGCGCAGGCGGGTGGCGAACAGCAGACTGTGGATCAGGACTTTCTCTTTGCCCTTGAGCACGGCATGCCTCCGGCGGGAGGCATGGGCATTGGAATTGACCGTCTTTGTATTCTGCTCACCGGAGCCGAGAGCATTCGGGATGTGATCCTCTTTCCGCAACTGCGCTCGGCGGCCGCGCCTTGACGGACTGACGCCGCCCGCATCCATGCCTTGGTACTTCTACCTCGCGCTTAAACAGCTTTTCCCTTCCGGGCGGAAATTCCCGTTTTTCACCGCCATCTCGGTTCTCGGAGTTGCACTGGGCGTGGGTCTGCTGGTTGTCGTGACCAGCGTGATGGGTGGGTTTGGCTACGAGATCCGGAGGATGATCGTGGAGACGGAAGGAGAAGTGCAGGTCAAGTCGCAGGGACTGATTTCCGACGCGGACAAGCTGGTTGAGCAGATTGAACGCGTGCCCGGGGTGGAGGCGGCCACGCCCTACGCCTCGGGCGTGTTGATGATCGTGCATTCGGGGCGACCGGCCTATCCGGCGATGCGCGGTCTGGACCTCGCGACGGTGGGACGCGTGGTGAATCTGGACCACTATCTCCGACTTGGATCCTTTGACGACTTGGATGACGACTCAGTCGTGCTCAGCTCGGAATTGGCGCGAACCCTTGGGGTGACCGTGGGAAACACCTTGGAGGTCTATTCACCGCTGATGATCGAGCGGTTGCGGAGCGACGAACTGTTCCTCCCCCGGGAGGTGCGGATTGTCGGCATTCTCGAGATTGGCCACCAGCAATTGGACAGCAGCATGCTTTATTGCACCCTCCGACTGGCGCAGGACTTATACGGACTGGGTGGTTCGGTTCACGGAATCAATGTCCGGGCGAAATCAGGCATCATGGAAGATGAGTTGGCGGCTCGATTGAATGCGGCGGCCCTGCCTCCGGGCGTGCAGGCGTTTTCCTGGATGGACAGCTTTGAGGAGTTTCTCTGGGTCTTGAACCTCGAGAAGGGGATGATTTTTTTCCTCCTGCTGTTCATCGTCATCGTGGCTGCATTTTCGGTCATGAGTTCGCTCTTGATCTCGGTGGTGCGGAAGACGCGGGAAATCGGTCTGCTCGGCGCACTCGGTGCGCGGGCAAGTGGGGTTGCGGCGTGTTTTTGTGTCCAGGGCATCCTGATCGGTTTTTTTGGCACCCTGGTCGGCCTTGCGCTCGGCTTCGGTGCGCTGGCGGTGCGAAATGACGTTGTCCTCGCGATCGCCCGGGTGACGCAGCGGGAAGAGGCCTTGAGGCGGTTTTACCAATTCAGCAATCTTCCCGCGCACACGGTCCTGAGTGACATCATGCTCATCGTGGCGCTCACGCTGATGATTTCACTTCTGGCTGGGCTGATTCCAGCCTGGCGTGCGGCGCGTCTGAAACCGGTGGAGGCGTTTCGCAATGAATAACGATGCCGAACCCGTGCTGCGGGCGGTGGGCCTGCGCAAGAGCTATCTTAGCGGGGACCGCCGGATCGAGGTCCTTTCGGGCGTGGATCTTTGTGTCGCTGCCGGGGAAAGCGTATCCATCCGGGGGGAATCCGGCGCTGGCAAGTCGACCCTGCTCAATCTGATTGCAGGACTCGATGCCGCCGATGGGGGGGAGCTATTCTGGTCGGGAGGCAGGGTGCTTCCACGCACGGCTACAGCCCGTCGGAACACCTTTCTTGGCATGGTCTTTCAGTCCTTCTATCTGATCCCTGAGCTCAATGCGCGCGATAATGTCCTCATGCCCCGACGAATCGGCGGCCGGATTGACACTGCCGCCCGGGCGCGGGCGACCGACCTGCTCGCCCGGGTCGGGCTGGCTGAACGGGCGCATCACCTGCCGTCACAGCTTTCCGGCGGGGAACGGCAGCGGGTTGCGGTTGCCCGGGCCCTGATGAACGAACCCCTCCTCCTTCTCGCGGATGAACCGACGGGAAATCTTGACGAGCGAACCGGCGAGGCGGTGATCAGTCTCCTGCTTGGACTCTGCGCGGACACCCGGACCTCGCTGATCCTGGTCACCCACAATCCCGGGCATGCATCACGGGCGCAGAGGGCGCTGACGTTGCGATCCGGACAACTTCATCATGGCTAACACTCTTATTCGCTGCGGAGTCGCTGGTGTGGGCTCCCTCGGTCAGCACCACCTCCGGATCTACCGCTCTCTTCCGGGCGTCGAGTTTGCCGGGTTTTTTGAGGCCAACGATGCGAGGGCCGCGGAGATCGCGGCCCGCTTTGACTGCCGACGCTTCGGCTCGCTGGAGGAGCTGGCGGAGTCGTGTGACGCGGTGTCCGTGGTCGTGCCCACGGATCGCCATGCGGAAGTCGCGCTGCCGTTGCTGGACAAGGGATGTCACCTCCTGATTGAAAAGCCGATCACCGCGACCTTGGAGCAGGCGGAGCAGGTGCTTGCGGCGGCGAGGGCCGCGGGGGTGCTGGTGCAGGTGGGACACATTGAGCATTTCAATCCGGTGATGAGTTTCCTCGAACGGGAGGTGAACGATCCCCGTTTCATCATCACCGAGCGCCTGGCTCCTTTCACTCCCCGGGGCACCGAGGTCGGAGTCGTGCTGGACTTGATGATTCACGATATCGGCATCGTCCTGGAGTTGGTGAAGTCGCCGGTCGAACGGATCGACAGTGTCGGCGTCAGCGTGCTCTCGAAATCCGAGGATATCGCCAATGCGCGTATCCAGTTCTCCAATGGGTGCGTTGCGAACCTGAGTGCGAGCCGGATGAGCCTCAAGAAGGTTCGTGAAATCCGGGTGTTCCAGTCCACCGCCTATCTCTCGTTTGATTTCATGAACCAGTCGGGGCACCTGGTCAAACGAGCCGGCATGCTGGAGTATGCCGCCAAGATCATGTCGGGCGAGGTGAAGCCGGGAGATCTGTCGGCCGTGCCACTCGAAGCCGTGCCCTTGGAAAAAGGGGAACCGCTCGCTCTGGAACTGGCTCATTTCGTCGAGAGCGTGGCCAAGGCGCGACAGCCCAAGGTGAGCGGTGCGCTGGCGAAGACCGCGCTCGAAATGGCGATCACGATCACGGATCAGATCAGGTCCGCTGCGGCGAAGCGGTGAGTCAATCCAAGGAGTCTTTCGGTTGACTACGATCCGCACCGAGCTCCACGACCTGCGGCTCAATCGGAAGCCGGGCCGTCAGGAGGCACTGCCGTTTGCCCTGCCTCCACCGAGGGGAGGGCGGGTGGATTTGCTCATGATCGCAGGCGAGCATTCAGGGGATGAGCATGCGGCGCGATTGCTGCGCGATCTGCGGGCGCAGGCGCCGGATTTGCGGGTTTCAGCCTTGGGTGGTCCCGAAATGGCGGCTGCCGGCGCCGATCTGCTTCATGACCTGACGGCTTCCTCCGTGGTCGGGCTGGTGGAGGTCCTCAAGAACTACTCCTATTTCCGCGCGCTCTTTGAGGCCACGGCTCGCTGGATTGAACTCCATCGTCCCAAGGCGGTGCTGTTCATCGACTACCCGGGATTCAATCTGCGGCTGGCGGATGCGCTGAGACAGGCCCGCGTGAGTGTGAAAGGCGGGGGCAATGTCAGAACCCTCTTTTACATTTCTCCCCAAATCTGGGCTTGGAAGGCGAAACGGCGCTTTACGATGGCGCGGGACTTGGATGCCTTGGCGACGATTTTCCCATTCGAAGTCGCTTGTTATGCCGACACGTCCCTGCCGGTGGAATTTGTCGGCCATCCCTTTCTCGCTGCGGATCAGGTTGCTCCGGTGCGCTACGATCCCACCGCTCCCGTCCTCCTCCTGCCGGGGAGCCGAAAGCAGGCTGTCGGCCGCATCTTCCCGGTACTCCTGAAAGGGTTTGAGGCGTTCGGCGGGCGCCGCGCTCAGGTCATCCATCCCAGCTCAGCGATCGAGGCTGTGCTCCGTGCAGCGCAGCCACCGGCGTCCGTTGACCTTTTGCCCACAGGGGGGGTGGTTTCGGCCTCAGCGGTCCTGACATCAAGCGGTACGATGTCGCTCCAGTGCGCGCTGGCCGGAATACCCGGAGCGGTCGTCTATCGAGCGAATCCCTTGACCTATCTGATCGGCCGCTGGCTGGTAAAGGTGCCCTACCTCGGAATTGCCAACTTGCTTCTGAAGGAGCCGATGTATCCGGAATACCTTCAGGGCGCCGCCACGCCGTCGGCGCTTGCGGCGGAGCTGCGCGATTGCGTCGGAAACCCGGCGCGCCGCGCGTGTACCCTCGTGCAGGCGGAGAAATTGCGTGAGTGTCTGCGGCGACCGCATGGTCAGGCGGCCGCATCCTGGTTGTTGCGCCAGATGAGCGGATCCCCGAACCGGCCTGGCGGTTAGGTGGCGGAAGGCGTCAGATCTCGGTCGGGTTTGGCATGTCCCGAGCCATTGGTGATTCCGACTTGGGCTGCGACCTGCTGCCAGATTGCCTGGGCGCGATCGTGCACGATCTGCCGGGCGCGATCGACCTCCGACGCCCGGGCCACGCGGTTCTTTTCCGCGATCTTCGCGAGGTCATCGAGATTGTAGACGAACGCATTTTCCAGCCGGGAGACCTCAGGTTCGACATCGCGTGGCATCGCCAGATCGATGAAGAAGAGCGGATGGGAAGGACGACGACGCAGCGCGGCATCGGCGGCCGCGTGGGAGACCACGGCGTAGGGCGCGGCCGTTGAGCAAACCATCACGTCGAATTCGTGCAGACGCTGGGAGACCTGTTCGAAGGGAAGCGCGACCGCGCCGAACTCCGTCGCCAGCTCCATCGCGCGGCCAATCGTACGGCTTGCGACGGTCAGTGAGCCCGCGCCGCGACTCTGAAATGCCCGCGCCGTCTTTTCCCCAATATCGCCCGCACCCACGAGCAGCACCCGGGTGTGACGAAGATCGCCGAAGATGCTCAGGGCGAGCTCGACGGCGACGCTGGCGATGCTGACCTGTCCGGCGTTGACGGCGGTGTGAGTTCGGACGTGCTTGGCACCTTGGAAGGCCTTTTGAAAGACCCGGT
>ENA-ORBV01002762-ORBV01002762.1-microbial-mat-metagenome-genome-assembly--contig:-NODE-2762-length-36488-cov-15.108923_pt1 | contig 36488 bp, 27 predicted proteins | sample MGYA00237777_ERZ505514 | MGnify/ENA primary metagenome ERZ505514 (study PRJEB26160, sample SAMN06269048) | microbial mat metagenome | isolation source: Oligotrophic lake microbial mat | place... | reverse complement strand
CCTCTCTATTCGTCGGCAGCGTCAGATGTGTATAAGAGACAGCCCACGAACTGATCACTCGAAAGTACGTTTCGTATTCTTTCTGCTTGACCGCGATATACGCCGCCACGAAGCGCTTACCGAGTAGTTCGACCAGCACATCGCAGGCGGCCAAACGGTCCAGCGAATCTTCCAGTGAGCGCGGCAGTTGGAAGCCTTTTAGATGGGCGCTGCCGGTGATCGGTGCGGTGGGTGTCAGTTGTTCTTTGATGCCCAGATAGCCACAGACCAAGGTCGCTGCCATCGCCAGATAGGGGTTGACATCAGACCCGGCGAAGCGGCTTTCCACGCGGGTATTTTCCGGCGTATCCATCGGCACGCGCAGGCCGCAGGTGCGGTTGTCGTAGCCCCACTCGGTGTTCATTGGCGACACCTCGCCGATCACCAAACGCCGATAAGAGTTGATGTTAGGAGCGAAAAACGGCATCGCCATCGGCGTGTATTTTTGCAAGCCCCCCAAGTAATTCATGAACATGACGCTGTGCTCGCCGGGCTTTTTGCCGGCGAACAGGTTGTGGCCACGCTTGGCGTCAACCAAGCTTTGATGGATATGCATGGCGCTGCCGGGTTCGGTCGACATCGGCATCGCTAGAAAGGTCGCGTAGACGCCGTGGCGAAGAGCTGCCTCGCGCATGCTGCGTTTGAACAGAAACACTTGGTCGGCACGCGAGAGGGGATCGGCGTGTTGAAAATTGACCTCCAACTGCGCCGCGCCGGACTCGTGAATCAAGGTGTCGACATCGAGCTCCATTGCCTCGGCGAAGTCGTACATGTCATCGAGAATGGGATCGAACTCATTCACCGCATCGATGGAGTAAGACTGCCGCGCGGTTTCTGGTCGGCCTGAGCGTCCGGCCGGCGGTTGCAATGGAAAGTCGGGATCGACGTTTTTCTGCACCAGAAAAAACTCGACCTCGGGGGCGACGATCGGGGCGATGCCCATTTCTTCGTAAAGCGCCAACACCCGACGCAGCACATTGCGGGGCGCCAACTCGTGCGGTCGGCCATCGCGGGTGTAGCAGTCGTGGATGATCTGCGCGGTCGGGTCTTTCGCCCACGGCACGATGCGCACCGTGCTCGGGTCGGGCCGCAGGTACATGTCGGAGTCCGATGGACTGACCAGATCATCGTAGTTGTCGGGATAGTCGCCGGTGACGGTGGTGACGAAAATCCCTTCTGGCAAACGGGTGCCAAAATCATGCGAATACTTGGTTTCGGGGATGATCTTGCCGCGCGCATTGCCGGTGATGTCGGGCACCAAACACTCGACTTCAGTAATGCCGCGATCCTTGAGCCAGCGCTTCAGTGAGCTTTGTTCGCGTTCTTGCGGATCGGGCTTGGCGGTTGGCTTGCGCTTGCTCATGAAGGTCTACTTGGGTCGGGCGGCGGAGTGTTGTCGACAGGCCACGGCAAAGCGCTCAAATATGCCGGCGTAGAAAGGATTCTCAGCCGCGCGCCATTCGGGATGCCACTGCACGGCAAGCAGAAACGTGTCGTCGCGATTCAATCGTATCGCCTCGATCAAACCATCGTCGGCGCGCGCCTCAATCAGCATGCCCGGCGCGATGGTTCGGATGCCCTGACCATGCAGCGAATTGACCATGACGCGTTGGCTGCCAGCGATGTCAGCCAGCATGCCGCCTGCGCTCAGTTCGATGGCATGTGACGGGCCATATTGCACGTCCAAAGGATCGCTGTCGCGCTCGCGATGGTCATTGAATCCAGTGATTTCCTGGACCTTCTGATACAGGCTGCCGCCGAGCGCGACATTCACTTCCTGTAGACCTCGGCAGACGGCCAACACCGGCAGCTTGCGGGCGATGGCGAGCGGGATCATGTTCAGGGTGGTGGCGTCGCGGTGGGGATCGTGCAGGTTGCCGGCGTAGCTTGCCTCGTCGCCATAATGATGCGGCTCGATGTTGCTGCGCGCGCCGGTCAGCAGCAAACCGTCCAAGCGATCCAGCAGATTCTCCAACTGCGCCAAGGGCAGCACGGAGGGAATCACCACCGCCATCAGGCCTGCTACTTCGGTGATCGCGCGTACATATTTCTCGCCCACCGCCTGGAACGGATGCGCACCGATGCGGGTGCTATCGGAAGGCAGTCCAACCAGCGGCAAGGGCGGTGATGCGGGCGGTGTCATCGCCGGCCGACACTACGCCTGCTGTTTGATTTTATCAACGAATCGAGGGTGGCTTGGGATTGGCGGGCGCTCACGTTCGACGACATCCTTTCCCATAGCCCAATGATTGCGGGGATTTTTGCCGGTGTGCGCCGCGAGCGGCACATCCTGCGGCGATGATTATTTTTTACGAGCCGTCGGGGGCGCTCTGCTAACATCGGCCGGGCCAAAACATCCTCGCCGCGAGCCCATACCCATGTCGTCCAAGGTCTTTTGCGAAGCCGATGCGACCGTGCTTGCGAGTCTGCCCGAGCTTGAGAGCATTGACCTCATCTTGGCCGACATGAACGGGCTGCTGCGCGGCAAACGCATCGACCGCAGCGCGCTGGAAAAGGTGTATCGAGACGGCGTGTGTTTGCCGATGTCGCTGATCGCTACTGACATCACCGGCAACACGGTGGAAGAAACCGGGTTGGGTTATGCGATTGGCGATGAGGATCGGATTTGTCGACCGATTTCCGGCACCTTGCGGCCCATCCCGTGGCAGACACGTCCGATGGCGCAAGCCTTGCTCAGCATGGAAGACGCCAACGGGGCCTCATTTGCTTCCAATCCGCGCGAGATCCTGCGGCAGTTGCTGGCACGCTTTGCGGCGCGCGGATTGACGCCGGTAGTAGCCATCGAGCTTGAGTTCTATTTGCTTGATGCCTCGCTCGATGCCGATGGCCGGCCGCAGACCGCGATCAATCCGGTCACTGGTCAGCGCAGTCGCGCGACGCAGGTCTATTACATGCAGGACCTCGACGACTACCAGGCGTTTACGGATGCCGTCGCCCATGCCTGTCGAGTGCAGCAAATTCCGGCGGATACCGCCGTAGCCGAATACGCGCCGGGGCAGTTCGAGATCAATCTCAAACACCGCGCCGATGCGTTGGCGGCGTGCGACGACGCCATCCACTTGAAGCGCGCGATCAAGGCCGTTGCCGGGCAACAGGGATTGCTGGCGAGCTTCATGCCCAAGCCCTTTGTCGATCAGGCCGGCAGCGGTCTGCATATCCATGTGAGTTTGCTCGACGCCGGCGGCAACAACATCTTCAGCTGCACACCGGATGCGCCCGCGGTGCCATTGCGGCACGCCATCGCTGGCCTGCAAGCCAGCGCCGAGGATTGCATGCTGCTGTTCGCGCCCAACGCCAACAGCTATCGCCGCTTTGTGCTGAATGCGTTTGTCCCGCTAAACGATTGTTGGGGCTTCAACAACCGCACGGTGGCGTTGCGCATTCCCTATAGCGATGCTGCCAATGTGCGCATCGAACACCGTATCGCTGGTGCCGACGCCAACGTCTATCTGGCCTGCGCTGCGGTGCTGGCCGGCATGCTGGACGGCTTGGAAAATCCTCGCGAGCCCGGCCCGCCGGTAGTGGGTAACGCCTATGAGCAGACTGAGCTGCGCGAGCTGTTCTGGCGTGACACCTTGGCTCGGTTTCAGGCCAGCGACTTCATTCGCGACGCCTTTGGTATCGACTTTCGGCACATTTATGGCGAGCTTAAACGCAAGGAATTGCGCAGCTTTTATCGCGAAGTGACTACGCTGGAAGTCGACTGGTACCTGCGCGGTGTCTGAACGCGCGCCCCCAGCGGCGCACGCGCCGTCGTGGTATGCGGCAAGTGTTGAGCTGCCTGCGCTGTCGGCGCCGCTTCAGGAAAACATGTGCGCCGACGTCTGCATACTTGGTGCCGGACTGACCGGTTTGTCGACGGCCATCGAGTTGGCCGAAGCCGGCTATTCGGTGATCGTGCTGGAAGCCGAGCGCGTCGGCTGGGGCGCATCCGGACGCAATGGCGGGCAAGCGATATTCGGCTACGGCTGCGATCAATCCAAGCTTGCGACCATGCTTGGCGATGCCGATGCACGGCGTACGTTTGCCTGGTCGCTGGAAGGCATTCGTTTGATTCGGGAGCGCTGTGAGAAATACGCCATCGACTGCGACTGGCGCGACGGCCATGCCCATGTACCGATCAAGCCGCGCCAAGTCGTCGAACTGCGCACGCTGCAAGCCGAATGCGCAGATCGCTACAACTATCCGCTGGAGTGGTGGGAGCGTGATCGTCAACGCGACGAGATTGCCAGTGATCGCTATCGAGGCGCGCTGTTTGATCCCAAGAGCGGACATTTGCATCCACTGAAATACACGCTGGGACTGGCGCGTGCGGCGCGAACGCTGGGCGTGCGGATCTTTGAGCAAAGCAAAGTCATCGAATGCACGCACGGGGCGAAACCATTACTGCGGACGGCGAGTGGCTCGGTGCAAAGCGATTTCGCCGTGTTGGCCGGCAATGCCCTGGTACGCGGTATATCACCCGCACTGGATGCGCGAATCATGCCGGTCGGCACCTACATCGCCGCCACCGAACCGCTGGGTGAAGCCACTGCGCGCCGCTTGCTGCCACGCGATATCGCGGTCGCCGATGTCAATTGGGCCCTGGATTATTTTCGCTGCAGTGCAGATCACCGCCTGCTGTTTGGCGGTCGCGCCAGCTATTCGACTTATGTGCCGCCCAACTTGCCCGGCGTCATGCGTCGCCGCTTGCGCGCCGTATTTCCCGAACTCGCCAAGGTGACGCTGGAATACGTCTGGGGCGGCATGATCGACATCAGCTTGAACCGCGCCCCGCACTGGGGTCGGCTCGGCAACAACATCTATTTCGCCCAAGGGTTTTCCGGCCACGGCGTGAATACCACCGGCCTCGCCGGACGCCTGATCGCCGAGTCCATCCGCGGCCAGTCCGAACGCCTCGATGTGTTCGAGCGCATCAACCACCGACCATTCCCCGGCGGCCGCGCATTGCGCACACCACTGCTGGTGGCTGCGATGGCGTGGTTCAAGTTGCGGGACGCGTTGGGGTAGCGCGACTGGTTGGTTCTTGCCGCCAACGGTGTTTGACCCCACGCGATGCGGTCTGCAAGTGCTGACGAAGCAGAGTGGAATCGGGCGGGCCTTGGCACGCCGCTTCGAACGCCGAAGCATCTGCATCACGGATCGAGGGGGAACTCGATTTACCAGGAGACAATTGCTCAACGGCAATCAGTCAGCTTGCTTGCGAATCCGGCAACGCTCAGCGCGTGTAGCGCGCAGTCTTTTCCTGCACCTTCTCGCTGCGCTTGACGGCGATTCGCGGCCGCAGCCACTCAGCGAATTCGCGCTCTCCCAGGCTGCCTTCGGCGAGGCCGATGTACAACGGATACAGTTCGACGTCGTCTGCTGCGAGCGTACCGCCGTTGAGGACGATGAACACTTCGCATGCCACTGCGGCGGTGCGCTTGTTGCCATCGACAAACGGATGGTTACGAGCAAGTCCGAACGCAAGGCTGGCGGCAAGGTCTGCGAGGTTTGGTGCAGGGTTGCCGTACGCATGGGGCTGCTGCGGACGCGCCAGTGCAGAGTCAAGCAAGGATTCATCACGCACGCCGTTGCCGCCACCATGTTCGGAAAGCTGGCGCTCGTGGATGGCGAGCGCCAGCGGCCTTACTTGGCCGCCGTGCGCAATCAGCCAGCCATCCGGCGGCCCGATGCTAGCCCGGCCTAATCATGAATGCGTGCGATGATCGCGCAGGATACTGATCGCACAGGGGATTCTCTGAAGAAGCGGCGTATCGGGCCATACGGCCGACTGAAGAGAATTCCCTGTGCGGTCAGGAGACATCGGGGCGGAAGCCCCGCGTAGCGGCGAAGCCGCCGAACGAGGGCGTGCGCAATTCATGAAAAGTTCGGGCTAGGCATTGGGTGAAGAGTCATTGGTCGAGGCACTCAAATCTCCGTCCTGCATGCCCGCATGCACTTCAAGGCGCGTTCCATGTTGCAGAACCCAAGCGAGAGACTCCCGTGCAAAATTCGAATCCGCTGCTGGCTGCGTTCGCAATGATTGTCAGTGTGTCGACTGCCATCGCGTCCACGCCGTTGACTACTTCGACATCCACTCAGCCGCTGTGTCAGGGGCAAAGCGGCTCGCAGGTGATGCCCCTGGTCGAGTTGTACACCTCTGAGGGTTGCAGCAGTTGCCCGCCGGCGGATCGCTGGCTGTCGCGCGTCTACGCCAACCACCAAGCCAACTTTCTCGCCTTCCACGTGGACTATTGGGACCGCCTCGGCTGGCCAGACCGGTTTGCGCAACCGGCCTATTCAGCGCGACAACGGCAACGCGTGAATGCCGCCGGCGAGCGCACGGTCTACACACCGCAGGTGATGGTTGGTACGCAGATTCAAGTCGATTGGCGAAGCGATGCAGACTTCACTCGCGTGCTGGCGGGGGAACGTCGGCCAGCCACCATGAGCTTGGCTTTGTCGATGGATTCCACCGCTGCCGGCGCACAAATCAGGTTGGAAGCGACGCGCCTGCAGCCAAGCAATGGAGAGAGTAGCCAGGTTTGGTTGGCACAGTATTCCGACGCCGAAGTCACCCGCGTGGAACACGGCGAAAATGGCGGTGCCACCCTCCACCACGACCGTGTGGTGCGTCAGCTGTGGGGGCCATGGACACTCGGCAGCGAGCCAATCGTGCAGCTTGTTGGCTTGCAGCACGTTGACTTGCAGCACGTTGACTTGCAGCACGCACTCGCCAGCGGCGGCGTGACCGCGTTTGCACAGGATCAAACCGGACGGGTGCAGCAGTCCTTGAGCTTGGCTGGCGAAAGCTGTGCAAGTGCACATGAATAGGCCGCTGGCGCTGCGGAAGGGTCGAAAAAAGAGATGCGAGAGTTCGGGTGCTTTCAGGACCGCTGCATCAATGCCACTTTCGAAGACTGAACTTGGCTTCTTCAATTTGACGACGGCGTTCCTTTAGCGCGAACATGGTGACGCCAAAAAACGGCGCCATTGGTGATTAAGGATTTCGGCAATGACGACCCTTGCTACCCATCGAACCAGTTTGCGCCTTGATCGCGAAACGGCATTGCGAATTGAGCGTGACTGTCGCCGCGACGGTGATCGATTGACCGTAAACAAGTGGGTTGCTCGCGCAATTGCCGAAAAACTTGCGCGCTACGAGGTCAACTCAGAGTCGACGAGTCGATCTGAGCGGCACGGCCCGAAGCGCAACTTTCTGGAATTCTTCTGTGGCGGTGGGATGGCCCGTGCAGGTCTTGGTGAGTCTTGGTCTTGCACATTTGCCAATGACATCAGTCCGATGAAGGCGCGCACCTATCGCGACAATTGGGCTGGCGGTCATGAGCTGCGGGTCGGTGACATCAATCAGATCGAGGCTATTGATCTGCCTGGCATCGCCGACTTGGTGTGGGCGTCCTTTCCTTGCCAGGACTTGTCTTTGGCCGGTACCCAACAAGGTTTAGGGGAAAATCAGCCCGGGTCCGAGAATCAGCCTGGCGCAGCGACACGATCAGGAACGTTTTGGCCATTCTGGCGCTTGATGCAGGCTCTCATTCGCGAACGTCGTGGGCCTGCGGTAATCGTTCTGGAGAATGTTTACGGGGTTCTTACCACTCATCAGAGTCAAGACTTCGCAGCGATTGGAAGTGCATTCGCCGCCGAAGGCTATCGATTCGGCGCTGTCTTGATTGACGCGCGGCACTTCCTGCCGCAGTCGCGCCCGCGCGTATTCATAGTTGGGGTAGCGCCACACATCGAGATAGACGCCGCACTAGTCCGAGCCGGGCCTGCCTCAGTCTGGCAACCCAAGGGCATCATGCAAGCCTTCGGCGCACTCAAGGAATCTGCGCGCCAACATTGGGTCTGGTGGCACCTGCCGCAGCCGAACGCTCAGCCTCGCGCGCTCATCGACTTGATTGAAGCGCAGCCAGACAGCGTCGATTGGCATAGCAATGCACAGACCGAAAGACTGATCTCGATGATGAGTCTGGCCAATCTGGAAAAGCTCAATCGGGTGAAGGCCAGTCGCAGAGCTACGGTCGGAACCCTTTACCGGCGAACGCGAAAGGATGGCAACGGCAATCGCGTTCAACGGACGGAAGTGCGTTTCGATAACGTTGCTGGCTGTCTGCGGACACCGGCAGGGGGGTCGAGCCGCCAATCCATTTTGCTCGTCGACGGACAGCATGTGCGATCACGGCTGCTCTCATCGCGCGAAGTCGCGCGGCTAATGGGATTGCCGGACACCTACGTCCTGCCCGTCAACTACAACGATGCTTATCACATCGCTGGCGACGGAGTCGCAGTCCCTGTTGTTCGATTTCTTGCAGATGCGTTGATTGAACCGCTGCTCACGCGGACGGTGGATCGTGCCGAAATCGAGCCGGGTGCCGCCCCGTGACCCCCGAGTATCTTTCCGACAATCCCGCCGCAACCGTGTATCGGCGACTTGAGGAATTTGCCAAGGAGCGCAAGTTCATTGGAAAAGGACCTCTGGCAGTGGCGCTGGTGGTCACCCGTCACGCCCACATCTTACGGCTGCCTCTCGACCCCGGTCGCCTGCTCACGGAGCGTCAAGGTCAGGTGCTGGGATTGGGGCGGGCCGCCGTGCAGATCATTCTCAAGTCGCATGGCATCGAACGCGTACTAGCCGAGGAAGGCGGGAGAACAAGCCGGGGCAGCATTGAAAAAATGCGGGACTATGTTCAGTTCTTGAACTCACTACACGCTGACTCCCTGGGCTTCGACTTGCCGACAATCGAGGCGTTTTGGATTGATCGCGTGCGGGCTTTCTTTGCGGGAAAGCCGCTTAGCTTGAGGCTCGATAGCGCCTGGGGGGTTCGAGCAGCACTTCGCCAACTCACGGCCCAAGTGACCGCGCGCCAGAAAGCGTCGCCAGGAATGCAAATCCTTGGAACGGTGATGCAGCACTTGGTGGGTGCGAAACTCGGCATCGTGTCGGGCCTGCCGACCATCTCCCACCACTGCGCAAATGCGAATGACCAGAACAAAGATCGGCATGGCGACTTTGATGTGGAGGATGCCGCAATACATGTCACGACTTCTCCCACAGAGGCACTGATCAGAAAATGTAGTGAAAACCTTACGCAGGGGAAGCGTCCAATCATCATTACAACCGGCAAAAGCATGATGACGGCAGAGGGCTTGCTCGAAAACGCGGGCATAGCAGAGCGCGTCGACGTGATCGAGTTTGAGCAGTTCCTGGCAACTAATATTTACGAGCACAGCCGCTTCAGAATCACCGAGCGTCGATCAACCTTTGAACGGATACTCGCCGAATACAATGTGATCATCGCTGTGCATGAGTCCGATCCCAGCCTCATGATTGAGCTGGGTAGCGGTAGGTGAACTCGCCCAAGAAAGCCGGGAGTGATGCAAAAAAAGGGGCTCCAAGAACAGCGTGACGTTCCCTTAGCCGGCAACGAAAAGCCAACCCGCCGCACTCTTCCTTTCAGCTCCGCTTTTCTTCGCTCATTGCTCACCCTCCGCACCACACTCAAGCGCATCAAGTATCGGCCCGTAATGCTGCCGGGCCTGCGCTGACATGACTTCATCGCCGCGCCAGGCGCACAGGCCGGGGACGATGACCGAATCGGCCAGCCAGGTATTGCCGTCGCGACGCAGGGACGGGGTCACGCTCAAGGTGTCGAGCAGGGCGGCGCGCTGGTCGGCATTCATGCTCGCCATATGCGTGTGTGCGCTGTGGATGATGGCGGTGCGCGCACTGGCAAGGTCGGGCAGCGCGACGGCCGGCATCTGCGCCAAACCCAGATGGGCCAGCAGCTCGCGATAGCGTGAACCGGCGGGTGTCCAGCGGCCAACAGCGACATCGGCTGCAAGCGGCTGCAGCACTTCGGCAGCGGGCATCACCGTGCGCGCGATGGCATCCCGAACGCGTGACTGCAGACCGCGATCAACGCCGACCCAGGTCGACAGTTCGGTCGCCAGCGGGGTCCAGCCGGTCGCGCTCACCGCCAGCAGAAACCACAGCGGCACGGACAGCAGGCGCAGGCGGCGCGGCGCAAGCCAGTAGAACGCGATCGCGCCCGCGACCAGCCCGAACACGCCGAGCGGATACGCCATGCCATCGAGCGTGGCAAGGCGCGACTCGAAGCTCGCTGCTTGCGCCGCGGTCCATACCGGCGCATCGGCTGGATCGGAGGCGCGGTAAACGATCTCGAGTTTCGGTCCGAGCGTCGGCTCGCTCCAAAGCAGCGGCAGGAACAGCGATGGCTGATCGATCTTGGTGAGTCCGGCCCAGTGCATGTGCCACGCCGTGGTGAGCGGGTCGCCATCGGACTGGGTCTTGACCTGGTCGAAGCGCATCGTGCCGTCGGCCTCGACCGGAATATCCAGCACGTCGCGCGGTACTTCGAAGGCGATCGGACTCATGCGAATGCCGGCCTGCGCAAACTGCTCGATTGTGTATGCGGGCCCGCCGTTACTGCTGACCGGGCGAATTCCATCTGGCCCGGCCAAGGCAAGCGGTCGCTCACGCGTTTCACCCTTGGCGTCGACGAATCGCACCGCAGCCTGCAGCTGTGAGCTGACACTGTTGAAGCGCACTTGTTGGCCGGCCGCCATGGTCTCATTCGGCCGCAACGCCAGTCGCCAGTGCAGGCGGGTAACTTCTGCGCTGGCGCTGGCATTCCAGGGCAGGATCTTCGGCGCCTCGCCGCGCTCAATCGCCAGCGACTCGAGCGCAAGACCGATCAGGGCCAGACAGAGTCCAACAAACATCGCCAGCGGCAAGCGCATCAGCCAAGTCAGCCCACTGGACGCAAGCGCGGTGACTGGCTCGAAGGCCGGCGTGGCGGCAGGCGCTGGCACCCCTGCGGCTCGATCCGGCAGCTGCGGCCATGCCTGCAACCGCGTTGCCAGCTGCTGCGCCTCTTGCTGGCTCGCGATTCGCGCCAGCTCCATCAGCTCGGGCGGCCGGTCCTTCCCGCGATGCAGCTGCCAGCCGACGACCCAGCCGCCCTCCCGCCCGCTCAAGGCCAACATCAGGCCGGAAGCAGGTTGCCGCTCAACGATAACCAAGGGGCCGAGTGTCGCGCGCTCGCGCTCCACGTCGAACAATTCCAATGGACCGAACAGCCAGCTGCTGCGCAGCCGCTCTGCACCCCAGACGATCTTCAGGCGGCTGCGCCCGTCGAGTGCGAACAGCAGCACGACGACGCCGCACAGCGCCCAGAATACCCACGAGCCGACCAGCAGACGCAGAGGCGTGACCACCAGCGATTCGGCACCGACCACGAACAGCGGATACACCATGCAGCTGACAAAGGGCAGCATCAGCAGCGCAAGCAAAAGGAAGCGGACCAGTCCCCGGCGCATCCGCCCTGGCGTCGCCGAGATCAGAGTGATGCTGTCCCGACCCTGTGCGATGGTTATTGGCGCTGACATGCTGCTCCACTGCAAACTCGGCCGGGTTCGGCCCTATCGTACGGATACGCGAATAATCGCCGGCGGGGGCCATCCATGCTTTGGTCGGCAAACGCCGCATCCTGCCGAATGGGATGCACGTGTCAGGGAAAAAGCTGCGAAGCCGGACGGTTGTCCGTGACCGGGCCAGACGGTCTGAGTCTGGTCTTCTTGCACAATCGGCCAGCATTTTTAGCGTTGGTCCTTGCGGCCGATCGCGTTGGGTCGTCGCCCGACCGCCATCTCTCGATCCCGCCAACGCCGCATTGTCCCTGCCGGCATTTCGCCCACGCCCGCCAATCGTGGTGCCCGCCTACAATCGCCCCCAATCAGCCGAAATGACCGCGGCAACTTGGCCATCATTCGACGCCGATCAATCAATGTCGAGCATCCGAACTTCCAAGCAAGCCGAGCTTTAGCTCGTCAAGCGCAATCGCTGCCGGCTGCGCCACAGCGTTCCCGCGACGACCAGCAAAACCGCGAGCACAAGCAGTGCGCGCCCGTCCGGGCCGGGGATCAAGCGTGGCTCGGCCGGGTCGTCACCCAAGTTGGGTAGCCATAAAATGGAAACGCACTTGCGGAAGCCTTCGTTGGTCAGTCCGTCGCAGGCCGGCACAAGGTGGGCGACGGGTAAGCCGGCGGCCATCGTGCTGGTTCGCAGCCGAATATGCAGGTCTCCATGATCGCGGTCTCTGGTCGCGAGATAGGAGCTGGCGCTCCAGCGTGCTTCGACTGGTCGCTGCAAGGGGTACAGGCTTCGGCTTTCCGGATAGACCCGCGTGAGTTCGCGTGGGCCGCCGCCGTCACCGCTCATGTAGAAACCGATTCGGCCGGCGACGGACAACACCGTGAGTCCGCCATCCTCATCCGCGTAGACCGCTCGCGCATGGTCCGACTCCGCGCCGCCGACATAGCTGGCGTATTCGAGGCTGCCACCATCGGATGCAAGGCGCAGGAGCACCGTTTCCTGTGGGTAGTTGCAGTCTGAGCCGGTCACGAGGATGCAGCCGGCAACGACGCAGCCTGAACCCTCGCAAAAAGTGGTATCCACGGCACCAGTGGTTAGTGGATAGGCCGGGTCCATGGTGCTGCCCAGCACCCAAACTACTTTGCGGACGGGATCCCATTCGAGTTTCGGATAACCGACGACGTTGAGGTAACTCGCGTAGACCAGTTCTCCGCTTTCTGCATTGATCAGCGCAATTCCGCCGTCGTGCGAACTTCGGAACGAGTTGCCGGTGGGAATCATTGAGAACGCTGATGCGGCGGTGGTGGGCAGATGGCTTCCTCTCACCGCCAGATGAATCTGCCCACGATCATCCACGACGTGACCGAAGGATGATCCCAAGCTGCCGGGCAGCACGCGGTCGTAGCGCAACGTGACAAGCGAGATGTCAAGTCGCAACAAGCGTGTCGGGCGCTCGCCGACACAGGTGGGGCACGCTGCGCGGCCGGCCAAAATAACGTCGCCTGCAAATGAAAAGATGTCAAAGGTCTGGAACTCGGAAGGCAGGTAGGAGCCGGACTCAACAGCACCCGTGGGCGACACCTTCAGCAGATAGAACGGGCTGCCTGCCTGCGCAATCGGGCTGTTCGCAAGCGGTGGCAGTGGCTGCGAAGCCGTTCCCGCAATGAACAATTTGTCACCCACCAAGGCGGCTTTGCTCGGCGCAAGCCCATCCTGTCCACTCAGGCTCAGCAGGCGTCCGGCGCGCGCATCCGCCACACCCCAGACGGTGCAGGCAGGTGGATTGATCGCGGTGGTCTCGGCACACGCCGAACCGGTAAACGGCAAGTCGTTGGCGCCGGCAACGCGGGCAACAAACCAGAACCGGTCAGCATCCAACCAACCGGCCGAACTCAGGATCACCTCTCCTTGCGCCGTGCCGAAGGTAAACGTTGCCGGCGCCTGCAATGCATTGGCTGCGCCAGCCACCAACAGCAAGACCGCCAATTGAAATAGACGCCACATTCCCAACGCTCCCAGCACGCGCCTGCATTGACCCGATGATTGCCGACTATCGGCCAGCGGCAACCTAGCACAGTGATCGACGCAGCCTTGACGGAAGGGCTTGCACATCTGCGATTTCGAGCTGCGACTTGCTCAGCCTTGCAGACTGGGGTCCAACCTCAATTCAGCCAAGCATCTGTCTCCGCATCGATGCCTGCCAGCGCTGGTCGCGAGCGAATTACGGTCAGCTACGCCCTGTCGTGCTTGCGCCCATTTCCGCCTTCAAAAACTCAAATCCCCGCTCGCATTCAGCTGCTTGCGCGCGTGTTCATAACCGAGTTCAACCGCGCGGTCGTACGAGCGCCAATCCAGCAGCTCGATGCCATCCAGGGTGGGCTTGATGAGCAGGCGGGTCTGTTTGCGCCGGCGTTGCGAGGTGGCTTCGGAATTGACCATGCCGGCGCGCAGCAGAATCTGTTTCAAGCCGGGGCGGCGGCGCACGCCGAACAGCTCGCCGATCAGTTTCCACCACGGCGGCAGTTCGGTTTCTTCCATGGTCGTCTCCAGCCGATAACTGCCGCCGACATCCACTGCGACGATTTCGCCGGCCAAGCGGCTGCGCATTTCACCCACCGGAAGGTTGTCGATGACGCCGCCATCGACCAGCACGCGACCGGCGGAAAATACCGGCGGCAGCACGCCGGGAATCGAGCTTGACGCGCGTAGCCAACACCACAAGGGACCGCGCTCGTGAACTTCCAGCGCGCCCGCGGTGAGGTTGCTGGACACGCAGAAGAACGGGATCGGCAGGTCTTCGATATCGCGATCACCAAATGCCGCGCGCAAACGCCGGCTCACCCGCGAGCCGGAGCGCAGCGAGACCAGTGGCAACGTCCAATCGCCCAGCGGATCGCTGTTGACGAAATGCTCGCGATAGGTTTCCAGCATCTGCTCATCCGACCAATCGGCGGCAAATCCGGCGCCGACAATCGCGCCGATGCTCGAGCCACCGACGAAATCAAATACCAGGCCGGCTTCGCGAAGTGCGCAGATCACGCCCAGATGGGCGAATCCGCGCGCACCACCGCCTGACAGCACCAAGCCACGCGCGCGACCCGTCAGTCGGCGTAGCAGACGGCTGATGTCGGCATCATGGCGGATATGGTGATGCGCAATGGCGTGCGGAAACGCGCTGCGCCACGCGCGATTGCTGCCGGCGCGTGGTTCACCGTGTTGCAACATCACCAAGTGCTGCGGCAAATCGGGCACCGAGTTGGGTGCAGGGACCAGCGCGCATTGCGCAGGCTGGCGGGCGACATCGACCAACAGCAGCACCGCGTCGCTTTGACGCACGCAGCGATCACGCCACTCGGGGCTGTCGTTGCCGATGAAGATGAGGTTGCGTGACTTCGACTCGCGCTCGCTGAACCATGCCGATGGCTTGCCGGCAGCGGTCTCGGCGTCGATCAGCTGAACGTCGTCGCGATCCGGAAAAGCGGCCGCGAAACGTCGCGCAAAACCGGCCACGTCGACGCCGCTCATGCCCGGCAGGATCGCCACACAATGCGCCAATTCCGGTCGCCCACGCACGCCGTAAAAACGACGTAGCGCCAGCCTGGCCATGCCCAGCATGGCGTGTGGATAACTCGCCACCAGTCGCTCGAAGCCTTCCTTGGAGAGCCGCATCAATTCGCAGTCGCGCAAGGCGACCACGCGAGCGAAGCGCACCGCGTTGGTTTCTCCGGAAATCAGTCCGGTCTCGCCGACACACTCTCCCGGCGACACCGTGCCCAAGGTGCGACGCCGGCCGTCGTCGTCGCGGCGCACCGCCGCCATTCGACCGTGCAGCAGCAAATACAACGAGTCGGCCTCGTCGCCCTGCTCAAACAGCATCGAGCCACCGGTCACACAAATCGCCCGTAGCTCATCGGCCAGGGCGCTTAGAGCCGCCGCGTCCATGCCGGCAAACAAGCGCCATTCGGCCAAAGTACGCAGCAGGTTTCGGCGTTCGGTTTCCGCGTCGTGCAGCATGCACTGGCTCCGGTCGGTGTGAAGGAATCATACGGCGGCATTAGCCGTCTGGCTTGATTTCGCCGGTCGTGGCCGTAACCTTGAGCGCATGAACGCACCCATCGCATCCAACCCGTTGCTCATCGACGCCGCTCTGCCGGCGTTTTCATTGATTGCGGCCGAGCATATCGAGCCCGCCATCGACACCTTGTTGGCGCAATTTCGCGCCGCCGTACCAGCGCTCACCGATGGCCCGCAGCCACCGAGCTTCGAGCGCCTGTTGGCACCGCTGGAGGCGCTGGAAGAACGCCTCGCCCGCGTCTGGTCGCCGGTGGGTCATTTGCACGGGGTCAGCGATTCGCCGGCGCTGCGCGAAGCCTATTCGGCGGCGCAGGAAAAGCTCACCGATCACGCTACCGAGTTGGGTCAGAACCGGGCCCTGTTTGAAGCCGTGCAAGCGATCCGCGACGCCGGGGAGTTCGCCCGTCTGGATCGTGCGCAGCAAGCCTTGGTGGACGACAGCCTGCGCGGCTTTCGACTGTCAGGCGTGGCTTTGGAAGAGCCCGCGCGCTCGCGCTTCAAGGATGTCCAGAACGAGCTGTCGCGGTTGGAGACCAGTTTTGAGGAAGCCGTGCTCGACGCCACCGATGCATGGACACGCCCGGTGACGGATGCCGAACTTGCCGGCTTGCCCGCATCGGCGCTCAGCATGCTGCGCGCGGCCGCGACGGAGAAAAACATTGAGGGCCACCTGGCGACCCTGAAGGGTCCGGTAGTGCAAGCGATATTGACCTTCGCCGAGCATCGGCCGTTGCGCGAGGACGTCTACACTGCGTCGCAGACCCGCGCCTCGGATCAAGGCCCGCAGGCGGGTCAGTTCGATAACGCCACGCGCATTGAGCAGATCATGCGCTTGCGTCATGAATCCGCGCAGTTGCTCGGATTCGCCAGCGCCGCGCATTTGTCCCTTGACGACAAGATGGCAGCGACACCAGAGCGGGTGTTGGGCTTTCTGCGTGAGCTTGCGGCCAAGGCCAAGCCCATTGCGCAACGCGAACTTGACGAACTGCAGGCTTTTGCAACTGACCAACTCGGCTTGCCGACCTTGGCCCCGTGGGACATCGCGTTTGCCTCCGAAAAGTTGCGCCAGCAGCGCTTCGATTTCAGTGAGGAAGACCTCAAGCCTTACTTTCCCTTGCCGGCGGTGTTGAGCGGCTTGCTGGACATCGCCAGCCGCCTGTTTGGCGTCCAGTTCCGCGCCCGCGAGGCCGTCGATCTGTGGCATGCCGACGCCCAGTATTTCGATGTGCTGGATGCGGATGGCAGCGTGCGCGCCGGCTTTTACGTGGATCACTATGCGCGCACCGGCAAACGCGGCGGGGCGTGGATGGACGTGTGTCGCACGCGCTTTCGCAAGAACGGCGTGTTGCAACCGCCGGTCGCCTATCTGACCTGCAACTTTGCTCCACCAAGCGTTGATTCAGCCGGTGAGGGCAAGCCGGCCTTGCTCACGCATGACGACGTGCTGACGCTGTTCCATGAGTTTGGTCATGGCTTTCACCACATGTTGACCGAGGTCGACTGGCCCAGCGTTGGCGGAATTGCCGGCGTCGAATGGGACGCGGTCGAGTTGCCGAGCCAGATGCTGGAGAACTTCGCATGGGAGGCGGAGACCCTGGCTTTGTTCTCGCGGCATTGGCAGACCGGCGAAATGTTGCCGACCGCACTGTTCGACAAAGTGCTGGCCGCGCGCCATTTTCACGCGGGACTATTCCTGCTGCGACAGATCGAATTCGCGCTGTTCGACTTTCGCTTGCATCTTGATTACGACCCGGCGCATGGCGCGCGCACGCTGGAAATACTTGCGGAAGTCCGGGGTGAGGTAGCGGTTTTTCAGCCGCCCGCTTGGAATCGCTTTCCGATGGCATTTACCCACGTGTTTGCAGGCGGCTATGCGGCCGGCTATTACAGCTACCTGTGGGCGGAGGTGCTGAGTGCCGATGCATTTGCGGCGTTTGTCGAGGCCGGCGCGATGCATGCGGCAGGGGTACTGGATGTCGAAACCGGTAGCCGCTATCGACGTGAGATTCTGGCGGTGGGTGGCTCACGTCCGGCACTGGCCAGCTTTGTCGCCTTCCGCGGCCGCGAGCCGCAGCCAGAAGCACTGCTGCGCAGCTACGGATTGACCGCCTAAGGAGTTGTAGGAACGGCGGCAGCCGCGAAGCTTGAGGCCGGAAAGTGCACGATCATCGCCGGAGCGTGCGCGATTCATGAAAAGCCCGGGCTACGGGCGCCTGAGCTCGTACAGCTCGAATCCCTGGCTCCACTGTGGATCCAGAATGAGCAGCAGGCGATCAGGCCCCAGTTGGAAGAAGCGGCCGACCGAATCGGAAGCCAGGCGTTCTGGCGAATCGACCTTGGAAAAGCCGCGGCTGTAACCAACTTGCGGTTCCTCGTTGACCGAGCTTGCACCTAGAAAGACCAGGGTGCTGGATTCGTCGCGAACCGGATAAAGCAGCCCCAGTCGGCGTTGTGAGCCACTGCTTTTGCGCAGTTGCAGGAGGTCGCCGCGCAGGCTGATCTCGGCTTTGAAAAAGCCGTACAGATAAGCACCCAGTGTGTTGGTCTGCAGCGAGCGCACGCGCCAGTTGCCAATCAGCTTGCGCTGATCAATCGGTTGCGGCGCGGCGGCCAGCAACTCCGTCGCCAGCGCCAGCGCGGCAGGATCGAAATCGGCGGTCGGAATCTGCAGCATCCAGTCATCGGCAATCTGCCGCGCTTCATGGATGGCGGTCTCATCTTCGGTCCACATGAGCCTTTGCCAGTCTTGCAAGGGCACCACGCGCGCAATCGCCGCCCGCAATGCGCCGCTTGGATCTTTAATCTCTGCGGCAACATCAGTAATGACGACTTGATTGGGCCGCAATTCCGCGATCACCTTGACCGCCTGTGTGTCGATCACCCGCCACTGCCGTTGTTTAGGAAGTTGCAGGCCGACCAGCAGCAGGCTGCCGTCTTCGGAGCTATACACCTGCTCGGACAGGAAGCGCTGCCCGCGGGTGAGACCAATTCGTGGATGCGGCGTGGCATCGTTCACCTGCGGCTGGTAGACGACCAGTTGCTGCAAGGCATCGACCTCATCACCCTCACCCCCCAACTGAAACTCGACGCCTGTGGCGCGGAAGTAGATGACTTTGCCACCCTCCTCCGCGTCTGCCGAGCCGGTCAGTGCTTGCACGGCGAGCGTCACGGGTGGATTCGGCGGGGTGTCGCTGGCGCTGCCGGTGCTGATCCCGGCAAGCATGCCAGTCAGTGCAGAGAGAGCGGCAAACAGGCGCAGGGCGAAGGTGGACATGGCAGCCTCGGAGATGAGTTCTGACGAGACTTTAGCGCATTGGATATTGCAGACGAGTAGCGCAGAGGACCGCGCAAGCCGGAAATTTACCTGTGTGTATTGGCAGCGTCGGGCGTGGCAGAGACCGCCGCTCCGGGTTTCAACTGCCTCGTAGGGTTCAGCGTTGCTGAGAGCGTTGCCACTTGGCGATTTGCTGCGCTGCGCTCTCGGCCCAAAGCGCATATGCCTGTGGACCGGGGTGGAATCCATCGCTGGCGAGCAATGACGCGCTTGGCAATGGGCCAAACGGAAGATGCCGACAGTCCGCGTGCTGGTCAGCCAGCCGTTTCAGTGCGTGATCGAGCAGTTGGGCTTGCTGACCCAGGCGCCAGCGCAACGGCTGCGGCAACGCAGGAAACTCACCCATCGGCGGCAGCCCGGAAAGCAGAATCAAGCGTGCACCAGCGTGTTCGCGCAGGCGCGTGATCAGCGCTTGCATGTCGGCATAAAACTGCTTGGGCGAGGCCAGCGCGGTGACGTCATTGACCCCCAATGAAGTGAGCACAACATCGCAGCGCAGCGACGGCTCGTGTATGAGTGCATGCAAACCATCGCGCGCGCGGCGACCGGTTTGCGCCAAAAGCTGCCAGTGCAAGGCGTGATGCGGACTGAGTCGGGCAACCAGCTGTCCGCTCAGCGCGTTGACTTGGCTGCTGGCGCCCACTCCTGCGGCGGCCGAGTCGCCCAGAATCAACAAGCGCAGAGGTCGGCCGTCCAGTGACTCGCCACGACGCTCGCCCGGCGGCTCGGCGAGCATGGGAATGCGTCGGCGAACCCGCCGGCCTTGCAACAACAGCAGTGGCGCCAGCGCAGCGGTGGCGCAATTCAGCGCGATAGCGCGCAAGCGATGGGTCGACATCTGTTGATGATAAGTCGAGCGAGCTAAGCTCGGCGTCAAATACCACGAGCAGCGGCATGCTGAGGCGCGTCGTTGACGTGGAGCACGTTGACATGGATCTCGTTGACGTGGAGCACGTTGACGTGGAGCACGTTGACATGGAGCACGTTGACATGGAGCACGCACAGCCAGCGGCGAGCGTGCGCAGGTGCCTAACTCGCTGGGGAGAACTCGAAATGCGGATAGCAAGTTGGAACGTGAACTCGTTGAACGTGCGCTTGCCGCACCTCCAGCAATGGCTGGACGAAGCCAAGCCGGATGTTGTTTGCCTGCAGGAAACCAAGCTGGAGGACGCCAGGTTTCCCGAGGACGCCTTGCTCGAGCGCGGTTGGCGCAGCGCGTTTGCCGGGCAGAAAACCTACAACGGGGTGGCGATCCTGGCGCGCAGCGCGATCACCGATGTGCAGATCGGCAATCCCATATTCGCCGATCCGCAGCAACGTGTGATTGCAGCAACGGTGGGCGGGGTGCGGATCATCAATCTGTATGTGGTCAACGGTCAGGCAGTGGGGACTGACAAATACGCCTACAAGCTCAACTGGCTGGAGGCGGCTCACGCGTGGATCGGCGCTGAGCTGGCCATTCATCGCGAACTCTGTGTACTCGGCGACTTCAACATCGCGCCGGATGATCGCGACGTGCACGATCCGCTGGTATGGAACGACAGCAGTATTCTGACTTCTACGGCGGAACGAGCAGCCTTGCGGCGGCTGTTCGATCTGGGCTTGCACGACAGCTTTCGACTGCATTCGGATGCAGGAGGGCAGTTCAGCTGGTGGGACTATAGAGCGGCCGGATTCCGCCGCAACCTCGGCTTGCGGATTGATCTGGCGCTGGTCTCACAGGCGCTGAAGGCCAGATGCAGCGGTGCGGGCATTGATCGCCAGCCGCGGACGTGGGAGCGGCCAAGTGATCACACGCCGGTGTGGGTGGAGTTGGATTAGGGTTGGGTCGGCTACCTCTCAGAACTCGTTTCCTTGTCCTATAGACACAGAACACTTTACTTGGTGCATAGGCATAGGCCGGAGCCGGAGCCGGAGCTTTCACTGCCCTGCGGGCAGCGAGTTACTTTCTCTTGCTCGTCCAAGCGAAAGTAACCAAAGAGAAGGACACCCCAGGCTCGCACCGCGCGGATGAAGCTCGCGCGGCGCCCTGCGCTGCTCGCCGTTCTCGGGCCGGCGCAGACTCGCACATCCATGTGCTCGAACATTCGCGCCTTTCCCCGAGCCCGGCTCCGCTGCTCGCTGCGAGCCCAATGGGGACCCGCGAGCGAAGATCACGAGCAAATGCACCAGCACCAGCACCAGCACCAGCACCAGCACCAGCACCAGCACCAGCACCAGCAACAGCAACAGCAACAGCAACAGCAACAGCACAAGATCCAGAGCTTCGCGGCTTAAGTTCCTAGCAGAATTCAACGCTTCGCTAGGTCTCCCGCCATCGACTCGCCCCAAGCAGGATCACCCGCAGCTGCCGCACAAAGTTCTCCAGCAGTTCCTGCTCCTGCTTGGGCCGTCCGCTGGGCACATCCAGGATGTCGGACGCGGCGTTCAGCATGGTGGCGACGATCAAGCCGCAGATCATCTGCAAGCTGGCCGATGACAAGTCGGGTAGGGTGCCCAGGGTGCGCAGGTCTTGCGCCATTTCGGAGGCAAAGTGGCTTTCCTCGGTTCGAATGGCGTTACGGATCGCGCGTGAACCGCCGCCGCGCTCGCGGGCGATAAAGCGGAACACTTCGCTGCGACTGGCGACAAAACGCTGATAGATCTGCACCGATCCGCGCAGCATGTCGGTGGGCGGAATGCCGTCGCGACGTGCTTCGCGCAACAAACGTCGCAGGGTGACGCCGCCCATTTCCACCAAGGCCAAACCCAGCTCGTCGAGATCCTTGAAGTGCCGGTAAAACGCCGCCGGTGCCACGCCTGCCTGACGGGTGATCTCGCGCAGGCTGAGCGCGGTATAGCCGCTGCCGCCGCCAATCAGGGCGAGCGCCGCGTCGATCAGGCGTTGCCGTGTGCGCTCCTTCAGCTCGCCGCGCGAGGGCGACGGCTCTTCGCTGGTGCGCGCTGTGGCTGGCTTGACTGCTGGCAATCCGGTGCTCCCAAGCGGCCCCTTGACCGCAGCAAAGTATAGGTCGTCGGCCTGCCGTTGCCGCGGCTTCGGGGCACTCCTTCCGGGTCACTGGAGTAGACGCTCTACAACATTTGAGTAAACATATGTTCACCGTAACTGCGCAGATCACCATGAACTCCTTGCATGCCACTGTCCCAACAAAGCGTTCACCCCTGCGGCGGGTGCTTGGCAGTCCACTGCTGGCACCGTTCAATCAGCCGCAGGCGTGGGATCGTTTGACCACCGCCATCAAGCCGACATGGTCGTGGGCCGAGCCGCGCGCCAAGGTCGTGCGCGTGGTTGATGAAGCGCCGGGTGTGCGCAGTCTTTGGTTGCAGCCCAATCGCCGCTTCGGCAGTTTTCGGCCCGGACAACACCTGCTGTTGACTCTCGACATTGATGGCGCTCAGCACTCGCGCTGTTTCAGCTTGTCGGCAGCACCACGCCGGGACGGCCTGCTGAGGCTGACTATTCGACAGCAGGCAGGTGGACCCGTTTCTACTGCAGCGCATGCCTTGCAATCCGGTCAAGTCGTACGTTTGAGCAAGGCGCAAGGCCAATTCGCGCCTACAGAATCTGAGCTGCCTCTGTTGCTTTTGAGTGCTGGCAGTGGGGTGACGCCGATGATGTCTTTGCTGCACGCCATGGCAGATGCTCAGCCAAACCGCACAGTGCATGTGCTGCATAGCGGCCGCAGCGCCGAGACCACGATCTTTGCCGCTGAGTTGCGCGAACTCGCCGCCGCGTGGCCGGCGCTGCAGCTGTGCCTGCATGCCAGCGGCGGCGACGGACGCCTCGATAGCAACCGTATCGCGGGTCATGTGCCGCAGTGGCAGCAGTGCGAAACACTGCTGTGCGGACCCGCCGACTTCATGCAAATGGTGCAGATGATGTATGCCGAAGCCGGCCGCAGTGATCAGCTGCAAAGCGAGAGCTTCGGTCGCATAGCGGCGAAAGTTGATGCCAATGCCGCGCATCATTCCGTGACCACTTCAGAATCAAAACAACTGTTCACTGCACAGGCCGGGCAGAGCCTGCTGCAAGCCGCGGAGACGGCCGGACTCAACCCCCGCTTTGGTTGCCGCCGCGGCATCTGCCGTACCTGTCAATGCAGCAAGCGCAGCGGCACCGTTCGCAACTTGCTGACCGGTGAAATCTCCGGGGCCGGCGAAGAACTGATCCAACTCTGCATCTCGACGCCGCACAGCGCCGTCGAACTCGTCCTGTGACTTAAGGAATATTCGCAATGAACAACAAGACTCGCCTCAGTCCCTCCGCCTTGACCGCCTTCGAGGCGGAACTCAATGACTTGCGCAAAGCAACGATGGCGAAGGTCGGCAGCCGCGATGCCGCTCACATTCGCCGCATCCGCGGTGTTGCCCAAGGCTCGGCCATTGCAGGCCGAAGCCTGCTGATGTTCGGCTGGGGGCCGATCAGTTGGGTGCTTGGCGTGATCAGTCTGGCGCTGGCAAAAATCATCGAGAACATGGAAGTCGGCCACAACGTCATGCACGGTCAATACGACTGGATGAACGACGCTTCCCTGAACTCGCAGACCTACGAATGGGACATCGTTTGCGACGGCGATCACTGGCGCCACTCGCACAACGTCGAACATCACGACCACACCAATATCATCGGCAAAGATCACGATTTCGGCTATGGCATGTTGCGCTTGACCGAGTCTCAGAAGTGGACGCCGGCGACGTTGTTGCAACCTTTGTACTACCTCATTCTTGCGGCCAATTTTCAATGGGGCGTGGCGGTCCATGACGTCAAGATCGGCCGTTTCGTAAAGGGGCGGATGAGCCGAGCCGAATTTCGCGAGCGCATGCGCCCGTTCCTGCGCAAGGCGGGCCGGCAGTTGTTCAAGGACTACGTGCTGTTTCCAGCACTGGCCTTCTGGCAGTGGCCGCGCGTGCTGCTCGGTAACCTGCTGGCCAATCTGATCCGAAACCTGTGGACCAACGCCATCATTTTCTGCGGACACTTCACTGCGCACGCGCAGACATGGACGCGCGCCGAAGTGGAGGGTGAAACCCAGGGGCAGTGGTATCTGCGGCAGATCCAGGGCTCAAGCAACCTCGAGGGCGGGCCGATGTTCCATCTGCTGAGCGGCCATCTCAGTCATCAGATCGAACACCATCTGTTTCCAGACATGCCCGCGCCCCGCTATGCCGAGATCGCGCCGCAGGTACGCGAAATCTGCGCCCGCTACGGCGTCTATTACAACAGTGGCGGCTTTTGGCGGCAGTATGGTGGTGTGCTGGCACGCATCGTTCGCCATGCCTTGCCATCGACGCCGCAGCCTGTGACGGCGTAAGGCTCGCGTTTGCAGCGACGACGGAGGTTGGCGCTTGGCTTGGAAAGTTTCTTGACTTGTCGCAGCGCTGCTCGGGCCGCAAGCTGCTATTGTCTTAACGTCGTTCTAACTGGGGGTTGAGCGCATGTTGTTGCCGCGTCGAAACACTGTCATTTCCCTCTTTCTAGCCTGTGTGGTGCTCACTTGGGCTTCGACGTCCGTAGCTCAAGGGGGCGCCGGTGGCGGCAAGGTCGAGGCGTTGCTGGCGCAGGCAAAAGCAGCGCAGGCGGCCGGCAAGCTGTTCGACCCAGCCGAAGGCAATGCGTTCGCTTTGTTTATCCAGATAACCGAACAAGATGAGGCCGCGTTGGACCCGAAGGTCCGTCGACTCGCCGATTCAATGTCCGGTAGCGGGCCCAAACAGCAGGCCGATTACGCCTTGAACGAGATGTTTCGTTCTGGTCTCGCACGCGTCGAACAAGCGCTCACCAACGGCGAGCTTATCGACGCCGGGCGCATCCTGAGCATGCTGGAAAAGACCCAGCCGAACTCGCCAACCGTTGCCCAGTACCGCACCAACCACAAGAACGCACTGACCGCCGCGCGCGCAGGTTTGAAGAGCACCGACCCGCTGCAGTTGCCACCCCTGCTGAGCAGCCGGCCGCCGGTGTTCCCTCCACGCGCCATGCGCCAGGGCACCGTCGGTTGGGTGCACATGGGTTTCAGCATCGGCACCGACGGATCCGTCAGCGACATAAAGGTTCTTGCAGCTGAGCCGCTGGGCGTGTTTGAACGCGAGTCGATCAAGGCGCTGGAACAGTGGCGTTTTGAGCCGAGTAGCAAGTCGATTCGGGCATTGCAACGGTTTGATTTTACGTTGGATGAATGACGGGGCGCTTGAGAACGCGCTAGGCGTTTTTGGCGTTTACTGATTCGTCATTTCGGCGGCGGCCGGAATCCAGCTTTTCAGGCCTACGCCGGAACGACGAGCAAAGCTGGCTTCCGGGCTACACCGGAATGAAGAAACAGCGCGCCAACGGCGCGCAACCCTAGCCCCTCCCCAATGCAATCCACGTTGCCTTCAGCTCGGTGTATTTCTCAAACGCATGCAGCGACTTGTCGCGACCGTTGCCGGATTGTTTGAAACCACCGAATGGTGCGGTCATGTCGCCGCCGTCGTAGCAGTTGACCCACACGCTGCCGGCGCGCAAACGTCTTGCGGTGTGGTGGGCGCGATTCAGGTCACGGGTCCAGACGGCGGCGGCGAGGCCGTATGGGCTGTCGTTGGCGATGCGGATGGCTTCGTCGGCGGTGTCGAATGGGATCGCCGCGAGCACTGGGCCGAAAATTTCCTCACGGGCGATTGTCATCGATGGGGAAACATTCTCGAATACCGTCGGCTCAATGTAGTAGCCACCACTTTCTGCCAAGACCTGTTTGCCGCCCAGTGAAAGCGTGGCGCCTTCTTCCCGCCCGCCTTCGATGAAGCCAAGCACCCGATTCATCTGCGTCTGGTCGACCATCGCGCCCATGCACGTGCCCGGATCAAGCGGGTGACTGGGTTGCAGCTTCGCGCCGGCGGTTCGCACCATCGCCATGAACTCGGCGAACACCGGGCGTTCGACCAGAAGGCGTGATGCCGCTGTGCAGACCTCGCCCTGGTTGTAAAAGATGCCGCTGGCAGCGGCTTCGGCTGCAGCCGCGAGATCCGGCGCATCCGCGAACACCAGATTCGGGCTCTTGCCACCGCACTCCATGAAGGCGCGTTTCATGTTCGAGCGACCGGCGCACTGCAGTAGATGCTTGCCGACAGCGGTGGAGCCGGTAAAAACGATGCCATCGACATCCATGTGCAGAGCCAGCGGCTCGCCAGCGTCGGCGCCGAATCCGGGCAGCACGTTGAACACACCGGCCGGCAATCCGGCCTCGCTTCCCAGTTCGGCGATACGTAACGCCGTCAGCGGTGATTTTTCGGATGGCTTCAGGATCACCGAGTTGCCGGTCGCCAGCGCCGGCGCGATCTTCCACGCAGCCATCAACAGCGGGAAGTTCCAAGGCACGATGGCGGCGACGACACCCAAGGGTTCACGGCTGATAAGTCCCAGCTCATCACGGCCGGTGGGGGCGATCTGGTCATAGACTTTGTCGATGGCCTCCGCAGTCCAGCGCATGCAACGTACCGCTGCGGCGACATCCACCTGCACGCTGTCGCGAATTGGCTTGCCCATGTCGAGAGTTTCCAGCAGGGCCAATTCGTGCGCGTGCGTCTCCATCAGCTCGGCGAAGCGCAGCAGTACGCGCTTGCGCTGCACTGGTGATGCGTCGGCCCAGCGGCCTGCATCGAACGCGCGACGGGCAGCGCGTACCGCGCGCTCGACGTCGTCTGCACCGCAGCGCGCAACCTGAGCCAGCACGCGGCCGTCGATGGGGCTGATGCAATCGAAGGTGCGACCATCAAAGGCATCGACATGGCGACCATCGATGAAGGCCTGCGTTCGCCATGTCAGCGCCGCTGCTTTGGCTTGCCATTGGTCACGGCTGAGGAATGTGGGCATCTGTTGCGTTCCTGCGATCAGAAAGTGAGGGGTGTGCTGGCGCTGATGATGATTGCGGTGTCGTCGCCAACATTGCGGAAACGATGTGGCGTCGGACTGTCAAAGTAATAGCCCTCACCGGCCATCAGGACGCGCACGTGTTCGCCGATGGTGATCTCGACGCGGCCTTGCACCACCACGCCGCCCTCTTCGCCGGCATGTGTGAGCAGGTCGAGCCCGGTGTCGGCGCCGGGCGGCATCACCTCGCGCAGGATGCACATCTGCCGCCCGCGATGGTGTCGACCGATCAGAAAATAGTGCAGGTCCGCGCTGCCCAGATCGGGCTGGGCGTGGCTTGCGTAGAAGGGGCCGTTGGCAGCCACGGGCTCCTCGTCCAGCGTGAAGAAATCGCCGAGTGAAATGGGAATACCATCCAACACCTTTTTCAAGGAGCCAATCGAGGGGCTGACCTTGTTCTGCTCGATCAGGGAAATGGTGCTGTTGGTCACCGCCACCCGCTTCGCCAGTTCGCGCTGACTCAAGCCCTTGGCTTTGCGAATCGCCTGCAGTCGAGCACCCACGTCCATCGTTTGCCCGGTCTCCTTGAGCACCCGCTGCGGATCGGCCGGCGCGGGCGCCACTGCTATCGGATATTGAACGCCGATACGCGAATAAAGGATGAGAATGCGATAGCGCGGCGCACGTTGTAAAGTTTATTCAACGCCGCAAGGCTTCTGCGCGGCGTCGAAAGACGCGGGATAATGCCCGCGCCACGCGTCGATCCGACGCCCCATTGGTCCACCCAAACGAGAGCGCAGCCATGCTTGTCGGCGTACCCAAAGAGATCAAGAATCACGAATACCGCATCGGCCTGACTCCAGCGGGCGCGCGCGAGTTGATCGGCCACGGTCATCAGGTGCTGGTGCAGCGCAGCGGCGGCAAGTCGATTGGATTGACCGACGAGATGTACGAGAAGGCGGGCGCGCAGATTGTCGAGACTGCGGCCGAGATATTTGCCCGCGCCGAGATGATCATCAAGGTCAAGGAGCCGCAACCGCTCGAGTGCGCGATGCTGCGCGAGGGGCAAGTCCTCTACACGTACTTGCATTTGGCGCCCGATCCCGCCCAAACCGCTGCCTTGGTGAAGTCGGGATGCACCGCGATTGCCTATGAAACCGTCACCGACCGCAAGGGCGGTTTGCCGCTGCTGGCGCCGATGAGCGAGGTTGCCGGGCGCATGTCGATTCAAGCCGGCGCGCACGCACTTGAGAAAGCGCAAGGCGGATCGGGTGTGCTGCTCGGCGGCGTGCCGGGCGTGGTGCCGGCCGAAGTGCTGGTGATTGGCGGTGGCGTGGTCGGCATCAACGCAGCGCGCATGGCGATGGGTCTGAACGCGCGCGTCACCATCCTGGATCGTTCGCTGGATCGCTTGAAGTACCTAGATGAGCTTTACGGCGACAAGATCACCACGATCTATTCCACCCTCGACGCGATCGAAGAGCGACTTTCATACTCCGATCTGGTGATCGGTGCGGTGCTGATTCCTGGCGCAGCGGCGCCCAAGTTGATCAGTCGGGCTCAGCTTGGCTTGATGAAGCCGGGCTCGGTGCTGGTCGACGTCGCGATCGATCAAGGCGGATGCTTTGAGACCTCCAAAGCCACCACCCATCAGACCCCGACCTATGAGGTCGACGGCATCATTCACTACTGCGTCGCCAACATGCCCGGCGGTGTCGCGCGAACGTCGACATTCGCGCTGACCAACGCCACCTTGCCATTCGCCCTGCAACTGGCCAATAAAGGCGCCAAGCGAGCGATGCTGGAAGACGAGCACCTGCGCAACGGTTTGAATGTGCACGCCGGCAAGATCACCTTCGAGGCGGTCGCCCGCGACTTGGGCTATGAGTATGTGTCGGCAACGCAAGCGCTCGGCTGAAGTTTCGAGATTTTTGAGCACAGCAACGCCCAGGCGCGGTTGCATGCGAGCTTGCAGATGACGAGCCCGGCGAAAGCCGGGATCCTGTCGAGGCTGAATTGATCCAGGCTGAACTGTATGGAGTTGCCTAGGGTATTCGTGGAGTCGCCTGCTCCCGCTCGAAGTGACCATCGAAAACAGCAATACCGGTGACTCTCGTCCCGGCAACCGCGTTTTAGAGGCGGTGAAATGACGAGTGGACTCACGCGTTTTGGAGCCCACCGTGACGACATCGCCGAACTACATTCATCCGCAGCGTACCGACCTCGCTTTCACGCGCGAATCGCCCTATGGCACCGTCGCCGAGCCTACCTATTCGGGTGCGCTCAGCTTCATGCGGCGGCCGTATTCGCGCGATCTGACCGGCATCGATGTGGCCGTGGTCGGGGTGCCGTTTGACCTCGCCACCACGCATCGGCCGGGCAGCCGGTTCGGGCCACGGGCGATCCGCGAAGCGTCGACCATGCTGGCGTGGGCAAAGCCAGATGCTTGGGATTTTGACCCCTTTGATCGGCTGGCAGTGATCGACTACGGCGATGTCTGGTTTGACAGCGGCCGACCGGCCGACGTCCCTGAGACCATCATGGCTGCCTTCCAGCCGTTGGTGGAGGCGGGTGTCATGCCGCTCAGTTTGGGTGGCGATCATTTCGTCAGCTTTCCGGTGCTGCACGCGCTTGCAGCCAAGCACGGCCCGTTGGCCTTGGTGCATTTCGATGCGCATTCCGACACCTGGCGTGATGAGGACGGCCGCATCGACCACGGCACCATGTTCTTTCATGCCGCCAAACTGGGTTTGGTCGATCCCACCTGCTCGATCCAACTAGGCATGCGCACGCACAACCCCGAGAGCCACGGCTATCAGGTATTGAACGCGCGCTGGATGCACGCCAATGGCATGCAGGCCTGCATTGATGCCATCCACCAACGGGTTGGCGGACGGCCCTGCTACGTCAGCTTCGATATCGATTTTCTTGAGCCGGCCTGCGCGCCAGGCACGGGCACGCCCGTTGTCGGCGGTTTTACTACCGCACAAGCGCAGACCTTGCTGCGGGGGCTGGCGGGGCTTGATATGCGAGGGATTGATGTAGTCGAAGTGGCGCCCGTCTATGACCACGCCGGCATCACGGCCTTGGCGGCGGCGGCAATGGCACAAGAACTGCTGTGCGCGCATGCCTCGCGATTCGCAGATCGTCGACCTGATCCGACGGTGCGATGACGGTGCGATAATTGGGCCATGAACAAGTCTGACGAAACAGCCACCGCCGACTTCGGTTTTCGGCAAGTCGCCCGCGCCGACAAGCAAAAGCTGGTCGGCCAGGTTTTCAGCTCGGTAGCGCAGAAGTACGACCTGATGAACGACCTGATGAGTTTGGGTTTGCATCGGCTATGGAAGCGCTATTTCGTCGCCACCAGTGGCGTCAAGCGCGGCGACCGAGTGCTTGATCTGGCCGGAGGCACCGGCGATATCGCCGCACTGCTGCATCCGCGAGTGGGCACGGCCGGCGAGATTGTGATTGCCGACATCAATGCCGAAATGCTGAGCGTGGGGCGGGATCGTCTGACAGATCGGGGCTTGGTTCAGGGCTTGCATTGGGCACGCGTCAACGCCGAAACTCTGCCGTTCGCCGACGCCAGTTTCGACATCGCAACCATCGCGTTTGGATTGCGCAACGTCACTGACAAAGTGGCGGCGCTCAGCGAGCTGCGACGTGTGCTGAAGATCGGTGGACGCGCGCTGGTGCTGGAGTTCTCGCAGGTGAAGCCGGAATGGTTTCGACCGCTTTACGACTTCCACGGCATGCAGGTACTGCCACGCTTGGGCCGGCTGATCGCTGGCGACGCCGACAGTTACCGCTATCTTGCCGAGTCGATCCGCAAACATCCCGCGCAGGACGCGTTGAAGGCGATGATGGTGGATGCGGGATTCGCACGCTGCGATTACCGCAACCTCTCAGCGGGCATCGTTGCCATTCACTCTGGCTATCGAGTTTGATGACAGTCGCAGTGAGCGAAGGGCGACAAAACGCGCCGCAAATGTTCATGTCTTGTGACGAAGACTGCGCTCACAGTCGCGGCATGTGACGGACAGCGACAATCCAGATGCTGTCAGTTCCTCGCGGGGCCATTGATCTGCGATCATCGGCGCTCACTGGCGTTGCCTTCTCGTTGAAATGATCGACACCCACCTGTTAGCCGAGCTACGCACAGCGACGACACGTCGCTTGCTACCTTTGTTTGGGCAAGTGATGGAGAAGACCGACGATGCTTTGTTTGACGTCTGGCAGCAGGGAGCCAGCGGCAATTCCCAGCAAGTGTTGTTTGATGCCTTGCGCGAGCTGCGTCGACAACGCTCGATTATTGAGGGGGCAGTCAGCGAGCGCGTCGGCGAGAGTTTTGCAGCGCTCGCGAAGTCTCGGCAAGAAGCAGAAGATGAGTACTCGGCGGCGCCACTGGATCTCGAATTCAGCTTGCTGGATTCCGACGTATTGGAGGAGCAGCTCACTTGCGACCGCTTGGCGGCGGCGGTAGAGCGCCGCTACGCGGATGCTTATGCCCGCTTGCTGCGCGGCCTGTCGCAAGTGACCGAACGCGCAGATCTGGCGATTGTCGACACGCCCCTGTCCCCGCTGCGAATCGCACGTGGCTGGCGCGATGCGCTGGCCCCGGTGCTGGAGAAGATCGAGTGGCGTTTAGTGGCCTTCAAGCATTTGGAGCGGGTCCTGATCAGCGACTTAGGCGCGGTCATTGATGAGGTGTGTCGACTGATGGCTGCGCGCGGCATTGTCATTACCCAGCCTGCGGCGCGACCGCGGCGCATGGTAATGCCAGCGAGTTCGGCTGCGGGTCGCGCGCCGCAACCAGCCCAAGCGGCATGGGATGGCGGCGAAAACCAGGTGCCACAACGCCTGTCCAACCAGGAGATGGAGAACGCTGGTTTTTTCGCCGGTCACGCGATGGACATGGCAGCGAGTGGCGGGTTCGGTGGAGGCGGTGGAGGCGAAAGCTCCGGCCCGGATCCCGTTTATGAAGCAATGCGCGAGATGTTTGCCGCCTATCTCGGCAACGTACGCAATAACCCTTCCGCGCTCGCCAAGCCCGATAACGGTCATGGTCAGCCCGCTACGCCACACATCGATTCGGCCTCCGCCGTACTGGTTCTAAGCCGCCTGCAACGGCAGCCGACGGCCGCGCTGATGGCGGCGGTGGATGACCGCCAAGTTGAGTTCGTGAGTCTCTTGCGCGGTGAAATCGTCAACACGGCGATTGCTTTGGGCCGCGCGCCAGCAGGTGCAAAATTGGAAGCTCACGACGAGCAGGGGCTGACTATGGTCGGCATGCTGTTCGACACCATGCTCGACCAGGGCCACTTCAGTCGCGAAGTGCGTGAACGGTTGGTGCGCTTGTACGTGCCTTACGCCAAGGTCGCTTTGCTTGATCGGCGCATGTTCGCGCACAAGTTGCATCCGGCGCGTCGCTTGTTGAATTTGCTTGCTGAATCCAGTGATGGCAACGCTGGTGATGCACCGGCGGAGCGCGAACTACTCACCAAGGTGTTCTCGGTCAGCGAGCGCTTGATCGATTCGTTCGAAGAGGATGTCGCGGTATTCACCGCCGCAGAGGCTGAGTTCAGTGATTTCCTGAGTCGGCATAGGCGCCGCATCGGCTTGGCAGAGCAGCGCGCAGCGGAAGCGCAGCGTGGTCGCGAGCGCTTGGAAGAGGCGCGTCTCGAAGTGACCCTGGAACTCGATAGCTTGGTGGGCAAACGGCAAGTGCCCAAGCCTATCGGCGAATTCTTTCGCCGCGATTGGACCCACCACTTGACCATGGTGGCCCTACGCGACGGCGTCGAATCCGATGCCTTTCGCGATGCGAGGGCACCCGGTGTCAAGTTGTGGATGGCAATGCTGGGGTGCGAGTCGGGCGCTTCCCCACCGCTCGATCTAGCTGAGCAACTGCTACCAGCGATGATGAGCGCGGGCCAAGGCGAGGATGTTGCGCGCGCCGCGTTGGTAGACGTCATGGCGGCGTTGCGCGCATCGATGCCCAAGCCCGCACCACCTCTGGCGGCCACCATTCCAATACCCGCTCCCATCACTGCGGAGCTGCATCGCCTCGTAGAGCACCCGCTGAGGGCTGCAGGTCATGAGGGATTGCCCGTCGCGCCGCCAGAGCCGCTCAGCGCGCCCAGCAAACAGGCTCAGCCGCAACCCGCGCCTGTGCAACTCTCGCCTGTCCCAGCCCGGCCTGCGGATGCGGGCGCGAGATCCAGCAGCGTTGTGGTCAAAGCGCCTGCGGCTGCGGACAGCAGTCGGCCCATCGCACCCGCAGCGTCTCCGCTGGATGTGGCACCGGTCATCCAGGCAATCGAGCCGGCACCCCAGTTCGAGCTGGTATCCGCCGCACCGGAGCAAACCTCGACCACCAAGACCTCTGCGGTCATCGATGGCGACATCAAGCTCGACGCCGATACCAGTCACGCGCTGCCCGAATTGATTGAACAAGTGAAGCAACTCACGATCGGAACCTGGGTTCAGTTTGTGCAGGTTGATGGCTCGATTCAGCAGGCCAAGCTGAGTTGGATCAGTCCGATCTCCTCGCGCATGCTGTTTGTGAATCGGCGAGGTCTGCGCATGTGCACTTTGTCGGTGGAAGAACTCGCTGCTTTGATGGCCGATAACAAGCTGTCACTGCGACAAACCGACAGCGCCTTTGATCGCGCAATGACGCAAGTGCTCGATCAGTTGCGCAGTGGTGCGGCACCCGTGGCGGTCTAACAAGAAAAGGCGATTGCTGGCTCGATGCCAATTCACTCGCCCGATGTCGGCGGTCGCAAGCCCGTAAACTCATTCAACAGTCACCATTGGGGCCAAAACACGATGCGGTTGATTGCTTTTCTATGCGTACTCCTGGTCGCGGCGACGGCTGCCGCTGATGACTCGCGCCGCAGCGACGAACATTCCTATGCTGAACCCGACAAAGTAGTCATTCGCGACATCGGGCTCGACCTCACCCTGGATTTCGAGAAGAAAGTCCTGCGCGGTAGCGTTGATCTGGCCTTGGAATGGAAAGATCGCCGCTATCGCCGACTGCTGCTGGATACGCGTGATCTGACGATTGAGAAGGTGTTGGGCAAGCGCGCCGATGGAGGATGGCGGAAACTTGATTTCACGCTCGCCAAGCGCGATCCCATCTTTGGTCAAAAGCTGAGCATCTCGATGCGCCGTGCCTACACCACGGTGCGCATTCGCTATCAGACGTCACCGCAGGCATCGGGCTTGCAGTGGTTGCAACCTGCACTCACCGCCGGCAAAAAGCATCCATTTTTGTTTAGCCAGTCGCAGGCAATCCACGCGCGCTCATGGTTGCCGCTGCAGGACACGCCGGGCGTGCGCTTTACCTACAGCGCCAGCATTCAAACCGACCCCCAACTTGCGGTGCTGATGAGCGCCGACAACATGCCGAATGAGCCGCGCGACGGCAAGTATGTGTTTCGTATGCGGCAGCCGATTTCCTCCTATCTCATGGCCATCGCCGCCGGCGACCTGGTGTTTGCGCCGATTTCCGAGCGTGCCGGCGTCTGGGCCGAGCCCGCCACCGTTGAAGCCGCCGTGGCCGAGTTCGCCGACACCGAGAAAATGATCGAGGTTGCCGAATCGCTGTACGGACCGTATCGCTGGGAGCGTTACGACTTGTTGATCCTGCCGCCCTCGTTTCCGTTTGGTGGCATGGAAAACCCGCGACTGTCATTCATCACCCCGACCGTGATCGTCGGCGACAAGAGTCTGGCCTCGCTGATCTCACATGAGCTGGCGCATTCGTGGTCCGGCAATCTGGTCACCAACGCCAGCTGGAAAGACATGTGGCTCAATGAAGGCTTCACCAGCTACGTCGAGAACCGCATCGTCGAAGCGGTGTTCGGCGAGCCGCAAGCAGCAATGGAAAATCTCATTTCCCAAAACGGCTTGCGCGTCGAACTGGCCGAGCTCGCGCCTGCCCAGCAGCGGCTGCTGTTGCCGCCGATGAAGGGTCAGGACCCGGATGAAGCGCTCACCGATGTGGCCTACATCAAGGGTCAGTGGTTTTTGCTGTTTCTCGAAAGTCGCTTCGGACGTGAGCGTTTTGATGCCTTTCTCCGCCGCTGGTTTGATGCGCATGCTTTCCAGACGGCCAGCAGCACTGACTTCGTCGCGTTCATGCGCGCTGAACTGCTACCGCTTGAGCCCACTGCCGTCAGCGATGTCGAGCTCGATGAGTGGTTGCACGGCGAGGGCATTCCCGAGTCTGCTCCGCTCAGTGAATCGCCACGTTTTGCGAAGGTGGATGCGGCACGCACGCAGTGGTTGGAGTTCAAGATCGCCGCCAACCAGGTCGATTCCGCAGGCTGGATCACCCAGGAATGGGTACGCTTTCTGGAAGGCTTGCCGCCCGTCCTTGAGGGTGAACGCCTGGTCGAACTCGATGCCCAGTTTCGCTTCACCGCTACCAACAACGGCGAAATCGCCCAGCGCTGGTATCCCTTGGCCGAGCGCAGCGGCTATTTCGAAGCGCGGCCTGCGATGGCCGATTTCTTGAAGCGCATCGGCCGCCGCAAGTTGGTGATACCGATTTACGAAGCCTTGGTTGCTTCGAAAGAGGGGCTGGAATTTGCCGAAAAAGTGTTTGCAAATGCGCGTAGCGGATATCACCCGATCACCTCGGCATCGGTGGCCGAAGTGATCCGCGAAGCGACCGCCAAGCTCGGCCCCGTTACGCCCGGCAAAAACAAACCCGCCGAAGAGGAGTCATGAGCCGCCGCGAGCGCGCACGCCGCAGTCGTCGCGTGCGGCGTCGTATCTTCGTTGCGGCTGCCTTGGCGCTGCTTGGCTTCTTGTCGATTGCGGTGGCCCGTCCCGAGTGGTTTCTGGCCGGCGAATACGCGCGCCTGCGTTGGCTGGGAGGCGCGCAAACGTCCAGCGAAACCGCCGCTGATCATCAATGGTCGACGCTGAGGGCGGGCGCGGGCAGTCGCATGGTGCTGGTGCACGGCTTTACTGGCAGCAAGGAAAACTGGCTGCCAGTGTTTGCCGAATTGTCGAAGCACCATCAGGTTATCGCTCCCGATCTCCCAGGTTGGGGTGCAAGCGAGCGCAAGCCGGGCCAGGATTACGGCTTCTCGGCGCAGGCCGAACGACTTGCCACTTGGCTGCGCCAGCAACCAGAAGGCGAGGTGCCGCTGACCTTGGTTGGGCATTCAATGGGAGGCGGCGTCGCGGCCTTGGTGGCCGCACGCTATCCAGAACTTGTCGCCAAGTTGGTGCTTGTCGATGCTGCGGGTGTGCGCTTTGACGACAACGATTTCAGCCGCGCCGTGGCCCGCGGCGAGCATCCGTTCGAGGTTTTTGATCGATCCAGTCTGGATCGCCAGCTCGGATTGGTGTTCAAGCATCCTCCTTGGCTGCCGTGGCCCGCCGACCGCGCCTTCATCGCGCGCCGAATCGCCGATGAGCCGTTTGAGCGCGAAGTGCTTGAACGCATCGCCCGCCGCGACGAGGCCTTGCAGCCGGGCATCGAAGCCATCTCCATTCGTGCCCCCACTCTGCTCCTGTGGTGCCGCGAGGACCGCATCGTCGACGTCAGCGCCGCCCGTCGTTATGCCGGCCGCATCGCTGATACCCGGACGGTATTGCTGGATGACTGCAACCATATGCCGATGATGGAAGTGCCGGCGGAGACGGCAGCGGCGATCCGGGAGTTTGTGGGGGATTGAGGGGCTGTCTCTTATACACATCTCCGAGCCCACGAGACTAAGGCGAATCTCGTATGCCGTCTTCTGCTTGAAAAA
>ENA-ORBV01002761-ORBV01002761.1-microbial-mat-metagenome-genome-assembly--contig:-NODE-2761-length-36492-cov-13.913003_pt1 | contig 36492 bp, 26 predicted proteins | sample MGYA00237777_ERZ505514 | MGnify/ENA primary metagenome ERZ505514 (study PRJEB26160, sample SAMN06269048) | microbial mat metagenome | isolation source: Oligotrophic lake microbial mat | place... | reverse complement strand
CACATCCACCTGTGAAGGCTGCCTCGATGAGGGAGCCTGCACCACCTGTCGTGAAAGGAACCAGAATGAATCAGACGACGAAGAAGAGAACTGCGACGGTGAAGACCACCGACTTCCATCAGCCGCCGAAGAAGAAGAGTCTCCGGGGGCGGGGGCCGATCCTGCGATTCTCGCCTTATGCCTGGGCGAAGCTGCTCGCGTTCCGTGACTACGGACCAACTGAGATCGCCGGCTTCGGCATTGCCCCCGGTGCCCCCGCAAGTGATCCGCTTCTTATAGAAGACTTCATCACTGTGAAACAGTCTTGCAGCGCAGTCACGGTGGCCATGAACGATGAAGCTGTGGCGGACTACTTCGATGATCAGGTTGATGAAGGGCGCAAGCCCGAGCAGTTCGCACGCATCTGGCTGCACACCCATCCGGGGGCCAGTGCTCATCCCAGCAGTGTCGATGAAGAAACTTTTGAGCGAGTCTTTGGCAAGTGCGACTGGGCCATCATGGCGATCCTCGCACGCGGTGGTCAGACTTACGCCAGGCTTCGCTTTGGTGTGGGTCCCGGCGGCCAGATGCTCATTCCTGTTGAAGTGGATTACAGCGTGCCATTTCCACAATCGGAGCATGAAGCGTGGAAGGAAGAGTACGACCTCCACGTGACAGCCGAGCATGAGTTCGGCCTCATGCACCAACTCGCCGCGACGCTGATGGCACCCAATGGCGAAGAAGACCTGGCCCAGTTCCACCACCATCGCCTGCACCGCTGGCATGAAGCAGACTCATGGGATTCCTATGAATTGTCTGACGAAGAAGCCCTGGCAATTCTGGAAGCTGAACTGGAGCAACGTGACTTTACCCAAGAGATGGAGGTGCCACTTGATTCACGTTGATCGTGATCTGAGACAACGTTCTATTCTGCCACCGGAAGCCTTGGCTTCATGCTCAGCAACGGTCATCGGCATTGGTGCCGTGGGCAGACAAGTCGCCCTGCAACTGGCGGCAGTTGGTGTGCCAAAGATTCAGCTTGTGGACTTCGACATCGTTGAGCCGGTGAACCTTGCAGCACAGGGATATCTCGAAGCTGATCTTGGACGGATGAAAGTTCAAGCCACTGCTGCTGTATGTCGCCAGATCAACAGTGCTGTCGAGATAGTCGTGGAACCAGAGCGGTTCCGTCGCAGTAAAACACACGTGGGCAACGTCCTATTCTGCTGCGTGGACTCCATCGATACCCGTAAGCTCATCTGGGAAGCGGTACAGGATCGTGTCCGCTTCTTTGTCGATGGGCGGATGAGCGCTGAAGTCATTCGCGTGCTGGCAGTGGGTAGTGATGAACAGCGCAAGGCATATCCCCAATCTCTCTTTCCAGGCAGCGAAGCTTTCACCGGAAGTTGCACGGCACGTTCCACCATCTTCGCAGCCAACATCTGTGCTGGCCTGATGGTCAGTCAGTTCTCGCGCTGGCTTCGCAAGATGCCAGTTGATTCAGATCTCACACTGAACCTGCTGGCCAGCGAAATGAGCGTGGGCAATGTTTTGGCGTGAACGCTCCCGTTTTCCATTCAATCTTCAAACACAGAAAGGAGATCCTTCATGTCACACATCGTGACCATCAAGACTCAGGTCCGTGATCTCGCAGCAATCACCACCGCATGCCAGCGGCTGGGACTACCCGTGCCAGTCCATGGCACATCAACCATCTTCACTGCTCAGGCCACAGGCTACGCGGTACAGCTGCCAAACTGGCGATACCCGGTCGTCTGCGACACCGACACAGGCACTGTGCACTACGACAACTACAACGGTACATGGGGTGAACGCTCAATGCTCGATCGCTTCCTCCAGATGTATGCGGTGGAGAAGGCCAAGCTCGAAGCACGCAGGCAAGGTCACTCAGTCACCGAGCAGCCACTATCCGATGGCTCAGTTCGCCTGAGCATCCAGGTGGGAGGTGGCACTTGAGTAAGTCCATCATCATCACCATCAAGCCTGATGGCCAAGCAACCGTAGAGACACAAGGCTTCACCGGTGACTCCTGCCAACTGGCCAGCAAACTCATCGAAGAAGCTCTGGGTAACCGCATGAGCGAACAGCTCACCGCGGAGTTCCATCAGTCATCGCATACCCAGCAGTCTTCACATCAGCAGGCGTAAAGCCCCCCGCAACTCAAACCTCAATCTTCATTCACTAAATCGCGCACATCTTGTGCGATGAAAGGACTTCCCATGCCATGGCTCGTCATACTTTTCATTCTGACTTTCGTAAGCGTCCAGATCGATGGATGTTCCTCCCGCCTGATCGCCTCACCTCACCACCCCGGAGTCACAAGAAAATGATCCGACTCTTTCGCCTGTGCATCGCACTGGTGCTCCTGCTGGGACTTGCCCGATTGCTGATGGCTGCGTCATCGGGGACCACATCGTTACCGACCCTCGGAGTCATCCGCCAATTGGCAGAATTGGTAGTGCTTGAAGCTCCCATGGAGAGCTTCATCGTCAAGCGACGCGAAGGTCTCGTAGGCGGCGTAGAGCTGGTGTTACTGGCCAGGGGTCATGTCCTGATCTCGACTGACCTGAGCCAGTGCACGTATGCCGGAATCGATGAGACTTTGAGACAAGCCACCCTGGTACTGCCACAGCCAACAGTGCTCTGGGTTCGTCTTGACTCAACGCACAGCCGTGTTCATCGGCTCAGTCGCCACGGACTCTGGTTCATGGTGCTTGGCGATGCTGGCGAATCCGAACTGGTGGAGCTGGCTTGGCGCGAAGCCGAGCAAGGGTTTGCCATGCGAGGCAATGACTCCACGCTAATCGAACAAGCCAAGCAACAATCGCAGCAGGTGCTCGTCGGATTCTTCACGCAACTTGGCTGGCAAGTGAAGGTGGTCTGGCGGTGAGCTTCATGCAGGCAAAGAAAGAACAAGCCCCCTCGAAGGCGAGGGGGCTTTCTTTTAGATATCAGGAGGACTGGCAATCTGAACTGGAAGACAATCGCAATTCCAGCAATGGCGATCGTCATTGCACCACGGACGGCGACAAACTCCATAGGGCGAACTGGGCTACAGGTGATATGTTCGTTGGGCAGGCAGGGGCGTGTGCCCAGCAGGTTGTTTATTCTGCCGGACGGGCAAATGTTGACCCGCTGCTCAGTCAAAAAGAAAACCCCGCCATCACAGCGGGGTTGTATAAATTCGGATTGTAGTAGTGATCAAGCCATCCGGCGGCGACGCATCATCAGTCCGGCCAGACCCAGCAGACCTAACGCAGCGGTGGCGGGTTCGGGAATGGTCACGTCACCGAAGACGAGAATTTCATTGAGGCCCACGCGGACATCACCCGCGCGGAAGTTGAGCGCCTCAAAGCGGAGGTAACGTGCGGACTGCTCATTGAGGCCATTGCCTGCATTGAAGATGTCCGCAAGGATGATGTTTTGGCCGGTGGTGTCGGAAAGGACACCCTGGACGATGAGGTAGGGGTTGATCAGGTTGTTGAGCCCATCGACCTCTTGCGCGCCGAAGATACGAAAATTCTGCGTGCCGCTGTCATTGCTTCCGGTGTTGTGAGTGTTCTTCAGTTGAATCTCTTCGATGTCGAAATGGCCGCCGAGGTCGAGAACGAAGAATTCGTTGTTTACGCCTTGTGAGCCGAGCCAGTAGGTGGAGGCGAAGACATCGCTGCTGGAATTGTCGATGACGTTGAGGGCGGTAAAGTCGCCCGAGCCGCCGGGGACATTGAAGGGCGATCCGTTGAACGAACTGCTGCCCGCGATGATGGAACCGGTGACGGCACGGTTGGGCTTGTCAAAGATTTCTTTGACGGCAAACGCATTGAGGATGGCGTTGTTGTCACCGCCGACGGCGTTGCCATTGACGAGGCCGGTCGGCCCGAGGGTGATATTCGCGGTGGGGCCAACTGCGGTGAAGGTATGGGAGACCAGTACACCAGCAGAAGCGCCGGCAGGCAGCGACAGATTGTCCGCAACGGTGACACCATTGACGAGGATGTCCTGGGTGCGGCTGCCGAAGTTGAGGCTGCTGAGCATCAACTGCACTTGGTACGTCTTGCCTGGGGTGACAGCGAAGTTGGCCTGAAGGTTATTCGGCGCGCCGCGGAAGAGCAGGTCTTTCATCACGTTGTTGAGGTTGAGGTCGTTGGCCGAGCCGCCGAAAGCTGCGCCACCATTGATGGCGGCATCGGGACTGCCGGAGTTGCTGGTCATGGTGAGGCCTGCTTGCGAACCATGAGGTGTGAAAATCAGGTTTTGAATCGTGCCGCCGGTACCGTTTACATCCACGGCGTAGCGGAAAGACCCGGCGAAATCGAGGCCTTCAGTTAAATCGCCACCGGTGATGGCGGTGGTCACTGCCTGCGCGGGTAGGGTGGCGAAACCAATCGCCATTAAGAGTGCGAAGGTAAGAAAACGGTTTTGATGCGAGTGAACCTCTGACATGATTGATCTCCTTGTTGAAGTGAAAATGCTTGTTTTACTGTTGGTGTGAAGCCGAACGGCTTTCACCGGTAGAATCAATGCTTCTTCATTGAAGCTTCTTTAATAGGCACGCGATGACAAGATCGTGTTGACCTTATCCAGACTTTCGTTATTCACATGGTGAAAAAAGGACCAGTGGAACCTACGAGGATCATACCATCAGTTCACCTTTCGCAACAAGGACCAGTTCAATTTTCAGAAAATATTTCCCTTCGCTCTTGCGTAGATGCCGACGGTGTCGATCACCTCGGGGATGTGGAATTAATCTGGAAGTTGAATGGCTCTATTGGGGATGAATTTCATAGGTTCATGTATGTTCATGGGAATTGATCATCATTGTTCCACTGGCGAAGTTTCGCTGGATCCCACGCAGTCGGAAGCGCGTAATCCCGAGGGTCAACTTGCACCGCATGGCCGTCCATATATGCGACGTTGGCGCGGCCGAAATGTCGGCCTTCCATTTCCTCTCTGGGGACCTGGTAATCAATAAAGGCATCCCAGTAATCATCCAGCAGTGAGTCGCCATACATCAGAAAGTTGGACGGACTCTTCACGCTCGATCGCCGGATGTAACCCGCGCTGTAGCCGGGCAAGTTGCTCATGCCAAGTGACGGCGTTGACGTGGGAGGATGGGTGCGTGAGCCATCGTTGTTCATACCGTAACTGGTGCCGCCCGTGAAGTGGCCCGAGACCCAGTACTCGTCCTTCAAGTATCCAAACATGGCTGGGTTGCCACTGCCAAGCTTGCGGCTCCACCGGGATTCCTTTCTGGCTACCGGACAATAGAACATCTCCGTCGAGTCGGAAGCGTAGCTGCGAATCTGTCCCGGCCAGACCGCGCAGGCTTCTCTCACGCCGCGCAGCGAATAGGGCTGTGCTGGAAGCGTGATGCTCGTCGTAAATGAGGCTGGCAGATATCGCTCTTCAACGCAGTAGCCTGAGGTTCCAATCGCCATCTGATGCAGATTCGAAAGACAAATCGCATTCCTGGTCACCTCCCGGGCCCTTTGCATCGAAGGCAGAAGGATCGCTATCAGGATCGCAATGACCGCCACGACCGCCAGCAGTTCAGGCACCGTGAATGCGTTTTGCTTTTGCGCCATTAAATTGATTCTGGTCCATTTCATGCTGCGTTACCCGCAATGTTCCAGAGCCCTTTTGCCCAACCAACTGCACCAACCATTGCAAAGCCATGACACGGTGTTGAAACATAGCCATATTCACTGCACAAGCAGAACAGTGGTCTGTGCAGGCAGAGTCAGATTCACATGCAGATCCATAAAGAGAACGTTGCCTCGGCCGGTATTTATGTCACCTGAAGTCTCGGGCAGATGATAGGTGGCAATGCAGTCCGCTCCGACCCCCAAGGCTCCGTTGTTGATCGATACAGAGCTTAAACCGGGGACCACCCACGTGTTCTCCTCCGAATAAAACAGCATGGTTGAAGGCTGCCTGATCGCCATGGGACCCTTCCATGTATAGCCTGCCCAGCCCTCAGCCCCCATGGAAGCGTTCATGCTATAGGAATAAAACGCCTCAACCCCCGACGCAGCATGTTCGCAGTAGGCGTTATCAACGCCCAGTTTGTACACCTGAGAAAACGTCGGGCAGAGGTACATCGAATAGTTGTTGATGTAGGGAAACAGCAGGCCATCGGTTACCCGCTCCTTCTGATGCCAGTCGTGCCAGCATGTCACATGGCGGGTCCACTGAAACGCGGAGGCAAAGCGATTCTGATTGGACACAGTGTAGGAGATGGCCGCGTTGCCGATCTGGCTCAGGCGGGTCATGCAAACGGCGACGTTGGCGTGCTCCCTGGCCTTACGCAAGGAGGGGAGCAGGATCGAGATGAGCAGGACGATCAACGCCACGACCAGCAGCATCTCGATGAGCGTGAAGCCTTGTCTGATGGTTGCTGGTTGTTTCATCGATTGAACTCCAGATATCCAAACTTTTCCATGTGATGGTGCATGGTACCTGAAGACGGCGCAAAACCCATGTCATCAAGGGCAAATATCTTGGAACTTATTATCTCGCCAAGATGAGGTGGGGAAGGAGCGTCGGGTCGAGTCGGGCGATATGTCGCCCAGATGGGATGCTCGTTGCGTCTTGAGTAGACGTTACGTCATGGCCGATGAGCTTCATGCAGGCAAAGAAAGAACAAGCCCCCTCGAAGACGAAGGGGCTTTCTTTTAGATATCAGGAGGAGCCCAACCCCCCACCGCTTTAAGCCATGAGTTCGCCGACTACCGGCGACTACCGTTTTGATAACCGGTAGTACTGTTTTTGAGTGCTTTTGAGTGCTTTTGAATGTGCGCGTTTGCGAAAGTGATAAATGACGTTAAACTCTGTGAAGACATCAGCTTCTGACTTCACAAAAGGTACTCAAAAAGCGTTTTCGCAATGCAGAGGTTGGCGGTTCGATCCCGCTCGGCTCCATTTTGACGGGGAATGACAAGCGTTCACTACTCTTGTCATTCACAACACTTCCGAAGATTCCGGGTGACATGCTCATCATTGAAGGTTGGTCAGCGGTTGCACTGATTGTGCTCCGCTTGTCGGCATGCTAAGACGAAGCTACGTTCCTTGGGAAACTTGAGCAATGAAGCACGATCCCGGCGGAAAATCTCGACCATCCTGGCCTGTGGATTCCATCATCAAAGCGGCCTTCTCACCCTGTGGTCGGTACCGCTATTCGCTGTCCGAAATTTGGAATCCTGATAAGCCGTTGGTCCTTTGGCTACTTATGAATCCCAGCGTTGCATGTGTGGATTACAGCGATCCCACCTTGCGCAAGACCGGTCAGTTCGCACGCACATGGGGCTACGGCGGGCAACTCGTGGGCAATGTGCATGCCTATCGCGCCACCGACAAGAACAGACTGCTCGAAGTGGACGATCCTGTCGGGCCTGACAACGACCCTTCCATTTTGCACATGGCAAGCCAAGCTAAAACAATCATGCTCGCCTATGGCCAGCCACCCGCCCGTCTGAAAAAGCGTGGACAGGAAATGGTCAAGCTGCTGGCTGATCACCCAAGGCTCTGCTGTCTTCGAGTGGCAAAAGATGGTGTCACTCCTGTTCACCCTCTTTACCTGCCGGGCAATCTTCGGCCCAAGCTCTATGTGAACGTTGCAAAGTGAACGTTGCTAGCGGGTGTGTCAATCTCATCTCCACTCCACCAAAAGAAACAACCCCGGCGTAAACCGGGGTTGCTTGAAATTCAGGTTGTTGAATCATTCAATCACGCCATGCGACGACGACGCATCATCAGGCCACCTAGGCCCAGCAGTGCGAGTGAAGCGGTGGCGGGTTCGGGGACAGGGGCCGAAGCAACAACGCCGATGACATCTTCAAAGGTTGAACCGAAGCGGATTTCGTCAAAGGATTGGGGGCCTTGGCGGCTGGCGAAACTGACGATGTTCAGGGTCGTTTGGTTGAAACCAGCAATAGTCGTGGAAACGGATGTAACGGGCAGCGCAAGGGTTGCGAGGCTCGGCTTGAAAAGGGTGATTTTTTCGACGTCCCCAGCGGTCGCACCCCACTCGATCTTGCCAACGATGAAATTGGTCGATGACTGAGGCGCCGAAAGTGTGCCGCTTAGGGAATCCGGTAGCAGGTTCCCGCCCGGCGACCAAGCTGCGGCTTGGACAGTGCCCTGTCTTGTGTAGAAGCCGAGGGCATCTCCATTCAACCTCGCACCATCGAAGGACGGGGCAAGCGGTGCATTGCCAAAGGCAAAGCCGGAGTGCTGATTGGACCCCAACGCGCCTGTGGTCACGACGCTAAACCAGAGGGTTGCGCCGTTATTGAGCAGCCCGGCGTTTGACAAGGCGTTGGTGGTGGTGGCACTGGCATTACCGGCTGCTTGACCGGTGGCAACATCGGCCTGATTGCCTGCGTTGGGCAAGATCCCGTACGACAAAGTGGGACTGGCAATGACATTTGGTGTAGTGGATGTCCAGTTGCCTGCTAATCCGGTTCCAGCGGCCTTGCCATTAAGCCCGCCGACAGACTGGCTGAAGGACTCGTACACCACGAGAACCGCCGAGGCCGGGCTGGCCGTCAGCACTGCTGCTGTGATGGCAAAGGCCGCACCGAAAAGTGATTTGCTTTGAAACTTCATCTGACTTTCTCCTATCAAGAGTTGGTTAACAATGTTGCTGATACTGAATCAGCCGATACTCGGTCACTCATATGTAGCACAAGAAGCACCTCGATGCAAGGATTTTTGCATGAAGATTAATTTTTTTTATGCGTTTGTGTTCAGTCGTCCCTCTCTACATTCCGAGCTAGGAGTTTAGGTAATCTGGCGGATCACCCATCGTCAGCAGATGGCAGCCACGGGTCACCAAGCCAGGCCGAGGCGCCCCGCAGGTCAAGTCAAACATTCGAAGCACGACCCCAAAAGAAGCACCCCCGGCGTAAACCGGGGTTGCTTGAAATTCAGGTTGTTGAATCATTCAATCACGCCATCCGACGGCGACGCATCATCAGGCCGCCGAATACCAGCGGGCCAAGCGTGGCGGTGGCGGGTTCGGTGATGATGGAGAAAGTGCCCATCAGCTTGTCGAAACGCAATCCGGTTGGATTTTTGCTACTGGGCGCGTTGTTGACGACGAAATCTGCAACGGACAGTTTCTCGATCAACGACAGCAACGAGAACCCGTTCAACATCCTGCTGGCGGGTAATGTGATTCCTGCCTGAGTACAAGCGTCAGATCCGATCATGCCTGCCCCTGAGACACCCTGCCTGCGACGCCCTGATAATTGCCTCATATTTAGATTGCTTTTCTCCCCTTACTGATGCATGATTAGAGGCTCACGGTGTTGGGCGGAGAGAATCAATCATGACGCATGGATTTTTGCGGAGAATGTTGCACACTGCGCTCAAACGGCAGTGGAGGCGATCTCGGCACGCTCAGCCGCAGCCCAAATCGGTTGTCGCATGGCCTGAACCGGCCAGTGATGCGCCCAGCCCGCTTCAAACACTTGAGCCTCGTTTGCTCCTGAGTTTTGACCCCACCGCCTCCGAGCAGCTCATGCTCGAACTCGTCAATCAGATGAGGCTTGATCCATCGGGTGAACTTGCCCGACTGACCACCTCACTGGGTACGCCGGCCCGATCGAATGATGCCGATATCGATGATGCACTAGTTTTCTTCGGCGTCAACGGCTCACTCCTAGCGCAGCAATTCGCATTACTTTCTGCGGTGCCTCCCCTGGCCTGGAACGAGTCGCTCATCAACGTAGCGGATGCTCACAACCAGGCGATGATCGCCAGCGATGTGCAGTCGCATGAAGCACCGGGCGAGCCGCCCTTGAGTGCCAACGGCCTGCGCACGCGCTTCAATGATCAGGGCTACAGCGCTCAATCCACGATCGGCGAAAACATTTTTGCATTTGGCGAATCCGTGCTGCACGGCCACGCTGGCTTTGCCATTGATTGGGGCGGCAACAGTTCGACCGGTGGCATTCAGAATCCGGCGGGGCATCGTGACACGATCATGAACGGTGTGTTCAAGGAAGTGGGCATCAAGATCACGCCGGAGAATAGCGGAACGACAGCGGTTGGGCCGCTCGTCATCACGCAGGATTTTGGCGGCATCGCGGGATCGCAGCCTTATCTTTTGGGCGTGGCTTTCAATGACGCTGATGGCGATGCGTTCTACGACATTGGCGAAGGGCTGGGCGGTGTCAATGTGCTAGTTGAGGGGATTAGCGGTACGACGGGTGAGTTCAATGTTTCATCCATGAGTGCCGGTGGCTGGCAGGTGCAGGTGCCGACGGGAACGTACCGCGTCACGTTCAGCGGCGGCGGACTGGCGCAGACGATTGTGCGCAGCAGCATCACCGTCTCCACTGATAATGTGAAGATCGATTCACTGGGACCAGAAATCGATGTGCGCGGCAACAATGTTTCCATCACCGATGGCGACACTTCTCCTTGGGCAAGCGACCACACCAGCTTCGGCAATGTGCAGATTGATGGAGCGACACTAACCCGCACGTTCACCATTGAGAACACCGGCGCTACCACGCTGAATCTCACGGGCAATCCGCGTGTGCAGATCACCGGTGTCAATGCGAATGAGTTCAGTGTGATTTCTCAGCCGACTGCGACAATTGAGCCGGGGCAGAGTTCCAGTTTCCAGATTCGCTTTGATCCCGCTGCCACCGGCCTGCGCACGGCGACGGTGCAGATCATCAATGACGATGGCAATGAAGCGCTCTACGACATTGCCATTTCAGGCAGCGGAGTCGCACCGGAAATTGATGTGCGCGGCAATAGCAGCACGATTGCCGACGGCGACACCACACCTTCCACCGCCGACTTCACCGACTTTCGCCAGGTGCCAGTCAGCAGCACGGCGCTTACTTCGGTGACGCGCACTTTCTCGATTCGCAATACTGCGGCAACGACCTTGTCGCTCACCGGCTCGCCGCTCGTGCAGATCACCGGTGCTCATGCGGGCGACTTCTCCGTCACCACGCAGCCTGTGGGCACGGCGGTGGCAGCGGGTGACTCGCTTGCGTTTGTCATTACGTTCAATCCGTCGGCTGCGGGCCTTCGCACGGCAACCGTTGTGATTCAAAGCGATGATGCCGACGAGGCGACCTACAACTTCGACATTCAAGGCACCGGTATCACGACAACCACGGCGGGCAACGGCCTTCAGTTGGCGACTCTATTGCAAGGCACCGGCACAGGCGTCAGCAGCGGTCAGGGCGTGCGCGTTTTCTACACTGGCTATCTCGTCACGGGTGAACAATTCGACAGCAACGCCGGTGGCAATGCCTTCAACTTCACGCTGGGCACTGGCCAAGTTATTGCTGGCTGGGATCAGGGCATCGCCGGCATGAAGATCGGCGAGAAGCGAACGCTCGTCATTCCCGCCAGCCTTGCCTACGGCAACAACCCGCCAGCAGGCAGCGGGATTCCGGCAGGCGCGACGCTCATCTTCGAAGTCGAACGCGTCGCTGCGGACATCGCCATCACTTCGCCGCAAGGCTCTGCCAACATCGCCATCGTCTCAGGTGACAGCACACCTTCGCTCACCGATCACACCGACATGGGCTCCGTGTCGCTAGGCGGCGGCAGCGTGCCCTGGACCTTCCGCATCACAGCCACCGGCGCGCTCAATCTCATCGGCAATCCAAGGGTCGCCATCGCCGGCGCTGATGCCGCAGCATTCACGGTGAACACGCAGCCTCCCGCTGCAATCGTGCCAGGTAGCGGACTGACATCCGCCACAGCTGACTTCATCATCACTTTCAATCCGCAGCATACCGGCCAGCATCAGGCGACGGTCACCATCCTCAGCGATGATCCCGATGAAGGAACCTACACCTTCAGCATCCTGGGCAACGGCATCGCCAACCGCATCAGCGGTGCGGTGGAAGACACTGACTTTGTGATCACCCATGCGTTGCTCAATGGGGCGATGCGCGAAAGCGGTACGAGTGACTATGTGGTCACTTCCACCAGCTCGGGCCTGCTGCTTCGCAATGGCGTGCCAGTGATTCCAGGCATGACGCTCAGCAGCGGCGAGTCTTTCACCTGGCGACCCGGCGCTAACGCCAATCGCACGATCGGCGCGTTCAGTGTTAAGCCGTTTGTCGGCGGCGTCGGTGTCGGCGAAGCGCAGCTCATTCGCGTGGAAGTGACCCCTGCTGAAGATGCGCCCACCGGTGCGATCAGCAACATCGCGCTGGGATCAGGCGGGGAGGCGGCGGATCAAACACTCAATCTCGCATCGCTTTTCAGTGATGCAGACATCGCCGGCACCATCGTTCGCATTGCCACGTCACTGGGCGATATCGATGTGCATCTGTTTGACAACGCCACACCGGCCACCGTCGCCAACTTCATGAACTATGCCAATGACGGCGACTGGGTGAACACGATCATCCACCGCGTGATCGCTGGCTTTATTGTGCAGGGCGGCGGATTCAAACCGCAGCTCCCCGCATCGCACATCCTCACCGATCCTGCCATCACCAATGAGTTTGGCGTTTCGAATCAGCGCGGCACGATCGTCATGGCCAAGGTGAGCAATCAGATCAACTCCGCCACCAGCGAGTGGTTCTTCAACCTGGGCGACAACAGCGCCAACCTCGACAATCAGAACGCCGGCTTCACGGTGTTCGGCGAAGTGATCGGCAACGGCATGACTGTCGTTGATGATATCGCTGCCTTACCGCTGTTCACCAGTGGCTCCACGCTCACCTCGTTCCCACTAAGCAATTACGTCAACGGCGCGGTGCAGGATGCCCACTGGGTCAAGATCAACTCGGTCACCACCCTCTCCTCACTCACCTTCGCCATCGTCAGCAACAGCGATCCCGCGCTGGTCGCACCCACACTCACCGGTGCTTTGCTTGATCTGGATTTTGCAAGTGCAGCGGTGGGCAGCAGCGACATCACCATTCGCGCCACCGATCGCACCGGTCGCTCGCTGGATGTGACTTTCACCATCTCTGTGGCTGGCATCAGCGTCAGCGCCATCGACAACCAGGCTGCTGAGCCAGCCAGCGGACAGCCAGCCAACACCGGCCAGTTCCGCATCACACGCGCTGGCCTCACTGACGATGCACTGACTGTGAATTTCACACTCACCGGCAGCGCGGTTCATGGCACCGATTACCAGACCATCCCGCTTGAGGCTGTCATTCCTGCTGGCCAGAGTTTTGTCGATGTCACCATCACGCCCTTGGCTGATGCACTCAGTGAAGGTCTCGAGTCGGTGGTGCTCTCCATTTCGACTCATAGCAGCTACACCATCACCGGTTCAGGCAATGCGACGAGCACCATCACTGATGACACGGCCATCGTTTTAGTCACTGCCGTTGACGCACTCGCTGCTGAAACTGTTACGGGGCAGCCAGCCGACGGCGGCGTGATTCGCTTCTCACGCACCGGCAGTCTCGGCCAGCCGCTCACTGTTCAATACACGATCGCCGGCCAGGCGAGTAACGGCATCGATTACCAACTCATCCCGCAGTCGATCATCATCCCCGCCGGTGCCAGCACCTTCAACCTCGGCATTACCGCGCTCAACGACAGCCTCAGCGAAGCTGCGGAAAATGTGACCGTCGCGCTGGCCACCAGCGATTCCTACTTCATCGACAACAACAGCAGCGTCGCCACGGTCACCATCATCGATGATGATCCAACCCTCGTGCAGATCGCCACCATCACTGGCAACCTCAGCGAGAACACGCCTGACACCTCCGGCATCGTTCGCATCAGTCGCACCGGAAACACCGATGCAGATCTTCTCGTGAAATTCACGCGCAACGGCAAGGCCAAGTTCGGCTCGACTGGCGACTACACGCTCTCCATCGGCCAGACCGATCTCACCACCACTTCCATCACCATCCCCGCAGGGCAGGCATTCGTTGAGATCAACATCAACGTGATCAATGACACCTTGCCCGACGCTGGCGAGACCGTCATTCTCAAACTCGCTAAGGGCACGGGCTATGCGATTCCCGTATTGCCGGCCGACCAGATCGTCGAACTTGCCATCGCAGACAACGAGCCTGATCTGACCATCGCATCCACTGGCTTTTCCGGCGCTGACGACGAAGCTGGTGAAAGCGATCAAGGCCAGGCGAGCAACACCTCCCTTTTTCGCATCACACGCACTGGCCAGACGACGCTGCCTTTGGAGATCAAGTACACCCTCTTGGGAACCGCCAAAGGCAAAGGCGCTGACTACATCATTCAGGTGAGCGGCCAGACCATCACCGCTAGGACGATCACCCTTCCCGCGGATGCTGATCATGTCGATGTGCTGGTGATTCCCACCAATGATGCGATTGTGGAGAACACTGAAACAGTCATCCTGAAACTGGTTGCTGATAAGAAGAAGTACACGTTGCCTGTGGACAAATTGCAACAGTTGGCAACAGTGACGATTGCTGACAACGAGCCGACGGTCTCCGTTACGGCACTGGATGCAACGGCCGATGAGCCTGGCGGCACGGGCAACACAGGCACCTTCCGCATCAGCCGCACAGGCAGCACGGGCGGAGCGATTGATGTCGCCTTCAAGATTGCAGGCACCGCCAGAGCTGGCAGCGACTACGTGAAGTTGGGGACGAAGGTCACGATTCCTGCCGGTGCTTCGTTTGTAGATCTGGACATTGAACCGCTGATGGACGCAGCCATCGAACTGTCGGAGACCGTGTTACTCACCTTGGGCAAGAGCAAGGCGTACTACCTTGCAGCTAATGCACTGGCGAGCACCATCACCATCACTGATAGCACTGCTCTGAGTGGCGCTGATCTCGTGGCACTATCGCTTACGGTGCCTGCTAAAACTTTCAGCCTCTCGGCAATCACCAGTGATCTCAAGGTGGCCGCGTCGATCAAGAATCAAGGCAATCTCGCCACGATCGCCAGCGCACAAGTGCGCGTGCTCCTGTCGAAGGATCGCACACCAGACGCAGGTGACATTCAACTGGGCTTCCTAAACGTTGGTGCACTTGCCGCTGGCAAGGCTTCCACTGTGTCCGGCAATTTCAACATCACCAGCCTCGGCCTGACCAGCACAGTCATCGGCAGCTACTTCCTGCTGCTCGTGATCGATGATGCGAACAGTGTGAACGAGTCAATCGAAACCAACAACCTAATCGCGTCACAACTGGCCAACATCAGTGTCATCGCATAACTCTACTTTGCGAATGCCTTCAAACTCAGTCAAGCTCGCTGACTTTGATAGAAACCAAGCGACAAAGCACGTACAAGCAAGACTTGCTGTAACCGCGCGTTCGTACTTAACAACATAGCGGCATCAGAGCGAAACTCTTTCGCCATCGTGTCCAAGCATCACCATCCAAGGATTGCCATGTTCCGTCGCAAGCATTTCAGCATCGCATTCATTCTCGCCTGTTTTCCAAGCCTTTTATCTGCGCAGACGATGGTCGGTAGCAGTGCGGCTCTCGTCGCTGCGGTGCGCGATGGTGAGGAAGGTGCGACCATTCACATCGCTGCGGGGACATACGAATTGGAGTCACCGCTGGAACCCAAAGCCAGGATGACGATCAAAGGCGCGGGCATGGATCAGACGATCATCACGCACGTCAAAGCGTGGAAGCCTTCCACCAGAACGCTGCCTGATCCCGAAATGCGAACGCAAGGCATGGACACTCAGGCCTACCTCATTCGCCTCAAGGACAAAGCCGCTGGCATCACCATCTCCGACCTGACCCTGCGCGGCCCGCAGCTTCACGGCGCGATCTTCGGCTGGGAGAATCACGACCTCCACCTGCATCACCTACGCATTGCCGAAACGCTCTGGACAGGTATCCGCACTTTTCTAATGAAGGATGCGAAGATTCACGACTGCGAATTCATCGATGCCGGTGGCAGGTGGGAACGCGGACAGCCCGGCATCAAAGGCGGCATCACCGGCGGCGCGATCTTCGCCATCTGGATGGCCGACTGCGAGATCGCCCACAATCGCTTCACCCGAACCCGCATGGACAAAGAGCACGAGTTCTACGGCATCAAGGTGCGACAGGCCAAGCGCAGCCGTGTGCATCACAACACCATCGAAGTGAACTTCTCCATGGAGTTCCCCTTCGAGAACGATGAAGACAACGAGATCGATCACAACATCTGCCACGGCACCATCTCGCTCCCCAAACACGCAGGCGGCCCGGTTCCCAAAAGCGGCAAGACTTTTCACATCCACCACAACTGGATGCGCGACAGCTATGCCATCGAATTCGTTCGCAACGGGATCGAAATCAGTCACAACCTCTTCGACTTCGATGTGAAGGCGGACCACGGCAACCTGATCTCCGGCTTCGGCAAAGCGCCCGCGCCCGGCCCCGCCAAGTTTCACAACAACCTCATCAGCAACCCAGGGCGCGGCGTCATCTGGATCAACGAGCCTTACAACAACATCGAAATCCGCAACAACCACATCATCACCCGCACCACGCAGACGCCACGCACCGAAGGTCTGTTCGGCTTCGATGCTGCTAGTGATTTCAAAACCATCACGATCCGCGACAACATCATCGAATGCCAAGGCCAACCTCGCCCGCTACTGCGCTCCAAAGAAAGCTACGGCTCCACCGTGGAAAACAACAAGCTGACTAACGTGTCTGATGTTGAGAAATATTTGAATAAAGCCGCCGATCGCATTGTCGGTCTGGAGCAGCCGTTGAAATTTGAATGCGGCGTACACGGCGAAATGACTGTCGATGGATGGAAGACCATGCCGACGAAAAAATGAGTGAAGACAAGCGTCGCAATCCGCTTACTTGCGCCACTGCAATTCCACAGTCAATGGCAGATGATCCGAACTGGCCGAATCAGGACCGACTTGGCGAGAGCGCGTGATCAGGTCATCACTGTGCAGACACTGATCAATAGGGATGCGCAGCAAGCCAGGCAACCTCGTAGGCCACGATTGCTGAATGCCAAAGCCTAGCATCGAGTCCACCAGATTTGCGTCTTCGATGAGATCGATCATCGGCGCGCACCAAGGTGTGGCGTTGAAGTCTCCCATGATGATGACCGCTCGGCCTTGGGCCTTTTGCAATTTCGCCCAGGCTCCTGCGGATCGCATCATGACATCGCGGTAACGCCTGCCGCGGCCATGAAAATCCGAGAGCGTATGCATGCCCAGCAGCGCGATTGGCCGGCCGCGCCAGGTGCAGAGCACTTCGACCTGTGGCGCTTTGGCGTAGCCATCGGTGATGTTGAGGATTCGTGCCGATTCAATTTTGATTCCATGTTCGCCTTGCTCGGCAGAACGCCGAACGAAGCAGGCAATGCCAAACGCATCGGGCTGCCCCTTACCGATGATCAGGCGGTAGTCAGGCAGAGCGCGACCGAGCATCGTCAGCCGGTGCACCGTGACTTCCTGCACTAACACGAGTGCCGCACCAGGGTCCTGAATCGCACGCGCCACCGGCGCAGCGGTCGCCACTTCATCGAGCAGCCCATTACCGACAAACACATTGAACGCCATGACCTTGAGACCAGGCTCTGCAGTGTCTGCTGCTAGTGACGCAAACCAGAACGGCGCGATCTGAAAGAGATTAATGACAACGCTCAGGAGCACGGCCAGCAGCGCAGAGCCAACCCTGCGAAAACGGCGACGCACGCCAAAGAGCAGCCCAATGGCCACGACGCCACCAAGCATCAGATAGTGAAATCGAAACGGTGCGAGCAGCCCAAGCACCCACCACTGCCGACTACCGAAAGCTGCAACGGTTGCTGCGAAAATCAACCACGCCACAAGACAGATCAGGGCCCATGCCCACCATCTGGCCTTGCGGGAAGCGTTTTCCATCCCGCGATTATAGATCAGCCCAGATGGAGCATCGCGCCTGATCACTTGCCCGCGCGCACCGGCCGCACCAGCAGTTTGCGCAGCACCGCCATCAGTGTCTCCGGCTCCAGATAATTCTCCGGCGGCCGAAAGTAAACCGTGCTCTCATCAATCAGACTCACCCGCCCCGGCGCACCCTTCATCACGCGATCGAGTGTCTGTGGCTGCGTCGTTTTGAAAATCACATCCGGCCCTTCGAGCTTGAGACTTTCAATATCCAAGTGACTGGCTGCGATGCGCACTTCAGTGAGATCGATGAGCACCTGCGCCAGCGCTGGCGGCTTGCCATACGCATCGGTCATATCGGCGACCACTGCATCGAGCTCCGCCAGCGTGGCCGCCCTGCTGAGTCTGCGGTAGTTGTCCATTCGGTGTTTGTCCGATGGAATGTAAGCAGTTGTGAGCCGACCGACCAATGGCAACTCCAAATGCGTCTTCACCGGCTCGATGATCTTTTCATGACGCATCGTCTTGGCTTCCTGCTCCAGAAGATGGCAATACATTTGATACCCCACCGCAGCGATGTGGCCGCTTTGCTCAGCGCCCAGCAGATTGCCCGCCCCGCGAATTTCCAGATCGCGCATGGCAATCTTAAAGCCTGCGCCCAGCATCGAAAACTGCTCGATCGCCTTGAGCCGTTGCACCGCTTTGTCCGTGATGGGCCGTTCTTCGGGCAGCATCAGATAGCAGTAAGCGCGGTTCTTGTACCGCCCGACTCGGCCGCGAAGCTGATGCAATTCCGCCAGGCCAAAGTGATCGGCGTTGTTGATGAACATCGTGTTGGCAGAAGCGATGTCGATGCCTGATTCGATGATCGTCGTGGAGACGAGAACATCCGCTTCGCGACAGAAAAACTTGTGCATCACCTCTTCCAATTCCTTAGGCTGCATCTGCCCGTGCCCCACGATTACCTTCGCATCAGGCACGAGTCTGCGCACATCGTTAGCCACCGCTTCGATGTTGTGTACGCGGTTGTGCACGAAAAAGACCTGGCCATGGCGATTCAGTTCACGCACGATGGCGTGCTTGATGCGGCCTTCATCGTAAGGCACCACTTCAGTCACCACCGCTCTGCGATCAACGGGCGGCGTGGTCAGACTGCTGATGTCGCGCAGGCCCAGCATCGACATGTGCAGCGTGCGCGGGATCGGCGTCGCTGTCATCGTCAGCACATCGGCAGTCATGCGAAACTGAAGCAAACGATTTTTATGCTCCACACCAAAGCGCTGCTCTTCATCAATGACCACCAATCCTAGGTCAGCAAACTTCACATCCTTTGAAAGCAGCCGGTGCGTGCCGATGACGACATCAATTTCGCCGCGTGCCACTTGCCTGAGCGTTTCATTCTGCTGGAAGTCGGTTTTGAACCTGCTCAGTGAAGCAACGCGAAACGGATAGTCGGCCATGCGCTCGCGAAAAGTCCGTTCGTGCTGCTCGGCAAGCACCGTGGTGGGCACCAGCACAGCGACTTGCTTGCCGAACTCGGCGGCTTTGAAGGCGGCGCGGATGGCGACTTCTGTTTTGCCGAAACCGACGTCGCCGCACAAGAGACGATCCATCGGCCGCTCGCTGTTCATGTCGCGCTTGATGGCGGCGATGGCGGCAAGCTGATCTTCGGTTTCGTCGTAAGGAAACTCCGCTTCGAACTCATTTTGCCAAGGCGTATCCGCGGGATATCGCACGCCCGGCAGCGATGCTCGTGCCGCCTGAATCCGAAGCATCTGGCCTGCCAATTCTTTCACTGCATCGCGGGTCTGTTCCTTTTGTTTCTCCCAGCGCTTGCCGCCGAGCTTCGAGAGCGGCGGAGCGCCGTGGTGGCCGCCTATGTATTTCTGAATCAGTTCGATCTGCGTGGCGGGTACATGAAGCAGCGCGGAGCCAGCAAACTCCAGCGTGAGATAATCTTCTGTTTTTCCAGCCCTTTTCATCGTGCGCAGGCCAGTGAATCTGGCCACGCCATGATCGACATGCACGACGAAATCGCCAACACTCACATCAAAGAACGCATCAGTGGCCTGCACAGTGCTCATGGAGACCTGGCGAATGCGACGACGGGTGTGGTAACGATGGAAGAGTTCGTGATGGGGAACGAGGATGATTTGAGATTTCGAATCTGCGCTGATGCTGGATTCCTCGCCGCTTGTGGCTTCGCTCCCCCAGACAAACCCACGGTGCATGTAGCCGATCTCCATGCCGAGTTTGCCGACGAGTTGCGGAGCGTGTTCGCGCAGCAGTTCCGCAAGCCTTTCGCGCTCGGCTGGTTTCTGGCAGAGGATGACGATGGAAGGTGCCGTTGACTGCGACGATGTCGCGGCACTTTCTGCATGAAGCTCGGCGATCCCAGCAATCGCTTTCGCGCCATCGTGATCGAAAGCGGTGAGCGAGCGCACAGGCAACTTGAATGAGCCCGCTTTGGAGCCTTTGCCGGTGGAGCCGTACTGATCGATTTGAATGTGAGACAGTTGGGTGAGGTGTTTGAAGACGGCCTGCGGCGAGTAGATGCCGCGTGGATCGGCCAGGCGTTCGTAGTAGCCGCGCGCCTGCTCGGCCAGTTCCATCGCTTCATGCAGAATGACGATCGTGTCCCGAGGCAAAAGCGAAATGAGATTGATGGTGCGATCATCGCTTTGCAGCGCCGCCAGTGAGGCGCCGATGAGCTGATACTGCTGAAGTTTTTTGTGCGAGCCCATGGTGTCAAGATCGATCAGCCCGATGGAATCTATTTCATCGCCGAAGTAATCGAGGCGAATGGCTGCGGGGCCGCCTTGGGTGACTTCGGTGTCATCACTGATTCCTGAGGGGGCGAAGATATCGATGATGCCGCCGCGTGTGGCGAAGTCGCCGGGCAATTCGACAGCATCAACACGGCGATAGCCCGCGCGATCAAGCCAATCGAGCAGCGCCGCAGGCGGCATCGATCTGCCGGCAAGCAGCGTGAGAGAAAATTCGCTGAGCGTGGAAGGCTCGGGCACCGATTGCATGAGTGCCTGGATCGGGGCAACGAGGATCGAAGGTTGCGATTTGGAATTTGAAATTTGAGATTTAAGATTTGAGATTTCGGATTTTGGATTTGAATCGGAGCCGGCGATTTTGCTGAGTTTTTCGACAACGGAGATTCGCTCAGCCAGCAGTTCGAGGCTGACGGCGGTTTCACCGGGGAGCACTTCCAAGGCACCGAATCGCTGAGTTGGCAAGGCGTAGCCGGATTCGGTGAAGAGCTCGAGATCGCCGATGGCATCGTCCGCATCATCGAGGTGAGCAACGACGAGCAGCACCGGACGCTGCGTGCGCAGCGCCACTGCACCGGCGATGAGCGTGGTGCTCGAACCCCACGCACCATCAGCCATCACATGTCCCTCGGCGATGAGTTTGCGCGTCAGCGCTGTCAGCGCGGTAGAGCCGATGAGCTGATCAAGCCAGGGGTGCACGGATGAACTTGCGACGTGCTCACCAGCGTGCGAAGAGGATTTTGTGGTGGGGTCAGGCATGTGATTCACTCAAAACGCGCGCAAGCCCGCCACGGATTCAAGTGAATCCGTGTGGGTGGTTCATATATAGCCCCGGCCTTGGCCGGGGAAACGCTGCGGGAAAACGCAGTGTGAAACGTATGCGGATACGCAATGCAATCGGTAAATCATCCCGGCTAAAGCCGGGGCTATGTGCGAATCATCACCAGTCGAGCGGCTTCTTCCACGTCGCACGCAGGTCGTCGAGTGACACATCCAGCAGTTGTCCAGCCTTGGGGCTGCGCACAGTGAGGCGATCGTGTTTCGCAAACGTGCCCACTTGGCCAAAGGGCACGTTCATGTCGCGCAGCGTGCGGATCACACCATCGACTTTGCCAGCGGCGACTTCAATGAGGTAACGCGAAGGCGTCTCGGCGAAACACATTTCGGTTTCCGTGAGCGGCTCGCGCGTCTGCACACCGGCGAGGTTGATGTCGAGGCCGATGCGACCGGCAAAGGCCATCTCGGCAGCGGCGACGAGCATGCCGCCGTCGGAGCAGTCGTGAGCCGAGGCGATGAGACCATGCTCGATCAGCTTGGCGACAGCGATTGCACTGACCGGAGCTTGATGCAGATCGACGCGCGGGATGGAACGATTTCGGATTTGAGATTTGAAATTTGAAATTGGAGAGTTGTGATTTGCGATTTGTGATTTTTCGATCATCGCCAGATGCGAGCCGCCCATCGCGCTGGTGGTGTCGCCCACCAGCAGCAGCGCGTGGCCCGCTTTCTTTGCATCCATCGTTCGGCTGCGCAGCACATCAGGCACGATCGCCAGCGCGGTGATCAGCATCGTCGGCGGAATCGTGATGACGCTGCCATCTTCTTTCGTGAACTGATTACTCAGTGAATCCTTGCCCGACACGAACGGCGTCTTATAAGCGAGCGCCCCGTCATAGCACGCCTGAGCAGCGCGGACGACAGAACCCAGCTGCCTCGGATCATCACACTTGGGCCAACTGAAATTATCGAGGATCGCAATGCGACTCGGGTCAGCGCCGGCGCAGATGACATTGCGCACCGCTTCATCGATGGAAGCGAGTGTCATCCAGTAGCTGTCGCCGTCGGTGGCGGTGGCGCAAGCGTTGGTGGTGGCGTTTGCTTTTTCGCTCAGATTTGGCGCGAGACCGCAGCCGATGGCGATGCCTTGGTTAGTGCCCAGTTTCGGGCGAATCACTGCTGCATCACCGGGGCCATCTTGATAAGGACCGACCAGTGGTTTGATGACGCTGCCGCCTTGCACTTCGTGATCGTACTGACGAATGATCCAATGTTTGGAGGCGATATTGGGGTGCGACAATAAGGCGAAGAGTCCCGATGACAGTTCCGAGTTCAAAGTTCCGAGTTCTGAGTTGGAGGCGTAATTCGCTCCTTGTCCGTTGGTTTGTAACCCGGAACTTTGAACTCGGAACTCAGAACCTGTATTCCACTCCGCCTCCCGCGTTGGCATCGGGATGCCTTCGTGGAGGAAGTGCATCGACATGGTGCCTACTTGCGTGCCTTGATAGGTGAGCAGGAGTGTGGGTGCGTTTGTGCCGGGCGCGTTCCAGCCGAACTGACCGAGGTCGCACATCTCGACATTTTCTGCATCGCAGAGGGCACGGAGTTTTTCGATGTTGGCCGGTGGCACAGCGAGCACCATGCGCTCTTGCGCTTCGCTGATCCAGATTTCGGTGTAGCTGAGGCCGGGGTATTTGAGGGGAGCGGTGTCGAGTGTGACGCGAGCGCCGATCTTGCTGCCCATTTCGCCGATGGCGCTGGAGAAGCCGCCCGCACCGCAATCGGTGATGCCGCTGTAGAGGCAGCCGCCTTCGTAGTCGCGGGCCTGAAGGAGAACATCGAGCGTTTTCTTCTGCGTGATGGCGTTGCCGATCTGCACAGCGTGGCTGAACTCGTCTGCGTGTGTGTCGGTCAGCTCAGCGGAAGAGAAGGTCGCGCCGTGAATACCATCGCGCCCTGTGCGACCGCCCAGCGCGATGATGCGATCGCCAGGCTGCGACTCGCCGAAACATTTGTCGAGTGGAATGATGCCAACACAGCCTGCAAAAACGAGTGGATTAGCGAGGTAATCTTCATGAAACCAGACAGCCCCATTGACCGTGGGAATGCCCATGCGGTTGCCATAATCGCGCACGCCAGCCACGACGCGCTGCAGGACGCGCTTGGGGTGGATGACGCCGCGGGGAACGGGAAGGGGAAGTTCTGAGTTCTGGGTTCTGAGTTCTGAGTTGTTGGAAGAAGCATTCGGATCATTGCCCTCTGACTCAGAACTCCGAACTTTGAGCTCAGAACTGAATCGCTCCGGCGGAGCGACGCAGAACACATTCATATTCGCAATCGGCCGCGCTGCCAGGCCGGTGCCCATGACATCGCGGATGCAGCCGCCGATGCCGGTGGCCGCACCGCCGTAAGGCTCGATGGCGCTGGGGTGGTTGTGCGTTTCCACTTTAATGCAGACGGCATCGACTTCATCAAACTTGATGATGCCTGCGTTATCGACGAACACACTCACGCACCAATCGACCACCGGCGGATTCTCGCCATCACCTTGCGTCAGCTTTTTCGTTGCTGCCGCGATGGTGCTCTTGAGCAGATTGTGAATCGTGATGCTGCCATCGGGATTGACTTCGTGGCCGGGACGATTGATGAATGAAACGGCTGAAGGCTGATGGCTGGCGGTTGAAGGCTCCTTGTAGCGAATCGTGGCCTTGAGCGTCTTGTGAACGCAGTGCTCGCTCCAGGTTTGCGCCAGGGTTTCCAGTTCAATATCGTTAGGCTCTCGGCCTTGCTCGCGGTAATGATCTCGCACTGCTTTCATTTCATCCAGGCTCAAAAACAGATGCGCCTCGCGCGACATCTTCTTGAGGCCTTCATCATCCAGATCGCGAATCATTACTTGCAACACGCGCATTTCGTACTGATGCCCATGCGGAAACTCGCTGGGATGAAACGGCGAAGTGTGCATCTCCTGCACCACCGTGTTGCCCATCTGCTGCTGAGCGAATTGCACGAGTTCTTCGCTCGATGCATTGACATGAGAAAGGTCGAAGCGCCAGCCAGTGCGGATTTCGATGTCATCGATGGAAAGGCCAGGCGTCATCTCGGCAATCGCTTCACGTGTGGACTGTGCCACCGGATCCATCACGCCAGGGAGGTAATGCACTTCAATGACGGACATGCTTTCCGCAACAGGCGTAATGCCGACGATGGCTTGCTGCGTGACAGGATCAGCGAGCAGCTCGTGAGCGACGCGATCGATAGCGCCATCACCCAGAGGCGACTCGATGAGATAGATCGCGGTAGCGGTGAGATTCGCCGCTGCCCCAAAGCGTTTGCGAAGTTCTTCGAGATACTGGGCCGCCACCGGATCAGGCTGGCCCGCCTTCATGTGTACCTCCACGCGATGGACACGGCGGACAGTCGATTCGGAAGCAGGATCAGCGGCGAAAGCGGTCATGAAAGTCCCTGTTCGTTCAAAATGATTCGAGCCGGGCTGCGAAAGCCCGACGATTGAAAAGAAGGGAAAAGTATAACGGTTTACCGCGACGATGGCGGCTTATCAACCAAGCAGAAAAAACGGCGGGCCATGTGGCTCGCCGTTATTGTTGGGTGGTTAGATTCTTGCCTATCTCAATCGCGATTGGATGCGAGGATCAGGAGCAGACGCAGGATTTCGAGATAGAGCCAGACCAGCGTCACCATCAGGCCGAAGGCTCCGTACCACTCGTAATTCTTGGGGAGTTGATTCGCTTCACCGCGTTCGATGAAATCGAAATCGAGAACGAGATTGAGCGCTGCAATCACGATCACCACCAGGCTGATGCCGATACCGATCGCGCCGCCCTGGTGAATGAAAGGCACTTCGACGTTGAACATGCGAAGAATCATGGTGGCGAAGTAAACGAGGAAGACCGCGCCTGTTGCTGCGATGACGCCGGCGCGGAATTTTTCAGTGACCTTGATCACGCCGGTCTTGTAGGCGATGCCCATGGCGATGAGGGTCGCGAAGGTCAGGCCGGCAGCCTGCATGACGATGGGCACATTGGGCACCGCTTTTTGAATCACAGCGGAAAGTGCACCGAGGAACAGACCTTCGCACAGCGCGTAGATCGGCGCGGTGATGGGAGCGACATTGGGCTTGAAGATGGTGATGAGCGAGAAAATGAGTCCGCCGATGAGGCCGCCGATCATGATCGCCGTGATGTTGGGCGAGTCGGCCTGGCTCCAAGCAAAGGTCGCGGTGAGCAGCAGACAGCCCATCAAAATGAGAATCTTGTTGACGGTGCCTGAGACCGTCATCACAGGCTGATCCATCTCAGCGTGAAACGTTTTTTCCATTGCCTTGAGGGCGGGATTTCCAGATGCCAGTGCCATGCTGCAACTCCTATAAAAATTGCGTGAGGTTTCGCGAGTCCACTATGCCATACGCATGCGAAGGGCTACCGGTTTCGGCAGTCGCCCCCGTGCGGCCTGCCAGAAGGATACCCGCCTCGATTCGCGAAAGAAAGAGCGATAAGAGGATCATCGTCAGAATTCGGTGATCAGCACAGGCAAAACCGCCTTTTCATCCGCCTGCTCCATCCGACCTCGCAGTCGTCTCCGCTGATCCATCGGGCATACCATTTGCAACCCTTGTTGTATCTGAGTGTGAAGTTCATCGTCGCAGAGTCGTATCACCTGAGAGATTCACCATGACCCGATTCACCAACAACCTCAAGACCACCATCTTTCTCGCTGCCTTGTTCGCACTCGTCCTAGGCCTGGGATCGCTCATCGGCGGCAGGCAAGGCCTGATCATCGCCTTCGTCATCGGCGGCGCGATGAATGTCATCGCCTTTTTCTTCTCCGACAAAATCGCGCTCGCATCAATGCGTGCGCAGGAAGTCGATGCCAAGAGCGCGCCCGATCTGCACACGATGGTTTCCAGACTGGCGCAGAATGCCGGGCTGCCGATGCCTCGGGTTTATATCTGCCCGCAGGATGCGCCCAACGCCTTCGCCACCGGGCGCAGTCCCAAAAATGCAGCCGTCGCTGTGACACGAGGAGCGCTCAAGCTGCTGAGCTACGACGAACTCGAAGGCGTGATGGCGCACGAACTGGCCCATGTGAAAAATCGCGACACGCTGATCAGCTGCATTGCAGCGACCGTTGCTGGGGCGATCAGTTTTCTGGGGCACTGGGCCTTCATGTTCGGCGGCGGCAATCGGCGCGAAGGTGGCAACGTGATCGCCATGATTGCGATGATGATTCTTGCGCCCATTGCCGCGGCGATGATTCAGATGGCGATCAGTCGCAGCCGTGAGTTCGTGGCTGATCATGACGGCGCGGAAATCGCAGGCACGCCGCTGGGTCTGGTCAGCGCTCTGCGCAAGCTCGATGCGGTGTCGCGCAGGGTGCCGATGGAAAACGAAATGCCCGCGCAGAATCACATGTTCATCGTGCAGCCCTTCAGCGGCGAATCGATGGCGCGGATGTTTTCAACGCACCCGGCGACAGAAAAACGCATTGAAAAACTGATGGCGATGGTGAAGTGATTTTCACCCAATCAGGCACTCCATTAACTCCGGCCTAAGGCCGGTGCTAATGGAGATTCATTCTGCCGTCTTGATCGGCCCAAGCAGATACACCAGCGCGGTCTCCAGATGCTGTCGCGGGAAGGCCACCGCATCGCGGGCCACACGCATGTTGCCTGCATCATCGATCTTGATGTCCTTGACGACCAGCACCTTCTTACCGCCCAGCGCTTTCATCTGATTGTGCAGCATCCAGCGCGTCTTCTCAGGAATCGTCGCATCATTTCGCATCGCATGGGCTTCATCGAAAAACGCCTGACATGCTTCTTTGTAACTGGGGTCGCCTGCTTCGATGCGATCTTTCATGTCAGCGAAAAGTGCTTCGAGCTTCAGGCCGCCTTCGGAAGGAATCAGTTCCATCAGGCGTGTGCGATAGTTCACGGTCGGGATATTGAGTTTTTCAATGACGGGGCGCGATGCGACGTGGTCATAAGCAGCGCCGCGCGACTTCTCGATGATCTCTTCGGGTGTTTCAAAGCTCAGGCCGCTGCCCGTGTTGACGACACTGAGCGTCGGGTTGTAGCCGCGCGCACCCGCCACGGGGCGCAGGTCGCTGATGAAGGCCCGCTGCACACCGGAGAAGAAGTAAGCCCCCCCGCCGTTGTCGCCGCCTTTGAGAATGTTCTTAGGCTCGGGCGGCACAGGCAATCGCGAAAGCTCCGGCAGGTTCGCAATGATCGAACGAATCTGCTGCGACGTGGCCTCCGTCAGATCAGGTGCATAACTGAGTAGCTGCCAACGGATATAGCCATCGACAGCCGGGTGACTGTCCTGCCGCTTCATGAGTGAGATGATGATCTGCCGATTCTGTAGCGCGATGTCTTCTTCGCGGGTGGAGTGGTCCGCTTCATCATGAGGCCAGTCGTGCGTCTGGGCCCAGCCGACGCGAGCTTCCTTGCTGATGTCATTGGTGACTTTGGAGACGAGCGGAATGCGACCGGTTGGCCGTTTGACGACAGGCTTGACTCGTCCGCCAGGTACTGCCGGCTCATCAGCGACGACAGGATTCGCAGGCGCGGGATTGGCCGGGGCAGGATTAGCAGCGTTAGGTTTCTTATCCGGAGGCTCCTTGAGTTGAACCTCCGCAGGCTTCACATCCTCCGCTTCATCATCGGGTACGACCGGCGCAGGTTGAATGTTCTCCCGCGCACGATCGACGAGCACTTCATCCGCCGCTTGCAGCGGTGAAGAGAAAATCACAGGCAACGCGGCCAACAGCAGAAAAGCCCAGCGTGAGAGTGTTCGCTTGGTCATTATCGAGCCTCCAAGAGGATGCACAGACAAATGCACGAATCGCGTGGGAGATACACATCATTCTACGCGGCGAGTGGCCCGCATCAATACGCAGACGTAGAAATGGCAACTCCCCGCCAAATCTCAATGTTTCGTTATGATGCCGCGCATGACCATTGCCTCATTCAACATCACTCACAAACCCTTCGAATCGCCCACCGTCGATGTGATGAACGGCTCAGCCCGCTGGGAGATCAAAGTCCACGAGCACGGCCTGATCGCCCTCGTCGATGTCATGCCTCGCCTGGTCCCCGTGGGCACCACCGCTGACAGCGCGATCGTTCAAGCCGCCCGCGTCTCCTATGGCCAAGGCACGAAAAAGGTCAGCGAAGATCGCGGCCTGATCCGCTATCTGCTGCGCCATCGCCACACCACGCCTCTGGAAATGATCGAGTTCAAGTTCCACGTGGTCATGCCCATGTTCATCGCCCGCCAGTGGATTCGTCATCGCACCGCCAATGTCAACGAATATTCGGCGCGCTACTCCGTGGTGCCTGATCGCTTTTATATTCCCTCGATTGACAACGTCCGCGCTCAATCCCAGAGCAATCGTCAAGGCGGCGATGAACCTGTCGATGTCGGCACCGCTCAGGAATTTCTCAATTGGCTCGGTGAATGCGAAACGCAATATGAGCGCTATCAGTCACAGCTTGATAAAGGTGTGACGCGCGAACTCGCTCGCATCGGTTTGCCAGTGAACGCCTATACGGAGTGGTACTGGAAGTGCGACCTGCACAATATTTTGCACTTCCTGTCGCTGCGCATGGATTCGCACGCCCAGCAGGAGATTCAGGATTTCGCGAATGCGATGTATGCCCTGATTCAGCCGATCGTGCCGATCACTGCGGAGGCGTTCATCGATTATCGTCTCGAAGCGATGCATCTGACGCGGCTGGAAATTGAAGCGATCAAATCAGGCAAGCCGCTGGATACCGAAAACAAACGCGAACAGGCGGAGTGGGATGCGAAGAAGAAGAACCTTGGGTTGTAAGGCGAAAAGGTTTCATTCTTCTCCGCCGCTTGCGGCGTAGCGACGTCAGCGCGGTGATCCACCACCATTCAGTGCCCGCAAGCCCGATGGCTCGCGGACTCGCCATCGGGCTTGGGGGTTTTCATCGCCTATCTATCTGTAACCGTAAGCTCGCTTCTCTCGCTATTTCGGGGTAATATTTAGCGTTGCAGTTGAATCGACTTGGAGCTACGAACCATGACGAAGTCTTTCGCCGTTGGCGTGATTCTCACCGGCGCGCTCTTGGTGCCCGCTCAGGCTGCCGAGCCGCCGCTGTCGTTTAATCGCGACATTCGGCCGATTCTGTCCGACACCTGTTTTCATTGCCACGGACCGGATGAGAAGGAACGCAAAGGCGGCTACCGGCTGGACATTCGCGCCGAGGCGCTCAAGCCTGCGGAGTCGGGTGAGCCGGTGCTCGTGCCGGGCAAGCCGGAAGCCAGCGAAATGATTCGCAGGCTGACAGCCAAGGATCGCACGGAGCTGATGCCGCCGCCCAAGCTCAATAAGCAGCTCAACGAAAAACAGATCGCCACGATGCGCCGCTGGGTCGCTGAAGGTGCGAAGTACGAAGGGCACTGGGCGTTTGAGCCGATCGTGCGATCGCCTGTGCCTGCGGTGAAGAATGCGAACTGGGCACGCACCGATATCGACCGCTTCATCCTCGCCAGATTGGAAGCGGAAGGTTTATCCCCATCGCCTGAAGCTACCAAGGAAACTTTGATCCGCCGTGTGTCGCTTGATCTCAATGGTCTGCCGCCCACACCTGCGGAGGTTCATGCGTTTGTGAATGACAAGTCACCTGATGCTTATGAGAAGGTGGTTGATCGTTTGCTCGCTTCGCCGCGCTATGGCGAGAAGATGGCGCAGCGCTGGCTGGACCTGGCGCGTTATGCCGACAGCAACGGGTTTCAGGTGGACAGCAGTCGCTACCAGTGGCCCTGGCGCGACTGGGTGCTCGAGGCTTATAACAGCAACATGCCCTTCGATCAGTTCACGGTCGAGCAGCTTGCTGGCGACATGCTGCCTGGCGCTAGCGATTCGCAGATCGTCGCCACCGGCTTCAATCGCAACCACAAACTCAACGGCGAAGGCGGCATCATCGCAGAAGAATGGCGCATTGAAACCGTCATCGACCGTTTGGAAACGACAGGCTCCACCTGGCTGGCGCTCACCTTCAACTGCTGCCGGTGCCACGATCACAAATACGACCCGCTGACGCAGAAAGAGTTTTATCAGTTCTTCGCGTTCTTCAACAACGTGCCCGAATCAGGCACGCTGCAAGGTGAATCGCGCAACACTGAGCCGTTTGTCAATGTCATTCCTCTCCAGATGCGTCAAGAGGAACAGCAGCTTGAAACGGAGCTCGCCGCGGCGAAGGCGAATGTGGACGAGTTGACGAAACAAGCGCCCAAGCTGATGGCCGCGTGGGAGCCTGTATTCCGCAAACAGATCGAATCGAAGCAGACCGCTTGGAATCAGCTCACGCCAACACTCGTCAAATCCACCGGAGGCGCAACGCTCACCCGACTCGAAGATGGTTCCTACCTGGCTAGTGGCGCCAACCCAGCCAACGACACTTACGAAATCTCCGCGCCGATTGCCGCTGGTCAGTTCACCGGACTACTGCTGGAATGTTTCACCGATGACAGCCTGCCTGAGCAAAGCCTTGGGCGAAATTCCAACGGCAACTTCGTGCTCTCCGATGTCGAAGCCGTCATTACCGCGCCGAGTTTGAAAGCACCAGTCAAAGCCACCTTCAACAAAGCCGAAGCGGATTACTCGCAGAAAGGCTGGGAGATCGGTTTCGCTGTGCAGAAAGCAGCGGGCAAAGGCTGGGCGGTCGATGGCCCCACGCGCAAGGAAAACTGCAAGGCCATGTTCCTCGCCAAGAGTGCGATCCAAGTACCCAAGGATGCGACCATCACCATCCGCCTTATTCACGGGGCACTTAGCAATCACAACATCGGGCGTTTCCGATTGTCAGCCACATCGCTGCCAACGGCATCGGTCAAGATCGATGGCGCAGCCTTTCCGGAGAACATCAAGCAGATCGTCGAACTGCCCGCGAGCAAGCGCACACCCGAGCAGCAATTGGCCCTTGGGAAATACTTCATCGCCAGTGGCGACAGCCCGATCAGTGAAGCCGGTGCTGCGGTGACCGCGATCGAAGCCAAGCTCGATGGCTTGAAGAAAAAAGCGCCGACGGTGATGGTGATGAAAGAAGGCCCAGTGAAGCCGGCGCATCTTCTGATCCGCGGCGAGTACGACAAGAAAGGCCCCGCCGTCACCGCTGGTCTTCCTGCGTTTTTGCCGCCGCTGCCTGCCGGCCAGAAAATGGATCGACTGGGCCTTGCCAAGTGGATGGTCGATCCTTCCAATCCGCTGACCTCGCGCGTGTGGGTCAACCGCGCCTGGGAGCAGCTCTTTGGCACCGGCATCGTCAAGACCTCAGAAAACTTCGGCTCACAATCTGATTTCCCCAGCCATCCCGACCTGCTCGACTGGCTCGCAGCAGAGTTCATGAATCCCAAAGCCATGACCCAAGTCAGCGGCAAGCCCGCGCAGGCGTGGGACATGAAAGGCTTCTACAAACTCATCGTCACGAGCGCGGTCTATCGCCAGTCTGCAACGGTGACGCCGGAACTTCTGGCGGTGGATCACGACAATCGCCTCCTGACGCGTGGCCCACGCTTCCGTCTTTCCGCAGAGACGATTCGTGATCAGGCGCTTTACACCAGTGGCTTGCTCGTTGAAAAACTGGGCGGCCCCAGTGTGCGGCCATACATGCCCCAAGGTGTGTGGGATGAAACCAGCAAATACGGCGACCTGCGTGGCTACAAGCACGACAAGGGCGACGACCTGCATCGCCGCACGATCTACACCATCATCAAGCGCACCGCAGCGCCGCCTTCGATGGCGATATTCGATGCGCCCAGTCGCGAATTCTGCACCGTCAAACGCTCGCGCACCAACACGCCTCTGCAAGCCTTGGCGCTGCTCAATGAAGTGACGTACGTCGAAGCGGCCCGCAAGCTGGGCGAGCGCATGATCAGCGAAGGCGGCAACACCCACGAAGCACGGCTGGCCTTTGGATTCCAACTCGTCACCAGCCGCAAGCCTGGTGCCGAAGAGCTTTCCATCTTGGCCGCTGGCCTGCGCGAAGACATGGTCTATTTCCACAAGACCCCCGCTGAGGCAAAGCAGCTCATCGCCGTCGGCGATGCTGCCAACGACGCCACGATCAAGCCCGAAGAGCTCGCCGCTTACACGCTGACCGCCAACGTACTTTTGAATCTGGACGAAGTGGTCACACGCGAATAATCGTTTAGCCGCGGAGCAAAGGCTTTGCGACGCTCCGCGAGAACCCTCGCCCAGCCATCGATTGCAGTACACAGGATCAAACCATGCGCAATCAAGAAATGTTCTCCGTTCAAGACGCCATGAATCGCCGCGTGTTCTTGAAGCACTCTGCGATGGGGCTGGGCACCAGCGCGCTGGCCACGCTCATGACCCATCGCGCCACCGCCGCAGCTACTGCTCCTGCTACTGCTACTGCTACTGCTACTGCTACTGCTACTGCTACTGCTACTGCTTCTGGCCTCGGCCTGCCCGGGTTCCCCAATCACAAGCCCAAGGCCAAGCGCATCATCTATCTTTTTCAATCCGGTGCGCCATCGCAGATGGATCTGTTTGATCCCAAGCCGATGATGAAGGAGCAGTTCAACAAAGACCTGCCCGACTCCATTCGCAAAGGTCAGCGGCTGACCACCATGACCAGCGGACAGTCGAAGTTCCCCATCGCGCCTTCCATTTTCAAATTCGCTCAGCACGGCAAGTCAGGCATGTGGTTCAGCGAACTGATGCCCAACATGGCCAAGCATGCGGATGAGTGGTGCATGATCCGTTCGATGCACACCGAAGCGATCAATCACGATCCCGCAATCACCTTTTTCCAGACCGGCTCGCAGCTCGCCGGCCGCCCTTCGATAGGTTCGTGGGCCAGCTATGGGCTGGGCAGTGTGAATCGCGATTTGCCTGCGTATGTCGTGCTCACGTCCTTTGGCAGCGGCCGCCCTGATGATCAGCCGCTCTACGATCGCCTCTGGGGTTCTGGCTTTCTTCCCTCGGAACATCAAGGCGTCAAGTTTCGCAACAGCGGCGATGCTGTGCTCTATCTTTCCGATCCTCCGGGTGTCAATCGCAATGCCCGCAGGTCCACTCTCGATCGCCTCGCTGCACTCAACACGCAGCGGCATGAAACGATCGGCGATCCTGAAATTCAAACCCGCATCGCGCAGTACGAAATGGCCTTCCGCATGCAAGCCAGTGTGCCCGATCTGCTCGACCTTTCCAAAGAGCCCAAGCACATTCTCGATAGCTACGGCCCCGATGTGAAACGGGCCGGCTCCTATGCTTCTAACTGTCTGCTCGCGCGCCGACTTGCTGAGCGCGATGTGCGTTTCATCCAGCTCTTCCACATGGGGTGGGATCATCACGGCGGCCTCCCCGCCGCCATCAAAGGCCAATGCAACGACACCGACCAAGCCACCTCCGCCTTGCTCACCGATCTGAAAAATCGCGGCCTCCTCGATGACACGCTCATCGTCTGGGGCGGTGAGTTTGGCCGCACCATCTATTCACAAGGCGGCCTCACTGCCACCAACTATGGACGCGATCACCACCCCCGCTGCTTCACCATGCTCATGGCTGGCGCAGGCGTCAAGGCTGGCACCATCCTCGGCGAGACCGATGACTACTGCTACAACATCACCGCTGACCCGGTGCATGTGCACGATCTGAACGCGACGATCCTGCACCTGATGGGCATCGATCACAAGCGACTCACCTACCGCTTCCAGGGCCGCGACTTCCGCCTGACTGATGTGCACGGCGAGCTGGTGAATCAAGTGATGGCCTAAAGTTGTTGACCTCTGCTTGCGGCTTCGCCGAGCACTGCACTAAGCTACGTGCATGAGACTTCCATTAGTTGAACTGAAGAATCCCGCCGACCTGCAAAGCCAGCCCTGGTTCATCCACCTGCGCCAGAGCGCGATACCCGGTGGCGATGTCGCTGCCACTGTGACGTCGATCCTTGAAGATGTGCGCGAGCATGGCGATGAAGCGGTGGTACGCTACATGCAGAAGTGGACTGACCCCGCGTTTTCTGTTGATCGCATCTGCGTGAAGCGGGCCGAGATGAAGGCGGCACTGGATGCGATTGATCCTTCGATGCGCAAAGTACTTGAAGATTCAATCGATCACGTGCTTACTTATCAGAAGCACATCTGTCCGAAAGACCCTGAGCCGATCACGATTGATGGCGCGGTGCTGGGGCTGCGCTGGTCGCCGATGGATCGCGTTGGTCTGGCGGTGCCCGGCGGCAAGGCGGCGTATCCATCGAGTGTCATCATGCTCGCTGTGCCCGCGCTGGCAGCAGGCGTTAAGGCCAAGGACATCGCCATCGTGACGCCGCCGCCGACGCGGCATGGCGATGAACCTGCTGGTGATATCGCACCGCTCGTGCTGGCGACTTGTGCACTGGTGGGTATCGAGCGCGTCTATCGCATTGGCGGCGCGCAGGCGATGGCAGCACTGGCGTTTGGCACGGAGCGCGTGGAAGCGGTTGATTTCATCGCAGGGCCGGGCAACAGCTACACTCAGCTCGCCAAGCAGCAACTGATGGGCCGCGTGGGAATTGATGGGTTTTATGGGCCAAGTGAAATCGTCGTGCTGACGGATGCGACACCGAATCCCACACGACTGGCGCTCGATTTGATTGCTCAAGCGGAACACGATCCGGGCCGGTGTATTCTGGTGTCGTGGTCGCGCAACATGATCGAAGCGGTCAATGCACAGATCCAGGTGCATTCACAAAACTGTGCGAGGAAAGAAGCGGTGGCGAGATCGTTCAAGGATTGGTCAGCGGCAGTGCTGGTGAAGGATGAGGCGGCGGCGATTGAGGTGGTCAATCAGCTTGCGGCGGAACACGTGACCGTGGCGGTAGCGAATCTGGATCAGGTGATGGCGAAGCTGCGGCATGCCGGCGCGTTTTTTCTGCGCGATGAATCACCCGTGGCCGCAGGCGATTACTACGCAGGCCCCAGCCACAGCTTGCCCACGGGAACGACTGCCCGCTACAGCAGCGGCGTCAGCGCGTTCACGTTCCTCAAGCGCAGCAGCACCGTCTGGTACCGCGACGGCATGAGCCAGGCGACCACGGAAGCGATCGCCCAGTTCGCCGAGGCGGAGGGACTGGGGGCGCATGCGGAATCGGCGCGGGCGCGCGGGGATTGATTTTTGTATAGCTTAGGCTATACTATGCACGACATACTAAAAAGCGGCGCTGCCGACGCAGCACCGGCCGCCCGGCTGGGTGAAAAGCCGGCCTCCACCACAACGGATGGTAATGGGGAGCATGCGCATGGACGCGCGAAGCCAGATTTGTCACTTGTTGACGGGAGGCGCGTCATGCCCAGCGAGGTACGCTTCGCAATCGTCCGAAAGATGCTTGAAAAGGCTGGTTGGACGTTAGTCCGAATCAGCGGGTCACACCATTACTTCCAAAAGCCTGGATCGCTGCCGCTCTCGATTCCGGTGCATGGAAACAAAGTGAAGCCGGTCTATGTCAAGCAAATCAAAAAACAAATCGAAGAAGACGAAACGAAAGCTTGATCGTCCTTTCGCCGCCGAGGTGTTGCGAGAAGCCAGAGCTCACGCATCTCACTATCGCATCGTCATTGAGCCGGACGATGAGGTGGGCTATATCGGTCGCGTGATGGAGATGCCCTCCATCATGGCCGATGGTCTGTCGCCGCAGGACTGCTATGACCAGACCTCCGAAGCTGCTATCGGTGCTGTTGCTCTGCTTCTGGAACAGGGGCAATGCCCGCCAGCCCCGGCATCAAGTCAGAAGCGCACCGCGCAGATCAATGTGCGTGTGACAGAAGATGAGCGAATGAAATTGGAAGATGCAGCGAAACGGCTGGGGTTTCGCGGTGTTTCCGACTTTGTTCGAACCTCAGCCCTTTCCAATGCGAGTTGACTCCTCGCGAAGCCGCAAGCGGCTTGGATCGCGCAAGCGGCTCATCTCCCATATCGGCCAATCGTCTCTACCACCACGCGGTGCACCTCCAGCGGCTGGGCGACCATGTGCCAACTCGCCTCGGTACCTGCGGTGCCGCTAGTGGCGAAATGAATGGTGCCCAGATGAAACACGCGCTCGCGCAGCGAAAAATAAGTCGTGGTGTGCTGTACGTTTTTGATCTGCGT
>ENA-ORBV01002760-ORBV01002760.1-microbial-mat-metagenome-genome-assembly--contig:-NODE-2760-length-36496-cov-15.095829_pt1 | contig 36496 bp, 35 predicted proteins | sample MGYA00237777_ERZ505514 | MGnify/ENA primary metagenome ERZ505514 (study PRJEB26160, sample SAMN06269048) | microbial mat metagenome | isolation source: Oligotrophic lake microbial mat | place... | reverse complement strand
CTTGGGCCTTTATTCACTACCCTTTGGACGCAGCGGTGCCCCGCTCAGTTCACTTCTTCATGAATAATCCGGGCTAGTGGCCGGTGAGCGATGAATCAGAAGCGCCCGAACGTCGAGGCGCCCGGAGGACAAGGCGCCGAGGAGGCGCATATTGGACATATGCAACGACGAGCAACGCAGTCATCCGGGATGCATCGGCGTTCCGGCGCTTCTAAGTCATCGCTTACCGGCCGCTAAACCATGTCCGAACCCGTCCTCGGCTTCCCCAATCAGCTCACCATCCTGCGGATGATCTGCGCGCCGGTGTTTGTCGCCCTCACCCTCGACGGCAAACTGAAGGAAGCCGTGGCGGTGTTCGTGTTCGGGGCGATCACGGATGCCTTCGACGGCCTCATCGCGCGTTTCTACAAACAGCGCACGGCGCTCGGTGCGATCCTCGATCCGCTGGCCGACAAGATGCTCCTCGGTTCCGCCTTCGTGGCCCTGTCCTTCGCCGACTCCGTACCCGTCCACATACCGAAGTGGCTGACCGTGGTGGTGCTTTCGCGCGACGCGATCATCGTGGTGAGTTCCCTCGCCATCGCGTTCGTGATGAACCGGCGCGGTTTCGAGCCGAGCAAATTCGGGAAGGTGAGCACGGCCGCGCAGATGATCTGCGTGGCCCTGGCGGTTGCCGCGAACCTCACGCCCATCCCTCCCTCCCTTCTGAGCGTGGCGTTCATCGCGACCGGAGTCCTGACCGTGGGATCGGGCCTGCACTATCTCTATCGCGCGTCATCGAAGCGCTTTGTAGAGCGGCCCCTTGATCCCTAGAGAGACCCCGCCGTGGCTGCGCACCGTGCTGGGCCTGCTCGGCATCGCCGCGGCCCTGTATGTCCTGTCGCGGATGCTCTCGGGCCTCACCCCGTTCCTCGCCGCCTTCGCCATCGCCTACTTCCTCAACCCGTCGCTCAACCGCTTCGAGGGCCGGGTTGCGCTCCTGCTCGCACGGCTGCCCGTTCTCGGGAAGAAGCTCGATCCGCGCGCGATCTCGGTTCTCGCCACCCTCACGAGTGTCGCCACCATCGTGGTGGTGATCCTCCTGCTCGCCATTCCCGCCCTGCTCACCCAGGTGGATGAGGCGGCGCGCAGTCTGCCGCGGATGGTCCAGAATGTCCGGTTGAGAGTGGAGCCCCTGCTCGAGAAGCTGAACGTGCGGTATCCCGACGAGACCGCTCAGGTGCGCGCCGTGGTCGAGGAGAAGCTCAAGGAGAAGCTCCCCGAGCTGCTGGCTCCGGTGACCTCCCTGCTGCAGTTCGCCCTCGAGAGCACCTACAGCTTCATCACCGTCTTCATCCATCTCTTCGTGGTGCCGGTATTCGCGGGTTACCTGCTCTACGACATGAACCGTATCCGCGCGGGCCTCGTCCAGTACATTCCTCCGCGGATCCGTCCGTGGCTCGTGGGCCGTCTTCGTGAGGTGGACGCGCTCCTCGCCGCGTTCGTGAGGGGGCAGATCACGGTGTGCTTCATCCTCGCCCTCTTCTACGGCGTGGCGCTTTCGGTCCTCGGGGTGCCGCTCGGGCTCGTGGTGGGCTTCACGATAGGTTTCTTCAACCTCGTTCCGTTCATGGCCTTCGTGGCCGGCCTGCCCCTGGCTCTTGGCATCGCCTGGGCGGGGGACGCGACCTCGACCACCCTTATGTGGATCACGGTGGTCTTCGTGATCGGCAAGTTCGCCGACATCTACGTGCTTTCCCCCAAGATCGTGGGTGAGAGCCTGGGCCTGCACTCGATCGTGATCATTCTGGTTTTGCTTCTGGGCGGCGAGTACTTCGGCTTCGCCGGCCTCCTTCTCGCGGTGCCCGCCACCGCGGTGGCTTCGGTGTTCTGGGGCGATCTCACCGCCGCGTACAAGCGCAGCCGGTTCTATGGAGCGCCCGGGGGACCCTCGCCGACCCTTCGCGCGGAGTAGGAGTATGGGCAACGCTGAGGCTGCCGCACCTTCTCCCCGCTACCGGCTCGAGAACGGCAAGACCTGCATCGACATCCGTCTCAAGACCGCCCAGCAGCTCTTCGACACGCGCGATCCCGCACCCTTTCGCAAGAGAGACCTCGAAGAGGACGCGGTCGAGTACATCGTCGGCGCGTTCGAGGATCTTCACGCGAAGGCCCAGGTGAAGATTGTCTTCTGGGTCGCGGAACCGTTGTCCGAGCTCACGCCGGATACGCTCAAGGAGGCGGTGCGCGCCTACTTCGCGTACGAAGTCGTGCGCGTGCAGCGACGGACCCAAAAGCACCTCAAGACCGGTCAGATCGCGCTCGGAATGGGGCTCGCGATTCTCGCCGCGTTCCTCACCATGGCCGAGTTGACCCATTTTCTCCCGGTGGGAACGCTCCGGCAGATCCTTCGCGAGGGCCTCGTCATCATCGGCTGGGTAGCGATGTGGCGCCCCCTGGATGTGCTTCTCCATGACTGGTGGCCCCTCGTCCAAACGCGCCGGCTGTACGAGAAGATCGCCGCCTCCGAGATCGCCGTGGTTCAAAGCGATTCGCCGGTTGGACCTCCCGTCACCCCGGCCTAGAAGCCCGTGGTGAAAGATCGCCGCCTCCGAGATCGCCGTGGTTCAAAGCGATCCGCCGCTTGGCCCCCTCGTCATCGCCGACCTCCGAGATCGCCGTGGTTCAAAGGGATTCGCCGCTTGGCCCCCTCGTCATCGCCGACCTCCGAGATCGCCGTGGTTCAAAGGGATTCGCCGCTTGGACCTCTCGTCATCGCCGACCTCCGAGATCGCCGTGGTTCAAAGCGATTCGCCGCTTGGACCCCTCGTCATCGCCGACCTCCGAGATCGCCGTGGTTCAAAGCGATTCGCCGCTTGGCCCCCTCGTCATCGCCGACCTCCGAGATCGCCGTGGTTCAAAGGGATTCGCCGCTTGGACCCCTCGTCATCGCCGACCTCCGAGATCGCCGTGGTTCAAAGCGATTCGCCGGTTGGACCTCTCGTCACCCCGGCGAAAGCCGGGGCCTAGCGCGGCAGTCCGTTTTCCTGGCGCGACGCCCGAGTCGCGAAACCTACCTCGCCCGAAACACCACCACCCCATCCACGATGGTCGCCACCGGCCACCCCGTGAGCGTCCGCGACACGAATGGCGAATTCCGGCTCTTCCCGCGGAACGATTCGGGTTTCACGGTTCGCACCTCGGCCGGATCGAAGATCGTGATGTCCGCGGGCTGGCCCTTCTCGAGAGTTCCGCCGGGCAGACCCAAAGCCCGGGCCGGACCGAGGGTCAGCAGCTGAACCAGCCTGGTGAGGTCGAGCAGTCCCGTCTTGACCAGACCGTCGTGGCACAACGCAAACGCGGTCTCGAGACCGACGATGCCGAAAGCCGCGCAGTCGAACTCGCAGATCTTCTCTTCGGTGGTGTGGGGCGCGTGGTCGGTGGCTATCGCGTCGATGGTGCCGTCGAGCAGACCCGCGATCACGGCTTTGCGGTCCTCTTCCGAACGCAGCGGGGGATTCATCTTCGTGACCGGGTCGTAGTCGTGATCGCGCACCGCCTCGTCAGTGAGGATGAGGTGATGAGGCGTCGCTTCCGAGGTGACGCGGACGCCGCGCGCCTTGCCGCGTCGCACTGCATCTACCGCACCCGCGGTGCTGATGTGCGCGATGTGGACGTGCGATCCGGTGTACTCGGCGAGCAGGACGTCGCGCTCGACCATGATGGTCTCGGAGACATGAGGGGCGCTCGGGATGCCGAGCGCGACCGAAACCGCGCCCTCGTTCATCGCTCCGCCCTTGGAGAGGTCGAGGTCTTCGCAATGGTCGATGACGGGAAGTCCGAAGGTGCGCGCGTACTCGAGGGCGCGCCGCATCACGCGGGCGTTTTGGACCGGGCGGCCGTCGTCCGACACCGCGATGCAGCCGGCGGCCTTGAGATCTCCGTACTCGGAGAGTTCTTCGCCCTTCGAGCCCCGGGTGATCGCGCCGATCGGGTAGACCCGGACGATGGCTTCGCGCCTGGCGGTTTCGATGATGAACCGCGTGGTCGAGCCGGAGTCGTTCACGGGCGTCGTGTTCGGCATCGCGCAGACTGCGGTGAAACCTCCCGCAGCCGCGGCCAGAGCACCGGTGGCGATGGTTTCCTTGTCCTCGCGGCCGGGCTCACGCAGGTGGGTATGGATGTCGATGAAGCCGGGGGTCACGACCAGGCCCGTGGCATCGAAGACCTCGGCGTTCTTCGCCTTGAGCCCGTCGCCGACCTGAGCGATACGGCCGTTCTCGATGAGGATGTCGACGCGGGCGTCGAGGCGCGAGGCGGGGTCGATAACCCGGCCGCCGCGGATCAGAAGAGATTGAGGCATGGTTCGTTGATTCGCCGCGCTACTCGCGGCCGCCTCCGAGTAGTAGATAGAGCACGGCCATCCGGACCGCCACGCCGTTTGTGACCTGGTCGAGAATCAGGGAGGCCTTCGAATCGGCCACCTCGCTCGCGATTTCAACGCCGCGGTTCATCGGCCCGGGGTGCAGGACCACCACATCGTTCTTCGCCTTCTTGAGCCGGGCCAGCGTGAGGCCGTATTGGGCGTGATACTCGCGGGCCGTCGAGATGAAGGCGCTGGTCATCCGCTCCTGCTGGAGCCGAAGCATCATCACCACGTCCGCGCCCTCGATCGCCTCGTCGATCCTCCAGTTGAGGGTGGCGAGGGACGAGAACTGCTGAGGCAGCAGGGTGGGAGGCGCGCACAAGGTCACCTCGGCTCCCATCTTCGTGAGCAAATGAATGTTCGACCGGGCCACGCGCGAGTGCAGGACATCACCCACGATCGCGACCTTGAGGCCGGCGATCCTGCCCTTCGCCTGCCGCAGCGTGAACGCATCGAGCAGGGCCTGGGTCGGATGCTCATGAGCGCCGTCACCCGCGTTCACGATCCTCGATTGGCAGGTGCGGGCGAGGAAGTTGGCGGCACCCGCGGATGAGTGGCGGACGACGATGACGTCCGGCGTCATCGCCTCGAGATTCTTGACCGTGTCGAGGAGACTCTCGCCTTTCGAAACGCTGGAGCCCGCGGCCTGAATCGACAGGGAGTCGGCGGAGAGAATGCGCTCGGCCATCTCGAACGACGCGCGGGTTCGCGTGGAAGCCTCCATGAAGAGGTTGACCACGGTGCGGCCGCGCAGCGTAGGGACCTTTTTGATCGGCCGGTCCATGATCTCGCGCATCTGGACGGCGGTGTCCAGGATCAGGGTGATCTCGTCCACCGAGAGCGGTTCGATGCCCAGGAGATGTCGCTTTGTCCACTCCGTCATCGTTTCACCACGACGACTTCGTCCTTGCCGTCCATCTCGACCAGGCGGACGTCGACCATGTCGGCGCGGGTCGTCTTCACGGTTTTGCCGATGTAGTCGGCCTGGATGGGCAGCTCGCGATGGCCGCGATCGATCAGAACCGCAAGGGCGATGCGCGACGGCCGGCCGAAGTCGACAAGTTCATCGAGGGCGGCGCGGATCGTGCGCCCGGTGAAGAGGACATCGTCGACCAGGATGACGGTTCGCGCGTCAATCGAGAAGGGGATGTTCGTGGCCTTGAGCACCGGCCGCGTCCCAACCGTCGAGAGATCGTCACGATACAGAGTGATGTCGAGGGAGCCGACGTCAACCTTCTTGCCCGTGTTTCTGCGAAGGGCGGCGGCGAGCCGTGCGGCCAGGGGCACGCCCCGGCTCTGGATTCCGACGATGGCTACGTTCGTGGCGTCCCTCTGATCCGCCTGGATCGCCTTCGCCATCGACCCGATCGCTGCGGTCACCGCTTTCCCGGTAAGGACCGGCGTCTCCTTAGGAGCCATCGGGCGCTTGACACGGCTCATGAGATCCGTCCTCCGTTCGGCACGGGGCGCTCGACCGCGAGGAGGATGTGCGCGTCTGCGGGATCGGGGGCGGCCAGCACGAGAACCTCGGAAGTGAAACCCGCGATCCGCCGCGGCGGGAAGTTCACGACCGCCACGATCTGACGTCCCACCAGGTCCGCGGGCTGGTAGTTGACGGTGTACTGACCGGACGAACGCTTCACCCCGATCTGCGGCCCGAAGTCGATGTCCATCCTGTAGGCCGGCTTGATCGCCCCTTCGAGGGGGATCGCCGAAATCACCGTGCCCACCCGCAGGTCGAGATTCAGGAACTCATCGAAGGTGGCCACGAAGGGAGATTCTAATCGCCGTGGAGAGATTCAACAGGCTCTGCCAGAATCCGCGCGTGGCGGCCATAGGACGAAACCACCCATGCCCCTGCGGCAGCGGGAAGAAGTACAAGGCGTGTTGTCTTGACCGGGATGCCGCGCAACGCCGCGGCGAGGTCCCCGAGGATCTTCCAGAGCCGCTGAACTCCAGACTGCGATTGATTGAAGAACTGCTGGAGTTCTCGGAACGCGCGCATCAAAGAATCTTTAAGCAGATGCGCGAGGGGTTCCTTCGGCTGGACGAATATGGCGAAGAGGGTGAGGAACCCGAGCCTCTGAGTGACGAGGAGGAACACGATTGGGGAGAACACTGGATCAACGCCCTTTTGTTCGACTTCCCGAGCGGCCCGAGCGGCGAGGTCGTCGCTGAGGCTTACCTCCGTCGCATGGCCGGGAAGCTAGACGAAGCGAGCCGCGACTGGCTCAAAGCGATGCTCGAAGCGCCTCTGACGCCTTACGAAGTGGTGGCGGTGCAGCAGGGGAAGGGTGTTGGATTGAGAAGCCTCTGGAGTCAGGAGGAGCGGTTCCTTCCCGAACCCGATTCCGAGGGCTTCGAGGCTGGCGACATCCTGGCCGCGCGCCTGACCAGCCAGGACGGAGCCATAGCCCTCGAGGGCGGGTTTTACTTGTACCCGGAAGGGTCGAGGGAAGCGCTTGTAGCCGAGGGGGCGAAGTACCTCAACGACAACCGGGTTTCGAGCTTCGCGGAGCTTGAGCCGGAGAAGCGCCGCCTCTTCTCCATCGTTCTCCATGCAGTGTGGAACGAGCTGGTTCTCGAAGCCGAGAATAACCGACACGTGCACTGAAGCACCCCTACTTCTTGTCTTCTTTCCCCGGCGGGGCTACGCGGTACCCGCGGCGGTGGCGCGCCTTGGCGCCCGGGCGGTTGACCTCGACCCGCAGCCGGTGTTCGCCGGGCGTGGGATTCTCCTCCGGGACATAGCCGATCACGTATTGCGCCGCCAGTTCGTCCAGCAGGCCTTCGTAGATCGGCGCGAGACCCCTGAAGGTCTTCGGGGCGAAGACCTCGCCGCCCGTCATCTCCGCGAGGTCGCGCATCAGGGCGTTTGCGGTCAGGCCGGCGCTCGTGGACGTGTATTTCCCGCCGAAAACGATGGGATAGATCGTGACTGTGCTGGACCGTACGAGGTCGCGCAGCTCGGTCACGGAGATCTCGCTCTTCGAATCCTCCCCGTCGGTGAAGAGAACCATGATCTTCCTCCCCGGGTCGTCGGAAATCCGGGAGAGATAGACCGCGATAGCGTCGCGCAGGAGCGTCATCCCGCTGCTCTTCGCCTTCTGAAGCCGATCGAAGAGCCCCTGCTGGCCCTCGCCCGTGAAGCGGGAGAGACGGATGTCGGAGTCGAAGAAGACCGTGGTCAGTTCGCGGGCCCGCGGGATCGATTCGAGGAACTGGGTCGCCGCATTCTGGGACAGCCGCAGGACGTCGGCCATGCTGGTGCTCGTGTCGAAGAGCATGCCGAGGTCGATGGCGGTGGGGTCGGGAGATCCCTCCTGGCCCTCGTCATCCGCGCGCGAGGGATCGAACACGCGGGCGAAGTACTGGATCTGCTGCGCCTTGTCGTTCTCGAAAACCGAGAAGTCGGCAACCGTCAGATCCTTCATCAGCTTCGCGTCGAGGTCGCGCACGGTCACGGTGAGATTGACGGTGCGCGCCTCCGTGGCAAAGGTCAGGGGCACGCGCGGCCTGAAGGGCGGGTCTTGCGGAACTGCGGCCGGGGCGGCTTGCAGGGCCAGACTCAGAGCAAGGGCCAGGATCATTGCCGAACCCTGACTATCGCAGAATCTCGACCACGCGCAGCGCCAGGTCCACGCGATTGAAAGGCGGCATCACGTAGACGCCCTGAGCGAGGTCTTGCCCCGCGCGCAGGGCCTCCTGGGCGATCGCCACTCCCTCGGCCTGCGCTTTCTCGCCCGACCCCGCCGCCCGCATGCGCTCGCGGATGTCGTCGGGAATGATCATGCCCGGCACTTCGTTGTGCAGGAACTCGGCGTTCTTATGGGAGTAGAGGGGCAGCGAGCCGATGAGCACCGGCGTCTTCAGATACTGGATGGCCTTCAGGAACTTCTCGACCTGCCTCGGGTCGTAGACGGGCTGGGTCATGATGTACTCGGCCCCCGCCTTCACCTTCTCCTCGAGACGGCGGAGTTCCTTGTCCCAGTCGGGTTTGCTCGGATCCGCGCCACAGCCGATGTGGATGCCGAGGGGCGGGCCGATGGGATTGCCGGCCAGATCGCAGCCGCGATTCAGATGGGAAAGGATTCGGATGAGGCCGATGGAGTCGACGTCGTACACCGCGGTGGCGTCTGGATAGTCGCCGAGCTTGGGCGGGTCGCCGGTGATGCAGAGGATGTTGCGCAGGCCGAGCGCGTAGCAGCCAAGGACATCCGACTGGATTCCGAGAAGGTTGCGGTCGCGGCAGGTGTAGTGAAGGATGGTGTCGAGGCCGGTCTGCGCTTGGGTAAGCAGGCACAAAGACTGCGCGCTCATCCGCGCCGAGGCGCGCGGGCCGTCCGCGACGTTGATGGCGTCGACCTCGTTCTCCTTGCACTCGTGGGCCTTTTCGATGACCCGCGAAGGATCGACGCCCTTGGGCGGGTCGAGTTCGATCGAAACCACGAACTTGCGGCCGAGCTTGTGGGCGAGTGAACTCTTCTCCTCGCGCGGGATGGGCGGCCGCGAAGGCTTCGTCGCATCGACCACGCGAACCACGTGAGACTCGGCCTTGACCGGCTGGACCATGCGCAGCGATCGGGCGAGATTCCTGATGTGCGCGGGCGCCGTGCCGCAACAGCCGCCCACCAGGCGCGCGCCGGCTTCGATGAAGCGGCGGCCGTAGGACGCGATGTACTCGGGCGTGCACAGGTACACGTAGCGGCCGTCCACGTACGCGGGCGCTCCCGCGTTCGGCATGGCCATGATCTTCGCGGTGGTCGAAGCCGCCACCATCCGCTCGATGGTGTGCAGCATCTTGTTCGGGCCCTGCGAGCAGTTGGCCCCGATGATGGGCACGCCTTCGGCTTCGAGTGCGGCGACCACCGCCTCCGGCGTCTCACCAATCACCGTCGACCCCTCGTCGGTGAAGGTGAGGGACACGATCACCGGGAGATCGCCGACGGTCCGCACCGCGGTGAGGGCCGCCTGCGCGATGTCGAGCGACGGCATCGTCTCGATGAGGAAAAAGTCGACTTCGCCCTCCTTGAGTGCGGCGGCCTGGTCGGCGAAGGCTGAAACCGCGTCGGCGAGCGAAATGTGGCCGAGGGGTTCGAGGGGTTTGCCGAGCGGCCCGATAGCGCCGGCCACGAGAACGTTCTCGCCCGCGGCTTCCCGCGCGAGGCGCGCTCCCTCACGGTTGATCTTGCCGACCTGGGAGTCGAGGCCGTGCGGCCCCAACTTGAAGCGGTTGGCCCCGTACGTGTTTGTCTCGATGAACTGCGAACCCGCGTCCACATACTCCTCGTGGACCTGCTTGACCAGGGAGGGCGAAGAGAGGTTCAGCTCATCGAAGCAGCGGTTGACGAAGACGCCCCGGTTGTAAAGCATGGTGCCCATGGCCCCGTCACCGAGGACCACGCCTTTGGCCACAAGGTCCAGTATCGACGCACGTTTGGTGAGGGTTGTGGGGTCGGGGGCCATTGCGGCGCAAGATTAACACCGCGGCCGCGACAGGCCTTCTTCAAGGCGGGACCTTACTTGCGGCGATAGATGGTCCTGGTGCTGCTCCGCCAGTTGGCGTCTTCGCTGGTGGTGGCGTGGGAGAGCGTGTTGTTGTCATTCGAGAGCGTCCAGCTCTCGGTTCCCGTGGAGGCGGGGATGTTCTCCCCGGCCTGCGTCCATTCAGTCTTCACCGATCGCCCCTCGCGCTTCGTGCGTGACGTCCGATTCGGGGCGCCCGGACTCGGCGGGCCCGACACCTCCTTCCCGTCCGTCCTGATTCGGGACGTGGATAGCACCTCACCTGCGTCGCTCAGGGATTCGAAGACCAGTTCGGATCCGCGGTCGACGATCCGCAGAGGCGGAAGGAAGAGGATGGGCGGCCCCCCGATTGCGGGAACCGGGGCGTTTGCGGCCTCCCTGGTTTTCGGCTCGCGCGTTCTCTGGTGCGCGTTGAGATCGGGAACCCACGTTCCACTGAAGTCGATTCGTGACGCCGAGGAAGAAGGCGACGAAACGATGGCGCCGGCAAGAAACGCGAATCCGACCATCGTGTTCATGAACATATCGACCTCCCAGAGTATGCCTTCAACGTTTTCCCGCTACGACGCGATGGGCCTCGGCGCAGAGGCGTTCGATGAGTGTCCACGGCACGCCGCGGTCGAGCCGCACGCCCAGCCAGCCGCGCGAGCCGACATAGGGCGGCCGGAAGAACTGGTCCGGGTTCGAGGCGATGAGATCTTCCTGAACGCCGGGGCCCGCCGCGCACCAGAGGTGGGGGAATTGATTCTGATGATGGCCATGCTTCATGAGGCTCACGAAGGTCTTCTTGTCCTTGAAGAACCATGTGGGCATCGAGTGGCTGAGGCGCTCGGTGCTCTCCGGGAGCGCCAGGAAGATCTTCCGCAGGCGCGGCTCGGGGTCGGCGATCTTCTTCGGCACGCCGCCATCATAGGCAAGACCGGCCGACTTAGACTCCACGCCCATGTCCCCCGAGCCGGCGCATCACGCCAAGACTGAAACCAGGGCGCTGGCCTCGCACGGGGAAGGAAGTTCGCAGTTCGCCCTTCTGCGCGAGCGACGCTTCGCGCCGTTCTTCTGGACCCAGTTCCTGGGCGCCTTTAACGACAACCTCTTCAAGTTCGCCTTCACCGTGATGGTGACCTTCCACGCGGGGACCGCCTCCGGTTTCGACCCCGCCCTCGTGGTCAATCTCATAGCGGGTCTCTTCATCCTGCCTTTTCTGCTCTTTTCCGCAACCTCCGGGCAGCTCGCGGACAAGTACGACAAGCGATCGATCGCGATCTTCGTCAAGACGCTGGAGGTGGGGATCATGATCCTCGCCGGCTACGGCTTCATCGCGCGGGACGTCCCCGTGCTTCTCGCCTGCACCTTCCTGATGGGCTTGCATTCGACGCTGTTCGGACCGGTGAAATACGCCTTTTTGCCCCAGGCTCTCACCGAGCGCGAGTTGACCGGCGGGAATGCCATGGTCGAGATGGGGACGTTCGTGGCCATCCTCGCGGGCAATCTCGTGGGCGGCGTCCTTGTCGGGATGCCGGAGAACGGCCCGAAGATCGCGGCGCTTGGCTGCATCGTGGTTGCCCTGCTCGGCCGCGTGGCCGTTCACTTCATGCAGAAAGCGGCGCCGCTCGTGCCGGATCTCGAGGTCAAGTGGAACCCGTTCACCGAGACGGTCCGCAATCTGAAGTTCGCGTCCGGGAATGTCGTGGTCTTCCGGGGACTCATGGGAGTGTCCTGGCTGTGGTTCTTCGGCGCGTCGTTCCTCACCCAGCTTCCGTCCTTCGCCAAGGACGTGCTCGGCGGGACCGAGGGTGTCGCCTCCCTGCTGCTCGTGGTCTTCTCGATCGGCATCGGCGTCGGCTCGCTCCTGTGCGAGTCGCTCTCGCGCCGGCACGTCGAACTCGGCCTCGTGCCCATCGGCGCCTTCGGAATGACTGCTTTCGCGGTGGACCTGTACTTCGCCTCGCGCGGCTTCGCGCATGGCCCGGCAGCACTCACCGCCGCGCAGTTCCTGGAGACCCCGGGGACCTTTCGGGTCCTCGCCGACCTTGGCCTGCTATCCGCCTTCGCGGGCCTTTTCTCCGTGCCCCTCTATGCGCTCGTACAGTCCCGAAGCGAACCCACCCACCGCGCCCGCATCTTTGCGGCCAGCAACATCCTCGGCGCGCTGTTCATGATCGCCTCTGCCGCGCTTTCGGTGGCGCTCATCAAGGGCGGCGCTTCGGTGCCCATGATCTTCCTCGTGGTGGGCATCATGAACGCGGTGGTGGCGCTCTACATCTTCCTTCTGGTGCCGGAGTTCCTGCTGCGCTTCATCTCCTGGGTGGTGGCGAACCTGATGTACCGCTTCCGCATCCGCGGCGACCACCACATCCCCGAACACGGCGCCGCGCTCCTCACCTGCAACCACGTGAGCTACGTGGACGCGCTCCTTCTGATGGCGGCCTCACCGCGACCGATCCGGTTCATCATGGACCACAAGATCTTCGCGACGCCGATTCTGGGGACGATCTTCCGGCTGGCGAAGACCATTCCGGTGGCGTCGCGCGATGAGGACCCGGCGATCTACGCGAACGCCTTCGCGGAGGCCGACCAGACGCTCGCCTCAGGCGATCTGCTGTGCATCTTCCCGGAAGGCGTCATCACGCGCGACGGAGAGATCCATCCCTTCAAGGCCGGGATCATGAAAGTCCTCGCCACCCGACCTGTGCCCGTGATCCCCATGGCCCTTCAGAACCTGTGGGGCTCGTTCTTCTCGCGCATCGAAGGCAAGGCGATGACGAAGCCGTTCCGCCGCGGGTTCTTCTCGAGGGTGGGCCTGGTGGTGGGCGAACCGGTCGCGCCCGAGAAGGTGACGCCTACGGGCTTGCAAGGGATGACCGCGGAACTCCGGGGGCGGTTGAAGTAGGAGCGCCCAGGTGGCCTACCAGACCACCCGGGCGCTGGTGAGCGCCTACTTCTTGACCGGTTTCGCCGGTTCCGCTGGCTTCACCGGCTTCCAGAAGGCGGGATCGGCGGCGATGTACTCGGGCGCCGGCCTGCTGATCCCCCGATCGACCGAATAGAGCGTGGTGGTCGTGGTGGCCACGATCTCCGCCAACGCCTTTTGGCGTGCCCTGACGACAACGTCGCCGCCGAGGGCGTCCGTCATCTTCCTGGTCCGGGCATCCCCACCCATGAACGCGGCATCCGCCTCGGCCATGGAGGAGTTCGAGTTGAAGGTCAGTGCCCTTCGATGACCTCTCGGACCGCGCGGTCGTCTTCACGCCAGCCTTTGCGGACCTTGACGAAGAGTTCGAGGTAGACGGGTGCTTTGAGGAAGGCCTCGATCTCGGTCCGCGCCTCAGTGCCGATCTTCTTCAGCATCGAGCCCTGCTTGCCGATGACGATCGCCTTCTGGCCTTCGCGTTCGAGCATGATGTCGGCCGAGATGCGGATCTTGCCGCCATCCGCCTGCTCGTCTTCCCACGCCCGCACGAGCACCGCGGTGGCGTAGGGGACTTCCTGGCCGCAGCAGTGGATGATGGCCTCGCGGATGAGTTCTGAAACCAGGAAGCGCTCGGACTTGTCGGTGAACTCGTCGATCGGGAAGAGCGCGGGGCCTTCCTTCAGCTGATCGAGCACGGCTTTGAGCAGGACCTCGACGCCGTCGCCGGTGCGCGCCGAGACCGGGATCACCGCCTTGAAGTTCAGGCGGTTCCCAAGACCGGCCATGAGGGGAAGGAGCTGGGCCCTCGCGACTTTGTCGACTTTGTTGAGAGCGAGGACGATCGGCTTGCCGGACTGGCGCAGGAGGTCCGCGATCGGGCGGTTGTGCGGCCCGTCGCGCTCGGTGGTATCGACCATCCAGATCACCGCGTCGGCTTCGCCGATGGCCGAGTGGGCGACGCTCATCATCCGGGTGTGCATCGCGTGGAAGGGTTTGATCAGGCCCGGCGTGTCGATGAAAGCGATCTGGCCATTCGGGCGGTTGACGTAGCCGAGAATGCGATTGCGGGTGGTCTGGGGCTTGTCGGACGTGATCGCGACCTTCTCGCCCACGAGGCGGTTCAGAAGGGTCGACTTTCCCGCGGAGGGACGGCCTACGATGGTGACGAAGCCGGACTTGAAGCCGGGGGGAGTCGCGGTCTCGGCCTCTTCCGGCGCCGGAGCCAGCGGGGTCGCGTCGCTCATGACTCCACCTCCATAGCCGCTCTCGCGAACTGGACGCGGCCCACCCGCTTCGAGGTCGCTTCGAGAACCTCAATCGCATAACCCTCATGCTCGATCTTCTCGCCGGCCTTCGGCACATGGCCGAACAGATTCATGGCGAGGCCGCCCACGGTGTCGACGTCGTCGGGCATTTCGAAGCCCGGGTGCAGCGCGTCCTTGAGGGCATCGAGACTGACCCGCGCCGAAGCGCTGATCACGCCTTCACGGGTGACGATGAGGGGCTCGGTCTCGTTGTCATACTCGTCCTTGATCTCACCCACGAGTTCCTCGAGGATGTCCTCGATCGAGACCAGACCGGCGGTGACCCCGTACTCGTCCACCAGGATGGCGATGGAGAGGCGCTTGGTCTGCATCTCGCGGAGGAGATCGACGACCTTCTTGCCGTCGGGCACGATCAGCGCCGGCCGGACGAGGGACTGAATGGTGGCGGTCTCGGGACCATCGTGGCTCACCAGGTCGCGCACGTGCAGGACGCCCGCGATGTCGTCGAGGGTTTCGGCGTAGGCGACGAGGCGTGAGTATTGGGATTCGCGGAAGAGCCTGCGGGCGTCGGCCACCGTGCTCGACGTCGGCAGCGCGGTGATGTCGAGCCGCGGCGTCATGACCTCCCGGGCCTGGGTCTTGGAGAAGCGGGCGAGCGAGTCGACGATCCGCGACTCGTTCTCGGCCAGGAGCGGCGGAGGAGGGATTTCCGCGTTCGTCGAGGGCACACGGATGGTTCCGCTGTGGCCGTTCGAATCCTCCTCGCCGTTGTCGGATCCCGCTCGTTTGCGCAAAAGCGTGGTGAGCGGCCGAAGAAGAAGGGCATAGCGGTGGAACGGACGGACGAGGGTCAGCAGAACCCGCTCGGGGCCGCGTCGCGCGATCGCGTAGGGCAGGGTCAGCCTGAAAATCAGGAGGTAGATGAACATCGTGACCAGGGCCACGAGCATCGCCCACGCGCGCAGCAGGTCCAGCAGCAGGATGGTGACCAGCACGGTCATGGCCACGTGCGCGGTGTAGGTGCCGATGTGGATCGGCATCAGGATCGACGGCGGATCCTCGAAGTAGCGGCTCAGTTTCGCGAGCTCCGGAGAGTCCTCGTCGGCAATCTTGTGGAGGTTGCGCCGCTTGACCAGGTAGAACGCGGCCTCGATGGTGGCGAGGGTGATCGATACCAGCATGGAGACGAAAAGGAAGAAAAGGCCGAGCGCGGTCATGCCGCCACCCTTGAGGTGAGGAGGCGCGCCCGCAACCGCTTTTCGAGCGCTTCCATTTCGCCTTTGTCCGTTTCGTGGTCGTAACCGAGGATGTGGAGGAATCCGTGCAGGGCGAGGATCTCGAGCTCACGATCGAGCGAGTGGCCGGAACCCACCGCGTTCGAACGGGCAGTCTCGACGCTGATGACGATGTCGCCGAGTCCCACATCCTTATCCGGCCCGGGGAACGAGAGAACGTCCGTGGGTTTGTCCTTGAAGCGATAGTCGCGGTTCAGGCGGCGCAGGAGGGCGTCGCCACCAAACACCACCGCGAGTTCACCGGTGACCCTGAGCGCGGTGGCCGCGCGAAGCAGCAGGGACCGGGTATCTTCGGTGCGGAGCGTGTGTTTTCTCTGGCGATTCACGAAGAGGACCGAGAACTCCCGCCCCGGCTTCGCGACCACCCCGCGACTCGGAGGGCGCGATTTCGACCGGCTCATGAAGTGCTCCCGTTCGCGGAGCCACTCGCGGCGGCGGCCGGCGGTGCGCCCTGATGGGCTCCGCCCGGCGCCTCGCGCTTTTCGTAAGCCTTGATGACGCTCTGCACCAGCTTGTGTCGGACCACGTCGCGCTGATCGAAGTAGCTGAAGCCGATGCCTTCGACGCCGTTCAGGACGTTGATCGCGTCCACGAGGCCGGAGGTGCGGCCCGGGGGCAGATCGACCTGCGTGATGTCGCCGGTCACCACCACTTTGGAGCCGAAGCCGATGCGGGTGAGCACCATCTTCATCTGCTCGGGCGTCGTGTTCTGGGCTTCGTCGATGATGACGAAGGCGTCGGACAGCGTCCGGCCGCGCATGAAGGCGATGGGCGCCACTTCGATCACATGGCGGGCGATCAGGCGCTCGACTTTCTCGAATTCCATCATGTCGTAGAGCGCGTCATAGAGCGGACGAAGGTAAGGATCAACTTTCTGCTGCAGGTCGCCGGGCAGGAATCCGAGCTTCTCGCCCGCCTCCACCGCCGGGCGAGCCAGGATGATCCTCGCCACTGCCTTCTGGTGAAGGTACGAGACGGCCTGGGCCACCGCGAGGTAGGTCTTGCCCGTTCCCGCGGGCCCGATGCCGAAGACCATGTCTGAATTGAGGATCTGCTCGAGGTAGCGCCGCTGGTTGAAGCTCCTCGGTACGATCGTCTTCTTGCCGCTGCGGACCACCGCCTTCAGGAGAAAGTCCTTGATGTCCGTGGTCTCATTCTCGGAGACGAGGGTGGCGGCAAGGCGGACGTCGCCGCCGGCGAGGCTGTAGCCGTTCGCCATCATCGTGGTGAGTTGGGTCAGCACGGAGTGGGCCTGGCGCTCCCCGGCTTCCGACCCCTCGATGATGAGATCAGCCCCGTCGTTCTTGATGCGGACCTTGAGGATCTCTTCGAGCGAGCGAAGGTTCTCGTCCTTCACTCCGAAGAGATCGTCGGTCCGCCCGGTCAGCGAGATGCGTGTCATTGTTTTGATAAGAGGATGCCGAGGTCTTTGAGCTGGTCAGGCCGGACCTTCGAGGGAGCGTTCGCCATCAGATCCGTGGCCGAGGCGGTCTTCGGGAAGGCAATGACATCGCGCAGGGACGTGGCGCCCGAAAGCAGCATGGCCAGACGATCGAGCCCGAGGGCGATGCCGCCGTGGGGAGGCGTGCCGTAGGAGAGCGCGTCGATGAAGAAGCCGAAACGGTCGCGGGTCTCTTCGTCGGTGAGGCCGAGGATCTTGAAGACCTTCGCTTGGGTGGCCGAATCGTGGATTCGATAGCTGCCGCCGCCCGCTTCCATGCCGTTGAGCACGATGTCGTAGGCCTTGGCGCGGACTTTGCCGGGCTCGGCGTCCAGCCGATGGGCGTCCTCAGGGAGTACCGCGGTAAAGGGGTGATTGACGCTGTAGAACCGTTTCTCGCCCGCGTCCCACTCGAAGAGCGGGAAGTCCACGATCCAAAGGAACTTGAAGGCCTTCTCGTCAATGAGCTTCAGCTCCCTGCCCATTTCGAGGCGGAGGATGCCCATGGCCATCGCGATCGGACCTTCCGAGTCGACGCCCACGAGGATGGTGTCGTCCTTCGAAGCGCCGGTCTTCTCGAAGATCCTGCGGGCGACGTCGGCCGCCGCGCCCTTCCTGATGAGGTTCGCGATGGCTTCGTCGGTGACCTTGAGGGTGAAGAGGTTCTTCTTCGCGGCCCGGGCATCGGGAACAATGCGGGTGAGCCACAGCTCTTCGTTGATCTTGCGCAGGCGGGTGCCGGAGGGGGCAACCGCCGCGGGGAGAACGATGGCGCGGGCCACCGCACCCGCTTCTATGGCGGCCGGGAATCCTTCAAGACCAAGAGTTCGCATCTCTTCGGTGATGTCGGAAATCTCCAGGCCGAAGCGAAGGTCGGGCTTGTCCGAGCCGAAGCGCAGCATCGCGTCTCGGTGGGAGAGGCGCGGGAACGGCCGCGCGACCTCGACCCCGATGAGCGACAGCGCCTTCTGGTACAGGGGCTCGATCAGCTCGAAGATCGCCTCCTCGTGCGGGAACGACATCTCGATATCGACCTGGGTGAACTCGGGCTGGCGGTCGGCGCGCAGATCCTCGTCGCGGAAGCAGCGGGCGATCTGGAAGTAGCGATCGAGGCCGCCCACCATGCAGAGCTGCTTGAACATCTGGGGCGACTGGGGCAGTGCGAAGAACGAGCCATGATGGACGCGCGAGGGAACGAGATAGTCGCGAGCCCCCTCGGGAGTCGAGGCGGTGAGGATCGGCGTCTCGATTTCGAGGAAACCCTGTTCGTCGAGGTAGGTCCTGATGGCGAGGGCGAGCTTGTGCCGCAGGATGAGGGATTTCTGGATCGGGCCACGGCGCATGTCGAGGTAGCGGTACTTGAGGCGGATCTCCTCGGACGTGTTGATGTCATCCTCGATCGCGAACGGCGGCGTTTTCGCTTCGGACAGGATGACGATCTGGGTGGCGGTGATCTCGATGGTTCCGGTTTTGATCTTCGGGTTGACGGTATCCGCGTTCCGCGCGTCCACCTTCCCGGTGACCGCCAGCACGTATTCGCCACGCACCTTGTCGGCCGCATCGTGGGCGGCTTTCGACACCTCGGGCCGCGCCACCACCTGGCAGATGCCCTCACGGTCGCGCAGGTCGATGAAGACGACCCCGCCGAGGTCGCGCCTGGTGGCCGCCCAGCCCATGAGGGTAACGGTCTGTCCGACGTGAGTCACGTCGACCGACCCGCAGTAGTGCGTGCGTTTCAAAAAATGCTCCTGAGGAAGGGGAATCGAAAAAGGGGCTTCATGGTCGGCTGGCGTCCTGTTGCAGAACGCTCTACTGAGCGTTCTGCTCTTCGAGGTACGTGTTCTTGTACTCGAAGTAGTTCTGCGCGTAACCCCGCAGGCCGGCCTTCTCTTCGTCCGTGAGCGGCCGGCGGACTTTCGCCGGGCTGCCCATCACCATGACCCCGGCGGGAATCTCCATGCCTTCGGGGACCAGGGTCCCCGCGGCCACCACACTTTCGGTTCCGACCTTCGCCCCGTTGAGCACGATGGCGCCGATGCCGATAAGGGCGTGGTCCCCGATCGTGCATCCGTGGAGGTTGACGGAGTGGCCCACCGTGACATGATGCCCGACCACCGTGGGGAAGTCCGGAGCCATGACATGGAGGACGGAATTGTCCTGGATGTTCGAATAGGCGCCGATGTAAATCGAATGAACGTCGCCCCTTACGGTGGCGCAGGGCCAGATGCTCGCGTGGTCGCCGAGCGTGACATCCCCGATGACCTGGGCCGAGGGGTCGATGTAGACGCCTTCGCCAAGGCGCGGCCAGTGGCCTTTGTAGGGTCGGATCATTGAAATGAGACCGGCGAGTCTACTTTACGGCCCCCTTTTGTGGGTTCGGGGCGGGAAGCCGCCCGGCCGAGGCGGCTAGGCCTCGGTGACGAGCAATTTGAAGAGGGTGCCGCCGATCTGGAACTCCGAACCGTGCTCAATCTCCACTTCCTTGACCCGCGTCGTGCCGATGAACGTGCCGTTCTTGCTCTCGAGGTCGCGCAGAACGTAGCGATTCCCTCGCGCTTCCACCATCGCATGCATTCTCGAGATTTGCGTCTCGGGAAGCTCGATGCCGGCCCCGGAGTTGCCGCCCTCGCGGCCGATCAGCAGGGAGGCGTGGCGTAAGAGGTATTCCCTGCCCTGCTTCGGTCCCGAGAGGAAGGAGAGGCTCACCTTCTTGTCTGCGGGCAGGGTGAGCGGGCCGCGCGGCAGACCCGCCGGCCTCGAGGGCGCATCGGGGGCCACCGGAAGGGTGGAGCCCACGTTGGGGTTCGCGGAGATACCGCCTTCGGGCGTCTTTGCCGGGGCGGGAGAAGGCTTCGGCGCGGAGAGGGCGGGTTGCCCCGTCGCGGTGGGCGCGCCGTCCCGGGAAGCGTGTCGGGGAGGCCGGTCGAACAGGACATCCTCGATGTCCTCGGCCATCTGGTCGGCGTTGGCATAGCGCTGATCGGGGTTTTTCGCCATCGCGCGGGCGACGATGTCATCCACGGCTTCGGGTATGTCGCCGTTGATGCGGCTCGGCGGCGCGGGCTGCTCGTAGGCAAGGCGCATGAGGATCTCCGAGAACGTGCCCTTCCCGAAGGCGCGCTTTCCGGTGAGGGCCTCATAAAGAACCGTTCCGAGCGAAAAGATGTCGCTTCGCGGATCCACGCGGGCCTCGAGGGCCTGCTCGGGCGCCATGTACCCCGGGCTTCCGAGTACGTCACCCGCGCTCGTGAGCTTCGACGAGTCGAGCTTCGCCACGCCGAAGTCCATGATCTTCGGCTCGCCCTTCTTTAGGATCATCACGTTGCCGGGCTTGATGTCCCGGTGCACGATGCCGTTCTCGTGCGCGTGCGCAAGCGCGTCCGCGAGACGCCCGGCCACCCGCAGGGCGTCGCGCCAGGGCATGGGGCCCGAGGCGATGATGTCTTCGAGGGTCCGGCCTCTCAGGTACTCGAGGGTGATGAAGAAAGCATCGGCGGCGGCGTCGATCCCGATCTCGTAGACCACCACGATGCAGGGGTGCTGGAGTCCTGCGGCCGCGCGCGCCTCCTGGTAGAAACGCTTCTCGAACGGCTCGCGCAGTTCTTCGGCCAGAGGCTCGAGAAGGAGAGTCTTCAGGGCCACTGTTCTCATCAGCGAAAGGTCGCGGCCCTCGTAAACCACACCCATGGCCCCGCGCCCGATCTCGCGCACGATCTCGTAGCGCCCGATTGTCTTTGGGAGGGGGGTTTGGTCCATCAGTTCCACTCGAGCGAGAGATTCTTCCGAATTCCGCCGAGCTTAGCCTTGAGGCGGAGCCGGCTGCCGGGGTTGAAGAAGGTCTGCGAACGTTCCGACTTCTGGTTGTCGTCCCACCGCACCTCCACCCGGATGTTCCGGAGGCCGGGCATGACCTCGAGGGTTTCCGTGAGCTGCCCCTTCCGCATCTCTATCCCCACGATCTTCCGGGTCACCCGGCTGCCGAAGGGTTGCTCGACCACGCGAAGGTCGTCGACGGAGACAAGAAAGACGCCTCCTTTAAGAGAGTGTTCGAAGACGATGGTCAGTTCGGCGGCCCGGTTGGCCGGGGGGGGTGGAGGTGAGCGAGTGGGAGAGGGCTCGGCGCGAGGGGCTTCTGTGGGAGTTTGCGGCGTAGGAGCTTCGGTGATGCGGCGGGCCACCGGGGGCGGCTCCATCCATCGTGACGCGAGCCAGCCCAGAAGGGCCAGCGCCAGGACACTCGCAGCGACCATGAGCGCCTGCCGGCTTCTCTTGCGCGCCGGGCTTCCCACGAGCGCCCGCGTTTCGAGCGACATCCAGTTGTCTTGAAGTCCGCCGCTTCCCTGTCCGATGGGCAGGGGAGAGGCCGTCCCCGCAGCCATCGTTCCGCCCGCACCGAGAACGGTCGCCGTGGTTGCACGGCCGCCGTCCGTCCCGGGGCCGATGACGCTGGAGATGTCGTCCGCGAGGGCCTGGGCGTTCGCATAGCGGAGCGAGACGTCCTTCGCGAGACAACGCCTCAGGATGTTGTCGATGGCGGGCGAGACCTGCGGGACGACCACGGATGGAGGTTCGGGCTCGGAGCTCATGAGCTTGAAGAGAATCCTGGTGACGCTTTCTCCCGCGAAGGCCGGGACGCCCGTGAGCATCTCGTAGAGCACCGAGCCGAGGGAGAAGATGTCCGAGCGCCCGTCGACCGGCTGGGCCTGGGCCTGTTCGGGCGACATGTAGAGCGGCGTACCGATGAACTGGCCGGTCGCGGTCAGTCGCTCGGCCTCGATCTTGGCGATGCCGAAGTCCATGATCTTCGGTTCGCCGCTCGGCAGGATCATGATGTTCGCGGGCTTGATGTCGCGATGGACGACACCCTCGCCGTGAGCGTGCTCGAGGGCCTCGGCCAATCGTCGGGTGATGCGCAGGGCCTCCTGCCACTCCAGGCGCTTCCGGTCTTTGAGCAGGGTGTCGAGGGTACGTCCGGGCAGAAGCTGGAGGGCCATGAACAGGGCGCCCGTGTTCGCGTCCCGCCCGACGTCGTGCACGATGACGATCCCGGGATGGGACAGCCGCGCCGCGCTTTGCGCCTCGGAGAAGAAGCGCTGTTCGAAGCTGGCTCTTTCCGAGTCGCTGGCCCCCAGGGGAAGCTGGATGACCTTGAGGGCGATATCGCGACCGAGGTCCGGGTCCTTCGCGAGGTAGACGACGCCCATCATTCCCCGACCGAGCTCGCGGCGGACCTGGTAGCGCCCCACCCTTTCGGGGCTGCCGTTCGTCACCAATGTTGTGATCCTTATCGCAATCTCATCGTGCCCTGGGAGGACGCTCTGGTCCCGAACTCCTGAGTTCTTAGAGCGTTTATCTCTTGCCTTCTTGAACTTTCGCCAGCTTACCGCAGCGCCTTGCCCGTGCCCGGCTGTGGTCGAATGGGTCTCGTGAGGCTGGTCTCAAAGAAAACCCCGACTCTCCGCGTCTTGCTCATGAAAGTTCGATAACGCGATGAGCGAAACCGAGGCCCTTCTAGCCGAGTTCGATCAAGACCCCGAAGGGGGACTTTCGAAGATCATGGACCGGTTCGAAAAGCCTCTTGTCCGGCACGCCCGAGCGGTACTCCTCGACACGGAGATCGCGAAGGATGTGGTCCAGGAAACCTTCATCAGGTTCCTGACCGAAAAGCCGCGCCCCGACAATCTGGGCGGCTGGCTTTACCGGGTTTCGCGCAATCTCGCTCTCGACATTGTGAGGAAGGAGAAGCGCCGCATGCGACTGAACGAGGGACTCGACGAACGGCACGAAGCGTCGCCCGAAACCACCGCGACTCTAAGAGTCGACCTGGGCCGGGCGTACACGAAGCTCACACCCGAGCAACGCGAAGTTGTCTTCCTGAAAGTCCAGGAAGGGCTCTCGTACAAGGAAATCGCCGACACGATCGGAAAGCCCGCAGGCACCGTCGGCTGGATGTTGCATGAAGCGCTCAAAACACTGGCGGCCGAGATGCGGCCGGCCGTCACCGCGGAGGTGCGCTCATGAATTGCGTTCGCGAAGACCTGAAGGCCCACATCACGGATGTGCTCGTGGGTGAAGCCGAAACGTCGGTGAAGGAGCAACTGCTCATTCACCTTGAGACCTGCTCTTCGTGCCGGGCCGACCGGGACGAGATGGCGTCGGTGCTGGGGCTATTGAAGGAAGCGCCGCCCTGGGTTGCGCAGGGCGCCGCCGTGGGGGCCGACGGTTCGGACCGGTTGTCGGTGATCCAGCGGCAGAAGATCGAGAGTATGGCCGCACCGCGGAGCGCGGTCATTTCTCCTGGCAAGGGCGGTGCGCCTTCAATGTCGTGGCTCGCCATGGCCGCGAGTCTTTCGGCGGTGGGCCTGGCGCTCTTCCTGGCGCGGCGGGGAAGTGAAACGCCCCTCGAAGCGCCGGCTCCCGCGACCGCGGCAAGTTCGGTGCATCAGCTCCCGCAAGCACCCGAAGGGCCGCTGCTGCCAAAGCCCACGGTGGCACCGACTCCCCAGTCGTTGACCACTCCCGCGGCGGTGCGCGAACGCGTGCCGATGAGCGTGCCCGTGGCACCCGAGGCGATGCGCGAGTTCAGGCGGCAGGTCGAGGCGGAGCAGGGCAAGCTCCTCGGTCAGGCCGCGGAGTCGAACGAGTATCCGCCGCTCAAGAAGGAGAAGGATTCGGTGCTCCGGGATGAGGGGCGCGCCTTCGGCGGAGCGGCGAGCGGGATGTCGGGTGGAACCGGCGGAAAGCCGTCGAGCGATATGAAACTCGTGGCCCCCGTTGAAGTGCCTGCGGTTGCTTCAACGGAAGCCGCGACCAGGGCGGCCAAGGCGGCGATGGACCGCGGCGAGGTGCCTGTTCCCGCCGCACCCGCTGCGCCCGCGTCCCGCCGGAATGTCCCCTCGGAAGCCAAGGTTGAGGGCCGGCCGCTGAGCGCGGCCGAAGCGGATCGTCTGCTTGCTCTCGGCTACGTCGGAGATCTTCGCCGGGATCAGCCGGTGCCCCCGGCTCAGGCCCAGGCCCCTCGCGACATGTTCTTTGAAGCGAAGGGCACGAATCCCTTCATCGTCACGGAGGAAGATCCGCAGGCGACGTTCGGCCTCGACGTCGATACCGCGTCGTACACGCTGACCCGCAGCTACCTCAATCGCGGCACGCTTCCACCCGCGGCGGCGGTGCGGGTCGAGGAGTTCGTGAACGCTTTCCCGAACAACGTCGTCGCCGGTCGCGGCCGGGAGAGCGATGGCGCGTTTGCGGTGCGCGTCGATGGCGCGCCGAACCCTCTTCATCCTGGCTACCACATCGTCCGCGTGGCCATGAAGGCGCGGGAGGTGGATCCGCGCGAGCGGAAAGCGGCTCACCTCACCTTCGTGATCGATGTGTCGGGTTCGATGGCCGCGGAGAACCGCCTCGGCCTCGTCAAGCGGAGCCTCGCGGTGCTGGTGGACAAGCTCGACGAGCGCGACACCATCGGCATCGTGGTCTACGGGAGCAATGGGCGACGCGTCCTTGTTCCCACTTCGGTGGCGAGCCGTGAGCGCATCCTGGCCGCCATCGAGCGTCTCCAACCCGAAGGGTCGACAAACCTCCAGGAGGGCCTCGACCTCGGCTATGACATGGCGATGGAGTCGTTCGTCCGTGGGGCCAGCAACCGCGTGGTTCTGTGCACCGACGGCGTCGCGAACACCGGGGTGACCGAAACCGACGCCCTGCTCGCTCGCATCCGAAGTGAGACGAAACGCGGCATCGACATGATGGCGCTCGGGTTCGGCATGGGGAACTACAACGATGCGCTGCTCCAGCGTCTCGCCGACGAGGGCAACGGACAGTACGCCTACATCGACGACATCGGCGAAGCCCGCGCCTTCTTCCTTCGGAGGCTGACCAGCGTCCTCGAAGTGGTAGCGCGCGACGCGAAGGCCCAGGTGGAGTTCAACCCCGCGCGGGTGGAGCGGTATCGCCTTCTTGGCTACGAGAAGCGCGATGTTGCCGATCGCGACTTCCGCAACGACGCGGTGGACGCGGGCGAAATCAACTCCGGCCACAGCGTGACTGCGCTCTTCGAGGTGAAGCTCAAGGGACGACCGGGCTCCGGCAACATCGGGACGGCGCGTATTCGCTATAAGGCCGATCCACGCAGCGAAGGGGTGGAGTTCGCCCGCCAGATCGAGGACGAGGCGATGGCGCGCAACTTCGCTCAGGCGTCTCCCGCGTTCCGCACCGCCTACGTCGCCGCCCGGTTCGCGGAGCACCTGCGGAAGAGCTACTGGGTGAAGGACGCGGCGCTGTCACAGCTTCAGCCGCTCGCCGATGCCCTTCCCGAAGCCCAGGAGACAAACGAACTCGCCGATCTCATCCGCCGAGCGACGCGACTCCAGGGCCCCACCGTCCGGGAGGACTGGTAGAACTCCCGCGAATTCGCGCGAAACTCCGTTTCTGTCGGTGAGTGCGGTGGGCAGAAACGTCCCGCGAGGGGAGGGCTCGCGCAGGCCAGGCTGCGCACTCCGTGACATCTGGGAGAAACTCTCCGTCACTCCGGCGGAAGCCGGGGTCCAGGTCGGAACGAAAAGTGCCCCCAATGGGTGTTCTCAAATGAGTTTCTCAGCAGCCGGACGTCGGTGGGCGCCGGCGAAGCAAGCCAGAGCTCAAAGTCTCTACGCGAGGATCAGGTCCGTCTTCGCGAAGTCGTTGCCCGTGGCCAGCAGCGGCTGCGACGATAGTTTGGCAACCGCGTAGGTCAGGCAGTGGCCAAAATTGAGGGCAGCTCGATGACGTCCCTTGCCGAAACGACCGTACGCGTCAGCCGCCGCCCGCCAGTGAGCGTCCGAGAAGGCGACCACCGTGATCTCCGACTCGGAGAGGAAGGCCGCGAGGGCCCTCCTGCCCTGCGGACCGATTCTCGCGAGCAGCACGATGGCGGTTTCGGCCAGGGTGGGCGAGCCTACCGCAACGGATTCGGCGGCCGCGAGCTTCGAGAGCAGAACTTCGTGCCCCGGCTCCCCGAGAAGGATCGCGACGATTGCCGAGGCGTCAACAATCATCGGTTACACCCCGGCCTTTCCGTAACCGAGAATTCGTTCTTTGCCGGCTTTCGTGGTCTTGCCGGGCTTGCTCCGGGTCAGTTCCGGCCAGATCTCCTCCCTAAGCAGCCTTTGGACACGGGCCCATCGCTCCTCACGCGCCGCGGGGACGAACAGACGCAGCCGCCGCTCGTGGAGCGCCTTTCGAATCGCCTCGGTCTTCGTCTCTCCCATTCGGGAAGCGATGTCCGCGGCCATTTCCTCGGTGGCCGGGTCTTTGATACTCAATGCCATATTTCTACCTTTCTGGTAGAAGGCTATACCCGAGCGGCCGTCCCGGCTACCGCGACCACCCGAGCCGCAGCCGCGCGTAGTTGTTCCGGCCACAGACGCAGGACCAGCATGGACCGGCCGGCCAGATCCTCCGGCAGGTTCCCCGGTTCGCCGTCAGTGGGCGTCTGGCTTCGCTTCCTGAGCGCTCAGGTCCTTCATGCGCCAGGCGACCATCCCGTTCTTGTCCTTCTCGGTCCAGAACGCGACGAAGTGGCCCTGGACCGGTACGACTCTTGGAAAGTCCGCCCGGACTCCCTTCTGGGACAGCCGCGTGAACGCCGACCAGGTGGCCCCTTCGTCGCCCGACGTCTTGACCCCGACCACCGTGCCGTCGTCCGGGTCAGTGACGTCGTAGACGACGACGAGGTCGCGCCCCACGGATGCGAGGTCCGAGTGCTGGCCTCGTCCCTCACCAAGGGCGAGAGGTTCGCTCCAGGTATTTCCATTGTCCTTCGAGGCGAAATAACTCACGCCGCGGTGGGCCTTCATGCCGCTGAAGATGGTGGAATGCAGCCGTTCGGTCGCGCCCGAGCCGGTCACGGCCAGGCCGCCGCCCGTGAAGGGACACGCGTTGATCGGCCACTTGAAGTCGCCAACCGTGGCGAGGCGCTTCCAGGTGGCGCCCGAATCGGAGGTCATGGCGATGGCCATGTCGCGGGGATCCTTGTCGCGATAGAGCAGGTGGGTCTCGCCGGGACGCCGCGAAAGCATTTTGTTCCAGCAGCATTCGCAGGTGAGAGCATCGACGGTGACGGTCTTCGCCCAGGTCTTTCCGAAGTCCGCCGACGAGGCCGAGAACAGGCCGCGGGTGGCGCGCGTTTCCAGCCACACGACGTGCAGAACCCCGGACTGGTCAATGATGGACTCGATGAAGGCATGACCCTTCTGCGAGTCGTCGTCGGCGGGATTCGAGCCCTTGCGCCAGGTCTTGCCGCCATCGTCGGATAGGGATGTCCCGAAAGGCCCGACGCCGTGCTGGCCTTCGCCGGGGGTGGTCCAGACCACGAAGATGTGGTCATCCTGGGCGGCGATCTGAGGATCGAGGCCGCGCATCGCGTTGGAGATGGTCGTGCCGCTCATTTCGACCCTGGTCTCGGGCGACCACGTCTTGCCCCCGTCCTTCGATCGGCGGTGGGCGAGTGTCGGGCCGATCTCGGTCTCGGTGGCGACCACGAGGTCGAGGATGTCCTTGTGGGTGGAGACATCGAGGCTGACCACGCTGCCGATCCTCTCCTTGGGAGCAAGGTGCTCGGTCGCAGGCTGCTCCTGAGCCCGGCTCATGACTGCGAGTCCGGCCAGGGCGAGGGTGGAGGTGACGAGAATTCGCTTCTTCATGTTGTTACCTCGGTGGTTCGAAGACCCAAAGATTACTTCTTGTCCGCCCTTCAGCGCTTGAGCTGATCCCAACTGGTCATGCTCAACATCCGCGGCTCGCAGGCTTCGCCGCCCCCGTCGCCGCGAGCCCGCCGCCGCGCCGGCCCCGCGGGCCACGACTGCCAGGCCCCGGACGTCGCGAACGTCCTACTACGAGACTCGCGGCTGTGAAGCGCTGAGTCCTACGTGAAGCGCAGCAGCGCGTAGTTTTTCCGGCCGAGGCGCAGCACCAGCACCGACCGGCTTGCGAGGTCGGCGGTTCCGAGCTTGCGGTTCACGTCGGTGGCGCGGACGTTGTTGACGTACACGCCGCCCTCCTCGATCTTCCGGCGGACTTCGCCCTTCGACTTCGACAGGCCCGAAGCCACCACGGCGTCGATGAGCGGCAGTCCCGCGTCGAGCTGCACGCGTGGCCGTTCCTGGCTCGGGACGTCCGCGAAGATCTCGCCGAGCTGCGCGTCGTCGAGGTCCTGGATCGAGGCTCCGAAGAAGATCTCGCTCGCCCGCCTGGCGGCCGCGAGTCCTTCCTTTTCGTGCGCGAGTTCGGTCAGCGACTCGGCAAGCCGTCGTTGTGACTCTCCGGCCGAAGGGTTCGCGGCGCGGGCCGCGTCGAGGGACTCAATCTCCTCTCGCGGAACTTCCGACAAAAAGCGCAGGCAGCGCGACACGTCGGCGTCCGCGACGTTGATCCAGTACTGATAGAACGCATAAGGACTCGTCCGGCCGGCCGCGAGCCACACCGCACCCTTCTCCGTCTTGCCCATCTTCGAACCATCGGCGGTAGTGAGCAGCGGGCAGGTGAAACCGTAAAGCTGCCGTCCGCGCATCCGCCGAGCGAGGTCGATGCCCGCGGTGATGTTGCCCCACTGATCCGACCCGCCCACCTGAAGCTCGCAGCCCATCGTGTCGCTCATGTGGACGAAGTCGTAGGCCTGGAGCAGCATGTAGCTGAACTCCGTGTAGCTGATTCCCGACTCGCGCTCGATCCGGCTTTTCACCGAGTCTTTCGCGAGCATCACGTTCACCGGGAAGTTCTTGCCCACGTCGCGCAGGAAGTCGAGGTAGGAAAAACTCTTCATCCAGTCGAAGTTGTTGACGAGCCGCGCGGGGTTGTCCTTCGCCTCGAAGTCGAGGAACCGGCGCAGCTGCGCCCCGACCCCCGCCACGTTCGCGGCGAGCGCCTCGGTCGAGAGCAGATTCCGCTCCTCCGACTTGCCGCTTGGATCTCCGATCATGCCGGTGGCGCCGCCGATGAGGGCGATCGGGGTGTGCCCCGCCTTCTGAAACCGGCGCAGCATCATCAGGGGCAGCAGGCTTCCCACGTGAAGACTGGACGCCGTGGGATCGAAACCGACGTAGAGCGTCCGACGGCCCGAGCGCAGCCACTGCGCGAGGTGCGTTTCGTCCGTGGCCTGATGAATCAGGCCGCGCCAGACGAGGTCGTCGTAGAGGTCGGTCATGAACGGCCGAGTCTAGCTGGCCGTAGCGGGCTACTTCACGGGGATGGGAACGTTGCACACCTCGATGCGGCCGACCGGATACTGAAATCCCGGTTCGGTGCGGGTCCGCCGGGCCATCACGAGCGACTTGAAAGTCGCGGTGTCGGTGCGGAGCACTTGGAGCGGCGTCCGCTCCGCTTCGGGGACATCGGCAGCCACGCGGACTCTCTGGATCGGGACGCGCTGCTCCGCCTTCTCGTAGAACCCAAGCCCCCCCGATCCGCGCGGCAGGGTGGAGAGAAGTTCGATTCCCTTGAGCACCCGGCCGAATGCGGTGTAGTTCCGGTCAAGATGCCTTGGCGAGTGCCCGATGATCACGAAGAGCTGCGGGCCGCCGCCACTATCGGTGGCCGCACCCCGGGCGGTGCCGAGGACTCCGTAGCAGTAGGGGATCCAGGTGCGGCCGGTCCTGGGGTCGCGCGCGGCCGGGAAGCCGAGCGACCAGCCGGCTTCCGCGGCGTAGACATCGCCATCGGGCGACGGGGTGAAGGGGATTGCCGCACTCATGGCCTGATCGAACTCGCCGGGCAACGTTTCTTTCGCGGTCTTGACGGGACGCCGGGCCGCGCGCTCATTCGCGTCGCCCCACTGAACCACGTAGTTGTCCTGCACCCGGTTGATCGTCAGGCCGTCAAAGTAACCCTCCCGCACCAGGGCCTTCACGTTGGCGGCATGGTTCGGGGCGAAGGCCGGGGCGATCTCGATGATCACGCGCCCGGTTGAAAGCTCGAGGTAGAGCGTGTTCTCGGGATCGAGGGGCCGCCAGTCGGCCGCGGTGGCCGCCGCCATCACGGAGGCCGTGGTGGGCGGGGCGGGAGTTGAGGCAGGCGTGGCCGAGGGAGAAGCCTGGGGCGATGGCCCCGCGTGGGCCGCCGCGGCCAGCGATCCCACGATCATGTGCATGACCAAAGCGGCGCGTCGCATTTTCATCCTGCCTCCCCTTTGTCGTCCCCGTGATGCTACTTCGATAACATCCGGCCGCACCCCAGGAGGTCGCTCATGAAGATAAGTGAAGTGATGAAAGCCCTCGGTTTCGCGTTGCTCGGCGCAACGGTCTACGCGCAGGCGGCAAAGCCCGCGGCGACGCCCGAGCCCGGCGTTACGCGGGAGGTCCTCTTCGATGCGAAGGCGTTTCGCGCGACCCAGACAATCCGCGAGGCGGGTTCGGTGGAGGCCCCCGGAACACATCCGATGGATGTGGTCATCGTGGCCACGTCCGAGGGGGTCGCGGAGGTGTCGGTCCGAGGCCTAAACCAGGGGGCGTGGAAAACCGGCAAGACCTACTTCATTCCGCGCAACACTGATCATCACTTCGCGAACACCGGGAAGACCCCCATTCACTACGTAGCGATCTCGATCCACTAGCGGGGACCTGCGCCGTCATTTTGATTTGGACGGTCGGGTCGCGGTGGTCACCCTCGCGATCTTCGGGTCGCGGCCCGGCGATGAGTCTCGCCGGGTCTACAAACGCGGTTGGGCGAACGCCCGAGCGGCTTCCGTTTTCAGTTCGACCGGCGCGAAGAACTCCGCGGGATAGAGATAGTCCTCTCCCGATTCGTCGATGACCCGGACCAGTCCGTGGCTCTCGGCCCTGGTATTGGGCAAGGCCCGATAGACCTTCCGTCGCTCCAATGAAGCCTCATAGCCTGAGTTCTTCACGCAGATCAGATACCGTGGCCTTCGTTGGATGGTGTTCATAGCAGCCTCTTGACTTTCATTCCGCGATGGCCGATTCCATGCGCCTCATACCAATGCAGTTCGGCCAGGACGATCGCACCGTCCGACAGTTGGACCGTCCCTCACTCCGCCCGCAGCGCCTCCATCGGATCTGTCCGCGTCGCCCGCCATGCCGGAATCACGCAGGCCGCGGCAGCCGTGATCAAGAGCAGCACGGCCGTTCCGATGAACACCCGCGGCTCCTGCGGCGATACCTCATACAACGTGGACTGAAGCACGCGGGTCAGGGACAGAGCTGCCACAACGCCGACCAGAACTCCCACGATGGGGAAGGCCATGCCCTCGCGCAGAACGTCGCGCAGCACCCGCGCGGAATCAGCGCCCAGGGCGATCCTCACGCCGAACTCGCGGGTGCGGGTCTGCACGGCGTACGAGAGAACCGCGAAGATGCCGCTTGCAGAGAGCAGCAGGGCCAGGACGCCGAAGCCGCCGAAGAGCAAGGCGTCGAAGCGGTGACGCGACCAGGACCCGGTCACGACCTCGGTGAGGGGCTGGACGTCACGCATGGCGAGCTCGGGGTCGACGGTGGCGATGGCACGGCGTACGCCCGACACGACGCTCATCGGGTCGGAGGCGGTGCGCACGAACACCATGCGCGAGGCGTAGGTGAACTGGGTGTAGGGCGTGTAGAAGCTCGCGCGGTTGGGGCGGCGGTCGAGGGGCGCATAAACGACATCGGCCACGATGCCCACGATCTCGGCACTTCTCTGCGGGCTGTCGAAGTTGCTGCCGCCGCCGAACCAGATGCGTTGGCCGATGGGATCCTGATTGGGCCAGAAGCGTTTCGCCGCGGTCTCGCTGATCAGGGTCACGCGCGGCGCCTCCGCGGTGTCCATCGCGGTGAAGACGCGGCCCCGCTTCACCGGAATGCCCAGGGTGCGGAAGTGGTCGGGCGCGATGTAGTGTCGGAGCACCGGGGGTGCTTGTCCGGGTGCGGGCGCAGGGCGTCCCACGACGTGGAGCGTGCTGCTCGCGGTGCCGCTCACCGGCCCTCCGCCATCCACGGTGGCCGACTGCACGCCGGGCACGCGCGCCACCGCTTCCAGAATCCGGCTGACGAAGGCGGGTGCGGTGGCGGGCGGGATGCGCGCCTCGGAAGGAACGATCCAGAACGTCAGGATTCTCTCGGCGTCGACGCCGAGGCTGGTCTGGCGCATGCGCTGGAAGCTGTCGATGAGGAGTCCGGCCCCGACCACGAGCAGCATGGCGAGTGCTGCTTCGAGCGAGACGATGACTCCGCGAGGTGAAGGCCGGCGCAGCGAGAAGCCGCCATCAGAGATGGCCCGCGCACCCGCGCGAATGCCCGACGACACATCGATGCGGAATGCACTGAGCGCCGCCGGCACCGCGACGATGAGCGCCGTCACCATGGCGAGCGCCACCCCGAACAGGAGTTCGAGACCGCCGAAGACCGGGGAATCAAAGGGAGCAAGATTGCCGTAGAAGTTCCGCGGCGCCCAGACATTGGTAGGCGGAGCGATGACCGAACTCGCCCCCGCGGCAAGGGTCACTCCAACCGCACCACTCAAAAGCGCCAGGACGAACGCCTCGCGGAAGAGATGAGAGAAGAGCCGGCGGCCGCTGCTGCCAAGCGCCATGCGCACCGCCGAGTCGCGTCTCTTGCTGGCCGCACGCCCCAGCAGCAGGTTGGTGACGTTGGCGCAGGCCAGAAGATGAAGAAGAGCGACCGCGCCAAGCAGGACAAAGAGTGAACGCCGCACCGTGACGTCCACGCGTGCCTCGTTGAGGGTGAAGGCGGAAGCGGTCACGCGCTCGTCCGGATCCTCGGGATCACTCGGCAGAGCGCGATTGATGGAAGCCCCGAGCCCGGCAAGCTCGCTACGCGCCCCCTCAAGCGTGACGCCGGGACGCAACCGCCCAAACGCGCTGATGAAGTTCTGGTTGGTGGTCAGGTAGTCGGCATAGGTGAGCTGCGGCGTCATGGTCGCAGGCACCCATAGCTCAGCCTTTCCCGAAAGCCCGCTGAACCCTTTCGCCATCACCCCGACCACGGTGAGCGGCACACCATTCAACCGAACCGTCCGCCCCACCACGTTCGCATCGGAAGAGAAGCGCCGCCGCCAAAGCCCGTCGCTCAACACAAGCACGGCCGAAGGCCGCGCCGGATCGTCGTCCGCCTCGGTGAGAGGACGCCCCGACCCCGCCACACCACCGAGAAGAGAAAAGTAAGCCCCCGACACCCCTTCCCCACTCACCGACTCCGCATCGACATCCCCGGAAGCGGTGAACGAAGCCGGAGCCCAGGTGGCCACGTCGACAAAGCTCCGCTGCTCGGCACGGAGCTGCTGAAAGCGGCTGAACGACCAACGCTCACGCAGGGGTGGCTCGCCGCTGGGATTGCGCTCGAGGTAAAGAAGGGCCACCCGCCCGGCGTCAGTGAAGGGAGGCTGACGAAAGAGCGCAGCATTCACCACGCCAAACGTGACGGTGAGCGCACAGGCGCCAAGAGCAAGCGTGAAGGAGACGCCAAGCGAAAGCCCACGAGCCCGGCCAATGGAACGAAGTGCGCTGGACAACATTCCCAGAATCATAGGCCGCACCCGCTGCCGCCGTCCTCCGCTACCCCGCCCGTCCTCCGTCCCCCCGGCGAAAGCCGGGGCCAAGCGCGAGCTGACCGTTGCTATTCGCGATCCGCCGTCACCGCGAGGAGGCCAACGGAATGCAGCCGACGAAGCGATCTCTCCGCTACCTGCCAGGAAGCGAGCTACGGACGGCGTTGGCTGGCAAGTCAGGTCCGAGAGAGTTCCATGAACTGCACGCCACCGATCGTACTGATTCCCAACTCTGCGGCGGTAACAAGTGCCCCAGAGGTGAGGAGATCCTGGCCGCGGCGGCTTTGGGGACGTTGGGACGTCGCGATCTTCAGACGGACTCTTCGCGCCAGGCCCCGGCTTGCGCCGGGGTGACGGGGGGGCGTCGGGACGACGGATGCGAACCGGGAGCTCTCGCGGGAGATCAGCGCCTTGGAGCGGAAATACGACGAGCAGTTCGCGACCGTGTCTGCGGCCATCAAGGAACTCGTCGCGTTGCCGCCCTGAACTCAGCGTCACCGTCAGAGGACTGAGAAAGTCTGGGCGCCCCTAAGCGTCCGGTCGAAGGTGACCGTGCGCTCGCATCCTGCGCGTCGATTCTGGTGGCCGATCAGGTAGTCAGCGAAGTCGCCGCTGCCCCCGCGATAGTCAACTATCGCCTGTCGCAGGACGTTGCGATCGTTGAAAGAGAAGAGCGCTGTGCCGGCGATCTTTTGGAGCGCGGTCACGATCACGGCTTTCTCCTTGCGATACACCCCGCGCAGCACCCATACCAGTTCGCACGCGCGCTTTCCGCGAGTCAGGTAACCGATGATCGAAGCCACACCATCGAGGCGACCGGGATACTCAACCAGCATCGCGAGCGCCGCGGCGTTCTCCAAAAGGTCCAGACCGAAGTAGAGAAGCGGAGCAAGCGCCAGAATGCGCATTCCCCATAGAAGAAGCTGGCCGAACTCTTCAAAGGCCTGAAGGCCATCCAGCCGGTTTTCGAGGACTGGTCACGTCAGTCCGAACTGTGAAGTTCGGGATCTGGCCGTAACGTCACCCAAAAGGCGCGAAGCAATTGCGCACCGCGCCACTTCCTGCTTGAAAGCGCGCCTTGCGTTCGGGGATACTCCTCTCATGAAGACCCGGCCCTCGCTCTGTTTGCTCCTCTCCGCGGCCCTTGCCGCTCCCGCCTCCGCGCAGCCCCCCACCTCCGCGGAGCCCGCCGCGAGGAAGAAGGAAACCTACCGCGTCGCGGGCGGCGCGCGGGACGGCGTCTCGGTCTTCGACCGGGTGACCTACGCCGAACTCGCGCCGGAGAAAGCCGGCGTCTACGATCCCCGCCACTTTCACACCTACGAAGAGTCGACCGAGCTCCTGAAGGCCTGGGCCGCGGCGTATTCCGACCTTGTCGATCTCTACTCGGTGGGGAAGTCCCTGGAAGGACGCGAGATCTGGCAGATGACGATCACCAACAAGAAGAGCGGGAAGCACACCGACCGGGCCGCCCTCTTCATCGAAGGCGGACGCCACTCGGGCGAGATCAGCGGCATTGAGGCCACGCTTTATTTCGCGAACGAGCTGCTCTCGAAGTACGCGACCGACAAAACGATGCAAGCGCTGGTCGACACGAAAACGTTTTACGTGAGGCCGCACAACAACCCCGACGGCAACAGCCTCTACCACTCCACGGCACAGACACTTCGTTCGTCGGTGCGGCCCACCGACAACGACGACGACGGCCTGCTCGACGAGGACGCGGGCGAAGACCTCGACGGCGATGGCGCACTGCGCCAGATGCGCCGTTTTGTGGGCGCGGGGAAGGGAAAGGCCATCAAGGATCCGACGGATCCGAAGGGTCGCGCGATGCGGCGCGTGAAGGACAAGCAGGGCGACTACGAGGTCTTTCCCGAAGGCGTCGACAGCGATGGCGACGGCCAGTACAACGAAGACGGCGTTGGCGGTCTGGACCTCCACCGCAACTACCCCGAGAACTGGAGACCGATGAAGGAGGCCACCGGCCGGGGCCAGACTCAGATGGGCGCAGGTGAATACCCGCTCTCCGAGCCCGAGACGCGCGCCGTTTTCTCCTTCCTCATGAACCATCCGAATGTGGCGATTGCGCAGTCGCTCGACACTGCTATCCCGATGCTGCTCCGCGGGCCGTCCGTCCAGACCAGCGAAGAGGGCATGTTCCCGGAAGATCTGGCGCTGATCCGTGAGTTCGACAAGAAGGGCCTGACGTTCACGAACTACCCGTGGGCGGGTGACGTCTACAAGGTCTACGCGACCCGCACGCCGGGGGATCCGCTGACCGGCGAGGTGTTGCGCGAGACGCCGCTGTTCGGCCACGGGCCCGACTTCGGATACTCGTACTACGGAACGATCTGGTACGGCAACGAGATCTGGAACGGCGGCCGCTTCAAGGACTACGATGGCGACAAACGCTTCGACGATTGGGAGATTCTCCGCTGGTGGGACGAGAACCGCGCGGGCAAGGCGGCGCCGCCGGGCGAGTACAAAGAGTGGACCGCCTTCAAGCACCCGCAGCTCGGCGACGTGGAGATCGGCGGCTTCCACCCGAAGTTCTATGGCCAGAATCCCCCGAAAGATCAGATCGAGCTTTGGGCGGGCAACGAAGCGCGCTTCAATCTGTGGATGGCTCAGCAGCTTCCGCAGGTGAAGATCGTTTCCGCGAAGGCGACTCCTTTGACCGGTCAGGCCGGCGTGCAGCGGGTCGAGATGACGGTCACGAACGAAGGCAGGATGCCCACCGCCCTCGAGATCGCGAAGCGGGTGAAGATGGTGAAGCCCGATACCGCGTCGATCGAGCTTGCGAAAGGTCAGGAGCTCGTGAAGCCGAACGCCACCACCGAAGCCGAAGCCCGCGTGGAGATGGGCTGGCTCAAGCCCGGGGAGACGAAGACCGCGTCGTGGCTGGTGAAGGGCGCCGGGGAAGTCACGGTCCGGATCGGCTCCACCCGCGGCGGAGTGGATTCAAGGAAGTTAGCCGTTCAGTAGTTCCTTCGATTCGATTTCACAACCAAGCGACTTGGGCACTCACGTCACCCCCGCACAAACGGGGGCCTAGCCCGCATTATTCATGAGAGTCGGTGGTTGTGCAGGAGATCGCTGTTTTGGGCCGGATAGTAGAAGTCG
>ENA-ORBV01002757-ORBV01002757.1-microbial-mat-metagenome-genome-assembly--contig:-NODE-2757-length-36528-cov-32.668130_pt1 | contig 36528 bp, 15 predicted proteins | sample MGYA00237777_ERZ505514 | MGnify/ENA primary metagenome ERZ505514 (study PRJEB26160, sample SAMN06269048) | microbial mat metagenome | isolation source: Oligotrophic lake microbial mat | place... | reverse complement strand
GGACACAGCAACCTCAAGACCACGATGATCTACACGCATGTGATGAACAAAGCGTCGATCGCGGTGATCAGCCCGCTCGATCGACTGACGATGTGCCGAGCATGACCCGGTGATCGCACCATTCGATGACGCGTTGGTCACTGCCGTGATCGTTGTGTTGTTGCGTTTCGCCCGCGCGGCCGCGTCGCACTGCACGGGAAAAAATGCGGCGGAATTCTCTTGACTTTTTGTCGTTTGTTAGGATAGTGTTCACATGGCGATGCGCGTTGTGGAGTGGCCAGTCGTCGCTCTTTGGCAACTGAATATGCGTCGGCAGTCGCCGGTGGGGATTTGGAGTAAGACTCGCAGTCAGGAGGCACTCATCGGAATTACCCCATCTTTCCCAGGCGGCGCAAAACCAACGCCAAATGTCGCAGAATGTCGCAGAATGTCGCACTAACTCGAAAAATCGAAAGCCGTTAGCGGAGCGCCTAAATGGCCCTTCGCAAGCTCGGTTTTGGCGGTGGCCCGGCCACTATTTTTGTGTCGCCAAGTCGGCTTTGGTGAAATGGAACTTCACGCGGGCCTTTTCGGCAGCGGCGAGTAACGCCTCTTTGGCTTTGAGGTCGCGCAGGATGGGGTTGGGTTGTTTGAAATCGTTGAGCTTGGCCGAGACGTGCTCGGCCAAACCGCGAATGGTCTTCAAGCCGTCGGCGGCGGGGTACCACTGCTCGGGGGGCAAACGCATCTTGGAGGGGTCGAATCCTTCGTCGCGCATTTGCTTCGCCAGCGCCTCAGTGCTTTCTGAGAGCAGCGACGTGATGGCCGGCACGCCCTTGGTGCGGGCGGCGGTGTCGAGCCGGTCTGACTCGCGCGCCAGCGCCCTGCCTGAAGCGGCTTTGGTGTATGCCGCCGACTCGGGGATGTCCTTTTCCAACGTGATGACATAAGCCAGCGCCATGAACTCATCTCCCGGCGAAACCGCCGATTGAACGTTACGCTTCCGCCCACACCCGCTTCAGGTACGCCAGCACAGAGGCATAGTTTTGCGGTGCGTCGAGGAATTGGGCTTCGACGCTGATGCGGTCGTTGTACCCGCCGGCTTTGAGCACTGCGAAGAGTGGGCGGTAGTCGGCGGTGCCGCTTTGGCCGGGGGCGACGCGGCCATCTTTATCGCCGACGTGAACATGCTTGATCCATTTCATCGCCGCGGTCAGATTTTCCAGTGGTTCGTCTTCGAGCCAGAAGTGGTAGCTGTCGACCATGCACTGCACGTTCGGGTGATTGAGCGCGTGCACGTACTCCATCGACTCTTTCACGGTGTTGATGATATTGCACTCGCCGCGGTTGAGGTGCTCCACCACGATGGTGACGCCGTGCGTGGCGGCGATGTCGGCCGCCATTCTGCTGAAGTCGAGAATCTGTTGTTTGGCTACGGCGCGGTCGAACCCATCGGGCACGTTGCGGGCGCCGCCGGAGCCGAAGACGAGCGTGGTTGTGCCGCACTTGGAGGCGCGGGCGATGGCGCGCGACATATACTGTCGCAACGCGTCGAGGTCGGCGGTCGGGCCGGCGATTTTCAGGTCGCCCGGCACCAGGCAGTTGGCCGCCGGCACGGGCAGGGCGGCGGATTTTACGTTCGCTTCGCCGGTCCATGCCGAATCATCCACCAAGCCCTGGAAAATACTTTGCACGTTGCCTTCAACAAAATCCCAACCCGCAGCCTTCACGGCGGCGGCTTGGTCGGGGGCGATGCAGATTCCGAATTGCGGCATGGTGCGTTCTCTCGTAGCGCGGCGAGAGCAAGCATACGCGCTGGGCAGATCGGGCAAAAGGTCGCTCGCCGTTGCGATCACCCTACGTCGCGGCGGCACACCCGCAAAATCGTGATTGATTTTGGGCCAACGAAAATTCTTTCATATCTGCGTCTATCTGCGTTAATCTGCGGCTCAACCAGACCACCATGAGTAAAGCAGCACACATTGCAGTCGACTTGGGCACCGAATCCGGCCGCGTCATGTTGGGCGTGATCGAGAACGACCGCCTCTCGCTGCGCGAAGTGCATCGCTTTTTGCATCTGCCCGTTCCCACGCCGGCGGGGCTGTGCTGGGATGTGACGGGGCTGTGGCGATCGATTCTCGACGGCCTGCGCGAAGCCGCCAAAGTCGCCGCCGCCGAGAAGCTTGAGCTGCTCAGCGTCGGTGTGGATTCCTGGGGCGTTGATTTTACGTTCGTCACCAAAACCGGGCAGATGGTCGGCCTGCCCATGTGTTCCCGCGAGCCGGCGTTCGCCACGGCGTTCGCCCGCTGTATCGACCGCGTCGGTCCCGCGGCCATTTATGACGGCACGGGTATTCAGTTGATGTCGATCAACTCGCTGTTTCAATATGAACACCGCTTCAGCACCGATCCGCGGTTGTTCGAAGGCACCTCGCTGCTGTTCATGCCGGACCTGTTTCATTGGCTGCTGTGCGGCAAGATCAGCGTTGAAGTGACGATCGCGTCAACCAGCCAGATGGTTGATGCGCGCAGTTCGTGGTGGAATCTGGGATTGCTTAAATCATTAGAGCTGCCGTCGAAGCCTTTGGGAATGATCGTTGAACCGGGTTCGGCGCTGGGGCCGATTCGGTATGAAGTGGCCAAGCTCACGGGTTTGCGCGAGACGCTGCCGGTCGTCGTCCCCCCCAGCCACGACATCGCCGCCGCCGTTGCGGCGGTGCCGGCGACACCGGGCGGGAACTGGGCGTATCTTTCCAGCGGAACGTCGAGCGTGCTGGGCGCGGAAGTGGAACGCCCGTGCATCAACGAACAATCCTCCAAGGCCAACTTCACCAACGAACTGGGCGCGGGCGGCAAAGTGCGCTTCCTGAAGACCATCGCCGGGTTGTCGCTGGTGCAGGCGTGTAAGCGGCAGTGGGAGCATGATGGCGAAGAATACGCCGATGAAATCCTGGTCGCTCAAACGACGCAGGCCGCGCCGCTGCAAACGTTTTTTCCGGTGAATGATTCGATGTTCGCCGCGCCCGGCGTCGACATATGCGACCGCATCGCGCGATACGCGAAGCAAACCGATCAACCCCTGCCGCAAACGCCCGGACAATTCGTGCGCGCGTGCCTCGAAAGCCTGGCGCTGGAATACCGGCGCGTACTCGAAACGCTGGGCACGCTGCTCAACCGCAAGTTTGATACCCTGCATGTGATCGGCGGCGAGGGGAAGAACGAACTGCTCAACCAGATGACCGCCGACGCCACCGGAACCAAAGTAATCGTCGGCCCGTATGAGGCCACCGCGATGGGAAACATCCTCACGCAAGCCATGGGCCTCGGCCGCGTGCGCGATCTGGCTCATCTAAGGCAGATCGTGGCCAACAGCACCAACTTGACGACGTTCACGCCGAAAAACCCCGCAAACTGGTCGACGGCGGCGGCGAAATATAACGATCTGCCACTGGCCAAGGGATGACTGGTCCCCTCTCCCGGCGTACCGGGCGATGGAGAAAGGCTCGAGAACAATGAATGCCTCCTCGCGCGAGGCGAAGAGGCATCCGAGGAAGAGAAAAGCTGCGGGTCAGCGGTGAATTTTCGCTCGAACCCGCGCCCGCCCGCCGACGTTCTAACGGTACACCGTCGGCCCGATTCGAGCGGCTCAGCACCGATGGGTATCGCGAACCGAATGGGCTATTGCAGAAAAGTGAACGCGGCCACATGTCCACCATGGCGCGGCTGTCTGATGCCGCCAAGAATGCTCCGGCGAATTGTCTCGCTACAACCCCGACATCCACTTATAATCATTGCAGTTAGGACAAATATGGAGTGCTTAGAGAATGCGAATTGATGTTGCAAAAGTGCTTGTAGCCGCAGCGTTTGCGGGATTAGTTTCACCGATCTTGGCGTGCGATGTTGAACACGGCGAAGCCGGCGGGCCGCTGGGTAAGCACCTCGACCGGATCGGCTTGGGTGGCCCCACTTTTATTGATCCACAAACTGCCGCCGACAGTTCGTTCAATACGCAGTTTTTGTCGCAAGTGACGCTTGCACAAATGGGTGGCGGAGAAGGTGCCAGCCTGTGGGGATGGACCGATCCGCAGACCCAACGTGAATACGCCATCATGGGCCGCACCACCGGCACCAGTTTTATTGATGTCACGAATCCGCAAAGCCCGCTCGTGGTTGCCAACCTCGCGCCATCATCGCCCACCGCCACCAGCTTATGGCGCGAACCGAAAGTGGTCGGCAACTACGCGTACATCGGCGTCGATGGGGTGAATCACGGCATTCAGGCGGTCGACCTCACGCTGCTGCGCAACTTCACCGGCACGACCATCAACCTGACCGCCAACACAACCTTCACCGGCGTGCAACGCGCTCATACGCTGGGCATTAACGCCACCGGCGGCGTGGCGCAAACCAGCCCCGACGGGCAGAAATACATTTTCGCCGCCGGTGGAACTGAAGGCGGTCAGCGCAAAGGCATTCGGGCCATCAACGTCACCAACCCGGCCGCGCCGGTGTTGGCCGGCGCGTTTCAGGCCGACGGCTATACGCACGAGATGCAGGTCGTCACCTACAACGGCCCTGATGCAATCCATGTTGGCAAGGAAATCGCCTTCGCGTTTAACGAAGACACGGTTACCGTCGTCAACGTCACCAACAAAGCCGCCATGACGATGCTGGGGCGCAAAGCGCAGCCCAACGTCGGCTACGCCCATCAGGGCTGGTTGACCGCCGACCAGAAGTATCTCATCTCCAACGATGAAACCGACGAAGTAAACGGCCTGACCGCAGGCAAAACGCGCACGCACTTCTGGGACGTGAGCGACCTGGAAAACCCCGTTTACAAAGGCTTCTACAATCACACGCTGGGAACGATCGATCACAATTTGTATGTCGTCGGCAACTACGTGATTGAAACCAACTACACCGCCGGCTTGCGCATGTTCCGCCTGGGCGATTTATCCAACCCCGACCCGCAAACCTGGATGACGCTAATCGCATCGTTCGACACCTACGCCGCAAACGATGGCGCTTCTTACAATGGGGCGTGGAACAACTATCCGTTTTTCAAAAGCGGCAACGTGGCCATCTCTGATATCAACGGCGGGCTGATCATGGTCCGCCCGCTCGTCCGCGGGTTTCAGGATTACTGGCTCAATCAGCAACTCGGCACGGGCGCGGGTGGATTGGTCGCAGGTGAATCAATCCCCGAACCGTCGACGCTTGCGATGATCGCGGGCGTATCGCTGATCACGATGCGCCGCCGGCGGCGCGCGATGGTGTAGCGGCGGTCGTCCCGACCGCTGGCGTGGGAAATGGCTGGGACAGCCATCGCTCCAATTCTTCAGGAAATAAGATCGGCCGGTGGGCAACAATGCCAACCGGCCGACTCGTTATAGCCCCGTCGTACACCAATCGTTTTTACGCGCGCCTCCGGCGGGGTCGATTCATCGCCCCTGCGAGCAGCAGCGCTACACTGATCACGCTCACCGGCTCCGGCACGGCGCTTGCGCGTGGCAAGTCCGACGTCAGCGTCCTGCCGAAGTTAGCGGCCAGCGCAGTAAAGTCGTCGAGGGTGACTTGGCCGTTGTAATTAAAGTCGCCCGTTCCCCACGTGCTTCCGGTGGCGAAGCCGGCGGCGAGGCGGGTGAAGTCGTCGAGGTTGACACTTAAATCAAGATTAGCATCGCCGGCGAGCGTGTAGCGGATGAGTACCGTTGTGTTGTCGACGGTCTGGCCGGCAAAACTTCCACCGGCGGCGCCGAGGACGTCGCTGGCTTCGGCGTAGCCTACTGCGGTGGTGGGTGACAACCCCAGGCCGGCGGTGGAGCTGATGATGCCCGTCGCGCCGTTCCACGTGCCGCCACCGTAGCCGGCGATGAGTTGCGCCCGGATGGAAGCGAACGGCGTTGTCGTTGTGTAATCAACGACGGCGGCGCTGTCGGTGATATCGAACTTGCCCGATGAGCTGGTGCTGATGGCGTTGAAGCGGCTTGTGCCGTTCGCCCCGCCGCCCGAGCGGATGCGGGCGGTGCCCGATGAAGCGGTGAGCGTGCCGATGCGGAAGTGGGTGGCGGTGAAGTTTGAACTTCCGGTGATTTGCACCGCGCCGGCGCCGCGAACGATGGCGATATCCGCGACCGCCGCCGACGTGGCGAGGATTGTGGATGTTGCGTCGGCTTCAGTCACGCCGGTGCCGCTGAACGTGCCTCCTCCCGCGCCGCTGAAGGCGAGGGTCGCGCCGTTGCGGGCGGCGAACGTACCGGCGTCGTTTTGAAAGGCACCGGTTGGCAACGGATCGAGCGTCAAGGTGGTGGCCGCAATGTCGGCGACGATCGTGCCTTGGTTGATCATCGCGATGGTGTTGCGTCCGATGTTTCCCCGGCCGCCGATGGTGTGCGTGGCGGTGTTGAACAATAATTGGCCAAAGCCGCTGATGCCCGGGTTAGTGCCGACGAGTCGCACATGTCCGCCACCGGCAAAGACGACTTCATTTTGAATCTCGATGTCGGTGGGATTTCCGCCGGATTCGATGCTGACCGTGCCGTTGTTCACCAATGAGCTTGTCACGCCGAAGTCAGAATTATCTTGCCCGACCATCAACCCGTTGTTGGTGATGTTGGTGAAGAAGACATCCTGGCTGCTGTTGACGCGAACACTGCCTGTGCCAGCGGTGGCGAAGGTTCCAGAAGTGACCGAGGCGCCGCTGATGAATCGGACGGTGGAGCCATCCTGCGCCTCGATCAGGCCGCCGCCGTTGGCGATCGCGCCGCCGGATGCGCCGCTGAATACGAGGGTCGAGCCGTTGGTGGCGGTGAACGTGCCGACATTGGTGACGCCGTCGCTGCCGGATGCGCCTTGAACCGTGAGGGTTGCGCCGTTGACATCGGCGATGACCCGACCGCGGTTGTTCAGTTTGATCGCGCCTTGTAGCAGAGCGCCGCGCCCGCGAATGGTGTGATCGTCGAAATGGGTGAGCACCGCGGCGGCGACCCCGTTGATGCCGGGATTCGCGCCGCTCATGACGATCTGGCCTGTGCCGATGAGGTTGACGTCGCCTTGAATCTCCAGGTCGGTGGGATTGCCTTGAGACTCGAGACTGATCGTGCCGTTGTTGGCGACGTTGCCGCTCACGCCGAGATCGCTGTTGTCCAGTCCTACCATCAGCCCGAGGTTTGTGAAGTTGGACAATAACACGTTCGCGCTAAAGTTGGTACGGATGTTTCCGGTGCCGCCGGTTGAGTATGTTCCACCCGCGATGTTGGCCAGATTGTTCAATTGAACGGTCGATCCGTTCTGCGCCTCGATCGTGCCGTTGGTGTTGTCAACCGTGCCGTCGGCTGTGCCGGCGAACACCAGGATGCCTCCGCCGGTGGCGCGCATCACGCCGTTGTTGACCACGCTGCCGGCAACGGCGCGGGGCGCGATGGTGAGCGTGGCGGTGCTGACGTCGGCGGCGATCAGGCCGTTGTTGGTGACGTCGGTGACGGCCTGACCCAGGAGCCCGCGGCCTCGGATGGTGTGCGCGGCGGTGTTGATGAGCCGGCCGGTGATCGCATTAACCCCCGGATTGGCGCCGGTGAGGATGAGCTGCCCGGTGCCGTTAAGCGTTGTGTCGCTCTGAATCTCAAAGTCAGTGGGGTTGCCTTGCGATTCGAGGCTGATCGTGCCGTTGTTGAGGATGTTCCCGCTCACGCCGAAGTCACTGTTGTCTTCGGCGACCATCAGCCCGAGGTTGGTGAAGTTGGATAAGAAGGTATTTGCGCTGGCGTTAGCGCGGATGCTGCCAGTCCCGCTGGTGAGATACGTTCCGCCGGCGATGGCGGCGAGATTGGCCAGGCGTACGGTCGAGCCGGTCTGCGCCTCGATCGTGCCGGAGGCATTCTCGACCACGCTGCCGCCGGAAAACGTCAGGATGCCTCCGCCGGTGGCGCGCATCACATTGTTGTTGAACACACTGCCCGCGACGGCGCGCGGCTGAACGGTGAGCGCGCCGCCGCTGATGTCGGCGGCGATCAGGCCGTTGTTGGTGATGTCGGTCAGGCCCAGGCCGAGCGACCCACGGCCTCGAATGGTGTGCGCGGCGGTGTTGGTCAGCCGGCCGGTGATCGCATTTACCCTAGAGTTGGCCGCCGTCAGAATGAGCTGCCCGCTGCCGTTGAGCGTGGTGTCGGCTTGTAGCTCAAAGTCGGTGGGGTTGCCGCCGGATTCGATGCTGATCGTGCCGTTATTGAGAATCGTTCCGCTGACGTCGAAGTCGCTATTGTCCTGCGCGACCATCAGGCCGAGGTTGGTGAAGTTCGAGAACAATCCGCTCGAACTGGTGTTGACTCGAATGCTGCCGGTCCCGCTGGTGATAAACGTTCCGCCGTTGATGCTGGCGAAATTCAGCCTGATCGCCGAGTTGTCTCGCGCTTCGAACGTGCCCGCGGTGTTGTTCAGCAGCCCGCCGCCGGACAGGACAAGGACCCCGCCGCCGGTTGCCAGGAATGTGCCGGTGTTGGCGAACGCCCCCGCGCCGGCGGAGGGTGTGAGGTTAAGCAACCCACCGTTAACATCGGCGACCACGCGCGCGCTGTTGGTGAATTGACCGGCCAACGTGCCGACGCCGCGAATGGTCATGTTATCGTTGACGATCCGCGCGGTGGCGCTGGTGGTGTTGACGAAGGACGTGCTGATCAGATTGATCGTCCCGCCGCCGGTGAATGTGCCGAGGCCCGTGCCGATAAACTGCAGCCGCGTGGCATTCCCACCGGCGTTGACCGAAACTGCGCCGGCGGAATTTAACACCGCATCGACGCCGTTGCCGTTGAGGTTAAGAAACGAGTTGTCGGATATCGCCACCGCATCGCCGGCGCTGATGGTGAGCGTGCCGGTGGCGCGGGTGACGCTGGACGGAATCGTGACGACAACACTACCGGGCACGCCGTTATCGACAAACGTGCGGTTGCCCGAAGTCGGCACGCCGTTGTTCCAGTTGGCTGCGGTATCCCAGTTTCCCGCGGCCGGGCCGATGTAAGTGGTATCAGCCGCAAGAGAAAGATTCACCGAAAACACCCCCGCTGTCGCCGCGACTAAACGAGCAGCCAGCGCGGCGCGACGACGATTGATTGAGCGAGATGACATGGTTCCGCCTTTGCGTGAAATTAGAATCAAGCACCGAGAGAAAGAAGTGACGTTGCGAACGACGCCGTGATGATATGCGAAACCGGCGACGACAGCAGGCCAAAAATTCGTGTCGGTGTGAGTTTTTGATGAAAGACGGTTGGCCGGCAAGTTAAATTGGGTCGACCACGCGCGAAAAACGGCGCTGTATTTTTCCGCCTCCCTCTATGCAGGGAGGGGGGGGGAGGGTTCGTCGATTGCAGGGAAGGGCTTTTTGATTGCAGACAGAGTTCGTCGGTCACCATCTCAACGAGAACGTTTATGTGCGGAACGGTTTTCGACTCCCGTAAAAATCCGGGGCTGAAGCCCCCGGATTGTAGTGCGCTCTTTTTGAGGCGCTGTTGACACGCAAAAAACCGGCCGGCGGGCATTGCTGCTCGTCGGCCGGCTATCTATATCCCCCGTGCTTTTCCGTCGCCTCCTGTGTTTCAGGCACGTCGGCGGCGGCCTGCCAGCAACGCTGCGCCGGCCAGCATGCTCAAAGTTGCCGGCTCGGGCACCGCACTGCCGCGCGGGAGATCGGTCGGCAAGTCGGCGGGGAGATTGCGGCCGAAGTTTGCGGCGAGGGTGGTGAAGTCGTCGAGGTTGACGACGCCGTCGTAGTTAAAGTCGCCGCCGGACCAGATGGCCGGTCCGCCGAAGTTGCTGGCGAGCGATGTAAAATCATCAAGGTTAACCGTCTTGTCTAAGTTGGCATCGCCGGCGACGGTGTATTGCAACAGTACGCTGGTTCCGTCGGCGGTGAGGCCGGAAAATGGCCCGCCGCCGGGCCCGAGAATCAGCGACGCTTCGGCGTAGCCGATGGCAGTCTTCGGCAATGTGCTGGCTGCGGCGGAGGAGCTGATGATGCCCACGGTGCCGTTGAACGTCCCGCCGCCGAAGCCGGATTGGAGAAGGGTGCGAACGGTGTTGATGGGCGATGCACCGGTGTAGTTCAGAATCATATCGTGATCGGTGATGTTCAGCTTTCCGCCGTTGACGATCGAAAGCGATGAAAGCGAGCAGGTGCCCAATGTTCCGCCGCCGGCGTTGATGCGCACGGTCGAATTCGTTCCAACGCCAAGTGTTCCCGTGCCGCGGAAATGGGTGACGTTGGCCGTAGAGCCGGAAACCACCGACCATGTGCCATTGAGCGTCATCGTGCCGGCCGAAAGTGTTCTGCCGGTGGTGCTGACGACCAGCGCGCTGGCGGCGTCGGCAATGATGATTGCGCCGGTGCTTGATTGTGTGTCGCCGTTGGCGCCGTTGAGGAGTAACGTGCCGCCGTTCCTGGCGATGAGCGTGCCGGCGTTGGTAAAAAGCTGTGAGCCGAACGGGGTGTTGATCGTAAGCGTCGCTCCGGCGGTATCGGCCATGATCGTGCCGCTGTTAACGAGGCCGAACGCCGAGATCGACCCGCGGCCGCGAATGGTGTTGTTAAGGTTTGTGAAAGTGCCGCTCCCGCTGATCATCGGCGCGCCGATGCCGCTGGTTGCCATCTGGACAATTCCCCCGCCGCCCAGAGTCACGCTTCCGGTATTCGTGACCCGAAAGTTTGAATTGTTCGTTCCGGCATTGAGATTGATCGAACCGCTGTTGATTATCGATCCGGTAAACGTGAGGGAACTTACGTCGATTGTAATGTTCCCGGTATTGGTGAAACCCGACGCAAAGGCAGCGTGCCCCGACGGCACGCGTACCACGCCGCCACCGCTGGATGACCACGTTCCGCCGTTAACGGTTACATTGTTGAGCAATCGCACATCGGTTGTGCCGGCAATGATGCGCCCGTTGGTGTTTTCGAATCCGCCTCCGAGGCGCCCGTCGAGTTCCAATGCCTCGCCGCTCGCGATGAGCGTGCCGGCGTTGTTAAAAGCGCTCGACCCGACGTTGGACGGGTCAATGTTCAGCGACGCAGTGCCGAGCCCGGTGCCGGCGACGATCGTCCCGGTGTTTACAATGGCAATCGTATTGCCGCCGAATAGCGCCGCGCCGCGGATGGTGTTGTTAGCGTTAGTAAAAGTGCCGCTTCCCTGCACAATCGGCACGAAAGATCCAGTTTTGTTCAGCATAAGCGTCCCGCCGCCGCTCAACGTCGTTCCACTGACGAACAGTTGCCCGGAATTCTGCGTGCTGCTGATGATGATCGTGCCGGAGTTGTTGGCCGTCGAAGTGATGCTGATGCTACTGGTATCGACACTGACGGTGCCCGCATTATTGACGGTGCCCACCTGAAGCAGAACTTGTGCAATCCCGAATGGAATCGAAAGGCGGTCGCCGGCGCTGACCGTCAGCGTACCGATGGATTGATCGGTTTCGAGCGACGTGCTGGTGTTCTGCGCGCTGCCGTTATCGATCAACGCACGGAATGTCGCTGAATTGGGAACACCGTTATTCCAATTGGTTGGGGCGTTCCAATCACCCGATGCCGGTCCAACCCAGGTGGTGTCAATGGCATGGGCATTCTGGATGACGCCGCCGAATGAAGCAAAAACGACAATCAGTGACTGGGTCAACCTTCTGCGATTGTGCCGAGTAATTTGCATGGCTCGCGCCCACTCTCCAAAAACTTTGATGCCGGTTCGGCCAGGCGGCTTGCAGCGCCCGGTCGTTGGGGCGAGAGATTAAACACGCCGGCCAACCTCCCCCTCCATGTACTCAGGGAGGGGGCTGGGGGGAGGGTCGTCGGCGAATGACAGCCTTGCGCGCACGACCCTCCCCCCAGCCCTCTCCCGGAGTACCAGGAGGGGGAAGTTTACGAGCCGTTCACACCTTCCGCCGACGCCCCGCGAGCAAGGCAGCGCCGGCCAGCAGGCTCAAGGTTGCTGGTTCGGGCACCGCCGAGCCACGCGGCAGGTCGGCCGCCAAAGTCCTTCCAAAGTTGGCGGCCAAGGCGGTGAAATCGTCCAGGGTCACCGATCCGTTGTAATTAAAATCGCCTCCCGACCAGATCGTCGAAACACCGAAGCCGGCGGCCAGGCGCGTGAAGTCGTCGAGGTTCACGGTCTTATCAAGATTCGCATCGCCCGAAAGCGTGTAGCGTAAAAGCACCGTCGTGCCGTCGGCGGTTTGGCCGGAGAACGGCCCGCCGACCGGACCGAGCACATCGGTTGCTTCGGCGTAACCGATGGCGGTCTTGGGGTTGGTGCTGGCGCCGGCGGTAGAGCTGATGATGCCGGTGCTGCCGTTGAACGTCCCGCCGCCGTAGCCCGATTGCAGCGCGGCCTTAATGTCGGCGAAGGGCGATGCGCCGGTGTAGTCGATCAGCATATCGTGGTCGGTCAGGTCGAGCCGGCCGCTGGTCGTGATCGTCAGCGTGTTGACCTTGCTGGTCCCCAGCGTCCCGCCGCCGGAGGTCACTCGGGCGCGAGCGCTGGTGTTCGCCTCAAGCGTGGCGATGCGGAAGTGCTGATGGCCGAGGTTTGATGACGACTGAGCGCGATATGTCCCTGCGCCGCTGACCGGGCCGATGTCTCCGGCGATGCCGTTGATCGCCTGGATCGTGCCTCCGGCGTCTGCGATGAGCGGCCCGTTGCCGGCGATGTTGCCGCCGGAGTCGCCTGCAAGGTTGATTGTTCCGCTGGTCGCCCGAAGCGTGCCGTTGTTGACGATCGCGTCGGCGATCTGGTTGCTGGGGTCGACATACATGCTGATGTTGCCGGTCTGGTCGGCGAGGATCGTGCCATTGTTGATCAACCGCGTATTGTTCAAATATCCCGCGCCGGCGAGGGTATGCCCGGCGGCAATCGTCAGGGTGGCTTGGCTGTCCACGCTCGCGTTGCTGACGCCGGGATTGCCCGTTAGCCGAGTCACGCCGCTGCCTGTCAGCGTCGCGGAGCCGACGGCTGACAGAAACGAACTGCTGGGGCCGGATGTGACGGTGAGGTTGCCGTTGTTGGTAACCGTGCCGATGAGATTCAGCTGGGCGTTATTCAGCACCGAGAAGTTGGAGCCGGCGGTGAGCGTCGAGCCGATGAGGCGGGCAATGTGACCTTCCGCCACACGGATTTCGCCGCCGGTGGTGGTGGTAAAGTTGCCGCCGTTCACGTCGATGTTATTGATGAGCTGAACGACAGCACCCGCGCCGTCGGCGCGGTAGACGCCGTTGCCGGTGAAGTTTCCGCCGGAGTCGCCCGCCAATGTGACCTTCGATGCGGCGACGGCCTGGATCGTGCCGTTGTTGACGAACAGATCGGCCGCCTGATTGTTCGGGTCGAGGTACATCGATGACGCGCCGCCGTCGGCGACGTCGCCGATGATCGCGCCGTTGTTGATGACGCGATTATTGTTGAAGTATCCATTGCCGCGAACCACATGCCCGGCGGCAATGGTGAGCGTACCGGCGCCGTCGACCTGGGCGTTGGTGAGCGCCTGGTTGGGCGTGGTGAGCCGCGTGATGCCCGAGCCGGTGAGCGTGGCAGCGCTGGCGCTGCCGAGGAACGAATTGCTGGCGCCGGAGGTCACGTTCAGCGAGCCGTTGTTGGTGATGGTGCCGCTGATGTTCAGGCGGGAGTTATTGTCCACGTTGAATGTCGAGCCGGCGGTAATGGTCGCGTCGCTGATGTTGCCGGTGTGACCGGCGGGCACGCGCACGACGCCTCCGCCGGTCGTCGTGTAGTTGCCGCCCACCACCGAGACGTTGTTGGCCAGGTGCAGGAACGCGTTAGCGCCGTCGGCGCGATAGACGCCGTTGCCGCTGAACCCGCCGCCGCTGTCGCCGACCAGCGAGACCAAGTTGTTGGCGACGACACCGATCGTGCCGTTGTTGATAAACGGGTTGGCGATCTGATTGTTAGGATCGAGGTAGGTTCCGCCCAGTCGCGCCACTGAGTCATCGCCGATGATTGAGCCGTTGTTGATCACGCGCACGTTGTTGAAGTAGCCGTCGCCGCGGACGACATGTCCGGCGGCGATGGTGAGCGTGCCTTGGCTATCCAAAGTCGCGTCGGTGGTTGCGGTGCCGTTGAAGCGCGTGATGCCCGAACCCTGGAGCGTGGTGGCCAGGGGAAGTCCCAGCGCCGCGCTGTTGGTTCCGGCGTTGACGTTCAGGCTGCCGTTGTTGGTGATCGTGCCTGAGATGTTCAGACGCGCGCTTTGGGGCACCTGAAATTGCGAGCCGGGAGTGATGGTGAAGCCCGAGGCGTTGCCGGTGTGTCCCGATCGCACCCGCACCACGCCGGTGCCGCTGGTCGTGTAATTGCCTCCGGTGACCGTGACGTTGTTGAAAAACTCGGTGCTGGAATTGTTGCCGATCGCCGCGATCGTGCCGTTGTTGAGCACCTCACCACCAAAGTCACCGGCGATGACCATCAGCCCGCCGTTGCCGGAGCGCATTGTGCCGTTGTTGATGAACAGGTTCGTGCCTTGATTACTTGGATCGATGAACATCCCCCCGCCCAGCACGCCGGCGGTGCCGGAGTTGGCGTCGATCAGGCCGTTGTTGATGACGCGCGCGTTGCGAAACGAGCCGACACCCTGCACGACCTGGCTGGCGCCGAGCGTCAGCGTGCCGGTCGACCCCGCCAGGATGACGCCCGCCGGGCCGGTGCCGACCCAGTCCATCTGAATCGTACCGGCGCCGTTGAGCGTCAGCGGGGCGGTGCCGATGGTCAGGAAGTTTTCATTGCCGTTGGGGCTGAAGGTGATGACGCCGGTGTTGTTGACCGTGCCGCTCATGTTCAGCGTGGCGTTGTTGCGAAGGCGGAAGATGCCGCTGATCGACTGCGGGCTGGCGTTGCCGGTCTGCGAGGCGTCGACGACGATTTCGCCGCCGCCGGTGGTGGAATAGTTGCCGCCGGTGACGGTGGCGTTGTTAACGAATCGGACGACCGAACCCGCGCCGTTGGCTTGGATGTTTCCGCCGGTGGAGTTGATCTCACCGCCGAAGTCACCGGTGAAGACCATCAGCCCACCGTTGCTGGAGCGCATCGTGCCGTTGTTGATGAACAGGTTCGTACCCTGGTTGCTTGGATCGATGGAAATTCCCGCGCCCAGCACGCCGGCGGTGCCGGAGTTGGCGTCGATAAGGCCGTTGTTGATCACGCGCGAGTTGCGGAACGAGCCGACTCCTTGCACGACCTGGCCCACCCCCAGCGTGAGCGTGCCGCTCGACTGCGCCAAGATGACAGCCGCCGGGCCGGTGCCCGTCCAGTTGAGCTGAATCGTTCCGGTTCCCGGACCGGTGATGTTGACCGCCGTGGCGCCGACGTTCAGGAAATTCTCCGCCCCGTTGGGGTTGAACACAATCACACCGGCGTTGTTGACCGAGCCGGCGAGGTTGAGGTTGGCAGCGTTGCCAACGGTGAGCAGATTGGCGTTGACCAGCTCGGTGTTGATAACCAGCGTGACGCTCGGATTGAGCGACACCTGGTCCAACGCGGCGATCTGCAGCGTGCCAACGGTGAAGCCGGCGTCAACGTTCACGGTCGAGTTTTGACCGGGGCTGTTGTCGACGACGGCGGTGGCCGACGCGCTGTTCGGCACGCCGGCGCTCCAGTTGGCGGCGGCGCTCCAGTTTCCGGTCGCCGGTCCGGTCCAACTGATGACCTGCGCGCCGGATTGACAGGCACTGATTCCGACGATCGCCAGCGAGGCGACGGCTAGAACCATCTTCTGACGTGCATTTTCCCGAGTTTTGAGACGCTTGGTAAACATGGCGGAACTCCTTGGTCCTGATTGTTTGGCGATTCGGCGTAAACTGCCCAGCTTCGCAAGCCCGTTAGGGTACCCAAGCACCCATCTTGAAAGATTTGTTGGCCGCGGCTGCAGATTGTGCGAAAATGAAGTCGTGACGGGGCCAACTTTCTCAGAGCCCGGCGAAGGAGGCGGAGATTCCGCGTCTCTAGCCCCACCAGACAGCTTCACGGGAACCACCCGTGAGCTCTTTCCCGTGGTCTATCAACAGCTCCGCGACCTCGCCCGGCGAAAAATGGCCCGTGAGCCGGCCGGTTTAACGCTTCAGACTACAGCACTCGTTCATGAGGTGTATCTCCGGCTCAGCAATGATCCGGCGGTCACCTGGGAAAACCCGCGGCAGTTTTTTGCCGTGGCCGCCGAATCCATGCGGCGGATTTTGGTTGAACGGGCCCGTCGTCACGCTTCGAAAAAGCGCGGCGGGGGGAAGCAGAGGCTGGATCTGGATTTTGTCGACGCCGCCGTCGAAAGCGCCGACCCCGATGCCATGATCGCGCTGGATGAAGCCCTGACGCAGTTGCGTCAGTTTGATGATCGGCTCGGCGAAGTGGTGATGTTGCGCTATTTCACCGGCTTAAGCGTCGAAGAAACCGCCGCCGCTTTGGATAGTTCGCCTCGGACGGTGAAGCGAGATTGGTCGGTCGCCCGCGCGTGGCTCTCGCGGCGGCTGAACGAGTTACAGGATTGACCGCACGCCACGAAAGTCGTCGCGTGCATGTACGAGAAAAGACCGCACCATGCCCGCGACGCCAGTTAATTGGGAAGCCGTAAAAGCGATCGTCGCCGACGCGCTGGAACTTCCCGCGGCCGAGCGCGAATCGCTTTTGCAGACCGCCTGCAATGGCGACGGTTCGTTGCTGGTGGAAGCCCGATCATTGGTGGCCGCGTATGAGCAGGCCGACGGCGTGATCGATTCGCGCACCGACGCCTGGCTGGGCTTAGGCGGGCCCGACCTGCTTTCACTCGGCGGGCAGAAGATCGGCCGGTACACACTTCAGAAACTTCTGGCCGAAGGCGCCATGGCGGCCGTTTATGTGGCTAAGCAGAATAATCCCCATCGCGATGTGGCGCTGAAACTCGTCCGCTTCAACATGCCCATGATCGACGCCGCCGTGCGCTTCAAGCGCGAGGCGCAGGCGCTGGGGCGACTGCAGCATCCCAACATCGCGCGCATTTACGAAGCCGGCGTGCACCAGCAGGCCGGCGGCGCGGCGATGCCGTTCATCGCGATGGAGTATGTCGACGGCCCGCCGCTGAACATCTTCGCGCGCGATCGGAAACTTTCGCGCACGCAGCGGATTGAATTGATGATCAAGGTGGCGTCGGCGGTTCATGCGGCGCACCAGCAGGCGATTATTCATCGCGACTTAAAGCCCGCGAATGTGCTGGTCGATTCCACCGGCGAACCGAAAGTGCTTGATTTTGGCATCGCCCGAATCATCGGCGCTGATGACCAGGAAAGCCTCACCTGGCAAACCACCGCCGGCGTGCTGCTGGGCACGCCCGGCTACATGAGCCCCGAACAGGCGGCCGGCAATGCCAGCGAGATTGATGTGCGGTCGGATGTGTGGGCACTGGGCGTTCTGCTGCACGAATTGTTGACCGGCCGCCTGCCGATTCAAGTGAAAAACACCTCGATCGTGGAAGTGCTTAAGCTAATTGAAACCACCGAGCCGGCGCCGATCAGCAAGTTTGATCGCACGCTGCGCGGCGACCTTGAAACGATCGTTATGACGGCGCTGGCGCGCGAAAAAGTGCGTCGTTACCCCTCGGCGCAGGCGATGGCCGACGACCTGAAGCGCGTGCTCGATTACGAACCGATCACCGCCCGCGCACCGACAAGGTGGTATCGAACCCAAAAGTTCATCCGCCGGCATCGTATTGGTCTTGGCGCGACGGCGGCGGTGATGTCGCTGCTGATCGCGACTTCAGTCATCTCGTGGTTCGCGTACCAGCGCGCCGAAGCGGCGCGGGCCCGCGCCCAATCGATCAACACGTTTCTGCTCGAGATGATGTCAACGACCGATCCGAACGTCGGCAGCAAGGATATGACGGTGGTGCAGGCGCTCACCGGCAGCGACAGGCTGATTGCGAAAAACTTCGCCGACGACCCGCAAAGCGAAGCCGAGGTGCGATCGACCATCGGCTGGACGTTTTACAACCTCGGGCTTTACGACCCGGCGGTGGCGCAACTTCAGAAGGCGGTCGAACTCCGCAAAACGCTCAACGGCCCGTCGGCGGTGGAGACGATTGACGCAACCACGCGGCTCGTCACATCAATGCGTTGGCAATATCGCCAGGACGGCGCAGCGCTAAAGTTGGCCGAGCAATCGTACCAACTCGCGAAGGAAAAACTCGGGGAAAAGCACCCCAGCACGATCGCGATGCTCGATAACTTTGCCGGCGCGATGGACGACGCCGGCCGCTACGCCGAAGCCGAGCCGCTGCTGCGCCGCGCCGTCGATCTGAACAACGAGATGATCGGCCCGAAAGAGCAGCAGACCCTCACCGCCATGAACAACCATGCGGTGGTGCTGATCAATCTCGGTCGCTGGGGTGAGGCGGAGAAGGTTTTGCGTGAAGTCGTCGCCCGGCGCAACGTCAACGATCAGGGCGCGCGGGTGCCTTACATCACCAACCGTCACAACCTGTGCGTGGTCATCACCAATCAGGGGCGGTTCGAAGACGCAGTGGCCGAATTTGAAAAAACCATCGCCGCCGCCAAAAATCTGCTCGGCGAAGATCACAGCCGCACGCTCTCGGCGATGGTCAGCTACGCCGATGCGCTTCTCGGCGCCGGTCGCGGCGAAGAGGCATTGGCCGTCAACCGCCGCGTGCTGGACCGCCGCCAGACGCTTCTCGGGCCGCAGCACGAGCAAACGCTCAGCTCAACCCACAACGTGATCAACGTGATGCTCGGCGTGAAAATGTTCGCCGATGCCGAGTCATTGAGCCGCCAGCTCATTGCCCAAGTTGATCAGTTCACCGCCGTCGACAACGCGCTGCGGATCATCGCCCGGCAGGACCTCGGCCTGTCGCTGGCCGGTCTGAAAAAATACGACGAGGCGGAGGTTGTGCTGCGGCAGGTGATCGAACAGTACCAGAAGAAATACGGCGACATCAACCACCCCCGCGCCCTCATCCAGCGTAACAACCGGGCCAACGTGCTGATGGAAATGGGGCGAACCGATGAAGCGCTCAACATGCTGCAGGAACTCGGCGCGGCGTTGGAGAAGAAACCGCTGCCTATGATATTGCCCGGCTATCACCGCAACCTCGGCCGCACATTGCTGAAACTCCATCGCTACGCCGACGCCGAAGTGGAGTTGGTCAAAGCGCTGGAAGCGAGCGAAACCACCGGCAACAAACCCGCCGCCGCCGACAACGCCGGGTATCTGGTTACGCTGTATCAGCAGTGGCAAAAGCCGGAGTTGGCCGAGAAGTATCAGGCGATGGAAAAATCGCTCCGGCCCGCCGCGAACCTTGCGCCGGCATCACAGCCGATCGGGGAGTAACCGCAGATTGCGCAGATAGGTTACATGCAATTCGAGCACATGCGACCGGGGTTGCGATATTCAGAAACGGCCCAGCATGTCCCACTAACACGAAAAAGTTTCCAATGCACAACGTTTCCAACGGCCCGCTTCGACCGAGATGAGGGATCAGCGGTCATGGGTCAGGATAAGAGCACATCGTCGATGATTCGGGTGGTCGAGAACGCGAGGCGTTTGGTCGCGTTTGGCAACGCCGCTTGGTTTACACCCAACGAAGAAGCCGGTTGCACCGCCAGCGGCGTGGAAGCGCCGGTGCCGCGCGGGAGATCGCCGGGGGCGGGCAGGGTTTTGCCGAACTGACTGGCCAGGACGGTGAAGTCGTCCAGGGTTACGCTGCCGTCATAGTTGAAATCGCCTTGCGTGAACGTGCGCCCGGTCTGGCCGAAGCTGGCGGCCAGCGCGGTGAAGTCGTCTAGATTTACGGCGCGGTCTTGCGTGGCGTCGCCGGCGAGGGAGAAAAAGTTCAGCACGTTATCTTGTGCCAGCGGCATCCAGCTCGGATCGGTTACGCCTTTCGCGGCGAGCGTTGCAGTGTAATTGCCGTCGGGCAGGCCGGGGGCGGCGAGGCCGGGGAAGGTGATCGTGGCGGTGTTGAGCGGTAGATCGTAACTCAACAAAAGGTTCGCGCCGGATACCGTCTGCGATGTAGTCGTATTAATAACCGTCAGGTCGCTGACGCGAAAGCTGTCACGGACGGATTCGCTGAACTGGTACCTGAGGTTCGGCGCGGCGGCGTTGACGTTGAACGCGCTGGTTGCGGTCGGCGCGATCCAGTCGGTGCTGAAACGGATCGCCTTGCCGCTGCCGATCCACGGGAACGTTGCGTCTTCGGCGCTGATCAGCAGGCGATCCGCCGGCGGGGTGCCGATGGCTTTCAGGCCCACCGTGGCGCTGGCGCCGTTGGTAAAGCGCACGTCACCGGCGTCAAGGTCGACGTAATTGACGATGACCGTTCCCAGTGCATTGCTGTTCAGTTGCAAAATAATCTGAAAGGTAACGCCGTTGGCGGGGTTATCGAAGTGGCCGATTTCGTTCCATTCGACGACGAGCCGGTCCTGCGTGCCGTCATTGTTCAGGTCTTGGAACGTGTAGAGCACCTGGTCGTCGGCGTCGCGTGTGCTGGCCCAGTCATCCCACAGCCCGGCCACGCGGGCGGCGCTGGGGCTGGTGAGGTCGGTGTTGAGCGCCACGGTGGAGGCGGCGCCGAATGAAACAAAACCGTTGGTGGAGGCGTTTACCGCGTTGGCGACGTTGCTGTAGATTGTTTCGTAGAACGAAAAGGTGTTGTCGCCGAGGCTGATGTTGGCGGCGCTGTCGTCGTTATTGCCGAGCACCGACGTCACCCCCGTCTGGCCGGGCGCGAGGTTAAGGTTTTCGAACGCCCACTGGCCGGCCTGGTAACCGGTGTTATCCGGCCCGAGCAGGCTGACGTAATTGAAATTGGCGGTGTAGCTGTCGGTAGGCTGGCCGGCGGTGCCGTTGCGATCCTGATCCATCGACGCGCCGTTGTCGCTGGCGTGCACGTCCGGGCCGACGTTAAGACTGTACGCACCCAACGCGGTTTGCGGGGTAAACGCGATCGTGAGCGTGCGCGAATCGGCGCTCCACGACGATCCGGTGATGGCCGAAAGCAGATTCGCCCCGGCGGGACCGGTGAAGCTCAGCACGTCGTCCGCGACGGAAAAGCTCGCGGTGTTCATTGTCTCGCTGAACTTCAGCGCGATGGATGCGGGGTCGGCGACGTAGGTGTCCTGCGTCAATTGTGTGAGGACGATGGGGTCGGGCGAGGGGAGATCGAACGCCGGCGTGACTTCGCTAAACACCGCCGACCGACCGGAAAAGAAACTGAAGCCCATCCCGCGGCGGGCGAAGGCCTGCCAGATCTCGCCCTGATTGGCACCGCCGGTGAGTACGAGGTCGGCCTGCAGAATGGCGTCGCGGGCATCGGCAAAGGTTGGGTTGGCGGGCTGAAGCTTCATGCCATCGAGCACGAGCTGCAGCGCCAGTTTGTTGCCTGCCTGCTGGGCGATCGTGCCCGCGGCGTTATAGCCGGTGAGCAGGTTTCCATCGAAGCCGTGTTTGTTGACCAGCAGCCAGTTCATATCCCACAGCGCGCTGGCCCAGATTTCGCCGGTGCGGTGGACTTGTGTACTTCGATCGATGGCCGCGTGGCCCGGGTAGGTGACCGACCCGCCGACGCCGAAGAGTTCGGTCGTCAAAGGATCGATCGCCTTATCGAAGCTGTAGGGTTTCCGACGAATGCCCGCGCCGGTGTTGGGCTGCCCGCGGACGTAAGTGCCGATGCCGTAGCCGGCGTTTTGCGTATCGGTGGCTTTCTGGGTGAGCATGAGTCCGAGAAAGTCGCTCCAACCTTCGCCCATGCCGCCCGATTGCAATGCGTTGAGCGCGCTGGCGTCGGCGGGGCCGCCGGTCAGGCGATTACTGATGCCGTGGGCGTACTCGTGGGTAATAATGCCGTTATCGAACGATGAATCGGCGTCGGGGGTCGGCGCGGTCCAGATGAACATCTGCATGCGCGGCGAGAAACCGTCGGGCGGGGTGCCGAAGTTGGCGTTGTTGGTGCCGCTGCCGTCCTGCGAATCGGCTTCCACGGCATCGTTGCCCGCGCCGCCGCGGCCGTAGTTATTGATCTGGAAGTTACCGGAGATTTCGTTGAAACCGTACCGGTAGGTCACATCATGAATGACATTGTTCCAGTAAAACAGATTGGTCGTGGCGGCGCTTAGATTAGTGGCCGGCGCCTGGGTGCCGTTGTAGGCGAAGTTGAAGTTCAGCCCCGCGCCGCCGCTGGGCCTTGCGCCGCCGGAGTTGTTGTTATCGGCGTCCTCCTGCGCATTGACGTTGTTGCCGCGTGTATCCGTAAAATCCGGGTCGATGTCGCCGTCGGTATCGTGCCAGCCGAACGGTGAGGCGGTGAGGTCCCACGGATCGGCGACGATCGTGCGCGCGCCGTCGTTGGGCGCTTCGGTCGGGCGATCAAAGACGTTGTAGGATGCGAGATGGTCGGTCCAGTTGTCGCTGAACACGACTTCGCCGCGTGTCGCATCGACCGAGATGTCGTACCAGTCGCCGCTGCCGCCGGGGAGGCGCAGCACCGTTTGCCAGGCCAGCCGAAGGCCTTCTTCGGTGACGACGTATTGGGCTGAAACGGGAATAGGATCGAGTGAAAGCTTAGGCTCCAGAACCTCATACGCCCGACGGGCGCCGCCGATATAGCTGATTTTGTCGACCGCGCCGGGATAGGCCACGCTCAGCGCCGACGCCGCCACGCGCAGCGCGTTGGTCGGATGAATCATGGCGCTGATGTTAAGTGGATCGCCGCCGCCGCGCGCCGCGTCGGCGGTCTGCTCGGCGGCGATGTTGCCGATGCCGGCCACAAACCGGCTGGAAGCATTGATCACCCGGCCGTCGGAAGTGAAGTTGATCGAGCCGACGGCGTTCTGCACCGGCACACCGTTCACAGACTGCTGCATGTAAACGTGTGTCACGCCGTTGTGCGCGTCAGAATATTGCCGACTGATGACGGCGGTTCGGGCGTCGTCTGCACTGATGCCGAATTGCTCTGCGTGATCGATGAAAAACTTCCGGGCAAGATCGGCCCGGCGGCCCTTCTGTGCGGCGGTCACAAAGCCGCCGGGTTCGGCGAGCGTGGTCAGGCGTGGCAGGAACGCCACCGTCAGGCCGTCGTGGTCGTCGTTCTCATAAATGGAGTCGCCAATTACTTTCGCAACCGCCGCCGAGAGCAGTCTCCGCAGTTCAAGGGTTTCAACTTGTGCGCCGCGACCATTATTGTGCAAAGTTTTCATGTTCACGCTTTCGCTCTGTCCAAAGTGGGCCGGCCGGGCGACGATCCTTTGCCGACGCTCCGACCAAAATAGCAAACCGAAACACCGGAAATTCTGTTTTCGCTAGATCATCACGTCGCCGTCGGGCTGTCCGAGAATGGCATCGATTAGTCGTGTACTGACAAACGGCGATGTGAGACGCGGCGCTGCAGAGGCGATATCGGTCGATTGCACTGGATTCACAGGAGCCGCCCGACCGAACGCCGCCGGCGCCAGCGACGACCCGAATTTGCTCGCCAGGATGCTGAAGTCGTTCAAGTTGATTTCGCCGTCGTAGTTGAAGTCGCCTTTACTGAATACGGCCCCTGGCAGCCCGAAGTTCGCCGCCAGCACAGTAAAGTCGTCGAGATCCACGGCACGATCGCGGGTGGCATCGCCGCGGAAGAAAGAGAAGTCGAAAGTGTAGTTGCCGCCGGCCAAGCCCGAGGCGTCGCCGTCGAGTGCGTTGCCAAATGCATCGACAATGCCCGAGCCATCAAGATTGCCGTTGACGGTCACGCGGTAGTTGCCGTCGTCGAGCGTGGTGGGCAGATTCAGCGTGGCGGCGTTTGTCGCGCCGTCATAGCCGACATCCACCGCCGCAAGGGGCTGCGCGGTGGTCAGGTTCTGCACGGCAAACGCGCCGAGTTGCGCGCTCGACGCGACGCTTTCATCGAACGCAAAGCGGGCCGACTGACCTGACTCAAACGCATAACTCGCATTGGTAATGGTCGGCGCGATCACGTCCAGCGAAAGGATGTTCGCTTTACCGGTCTTCACCCAAGGCTGCTCGCCGGTGTTCTGGCTGACCAAGAGCCGGCGGGTGCCTTGTGCATCGGCGTCTTTGATGCCCACGCTGGCGCTGGCGCCGTCGGTGAAGCCGGCGTTGCCGACATCCAAGTCGCGATAGTTATTAATAATCCGCCCGGGCACGGCGGCGGTGTTGAGCTGCAAAATGGTCTGGAAGGTGGCGTTGGAACCGCCGCTGACGTTGAAATGGGTGACATCGCTCCACTCGATCGTTAGCGAATTGCGCGCCGAATCGATCGAATAAAGCACCACGCTGTCGTTCGGGCCGTTGCTGGTGTCGGTGCGCCAATCGTCATACAAAACGCCGATCGAAGCCAGCACCGGTGACGACGTGAAACTGCCATTTCCAGCAGCCGTCGTCACCGTGCCGCCGAAGCTGATTAACCCGTTGGCGCTCACGCTCATGCTGGAGTAGTTGGTTCCGTAGAAATTGAACGTTTTGCCCGCCGCCAGGGTGAGCAGGGCGTTGCCGTCGTCGGTGCCGTTGAGCAATGTGGTAACGCCCGGCGCACCGATGACGAGATTGAGATCCTGATACGGATATTCCGCCGCCGTGTAGCCGACGGCGTCGGGGCCGATGGTGCGCTGAAGCGAATAACCGGTGGTGAAAGCGTCATCGGCTTCGCCGGGAATGCCGTTAAGGTTCTGATCCATCGGCGCGCCGTTGTCGGCGGCGGTGATGTTCGGGCCAATGGTCATCGAGTACACGCCGATGATGGCAGGCACCGTGAAGTTGACGGTGATGGTTTTGTTGCTGTTGCTGAATGCGGCGCTGGTGATGTTGGCTTTCAGGTCGCTGCCGCCGGGGCCGGTGAAGCTCGTGATATCGTCCGCCACCGAAAAGCTACCGGTGTTCAACGCTTCGTCAAACGTGAAGCTGAAATTGTTGAGCGGGCTTAGCAGGGTTCCACCCGCCGGCGTTGATGCGGTGACGAGCGGATCAAACAGCGCCGCCGGCACATCGAACGATGTTGTTAGGGTTGAAGAACCGGCGCTGGCGGTCGCAGCGCCTGTCCCCAGCCCGCGGCGGGCGAAGGATAGCCAGATGTCGCGCGCGTTCGCGCCGCCGGTCAGGTTCTGGTCGGCCAGCATAATCGCGTCGCGCGCCTGGACGAACGACGGGTTGACCGGCTGCAGTTTCATACCGTCCATCACCAGCTTCATTGCGAGCTTATTGCCGGCCCGCTGGGCGGTCGTGCCCGAAGCGTTGTAGCCGCTGTGCAGGTTGGCATCGAAGCCGGTTTTCCCGATCAACAGCCAGTTCAAATCCCACAGCGCGCTGGCCCACAACTCGCCGACGTTATGCACTTGGGTGCTTCGGCCGACGCCGTAGGAGGTCGTACCGCTCGTGCCGAAGGCTTCGAACGTGAGCGGGTTGATCGACTTGTCGAAGCTATACGGCTTGCGGCGAATGCCATTGCCGGTGGGTGATTGCGCGAGCACGTAGGTACCCACGGGATAGGCCTGATCGCGCGTATCGGATGCCGTTTGGGTGAACATCAGCGAGTAGAAATCGCTCCACCCTTCACCCATGCCCCCCGATTGCAGGCTGGTGAGCGCGCTGGAGTTAGCCGGCCCGCCGGTGAGGCGGTTCGAAACGCCGTGGCCGTATTCGTGGGCGATAATGCCGGCGTCCAGATCGCCGTCGCGATCGGGGTTGGGCGCGGTAAAGATAAACATCTGCATGCGCCCGGGCGACCCATCCGGCGGGGTGGAGAAGTTGGCGTTGGAGGTGCCGCTGCCGTCCTGCGCGTCGGCCTGAACGGCATCGTTGCCCGCTCCGCCGTTGGTATAAGTGTTGGTTTGAAAATTGCCGGCGGCTTCGGTGAAGCCGTACTGGTAAAGAACGTCGTGGAGTATGTTGTTCCAGTAGAACAAATTGGTGATGGCCGCCGGGCGGTAGGCGCTGGGGGCTTGCGTGAGGTCGAGGGGGAAGTCGAAGTTGAGCGCGGCCCCGCCGTCGCCGCGGACGCCGCCGGTGTTGTTGTTGTCGGCGTCTTCCTGTGCGCTGACGTTATTGCCGCGGGTGTCGGTGAATTCAGCACCGGCGGCGCCGTTGGTATCGTGCCAGCCGAACGGCGACGCGGTGAGATCGTGCGGGTCGGTCACCACTTGCCGAGGTCCGTCGGCGGGCGATTCGGCCGGCATCGGGTAGACGTTGTAGGAGGCGAGATCGTCCGTCCAGTTGTCGGCGAAAATAATCTGGCCGGTGCGCGCGTTAACAGAAATATCGTACCAGTCGCCGCTGCCGCCGGGCAGACGCAACACCATTTTCCAGGCCAACTCGACCCCGGTTGCGGTGGCGACGTATTGCGCCGCGATCGGAATGGTGTCGAGCGAAAGCGACTTCGACGCCGCCTCAAATTTCAGTTGCTCGCCACCGATGTAAGTGAACTGCGGCGCGGCGGATGGGAATTCGACTTCCAGTGCGGCCGCTGCGAGGCGCAGGGCGTTGGCCGGATGAATCATGCCGGTGATATCAGCGCGGGCGGCATTTTGCTGCCCGGCCAGGTTGGCCACAAAGCCGCTGTTGACGGCGATCACCCGACCGTCGCGCGTGAAGTGGATGCCCAGCGACGTGTTCTGAATCGGCAAACCGTTGAGCGTCTGCTGCATGTATACATGCGTGGCGCCCGTGTCGGCATCGGTGTACTGATTGGTGATGATCGCCGACTGCGCGTCTTGAGCGCGCAAACCCAATTCGGCGGCGTGGTCGGTGATATAACGGCGCGCCAGGTCGGCGCGCCGGCCGGATTGCCGCCCGGTGAGAAAGCCCCCGTCGGCCTTGAGCACCACTGCGTCGGGCAGAAAACCGACACTCAACTCTTCTTCGTGACCGTGATCATCGTGAAGCAACTCCACCGCTGCGGCGGCGGCGGCCAGCAGGCGGCGCTGTTCGAGGGGTTCAAGTTGTTTGAAAGTGTAACGATGGATAACGCCGGCAGACCGATTCTTTTTGCTCACGATGCTTCTCCCGACCGAAAGACACTTCGCGGCTGCCGTCGGCTTCGTTGTTCGAAGAACCGGCCGGCGGCCACGACGAATCGACCCGCCGTGTACGACGGCCCGACTGCACTTTCTAAAACCGCACAGGTTCCCACCGCAACGGCGGTTCAACAGCGCAACGACGACTGCGATCCGGCAGCGCGTGACGTTGCTAAGCCGTTGATCCAAAGAAAACCGCGACGGGCGACGTGCATAGCCCGGCAATGTTACCGAATTTTCCCGTTTCGCAACACAGAAAAATCTCCGCCAACCGACGTGCGAGACCGAACAACCATTAAACCGCACAAGACGCACAAGTGGCCCATCTTGTGCGGTTGGTCGTGACGCGTTCCGATGGAATCAGGCGATCAGCTCATTGCCGGCGGCACATACAAGATTTGCCAGGCGCCCGCCGCGCGATCGTTTCGAAAACCCGAAAGAAAAATCGACCGGTCGCCAGCGGAAACCCGCCGAACAACCGGTCGATGCTCAAGAACCAGATGTTATTCGAACCTCAGACCGACAACAGTTGCCCGCTCAGGCCATGATGTCGTTGCGGATCGGTTCGAATTCAAAATCTTTCTCAATGCGGCTCGCCGAGAACGGGCTGGCCAACGCCGTCGTCGAGACGCGCGGAAGACTTGCTGGCGTCGGCGGCAGGGTGGTGCCGAAATTGGCGGCGAGAATCGTGAAGTCGTCGAGGTTGACGGTACCGTCGTAGGTGAAGTCGCCCGTCGACACCGTGCGGCCACCGGTGCCGAAGCTGGATGCCAGCGCCGTGAAATCATCAAGGTTGACGGTGCGATCGCGATTGGCATCGCCGCCCAGCGCGAAGAAGTTGAACGGCGTCGCCGCGACCACATCATTTCCGGCGGCATCTTCAACCACACCGGTGATGGTCAGTTCATAGATGCCGTCCGGAAGAATGCCGTTTGCAAAACCCGGGAACGTAATGCTCGCCACGTTCGTGCCGGCGTTGTAGCTCAACGCGATGTTCGCCGGAGCAATCGTACTCGCCGTGGTGAGGTTGTTGAGCGTGAGGTCGCTCACCGAGAGGCTGGCGGCCACGTTCTCGCTGAACGTCAACTGCACGGTTTGCGGCGTGGGCGCGGCATCAAAAACAAAGGTGCGAACGTCCAGCGTCGGGGCGATCGTATCGACCGGCTGCGGGTAGTTGGGCGCGCCCGGCGTCAACACCGGCGTGCCGGCGGGGATGCCGGCGGGGTTGGTGGTCTGCGTGACCACATAGGTAATGTCGGCATTCGTGCCGGTGGCCTGATTCGGCTCGCCGTAATACCAGGCATCGGCGTTGTTGGCGGCCAGGGCATCGGGGAAGCGGGTGGCGATGTCCGGGGCCTCATCCCGCGCGAACGGGAGCGTGGGAAGGCCGACGGTGTTAAGCGTAAGCCGCGGGGCATAAACGCGGTCGGGGTTTAAGTCGTCCAGATTGGTTCCATCGATCCAGCCGATGCCGTCGAGCACGCTGGCTCCGGGGCCGAGGTCGAGCGTGCCGTCGTTGTTGCTGTCAAGGTCGCTGCCGATAACGATCGGAAGGGGGCTGAAAATGATGGCGTACGTGTTTGACCCGTTCTGCAACGCCGAGATTGTGCTGAGCGTGGCGCTGGTGACAAGCGTCGTCGCCGCCGGAATCGCGTGGCCGCCGGTCTGGGCTTTGATGACCAGCAGGCCGTTGCTGCCCAGCGCGAAGCTCGATAGATCCTGAATGAAGCTGACGTTGCCGGGGTTAGCGCCCAGGTCGGCTTCGCCTTCGATGCTCACGAAGTACACGCTGCGAAGCTGCTGCGCGTTGCCGCCGCGGATTTCGGCGTATTCGAATGGGGCGTCGGCAGCGGTGGGGGGATTGATGTTCAGTTCGTTCACCAGCACGCCTGCGGGTGCGGTGCTGTCATCGTCGCCAATGAGCAGCGTAGCGCTGGAAAGCCCGCCGAGCTGAGCGCCGCCGGTCGGATCAGACAGCGAGAGGAAGACGCTTTCGGCGCCTTCAACTTCGGTGTCCTGCAGGATCGGGATGTCGAACGTGGCCGAAGTCTGGCCGTTAATGAACGGCACGATGGTATCGACGACGGTGTAGTCGCTGTCGGCGGTGGCGCTGCCGCCGAGAATGGTGCGAGCGCGAACGCTTGCCGCGCCGGTGGAGCCGTCGTCTCGGTTGATGGTGATCGTGCGGCTGCCGGCGCTTTCGAGCGTGGTGAACAAGCCGTTGCTGGCAAAGTTAAACGTGCCGGCGGTGCTGCCGGCGCTGACGTTGATGTTGTCAACACCGATCCATTCGTCACTGCCCCCGGCGTTGGTGGTGATCACGCGAATTTGCAACTGCGCCTGGTTGCCGGCGTTGGCCGGTAGCACGGCGTTGACGTTGAACACGGCGTCGGCCAAGGTCGGCCCGGTCGAGGCATCTGCCACGAAGGCGCTCGCCACGTTGGTGAAATCGCCGGTGTTGCCCACCCGGTACTGCAGGGCGACGGCCTGAATGGCGTTGTCTGCCGAGCCGTCGATGTCGCGAAGCCTGTACTGCACACGAACCACCGGCACGCCGGTGGAATTAATATGGAAAAGCAGAAACGGCGCGTCGGCGGTGCCCGAACCCTGGAATCCGACGACCGGATCGGTGAGCGACGAAAATTCGGCAACGCCGCCGCTGATAAACGTGTTGGGGTTGTTTGGGGTCGCCGGATCGACGATCAAATCAACGACGCCGGCAGGCGTGTCGCCGGCATCGATTCGAGGGGTGAGGACGGTTTGCGGGTCAACCCCTATAGGACTCGCTCCGACAATGTCATCGCCCCGGTAGCCAATGATGCCGGCCACGCCCGACCAGTCGTCATTCACTGCCAGCGCCGCAGCGGTGTTCGTCCAATCCTGCGTAAACGCGGTGGGCGAAATGGTTTGATACGTCGCATCCATCATCCGCCGGTTTTCCAGCGTTTCGACGGCAGTGCGAACGGCGACGAGCATAGACGTACGACGACCGAGACGGATGTTCCGATTCATATTCTCTCTCCAACAAATTAGGGCGTTCAGAGCATGGCGGGGCCAGAGACGGGCGCACGTTGTCCCGATGCACTCTCAGCTCCCTTCCAGTAGGCTGCTGGCCAAACGGGTATTTGCCAACTTGCCGGACGTGTACTGTAACACAGTCTGTATACCTTGAGTACAAAGAAGCGCTAATTTCTCGTAAAATTTCAGGGCAATGGCATGTGCCCCAATTTACGAGCCGCGAGCGTCAGCGACCGGATGTATTTTTGCGGGAATCGGTCGCAGTGCTGCTGAAATTGGGTCGCTTACGCTCGCCGCTCGTTATTCGGGTCAAATGCGGTCGCCCTCTGCGTGACGGACGGCGGTGGAACGGCCTGTGAGGGTCAAGTCGCTTGGAGAAAATGGTGAAGTCGGTCACAAAACCGTGGCGCGGCGACGCGTATTACGTTGCGGCTCGATTATTTCGTTGCCATCCGATCAATCCTGCACCACACTTAGTCTAGTCGCTTGAAAACGTACGTCCCGCACCCATTGGCCCGCAGGCCCGGAGAACGCACACCGATGTACCGCCGTAAATTCTCATCTCGCCCGCCTTTCGGGTTCATTGAAGCGCTCGATCGCCGGCTTTTGTTCGTGCGATCGCTCGGCATCGATATCAGCGATTTTCAGGGCGATATCACCGTCGCCGAATGGCAGCAGATCAAGGCTTCGGGGAAAGATTTCGCTTTCAGCAAGGCCACCGAAGGCGTCACCTTTGATGCCGGCACCTTCACCGCCAACATCACCCGCGCCAAAACGGCGGGCGTGCTGATCGGCGCCTATCACTACGGCCGGCCCGACAACAACCCCGCCGTTGCCGAGGCCGACCACTTTATCAGCGTCATCAACCCATACCTGACCGCCGGCTATGTGCGGCCCGTGCTCGATATCGAAACCGATGCGGGCACCGTCGCCTTCATGTCCACCTGGGTGAACGACTTTTGCAACCGCGTGAAAACCGTTACTGGCATCACGCCGTTGGTTTACACCGGACAGTTTTTCGCTTCGAGCAATTTCAACAGCAGCGTGACCCAATGGCCGCTTTGGATCGCCCGCTACCCCGGCGGAACGGTCAACCCGCAGACCGATGTTCCCGGCAGCACCACGCCGTGGCCGACGTGGAACATTTGGCAATACACCGCCAGCGGAGCCGTGCCGGGCATCAGCGGCAACGTCGACTTCGACGTGTACAACGGTGACCTTGCCGCGTTCACCAGCAACTTTGTCATCAAAGCGCCGGATATCACCGTGCTGCGGAATGCCGTGGCGATCAACGACGGCGCGGCCACGCCGATTGATTTCGGCACCGTGACGCCCGGCGGTGCGACATCCAGCATCACGTTTACGGCTCGCAATGACGGCCAGCAGAAACTCACGCTCGGCGCCGTGAGCATTCCCGCCGGCTACACCATCACCGAAGGGCTTTCCACCAGCCTGCTGGCCGGCGCGATGGACACGTTCACCGTGCGGCTCGATTCGGTAGCGGCGGGGGTCAAGAGTGGGCAGATTTCATTCGGCACCAACGACACCACCGCCAACCCGTTTAACTTCGCCATCACCGGCACGGTGGGCGCGCCCGACACAACGCCGCCCGGCGTGACCGACGGCGAATTCCTCTATCAAACCGTGCCGCATCGCGTGAACGTCAATTTCAGCGAAAACGTGAGCGCGAGTCTGGGTGCCGCCGACTTCGAAGTGAAAAACCTCGACACGAATGCAAACGTTGTCGCAACGATGACGTACAACGTCGCCACCAACATCGCCACGCTGAACTTCGGCGGCACGGTGATTGACGGCAACTACCGCGTGCGTGTGATCGCCGCCGGCGTGCAGGATTCCGCCGGCAACGCCATGCTCGCCGATGCGCTGGTCGATTTCTTCCACTTCGCCGGCGACGCCGACCACGACCGCAACGTGAACCTCAACGATTTCACCGCCTTAGCCGCCGGCTTTGGCGACGTGGGCACGTTCGGCCAAGGCGACTTCAACTACAGCGGCATCGTCGATTTAAATGACTTCACGCTGCTGGCCAGCCGTTTCGGCACCAACCTTGCTGCGCCGGCCGACCTGCCGCGCCTACCGCTTCCGGCCGCGCTTAACAAACCGATGCTCATGACGACACCGTTGGGCGTGCTGGCGATTGTTTTCAGCGAGTCGGAAGTGACTCCAGAGTGATTTTCGTATGCGGTGGCCCCTGTCAAAACAATCGCCCGCGCCGGCATCTTGCGATGTTCGGCGCGGGCGTTGGTTTGCACAAGGTTCATCCCGCGGCAATCAAACCGCTGGACTCTTTCCCTTGAGTACTGAAAACCCTGCAACTTAGCGACGCCGGCGCAACATCGTCGCGGCGCCCAAGCCCAGAACCGCCAGCGAAGTGGGTTCGGGGATCGGTGTGCTTTCCAGCCGCAGGAAGATCGTCGTGTTGGCCAGGAACGCGCCAATCGGCCCGGTAACGACCGTGCTGCCCGACACCCATTGATCGCCCGACGTGCCGACGCCAATCGGGTTGCGCACCTGCTGGCCGAGGTTCAGCGTTGTTCCGCCGCCGGTTAAAACCGTGGTCGCCGGATCATAATTCCAAGTAACCAGCAGCGGAATGCTTGGCAGTGCAATAAGCAGCCCGTTGAGTGAGTTATCCGCGAAAGAGATGCGGATTGACGTGCCGCCATCCAGACCGCCGCCGGCAAGGCCAGCCAGGTTGCTGTTGTACGTGAATCCACCCACGCTGAGCAGCGTTGCGGCGTCAAAGAACTGCACAGCGCCTGAAGCAAACGTGAGCCGCTGGCCCGCCGCGTTGAGGTTGGCGAAGTTGAAACCCATGCCCGACAGCACATTAGCGCCGTTTGGAATGAAGTTGACGTCGTCGCCGGTCAAGTCTCCCGCGTTGACGATGGTATCGGCGATCGCCTGAAGCGCGCCGTCGGCGCCGCCGGCGGGGGCGCCGGTCCAATTGCGATAGGAAGTGGCGAGGGCTTCAGGGCCGGCGCCGAGTTCCCATCCGCCGTTTTCGCCGTTATACGGGCGGACGGTTCCGGTCGGGCCGTCTTGGACATGCCAGCCGAGATCAACCACGGCGGCCGATGCGGCGCTGGCCAGCGCCGCCATCGAAATTAAGCCAAAAGTAACGTTACGCATGGGCATTTGCTCCCTGTCAACTCCCACCACCGAGAAATCGGCGGACGGAGAACCTTGAAAGTGATGTGTCCGGCCATCGGGCCGAAAACGAAGTTGAAATGTGTCACAATGTGTCAAGACGACCGCACGCTCAATGCTTGGCCGCAAGACAAAAGCTCAGTTTTTAATGCAATCTCTCAACAGAAATGCTTCGAACGACGCGACTTTCGCAGGTTGAGTCGTGCCGGTCAAGCGAAATTTTCAGGCTCTGCGGTTTCCAACGCCGCATGCGTGAATTTAGGCAATTTGATTCGGTTGTGCCGGATTTCTTCAGGCGATGAATTACTACTTTTAAATATCCAAAATCAAGGTTTGGTTATACGATGGCACCTTCACGTCCATAGGTATTTAGGAGAACATGCCATGATTGAATCACTCGAAGTCCGTCGTCTGCTCGCGCAGCTAACCATTGACGGCATCACCGATGCCGCCAAGCCCGATAATATCACACTCAAGCTGCTGTCCACTGGCAATGTACAGGTCGTGAATGGCGGAACGGCGGCGATCAAGGTTAACGGCGCTTCGCTTGCGGCCGGCCAGACCAGTTCAAAGAGCGGGATCGACAAGGTTTTGGTCAACCTGTCGGCCGGCAATGACAAGTTCAGCACCGACGGTAACGTCAACGCCAAAATCACCGTTAACGGCGGCGCGGGCAACGATACCGTTACCGGCAGCAAGAACGCCGACAGCCTCTTGGGCAATGACGGCAACGATAATCTCGACACAGGCAGCGGCAACGATTTTATCGACGGCGGCACCGGGAACGACACCGCTGCCGGCGGAAAGGGTTCAGACACTATTCTCGGCGGGATCGGTAATGATCTCATCGGCGGCGGCGACGACGGCGACATCCTCTACGGCGACAACCGCAACTTTAACTACACCGAAGACGGCTCGGACCGCATCAACGGCGGAAACGGCCTGGACTTTATCATCGGCGAAGGCAAGGCCGATACCCTCAACGGCGACAACGACAACGATATCTTCAGCAACATTGACGGCGCAGCCGACAGCATCAACGGCGGAGCAGGAATCGATACCTGCGCGCCCGATTCGGCAGACATCAAGACCAACGTTGAAACCCAGAACAGCATCGTCAACGCGCAGAATCTCAATGGTTCATACGCCGAGGTCAGCGGCACCAGCGGAAACGACGCGATCACCGTCGATGCATCCGGCGGGCTGTTGTTCATCACCATGAACGGGCAGACCCGCGTCGATTCCATCGCCCGCCTTACGCAACTGGGCGAAGGTCAGGTCTTACTGGGCATCGAAGTGCGCGGCGGCGCCGGCAATGACACAATTACCATCAATTCCGGCGTCGGTGCCGCCGTGGGTGCGCCGGGCAACAACCAATCGTTCGTCGGCATCTACGGCGATGCCGGCAATGACATCATCAAAGCATCGGAACCGGCCTATCTCGGCGGCGGACTCGGAAATGACTCGATCACCGGAACCTCCAGCAATGACATTATCATCGGTGGAAGCGGCAACGACACTGTAAAAGCCGGCGGCGGAAGAGACATCATCGCCGGCGACGGCGGCGACGGAATCTTCACCAGCGTCGACGTCAGCGCCGGAAACATCGTTGATCCGTTCGACATCCCCGACCTGGTCAACACCCGCTCGGGCATTCTCGGATCGGCCGGCAATGACAACCTGCGCGGCGAAGACGGCGACGAAATCATCCACGGCGGCGACGGCAACGACACCATCGACGGCGGACAGGGCAACGACGCCATGCTGGCCGGCGGTGGAATTGATACTTCCGATTGGGCCGACCGAATCGTCAACCTCATCGTCACACTCGACGGCGTCGCCAACGACGGCGGACCCGGCGGCACCGACAACGTCGGCGCGGACTTTGAAAACATCATCGGCGGAACCAAAAACGACCGCCTCACCGGCAACGCCCTGACCAACAACATCGACGGCCGAGCAGGCAACGATACGATCTTCGGCCTCGCCGGAAACGACACACTCACCGGCGGAACCGGCAACGACAACCTCGACGGAGGCGACGGCGACGACCGCTTTTTCAACAAAGATTCGTCCGCAGACACAGTGTTCGGCGGCAACGGCTTCGACACCGCCGCCATCGACGCGCTGGATTCGCTGAATGTAGAGAAGAAAGTCTGAAGAGTTTAGTGACGCAAGGATCTGATTTTAGTGCACCGGGATGGAAACGGGGGCGCAACGAATTTGAATTCGCACCAACGTGATCCAGTTGAAGGATGGCTTTCGAAGGCTCGTAAACTAATGACTATTCGCTTCCGTCGTGTCCATCGTGTCGTTGTGGTGAATATCCAGTAGCCACGGGTGAAGCACAGCGGAACCCATGCACGATAATGCATGCGATCCCTCTTCACCGCGCAGCGGCGCACGGCTGTAACCACGGGTGAAGCGCAGCGGAACCCGCGCACGATCGCATGCGATCCCTCTTCGCCGCGCAGCGGCGCACGGCTGTAGCCACGGGTGAAGCGCAGCGGAACGCGCGCACGATAACGCATGCGATCCCTCTTTGCCGCGCAGCGGCGCACGGCTGTAGCCACGGGTGAAGCGCAGCGGAACCCGTGGAAAGCGATCGATCGCGTCTCCCGCCGCGCAGCGGCGGACGAGGCTGCTTCGCCGACAGAGGCTTCGCATTCATCAAACTGGTCTGTCGGACTCAATCGCGAACATCGAATTGTCTTGAATCGATCGGTGCGACGAGGATCGATGCTGTTCGACCCTCGCCGCTTCGTCCGCCGCTGCGCGGCGGGTTGATGCTCGATCGGCTTCCACGGGTTGCGCCAAGGCTTCACCCGTGGCTACAACCGTGCGCTGCTCCGCGGCGGGTTGATGCTCGATCGGCTTTAACGGGTTGCGCCACGGCTTCACCCGCAGGGCAATTGCATGTAACGAGCGGCGAGCTTCAGCGACCCGATTTCAGCAGCACGTCTCGACCGATTCCCGCAGAACTACTCCGGTCGCTGACGCTCGCGGCTCGTAAATCGGGGCACATGCGATTGCCCTGGCTTCACCCGTAGCTACAACCGTGCGCCGCTGCGCGGCGGGGATTTGTCGCCACTTCGCGGCTTCACCAAGCTCCGGGCACGCGTTCGATCCCTTACGCATGTTCGGCCGCATCCCGGCGTCGGCAAGGGGTTTGGTTCTCGATTTCGCCGCGCACTACGAGTCAGTCGCGAAGCGACGGCAGAAGATAGCCCAGCGGCGTAAGCCCTGGGTTGGATGAAACGAACACCAGCCCGGAACGGGCGAAAGAAGCGATGCACCATCGATCGCACTTTGCCGATTGGAGGCCCGTGAACGCA
>ENA-ORBV01002756-ORBV01002756.1-microbial-mat-metagenome-genome-assembly--contig:-NODE-2756-length-36530-cov-9.309412_pt1 | contig 36530 bp, 28 predicted proteins | sample MGYA00237777_ERZ505514 | MGnify/ENA primary metagenome ERZ505514 (study PRJEB26160, sample SAMN06269048) | microbial mat metagenome | isolation source: Oligotrophic lake microbial mat | place... | reverse complement strand
CGAGATCTACACCTCTCTATTCGTCGGCAGCGTCAGATGTGTATAAGAGACAGCTTTAATATAGGAGGTGAAATAAAAGGAAATGAATTTTGGCAAAAGTAGCGATCGCTAGCGCCAAAATCGCCCACCAGCGGTATAAGAAGATCACGCCCTATAACTTCTTGTCTCACACACTCACTTCATACCTTTCAGTTCGCATTTTCAATAGCTCTCTATCTTCACTCAGTCGCCCATGGTTACACTGCTCGAAAATCCACTCCGCACTGGTTTACAACAAGACCGCGTACCAGAACCGCAAATTCTGATCATCTTTGGTGCTTCCGGTGACTTAACCCAGCGCAAACTAATTCCGGCTCTCTATCAAATGAAACGAGAGCGGCGACTTCCACCCGAAATTACCATTGTGGGCTTCGCGCGCCGCGAATGGACGCATGACTATTTCCGCGACCACATGCGTGAAGGGGTTGAGCAATTTGGTAGTGGATTAGGCTCCGAAGCCACTTGGAACGAGTTTGCCAGAGGGCTTTACTACTTTGCAGGCGATTTAGATAATCCAGAAAGCTATCAAAATCTAAAAACCTTTCTTAGCACCCTAGATGAACAACGGGGCACTCGTGGCAATCGAGTCTTTTATCTTTCTGTCGCTCCTCGCTTTTTCTCCGAAGCCATTCTCCAGTTGGGTTCCGCTGGAATGATTGAAAATCCCAAAAAACAGCGAATGGTGATCGAAAAGCCGTTTGGACGCGATCTAAGTTCGGCTCAAGCGCTGAATCGAGTGGTAAAAAAAGCCTGTGATGAAACCCAGGTCTACCGAATTGACCATTATCTGGGCAAAGAAACCGTTCAAAACTTAATGGTGTTTCGGTTTGCCAATGCTATTTTTGAGCCACTTTGGAACCGTCAATTTGTAGACAACATTCAAATCACCGTTGCCGAAACAGTGGGGCTAGAGGGACGGGCGGGCTACTACGAAACTGCGGGTGCCCTGCGCGACATGGTGCAAAACCACCTGATGCAGCTATTTTGCTTAACCGCTATGGAACCGCCTAACTCGCTGGATGCAGACAGCATTCGGGGTGAAAAGGTCAAGGTGCTGCAAGCGACCCATTTGGCAAACGTTGACGATATTCGTTTGACTGCGACCCGTGGGCAATATACTTCCGGGTGGATGAAGGGCAAACAGGTTCCTGGCTATCGAGAAGAAGAAGGTGCGGCGATCGAATCCACTACGCCCACCTACGCGGCACTCAAACTTTCCATTGACAACTGGCGTTGGAAGGGCGTTCCTTTTTATATGCGGACTGCCAAGCGGATGCCCAAGAAGGTTTCGGAAATCTCCATCCAGTTCAAGGAGGTGCCGTTTTTCATGTTTCAATCGTCAGCCCAACAGGTGAATCCAAATGTACTGGCTTTGAGAATCCAGCCGGATGAAGGCATCTCTATGCGGTTTGATGTGAAGACCCCAGGAAATTCTCTCCGCACTCGCCCTGTGGAAATGGATTTTCGCTATGAGTCGGCGTTTGGTCAGCCTAATACTGATGCTTACGCTCGTTTGCTGATTGATTGTATGTTAGGCGATCAAACTCTATTTACTCGCGGCGATGAGGTAGAAGCCTCCTGGCGCATTTTGACCCCATTGCTAAAAGTATGGGATGCACCTGCCCCTCCAGAGGTGATTCCACTCTATGAAGCTGGAACATGGGGTCCTGTGGAAGCTGAGTTGCTACTCCAGCGAGACGGACGCAAATGGCGCAGACTGCTGTAGACGTAAGAAAGAAGGACGAAGAGAGAAGAGGGAAAAATGACGGATCATTACTTGTTAATTACTGATTACTAAACAAATCACCAAAATCTGACCTATGACCACTACTCCCCTTGTTGCCATCCAACAGCCGAAAGATATTACGCTGCGTGAGATTGAGGCAGAATTAAACGCGATGTGGAATAGCCAAAGTAGCGATGTTGCGGTCACGACTACTCGCGCTTCTACTTTTAGCATGATTGTTTATGAACCAGAAGAGTTTCAGCAACTATTGGCAGTTTTGGGGTTTTACCAGGGCGCGATCGATGGCATTCATGGCTCTATGACTAAAGCGTCGGTTGAGAAAGCTCAAAAAGCCTATGAGTTGCCAATTACAGGGCGTGTTGACCCCGACACACTGACGCGGCTGCGAGAGGAAACAGCGGGGCTACCGAGCGATCGCTTAAAGGTGTCCAATGTCAATCTGCGAGGGGCAAATTTGAGTGATGCGATCGCGGTTCGCAATCCCCGCCGCATTATTACCCTTAGTCCTGCTTTGGGAGAAGATCAGGGCGTATCAGTCGTTGTTTCAGCGTATTGCCCCATTCAAAAAGCCACCAGCGAACATCTGATCTGTAGTGAGTACATTACGCTCAGTGGAACAAAAACCGCCCTTAATCGCATCGGAGATGTAGTTGCCTCCCTACTCATTCCCGATCTGCCCAAATTTTTGTGGTGGAAAGCAACCCCAAACCCTGAGCATGAGCTATTTAAACGTTTAACTGAAGCGGCTCACTGCATTATTTTAGACTCTTCCTATTTCAGCGATCCTGAAGCTGAGTTTGTCAAAATGCATGATCTGGTTGATTCCAGCATTTCAGTTGCTGACCTCAACTGGCACCGACTGCTGCCTTGGCAAGAGTTGACCGCAGAAACGTTTGATCCACCAGAACGCCGGACATCTCTATCCCAGGTGGATCGCATTGTGATTGACTACGAACAGGGCAACCCCGCTCAAGCACTGCTGTTTTTAGGTTGGGTTGCTAGCCGACTAGATTGGACACCGACTGCCCTCATTGAAATTGGCGGCGATTACGACATTCGACACATCAAGTTTGTCAATGCCAACCAGTTAGAAGTGGAGGCAGAACTGGCTGCGATTCCCACTGCTGACGTTGGCGAAATTGTAGGGGATTTAATTGGCTTGCGGTTAGGGTCTACCGATCCCAACGCGAACTGCGGCACAATTTTATGTTCTGAAACGACGGGCTGTATGCGACTGGAAGCAGGCGGCGCGGCTCAGGCATCCGGCGGCTACACCGAAATGGTAAAGGCGATTAATGACCAAAAAGCTGAGTTTTTGCTGAGTCAACAGCTTCAACGCTGGGGACGGGAAGTGCTGTTTGAAGAAAGCCTTGCGATCGTGGTTCAAATTCTGTCCTTGCGCCCGCAAGGGGAGTAAAAGAATCCTAGCTGCAATTTTTTTGTTGATTTGCAGATTCTTGTAAAGGCGTGGCATTGAGACAATCACCTTAACGACTTAATCGAAATCTGACTGCGGAACGCTACGCCCCTACACAAGCTTCTCTAAAAGAAGACTATCTATTTACTTTTTTTGCGACGCTTCAGCCACAAACTGCCTAAACCTGCCAGCGCCATACCAGTCATGGTCGTGGGTTCTGGAACCGCAGCATTGCTAGTGGGAGCCACATAGTTACCGAGTTCAGCCGCAGTTGCAGTAAACCCATACAGGAAGGAAGGCAATAAGGTCGAACCAGCCGCGCAAGGTGCATCAAGAGCAACCTGTTTACCATCGGTACACACATCAAATTGTAGACCCGCCGCATTCTGAGTCACGCTGAAGTCATTATCGGTTGCAACCAGAATTGAGTAAGAGCCATTCGCCAGTTTTGGACCGATCGCGAAGCCTTCAAACTTATCTGGAATGGACTGTCCGGCGACGGCTAACAGCGCTTGAATATCAAAATACAGAGATTTGCCGACCGGGGTCACTCCAGCGATCGCGTTATTCGAGCCAGTCAGGCTGATATTGCTGACATCGGTTGCGCCTGTGATGTCGATTTTGAAGGTGCGCTTGCTGCCCACTGGAGCCTTACCCGTTGGATCATCGACTCCAATTCCCCGATTATCGCGCTCTAGCACAATAAATTCGTGGTCGTTAAGCGCGACGATGGAGCTAACCCCAATGTTGCGACCTTGCGCCGTAGAGGCAAAGTCGTTTGCAGTACCGGGAATGCGATCGTTAATTTCTGCAACTGTTTCTAACGGATAAACATATTGAGCGGTACTCTTGCCCGTTGCCGCATCATATACCACCAATCTAACGTTGCGGCTAGAGCGTCCGCTAGGCGTGCCCTCTTGAGTAAGGGGATCTTGCAAAACAGCAATCAGCTTAGAGCCATCTGGGGTGATTGCCAAGCCTTCGTAACCGCGATTGGCTTGCCGTCCCTGCGCCACAGTCACAGAACTGGCACCTGAGAAAACTGGGTTGCCTTGAGCATCTTTAGGCAGAATGTTAGCAGGTGTTTCAAATTCGCGAACGAGCTTGCCAGCAGGTGTAAATTCTTTAACAGAGGGACCATACTCATCCGATACGTAGAAATTGCCATTGGGCGCAAGGGCAAAACCCTCTGGATCAAGACTACGACCCAGCACATTTGCAGCACCATTGAGCAGCAGGGGATCATATCCATCAAAGTTTTTGCCCGACTGATCGGTGAACAGGATAGTAGACAAAAGTTTGAAGTTGCTGATACTACCGCTATTGGAATCGATATCCACCGTGAACTTTTCAACACGAGTGCTGTAGGGGATGGTGCCGCCGCCGGGTCCACGATCCACAAGTCCATAAAAGACATTGTTGTCGCGATCGTAGTAAAGGTCGGAGCCAAAACCGCCTAAGCGATTGGTGTTAACACTGTTACCATTAGGAGCCGGTGCCAAATCAGTAGCATTACCAGGAATGCTTAAGGAATTAACGAAGGTGAATGCCTGGGCTGATTGAGCGCCTGTAGCCATTCCTAAAACCGATAGGGTTAGAGAATATGCCAGCGCCGATCGCCGAGTTTGAAAGAAGGTTGCCATTGGAGTATGTGTAAAATTACTGACCTTACTGAGAATCAAGCACTAACATTAAGAACAGGTTTAGAGAAGTTCAACGTAGCTTTAGCGATCGCTGTCTAGTTCATATCTTCATTAAGTAAGTGCCATCGCTTAACAAAAGCTTCACACAAAGTAGCCTGATCCACGATCTACTCACTCAACGTTTTCGTAATATTTCTGGGTTTATCTACATTTAGCCCTCGTTGAACGGCGATATGGTATGCCAGCAATTGCAATGGAATCACAGAGAGGATGGGAAAAAGAGGATGGGCGATCGCGGGCAACATTAGCGCATGATCAAATAAGGCAGCGGTTTCGGGGGGAGCGTCGTCTGTGAGGATGCCAATCATCGGCGAACCGTGGGATTTGACTTGACGCAGGTTGGCAACCATCGCAGTATGAGTCGAATCGGTGGGAGCGATCGCAATCACAGGCACATGAGCATCGAGCAAGGCAATCGGTCCATGCATAAATTCGCCAGCGCTGTAGCCTTCTGCATGGAGGTAGGTCGTTTCCTTTAGCTTTAATGCACCTTCTAGGGCGATCGCTCGATTGACTCCACGCCCTAGCACAATGCAGTGCTGCTGATTGACTAATTCCTGGGCAATATTTTTAATTTGGGTTTCTAACTCCAGCACTGCACGAATTTGTGCGGGTAATCTAGATAACTCAGTCCAGTAAGCCTGAATTTTTTCAGGTAAAACGGCTTGGCAACCCAGCGCCAGTTCTAGCGTTAGATAAAAGCAAACTATCAACTGATTCACAAATGTTTTGGTAGCAGCCACGCCAATTTCCGCACCTGCCAAAGTGGGCAGTGTCGAATCCACTAACTTGCTTAAAGAACTAGCGGATTGATTGGTAATACCTAGCAGGCGAGGCTGAAATGCAGCAGCCTGAGCTAAGCGACGCTGTTTATCTAAGGCGATCGCGTTGAGTGTATCAGCCGTTTCGCCCGATTGTGTGATGCCAACGGTCAGCGTATTGGCAGTCATCGGCAGAGGCGCTGCCTGAAATTCTGAGCCAGATCGAATCCGCACAGGAAGACCGACCAGTTGCTCAATCCAATACTGGGCAATCAATCCGGCGTGGTAGCTAGTGCCACAAGCGAGAATGTGGACTTCGTTAAGGTTGGTAAGAATGGGCGGAGTGGCGGCGGCGGGGGAAGTGGGAAAGTAGCGCACAAGGCACGTTTGCACGGCTTGAGGCTGCTCGTGAATTTCCTTGAGCATATAGTGAGGAAATCCACACAGATCGTCAGGAGCAAGCTGATTGGCTGGGTCAGCCTTAAGTGGATTAGAGTTCACGTTTGTGACGGGTAATGACCTCTTCAGTGTGCCTTAGGCGATCGCTCTTCTAAACTCTCCCAGTTGACCATCTAAATCATTGATAAGTCACCCGATACTTCTAGACGGGTAGCTGTGCCTGAACTCATAAATATTTCAGACAAATTTTCGGAGACGGAGGGGCTAATCCAGCCCATTTGTCGAAGTAAATGAACTGCAACGGCGTGTTTTGCTCGTTTTGCACCATCCATCACCTTAATCGCCAATCCCATGCCTTCACCCACGCGCCCAACGCACTGTATCCCCTCGGCTCCAGATTTACTCACCAGTTCTCCTTCAGTCAGGCGCATTAGCTCCGTATCAAATTCTCCGGCTCCTGCAACGAGCATGGGATGATGCACCATTGCTCGAATGATTCGTTCCATATCTAAACTGTCGCCAGAGACAAGCCGAGCATAAAGAGTCGCCATCTGTCCCATTTGCAAAAAGTAAGTGGGTGCGCCACAATCATCACGAGCGGCAATTAATTCTTCTCCCGGCATACCCAAAAGTTCTGCAAGCTTTTGCAAGATGAGTTGCTGTACAGGGTGATTGGGTTGCAGGTAGCTGTTGAGCGTCCAGTTGCGCTGCTGACAGACGGCAAGCATCCCAGCGTGCTTACCAGAGCAATTGTATTCCAGTGGGCTTTTCTTTCCCTCTGGAACCGGGCACTGTAGCGCTGAAGGATCGATATCTGCACGCCAAAGAATGTTAAATGCCTGCCTAACTTGCTCTACAGTGCCCCGATGAGAGCTACAGATAATTGCCAAATCGCGATCGCTCAATCCATAGCGTTCTAGGGTGCCTGTAGTGGTCACCGCCAAAGCCTGAAAGGGTTTTAATGCCGAACGAATAAAAGTTGCTGTTTCGGCACTGCCAGCAACCGATAAAATGCGCCCGCGATCGTCACTCACAACCGCTTGCACTCGATGCATTGATTCAACAAGCCCTTCGCGCAAAAGTCGCACTACGAGTTCTGCTGCTTGTGTTCGTCGTCCCCGTGGTGTAGTCATGGCACAACTCTATCATCAGACGGGAACGGCGACACATTTTCTTTGAAAGCGGCAAGAAAAAGAACATTAATCTCGAATACCAGATCAAGTTTTAAGCTCAGTTATTTTCATTTATAGATTACTCCACTGAAATTCGGCTCAAAACTAGACTAAAATTTCATGGGAAATAGCCATTTATTTAGCCCATGCAGCCGCGATCGCTTAAACCCTGGAAAACCATCAACACAGAGCCAATATTTGAGGCTCCACCTTGGCTGACGCTTTCTGTAGAAGAGGTTCAACTGCCCGATGGTCGCCTTGTTTCTGACTACTATCACATTCAGTTACAAGATTATGCGGTCATTTTTGCTCAGGTTGCTGATGGTGAGGTGATCCTGCTGCGGCAGTATAAGCATGGCGTAGGAAGGGTTAGCCTGACTTTGCCCGGTGGTGGTTTGTCAGCAGGCGAAACTCCCTTAGCAGCGGCTCAACGAGAGCTATTGGAAGAAACTGGATATGAAGCTGAGAATTGGCGGTTGCTTTGCCCCTTTGTAACCAGTGCCAATTATCGATGCAGTCAAGGCTATATTTTTGCAGCTAACAACGCTCGCCAAGTCGCCGAACCCAATTCAGGCGATTTAGAAGAAATGGAAACGGTGTTAATGCCCCCTGAGCAAGTGATTGAGGCGGTGCAGCAGGGTGAAATCGTTGTGTTAGGGGCATTAGCCGCGATCGCCCTAGCGCTGAACCCCAACTTTAGCCGTTAAGGTATTCTCAGATTAGTAAAACACTTGAGCAACTTTTCTTTTTCCCTGAACGTCAGCAGAACCAAGCGAATGAATTCACAGGTTCAGACTATTATTGCAAGGAAGATTGGGCGCTGAAAAATGATGAAACGGATATTTAGCTGGCAGGGAGCGCTGCTTGCGGCAGCAATTGGGGTTGTAAGCACCGGAAATCTAAGTTCTGTAGCGGCAGCGCAGTTTGACCACACAGAAATTAGTGACCAGAATCGACTAATCGTCATTGCTGCGCCTCTGGGAACCAAAGGAGGCAATCATCGGCTGCTGATATTAGAGCAATTAAACGATCGCCGCCTCTGTTGGCAAGAGTCTGGAAGTAACCCCACCCTGGTTGACCCGCTGCTAGTAGAGTTTGACTTTACTGGAATTTGCGGACGTGGCACAGACAGCAACAGCTACTCAGTAAGAGTTGAGGGGCAAGACTTGGCAAGTCGCTATAATTTGCGAATTGTGCGGAAAAGCAACGATCTGGTTTTAGTTGCCTATTCGTTAGTGGATAAAGAGATTCAATTTTTTGAAATTGGTCGAACCAATGGCTTAACTGAAAGTTTTGCCAAAATTAACCTCGATCCGGGTTGGCGGCTAGCACGGCGATCGTTTCAGGGTAAAAACGTAGGACACATCTATTTAATTCATGATCAATCTCTGGCTGAAGTTGCCAAAAAAGCAATACCGCTTCAGCAAATAGTGCCGCTTCAACCGAGTCTTGCTGCTCCAACGCTTTCTCCGGCATTAATTCCAGCCCAGCCTAGCGTAGAGCTTGCGCCGTCTAGCCCTCAGCCGAGTAGCTATCCAGTCTTAGTGCCGCCCATGCCGCAAGTAGATCCTACTTTGCCGAATCCTCAAATGATTCCAGTTGCCCCACCTGTTCCTGCGAATCCAGTAGCTCAGCCGAGTCCTTCAGGGGGGGTTGCTCCATCGCCAACGCAAAATTTTGTAGTGCCAACTGTTGCACCTGAAAATCCTGCCAGTCCTTCATTCAATCCAGCCCCTTCTGCCCCTACGGGCTTGCCTCCTCAATCATTTGTGCCGATCAATGGTTCAAGCCTTTTTAATTTGAGCTATCGAGTAGTTGTGGATGCAGCGACTCCAGAACGACAAGCGCAAGTGAAACAACTGATACCGAGTGCTTTTCGGGCATCTTTCGACGGGCAGCAGGTGATGCAGGTCGGTGTGTTTCGCGATCGCGCTACTGCCGAATCATTACAACAACAGCTAAATCTGCAAAATCTGCAAGCACGGATTATTTCTAACCGGGCGACTGCCACCAGTCCGATCCTACCTACTCCATTGATCGCTAGTGCTTCGATCAACACGCCGCTGCTGGCAACGGGCACCAATCAAACCGCCTTCAATCTTCCAGAACCCAACTCCGCTTCTGCCCTCCAAAACCTATCTGTGTGGGCAACATACTACACCACTCATCAGGCACAAAATCAAAGTAATGGCTACCCGTTACTTGATCCGACAGGAAATAGATTAGGGGTGGCATTGTCGAAACGAGACTGGTGCGCGGCTGCATTAGAAGGAAGTGTGCAAATTGCAAACGGTCAGAGTCTTTTGGGCGTTTACAACTTTGCAGGTCGTGGCGATACAGACCAAGTGAATTGTTCACCCTACTACCCGACTCTGAAGAATATCAGCGCGACTAACCGAGTGCGCTTCAAACCTTCCAACACCCCTTATGGAGAAGGGTCGAATGGCAATCAACTGGTGCCTTACCGGACGATCGCAGTCGATCGAACTCTAATTCCCATCGGTTCGGTTGTTTATATTCCAGCAGCGCGAGGAGTGAGTGTCACTTTGCCCTCTGGCGATCGAGCAGTGCATGATGGCTACTTTTACGCGGGTGATGTGGGCAGTGCAATCAAGGGAAATCACATTGATGTATTTTTGGGAATTGCCAAACAGAACCCTTTTCCGTTTGTGAAAAGCACCGCATCAGCAACCTTCAATGCTTACATCGTCAATGCGCCCTCACTTAAAGCAATGCTCACGTCTCAGCCGCGCTTATTTAGCACAGTCGGCACAACCACAACCATCGTGCAAGCTGGCAAAAATTAGTAGGCACCAAAAAAAATTGGAGTGCGGATCAACTTTATTTGATCTACACTCCGCCCAAACCTCAACGAGCATGGAGGGACTCGAACCCCCGACCCTCAGGACCGGAACCTGATGCTCTATCCACTGAGCTACATACCCTTGTCGTCAAAGTATAACACGATGGGCTTAGGAACCTATATTAAGTTCATAAGTGGAACTATGGCGAGGGGAAAATGCGGTGCAGCGACGCAGCCAAGTGTTCAAGCTGGGTGGGTTGGTGAGTTGCCATGACAGTAATGCGGAGTCGGCTGGTAGGCACCGTTGGCGGGCGAATCGCAGGCACAAACAAACCTTGCTTCAAGAGATCGCTACTGATTTGAAGCGCTGTAGTAGGGCGATCGACTTGCAGGCAAAGAATAGGTGAGTCGGAGGGGAGTAAGGCGCTGAAGTGGTCACTGAGGTTTTGTTTGAGCCAGTTGACGTTTTGCCAAAGAGTTTCGCGGCGATTTGTGAAACGATCGCTTTGGGAATCGCGGTCTTCAGTAATGATGCAAATTGCTGTAAGCGCCGCCGCCGTGTCAGCGGGAGAAAGCCCGGTCGTATAGATCCAGCTAGCGGCGCGGTTTCGCAAAAAGTCGATCAAGGACGCGGAACCTGCGACATAGCCGCCAAGACTGCCGAGGGCTTTGCTGAGGGTGCCCATTTGAATGATGGGTCGCCCGGTGCAGCCAAAATGTTCAACGCTGCCAGAGCCAGTAGCACCCAAAACGCCGGTTGCATGGGCTTCATCGACGAGCAGCATACTGTCAAATTCGTCGGCTAGGTCGAGCAATTGAGGCAACGGGCAGAGGTCGCCATCCATGCTGAAGATGCTATCGGTTAGTATCAGGCAACGACGATGGCGATCGCGCTGCTGCTGCAAAATTTCTCGCACATTTTCTACATTGCAATGGGCATAATCTCGCAGGGTTGCGCCGCTGAGAATGGCACCATTCCGCAGACTGGAGTGATTGTATTGATCCGACAGAATAAGATCACGTTTGCCAACTAGCGCGGCGATCGCGCCTAAATTTGCCAAATATCCAGAGCTGAAAACGATCGCGTCTTCGGTTTGTTTCAACTGGGCGATCGCCCGTTCTAAGTCTTGATGCAGTTGTCGATGTCCAGTAATCAGCCGCGATCCTGTACTGCCGGTGCCATATTCTTGGGTTGCCGCGATCGCTGCTTGGATCAGCCGCTCATCTCCCGCCAAGCCTAAGTAGTCATTGCTGGCAAAGTTGATCACCGATCGCCCGTCTAGCTGCACCACTGCACCTGCACGACCCGCGATTACCTTGGGCGATCGATACCAATTTGCTCGATGAATCGCACTTAAAGCCTCATCTATCCAACCGTAGGAATCGCTCACTGTTAGTTATTGATCAGCCTGTGGAGTATCAATTTGGATCACTTCAGCACTGTTACCCCGCACAGGCGGCAACTTATCCACCAGTCCCATTTCAAACGCCGTGTCAGGCAACTCACCGACTAAATATTTTCCCGGTTCAAAAAAGCGCCCCATCGTAAAACAAGGTTGACGCAATACCACCACTTCATCAGGCGCAAACATATCCCGAAACAGACGGCGTTCTAGCGACATTGTTTATTCCTCCATGATGGCTGCTTGACCTGTATTCAACCATACTTCTATCTTGCAGTTCCGTGAAGAAACTCGTTGAAAAGATCCAAAAATCGCGATCGCTATTTGATTAAATGTTTTTCAAAGATTTAACGTGATCTGCGACTTTCTTAAAACAACGTAAAAACTGTATTCATCATTGGGTTGAGCGCTCATGTCAAAACCCTTTCCCAGAGCGATCTATCTTTTATAGGACTTACGCACTCGCCCCCTAAATCCCCCAATTCTGGGGGACTTTGATCTCTAGCTCCCCCAGAATTGGGGGGTGGGGGGCAAATTTCGGTTGATTTGCGTAAGTCCTGTTTTAATTTTAAATGCTCTATCGCATGACAGATGGAGCATCCTTTTGAGCGCCGCACACTGTGAATATCTACGTTGATAAGACTCATCACAATAAGGAGAACACTGAAATGGTTTTGACTTTAAATGACACCAAACGAACCGCGATCGCTGTAAAACTGGCAGATATTCGTGCAGTTCAGAACCTGATCATCGAAAACGAAAAAGAGTTTCTCAAAGCGTGTGATGATGCTGAAATGCGCGATCGCTTTCAACACATGATTGCGGATGATGAAAGAAATGTTGGCATTGTAGAAACTGTTATTGTTCAATATGGAATTCAAGAAGAGCCTTCTGAAAAAACTCAAGAGCTGGTTCAGAAGATTCAAGAGTTAATGAAGGGTTCAGAATTGAGTTTTTATGAAAAAGTCGTTCAACACGAACTGCTGAAGCACGCTCAGTTTATGTCTGGAGTCATCGTTCACAAAGCGGCTCAAGTAGTAGGTGCTGATGTTGAAGTTGCCATTACCCCACTGAATACTTTTAACTTTGAAAGTCGTGCCCATCAAGAGCAACTCAAAGGCGTTTTGGAAGTTTTGGGAACCCGCGAATTGACTGGGCAAGATCCGGATCAAAGCGTTTGGGGAAGAGTGCAAGACGCGATCGCTGCATTCTCTGGCATAGCGGGTAGTGTAGTTACCCAAAACAGCAGTAGCTCTGACTTGAACGTTCAAGAAATCATCTTTGCCGATCATCGCAAACTAGATACCTTGATCATGGAAATTGAGAAGTCAACTGATGCTCAAAAAATCCAAGAATACTTTGGGCAAATGTACAAAGATCTCTCAGTTCACTCTGAAGCAGAAGAGCAAGTTGTTTATCCCGCTGTACGCTCTTTTTATGGAACTGAAAATACTCAAGAACTATATCAGGAACAAGCAGAACTCAAAGTTATCTTAGAAAAGATGAAGGCTATGGATGTTTCATCACCTGCTTTCAAAGACTGCTTGAAGCAAGTGAAAGAAATGCTTGGCGACCATACTCGCCAAGAAGAAAGCACGATGTTTGCTGCAATTGGCAAAAACTGTAGTAAGGAAGAGCAAGAGCAATTAGGATCTCGCTTTAAGGAAGCTAAAAAGCAATTACAAACCAAAATGTAATTCGCCAAGCAACTGATACCGAGCGGTTTTTAATAAATAATAGGGACGTTCTTTGTAGCGTCCCTATCCAGTGTCAGCGATAAATAAAGGAGGTTAAAAATGACTCAATCCCCATCTAAACTGCAACCCCCTCAACATCAAGCATCTCAGCCTGGGTTGGAATCTGAAATGGATCCAAAACCTCAATTTCTAAGTTCCAATTATCAAGCCGCTAACAAGCTTCACGGCAAAGTAGCCTTAGTGACTGGAGGCGATAGTGGTATTGGTCGTGCGATCGCCATTCTGTTTGCCAAAGAAGGCGCAAATGTCGCAATCTCCTACTTAGATGAACACTCCGATGCGGAAGAGACCAAGCAACATATAGAAGCAGAAGGACAAGAGTGCTTGTTGATTCCAGGAGATATTGGCAATGAGCCATTTTGTCAAAGTGCAATAGAGCAAAGTGTTCAAAAATTTGGACAGCTAGATATTTTGGTCAACAATGCAGCGGAGCAGCATCCTAAGCAAAGCATTGAAGAAATCACCGCAGAGCAGTTAGAACGAACCTTTCGGACAAACATTTTTAGTATGTTCTATCTGTCAAAAGCCGCTTTGCCGCACTTGAAAGCAGGCAGCACTATTATTAATTCTTCCTCAGTCACCGCATACAAAGGCAACTCAAGCCTATTAGATTATTCTTCAACAAAAGGGGCGATTGTAGCATTTACGCGATCGCTCTCTGCCTCACTGGTTGACAAAGGAATTCGGGTTAATGGTGTGGCACCGGGTCCCATTTGGACTCCGCTGATTCCGTCTACGTTCCCCGAAGAAAAGGTAGAGAAATTTGGTGCCCAAGTGCCCATGCAAAGAGCCGGACAGCCTGAGGAAGTTGCCCCGTGCTACGTCTTTCTTGCATCCAGCGATTCATCTTATATGACCGGACAAATGCTGCATCCCAATGGTGGCGATGTAGTGAATGGCTAACCAACCGATGTGACTTGTTTAAAGTCAATGAAAGATTTCTGGTAAGGGCAGAAGGCAACTCTGTCCTGATTTATTGTCTATTATTTCTATAGTTCTCCTTTGAAGACTGGAGTGAGTCCTCCATCGCTCAAAGCCAAAGTTTCATGACATTAAGCAGCGGGCGATCGCAATTCGCATTGTTGAAGGCGACTCATTCCTTTACACTGCAAAAGATCCAATCTCACGAGTTAGCTTGACCATGATCACCACGGAACACGACTCCACGCAAGAATCGGCAACAATCAGGGCACAGGTTTTGAGTGAGGCGTTGCCCTACATTCAGCAGTTCGCTGGAAAAACCATTGTGGTGAAGTATGGCGGCGCGGCAATGAAAGACAGCACCCTCAAGGATCAAGTAATTCGGGATGTGGTGTTTATGTCGTGCGTGGGTCTGCGTCCGGTATTGGTGCATGGCGGCGGTCCTGAAATCAATATCTGGTTAGATAAATTGGGGATTGAGCCACAGTTTAAAAATGGGCTGCGAGTGACCGATGCCGCCACGATGGATGTGGTAGAAATGGTGCTAGTGGGTCGGGTGAATAAGGAAATTGTGTCGTTGATTAACACGGCAGGCGGTTCGGCAGTGGGGCTGTGTGGTAAAGATGCCCATTTGATCACTGCACGTCCAGCAAATGCTGAGGGCGTAGGCTTTGTAGGCGAAGTGACCAATGTAGATATCCGCATTTTGGAAGTGATGGTGAATGCAGGGCATATTCCGGTGGTGTCTAGCGTAGCAGCCGACGAGAATGGGCAGGCATATAACATCAATGCAGATACGGTGGCGGGTGAAATTGCGGCGGCTTTGGGTGCCGAGAAATTGATTTTGCTGACGGATACGGCTGGAATTTTGCGGGATTACAAAGATCCATCTACGCTAATTCCGCAATTGGATATTCAAGAAGCGCGAAATCTGATTGAGGTCGGTATTGTGGCGGGTGGCATGATTCCTAAAGTGTCATGCTGCGTGCGATCGCTGGCTCAAGGAGTCCGCGCTGCCCATATTTTGGATGGTCGCCTGCCCCATTCTCTGCTGCTAGAAATCTTCACCGATGCGGGGATTGGCTCGATGATTACTGCATCGGGTGTGAGATAAGGTTAGGCGCGATCGCTGCTATTGCGTTAACAATTGAGCACTTATTGAGTTGGCGATCGTCTACCTTGTTAATCACTACTTGATTTCAACTGAGATATGAGCCAAGCGCTGACTTTGCCGTGATTCATTTTTCGGCTGCGGCGCAACGCTTCCTCTAACACTGCCAGATTCAACCCTGCTAGCACTTGAGACTGTTCAATCCGATAACTGCCCCGATTTTGAATAGTAAACGCCAAGATCTGGGCACTTTGCACATCAATAATCCAGTATTCGCGCACTCCCAGCGCCTCATATAGTAACCGCTTTTCGCCTTTGTCATCGGCAAGGGAAGAATCGGCAACCTCGATCGCCAAATCGGGTGCAGGCTGCTGATCCAAATCAATAATCGTAGTGTCCCAGGAAATCGCCTCTGCATTGGCACCTACATAGAAAGAGATATCTGGTTGCGCTTCTCGACAGCCTGTTTTTCGGTAGGTGCAGTTGTCATGTCCATCCAAATCAAGATTGCGGAGACTGGCAAACAGCCCGATCGCGGTAATAACGATGAAATGATCTCGTGAATGAGGATTCCCTAATGCTGCCATCTCGATTCTCATCTGTCCGTTGAAATAATAGCTTTTTGCTTTTTCATAAGCCGGATCATTGATTGCCTCAAGATATTCATCCCAGGTGGCGTTGATCCAAGTATCCGTCGGTACTATCGTTTGTAGCTGACTCATGGCTGTATGGAGCGGTTAATTGCTCTCATTATAGTGACCTCGCTTCTTCAATAGTCTTCAATCCTGCCTGATCCAGTTTTTGCAACAGTCCTTCCAGCACTCGCCGCACCATCCAGGGTCCTTCGTAAATCCAGCCGGTGTAGACTTGAACCAGGCTGGCTCCAGCGGTGATTTTTTCCCAGGCATCGTCTGCGGTGAAAATGCCGCCGACTCCAATGATCGGCAGTTGTCCTTGGGTTTCTTTGTAGATGAAGCGGATTACTTCCGTCGATCGCGCTCTGACTGGCGCACCACTAATTCCTCCGGCTTCTTCTGCCACTAAGTTGCCAGTTACAAGCCTCTGAGTTTTCAATCCATCACGCTGAATGGTCGTGTTGGTGGCGATAATGCCTGCCAGGTGATGCTGTTGTGCCAAATCGATCACATCCGCGATCGCCCCCCATTCCAAATCTGGCGCAATCTTCACCAGTAGCGGCTTGCGGTGTATATTTTCCTGCTGCAACGCCTGCAAAATCGGCTCCAGTTGAGCTTTATCTTGCAGCGATCGCAAACCTGGCGTATTCGGCGAACTCACATTCACCACAAAGTAATCACCCACATCCTTCAGCAGTCGAAAACTACCCACATAATCCGCCGCCGCCTCTTCCAGTGACGTAATTTTAGACTTGCCCAGGTTGATGCCGATCGGAGAAGGGCAAGGGGCAAGGGGTTGGAGGCTAGGGGCATGTTGAGGCAATCCTGATGCCTGACACCTGACACCTAATCCCTTCAATCTCTCTGCCAACGCCGCCGCACCCTGATTATTAAACCCCATCCGGTTTAGCACTGCTTGATCCAACGGCAGGCGAAACAGGCGCGGCTGTGGGTTACCCGGTTGAGCATGAAAGGTGACGGTGCCCAATTCGGCAAAGCCAAAACCAAAGCGCGACCACAATCCAGCGGCAATGCCATCTTTATCAAATCCGGCGGCTAGCCCCATCGGGTTGGCAAACGTCAATCCCCAGAGCTGCTGCTGCAAGCGTGGATCGGATACGCTGAGCGATCGCTCCATTTGAGCCAAAACCCAAGACACTTGACTTGTTGAATCATCCATCCAACCCAACACCTTTAAGCTTTGCTGATGCAGCCACTCCGGATCTGTTTTTAGACCTGAGAACAGTAAAGGACGCAGCAGCGTTTGATATAAATCCATGAGCATCTCAGCAATAATTGACACAAGAGCTTGACGGCTTAGCTGAGCAGCAAATCCGTTCGATCACCATATAGATAAGTAAGTCAGGTTCACGCCGAGGATTCTGAACAATTCAAAAATATATGATACATAGCTATCGAACTACATGTTACTCTTTCATGTTCGCTAACCCATACATCAGGCATGGAAGATAAAATTTGGACTTTCTGCAAGAGTTGTATGATCCGCAAATCATTGCTTGGATCTCCATCGAAGCTTCGCTTCAATTCGGATTCCCAATAACTTGCAGCGTCACTTTGGACATACCCTACCATTGCTGCTTCTGGGTATTGTGATGCATATACTCCTTTGATGAAACATTGCAGCCCCTCTTCACCTATATATTTTCCAATCGGATAACCATTTTTTCGTAATCGTTTGGCTTCAAATATGTACCTGGGTCTTGGGCGACTGTGACCACTAACTACTACCAAATCTAATCTTCGTCTCTTTTTGCCTTTGCGTCCTTCAACGGCAATTGGTTTTTCTTCATCAATAGAGTATCGATCGAATTTCTCTGGAGTAGAAGGGTTATCAAGCCTTTTCTCCATCGCTTCCACTATTAGCCCTGTGATCTCCTCCTCTTGAAGATTGCAGTGGAGTTCTGCCAAAGCATTTTGATAGCCCCAAGCAAGAAGCTGATGTGCATCTCGCCGAAACCCATAATCATACGAACTCCGTGCAAATGAGTTCAGTTCCTCTGCTCCCATTACCGAACCACCTCATGGAGTTCACGATTTGCAGAGAGAATTTCCGCAATAATATCATCAGAGTCATTCAGAGCTTGAGTTCTAGTCCAGTCAATCAAACGCGGGGATTTACAGATATAAACCTTTGAATCCTCAAATATACGAAGACTTCGCTGTACATAGACCCATTGACTAAACCGCTGTTTAGCTTTCTCCTGAATGTGACTCAGAAACAAAGATAAATCTCCCTGAGCCTTCTCAACAGTTACGTTTAGCGAGGTAGACGCATCTGAACGGACAAACTCTACTGAACATACAATTAATTGTTTTGAGTAGGTCAACCCAACTTTATGTCGAAGCCCACTTCCTTCAGTAAAAGCATCAAGTTCGTCCCTAAGGCGTAACCCATACTCTTGTAGATGTTCTTCATTTGGTGGTGCCGTTGCAGGAACAATAGCCTTTCCATTATCAAGTTGCAATCTGATAGAAACAAACTCTCTCGTAACAACTCCTATATTTCTGGGAATTGACAAAATTTCTTCGACAGTATCATCCAATAACTGCTGAAGCGAGGTGTCTGGTGTGTCTGTAAATTCCTCCAGATGAGCTAATCGCTTTTGTAGTTGTGACAACTTGATGATTTGCTGTGATGAAAAATCGGGAAGTGGAATTAACTTTAGATCCTTTAGATATACTCTGCTACGATTTACTCCCCATGAAGGGCTTCTGAAAAATAGAAAATATCGAACTAGACTAGAATTTAGGAAAGCTGATATAGCACGCAAGTAATCTTCATCAATTGCATTCGCTGCAATTCCTATTTGAGGATCAGGAATCACAAAGTCAATGTTGCTATAGATACAATCTCCTGACGCTGCTTTGATGAGTATATGTGGTGCCTTAGCCAATACAAACGGACGGCTTCTCCCCTTTCTGATAAAGTGAGAATCTTCAGAAATTAAATCAAGCATACTTTCTGGGATTGCAAATCGGAAAACTGTGCGTGATGCCTCAGGAAAATTGACTGTGGCATTAACCTTAATAGTTTTCCAGCCCGCTAAAGAAGGAGCTGCTTCTAGTCCTCTTCCAGAATCTCGCTGTCTTATTTCTAACCCTTTATGGAAGTGCCACTGCTTACGATTTACAAGTTCACCCAAAGTAATGGAAAGCAGATGCTGCAAGCGCTTGATAACTTTTGTATCACGCAAGTTTCCCCACAGTGCAATTTTCCATACAAGCAAATCGCCTGTTTCTGCATCTTCAGGAGAGATCATCGATATTTCATTTTCGTTGATTGTAATAGCCCAGGTTATTTGTTTATTCCCTTTGCTCCAAGGACGGTTTGCAATTTGATCAATCATCAAAGGAGCATAATGAATAATCTCAGATTTTTCTATTCCAGGTTTTGCTTGATTGTAAATTAGTGTTGCAGCAGCTTCTTCACCTCTGCCCCCAAACAAAATGTGAACGAAGTGTGAGAAATTTGTAATTCTTGCAATTGAATGATTTCTAAAGAAGCTTTTTCTATATTTTTGAGATTCATGGTTGAACAAGCTATTTGCATGTATAAGCAGACCTACGTAGCCATTTGGAGTTAGTAGATCAACTACTCGCCAGCTAAACGCTTCGCAAACTCGATTTCCCGTAGCAGGTCTTTCCTCGATATTTCTTCTAATCCAGGAACGGGCTAATTCCTCATCAACTGTCTCTGGCTTAAGTTCAATCCAGGGGGGATTACCCACAATCCAATCAAACTTTTTATTCTGCTTCCAGAAATCTGACTCATTATCAAAGAAATCACATTCAAAGATTTGCGTGTTGTGAAGTGAAGGAAACCTAAATCGCTTGTTTCGGTGCAAATCGGGAGGATCGATGTAATTTAGCAATGTTAAGATCAGGCTGAATTCAGCGACATAACAAGCCTCTTTATTTCGTTCTATACCATAGAGACTTTCACATAGAATTCTCCGTAGCTCTGTGGGCTTCAGTTTATTATTTGGGCTTTGTGCTAGCGCCAGTTCAATCAGTTTGCGATAAGCTAGCACCAGAAATATTCCAGAACCACAACAGGGATCAAGAATTTTCATGCCACTCTGCAAGGGCTTAGATTCCTTTAATTCGCACAACAAGTAATCTGCTACAGGTTCAGGAGTATAGACCGCACCAACTTTTTTACCTATTCCTTGCGAATGTAGAAATTGTTCGTAGATAGAGGATAGCGTTTCAACTGGAATGTATGAAAAATCGTAAGCTTCAAAATCAAGATGTAATTGTCCTGAAATAGGCTCATCACCCTTAAATGTAGAAGCAACTATAGATACAATCTCATCACCTAATGTCGTCTCAACGTTGGAAGGTAAGGGAAAAATAGCGCCGTTAAAGCAGTCTTCCAAAACCTTAGTCAAATGAAGCAATCCGGCTAGAGTTGCATTACGGCTTAGTACAGAATCTAAATTTAGATTATTTTCTGCAAGCCATTCTGCCGAAAGAATTTTTCGATCGTAGAGATAGCGAATATAGACATATTTCCCAATCAACGCATGAATAATTGGTAAATCTAGTTCTCTACCCTTTAAGTATTCTTCTAATTTTTCAAGGTTGTTGAGTAAGTGTGCATCTACTCTTTTTTCAGGAGTGACATATTTCGATTGAGTTTCCCAAATTCTTCCAGAATCTATGGAATCGGCTCTAAAGTCCGCAAGCTGATCACGGAGACTTTCAAATGTGAGATCAATGACCTCTTTGATTTCTTTGACTAAACCCTTTTTCTCGTTAGTCAGGGAAAAGTCAAATCCCGTATAAACTCTAATTTCATTGGGAAGAAGAATGACTATGAAAGGTGCATTTCCCAGATTCCATAGTCTCTGATGAATTTCTCTCGCTTCATCCCTCGTTTTAGCCTCAGCGACATATACAGCAGGACGAGGCGGAAGAATTTTCTGCTCTGGAGGGCTGGTTTGAAAAAGATATGCTCCCTGAACTCCTGCTTTCTTAGCTGCACGGAAAAGATGCTCAGTCAACGGCTCCTGCGAAGACTCGCTGACAGCACGATAATTTTGTGACTCGGCATATCCAAGTTCATCTAAGAGTTGATCCAGATTCAGAAAAACACCTCTAGTGCAAGCTCAAGCCTTTATAGTACTGACATTGCAGATATTTGGAGCAATTTTTGAATTGAGCCATGCCTAGAGTTTAGTACATAAGATCTTTCTTTAAAAGATCCCGTTGAAAAAATATTTACACCTCTATGCCCCTAATGATTGCCTTAACATCGCCAGGAATACGGCACCTAGCATAGGATGGTAGCAAGAATGTCATCAATGCCTTGGGATAAGGGTACAGTCTTTATTAGTAGCATTTCACTGAAAGCTAGCTGACATTCTACAAATGATTGAGTGATGGTTTAGCTTAAATGCATTGCCAAACCTAGGGAGTTGTTGAAAAACTCCGCACTGGGTATGTTTTACTATATTGCGCCCGTTGTCTCATAGGAACCTCTAATTGAAATGGTTCAGCCCCAAGAGCCACAGTCTTACGATAAGCAATTGGTTGCTTTAGGGAGAATCCTGCAAATATTGCGGGAAGAAGAAAATTCTGATGTTTTAATTGATACCGTTCTTAACTATCTTAAAACTGAGTTTGACTACAGCCTCGTGTGGGTGGGTTTGTACGATCGCCTGGAGCATCGGCTGTTTGGCAAGGGCGGCATCATGCCTTCCGGGGATCAATCCTTTTTAAAGCAGCGGTTTGCCCTTCAGCCGGGTGACATTTTAGAACAGGTCGTGATTCAGCAGCGAGCGCTGGCAGTGCCCGATTTGCGCGAAGAACTCCGGGGCGGGGAGTGGCGGAAAGCCGCTCAAAAGTCTGGAATTCAAGGCGCTGTGATTTTTCCGATTCGCTACCGCGACCTCTGTTATGGGGTGGCGCTGTTGGGTTCTACTGACTGGGGGATGGCTCCGCGATCGGACGAAAAGGCGCGTTTGTCGATGCTGTTGGGTGAACTGGCAGCCGCACTATTCAAGATTGAAACCGAGTGGCAGCGTCAACAAACTAAACATCCTGATGTGCCGCTGTTGCAGTTGTTAACCCAAATGCGATCGCTTTCTGGGCTAGGACCGCGACTCGAAGCGGTGGTAGAAGAAACGCACACATTCATTCAGCCGACCCGCACCAACATTTATTGGTATGAACGCGAACGGCGCTATTTTTGGCGCAGGTTGGGCAATCGTCAGCGGACTGTGGGGTTTAAGGAAGCAAACCAACTGACCTCTGGCATCACCGTGCAAGAGATCAACGGCTTCTATCAAGCGCTGATGGGTGATCAGGTGGTTGCCATTGGCGAGGCGCACAGTTCCCTTAAAGCAGATGCTACGAGCCGCTTGATGCAGCAAATTAAGGCGCGATCGCTGCTTGCCGCACCCATTTTGTATCAAAATGAACTTTTGGGCTTTTTAGCCGTGGAGGGTAACGAACCCCGCATCTGGACGGAGAACGATAAAAATTTCGTTCGCGGGGCTGCCCAAATGATTGCTCTGACCGCTCCGCTGGATGAAATGGAAAGCGCGATCGCCCAAATTCGGCTAGACCGCGAACTGACCTCTGAGATTGCTCGCTCTATTTACAGCGAAGATGACTGGAGAAAAACTCTGCAACACGCCGCTGAGTCTTTGTGCAAGCGGCTTAAAGTGGAACGGTTTTTAGTGCTGCTTTATGAAAAAGATCTAAACGAGTTTGAAGTCTCATACCAAAACCATCCGAGTAATCGCCGACCCCTCGCGCCAGTGTTAGCAGCCCTCAGCGACATTGACCTAAAAATGGTGCAAAAAAGCACTGAGGCAATCAGCATCGAAAATTTGGATACCGATGTCAAACTGCTGGCATGGCGCGATCACTTACTCGAAGCAGGGGTGCGATCGCTTGTGTTGTGCAGCACTTCAATCGGGCAACCCCTCGAAGGGCTGATTATGATTGGGCACGAATCGCCTCGTGGCTGGAATCGAGTTGAGCGAGAGCTAGTGCAAGTGGTCAGCCAACAAATCGGGTTTATCCTGCATCAGTGGCAACTGCAACGCCAAACTGAGCAACTGCAAACCTTGAGCCAGTCGATGCAGTGGAGTTTGGCAGCAATGCAGCAAACCCACGATCCCCAACTATTAGAGCAATCTGCTTTGCAGCAGGTCACAAAAGTGATGCAGGTGCCCCTAGCGCTGTTAGTCGCGTGGACTCCCGGTCAAACCGATGCCAAACTCACCAGTTCACCACCCCCCAGCGATCGCTTTGCTGCCAATGTTGATACTGCCATCCCAATCTACACCGACTTTTTGGTGCAGTGGGCGCTAGAGCAGGAAAGCGTATTGCCCCTCGGTGTGGGTGATCTACCCATTAACAGTCGGCGCTGGCTCTATGGCACTGGCATTGGTCAGATCTTGGCGATCACCCTCCGGACTGCACCAGAGCATCAACCCACTGGAATTTTGATCGTTGTCGATGAAGCCGAACGCCGCTGGGCAGAGCGACACACCGCCGCTTTTAGCATCCTCGCCAATCAACTCGCCTGGACAAGACGCTACCTCACTTTGACGAAACAACTGACCCGTCAGCGGCTAGAGCTAGAGCGCCTCAATTGGTATAAACATCGCCGCTTGGAGGATGTGCAGCGCTCGGTGCAAGTTGGCTTAAACCGTTTAGATGAACTAGGTATCCCCAAAGAACCTCTATTCGCCACGCGGCAACAGCAGATTTTGCGGCAGTTGAAAGACGCGATCGCGCCCGCCAACGAAGTCATTGCAGCGGAACAGTGGCAATTTCAAACCCAAACCGCCAGCATCACCCTAATTACACTGCTAAAACGAGCCTTAGAACGGGTGGATGGCTTGATCAAAGAGCGCCAACTTTGGTCACAGGTTCACGACGAAACGAACATCAATATTGGTGGAGATGTGCTCAAAATTGAGCTAGTTGTCTATGAACTATTGCTGGATGCTTGCCAGCGATCGAGCATCGGCGGGCGCATCGATCTTTGGTGTCGTCAAATTGATACCCGCTGGTTTGAGCTATCCATCACTGACAGTGGGCACGTCGAATCACATCTATTTACAGAATTAGAAACTGGTCGCACAGACTGGCTAGCGCCCTCCATTTTGGATCATCCGCCCGGTTTACATCTGCTGATTTGCCAAGCCCTGATGAAACAAGTGGGCGGCGAATTTAACTTTTACAAGCTTGAAGATGGGCGCAATACCAGTCGATTAATCCTACCGATCGCAGGCACTGCCAACCCAAAATCGAAATCTCGCGGTAAACCTTAAACAGGGGAGTTGAGCAATGGGAAATTAGAAGTAAAGAAAGGAAGAGAAAAATGCAGCCGTTACAAACACGCCGACAATTTTTGCAAATAGGCTCATTGACGATCGCTTCTGGCGCGATCGCGATCGGTAGCCATCAATCATCTACTCACAGTAATGATGAATTGAAACTGGAGTCAGATCAACTACTGGCGCTGACTCCAATCTGTGGTGGCAGCGATCGCCCCACACCTTCCCGCACCGCCGGACCGTTTTACACGCCCAATTCGCCCAAACGCAGTTCCCTCATCGAACCTGGCATCAATGGCATCAAGCTCATTCTCACTGGAAAAGTGATCAACAGAACCTGTCAGCCCATTTCCCGTGCGCTAGTCGATTTTTGGCAAGCTGATCAGGCTGGCAACTACGACAACTCAGGCTATAAACTGCGTGGGCACCAGTTTACCGACTCCCAAGGACGTTACAGGTTGGAAACGATTGTGCCAGGGCTTTATCCCGGTCGGGTGCGTCATATTCATGTCTCTGTTCAGGCAATCAATCAGCCGATTCTGCCCACCCAACTCTTTTTTCCGGGTGAAGCAGGCAACCCATCCGATGGTTTGTTCAACCCAGTGTTACTTTTGCAAATGAACTCCACTCAGCCTAAAAATCAAGCAGTGTTTAACTTTGTGTTGGCGTAACTTTGTGTTGGCGTAAACGATGGCTTTAGACAAGCGTAATCACCGTTACTTCTGGAGGACACCAAAGCCGCCCTGGCAAATAGGTTCCCAGTCCTCGGTTTACATAAAGTTGATTGTCTCCCACGATATGCAATCCCTGTGCCCATTCCCAGTGCTTCATGGTGCGGGCGCACTCTTTTAGCAACGGCACATATTGCTTCACTTGCTGTGGCAGGTTGCGGTAGAACTCTGAAATGTGATGCGCCATGTTGCCGACTCCAGGAACACATACCTGCCCGCCGTGAGTATGCCCGGAAAGCTGAAGATCGATCCGCCATTTTTGCAGCATCTCGGCAGTATCGGGATTATGAGATAGCACAATCCGAGGGGTGGCTGGGTCAAGCTGTTGGAAGACAGGAGCAGGACGAAATTCTGATGACCAGTAGTCGGCTAATCCCACGATCGCCAACTCTTTGCCCACTGGATAAGCGATTTGATTCCACAACACCCGGATATTGTGATGCTCAAGCGCACTGGCAACTTCTTGATGAGAATGCCGATAGCGAATATCGTGATTTCCTAACACTGCATAGATTCCCGATTGGCTTTTCAAAGCAGTGAGCCGCTGGGCAAGATTATGAATCGGCGCGGGATCATCGGTGACAAAATCTCCAGTCATCACCACTAGATCAGGCTGGGCTGCATTCGTGGCAGCGATCGCCTCATCTAACAATCCTGGCGATAATCGAATTCCATCAAAGTGAAAATCTGAAAGTTGCACTAGGCGCAGTCCTTTGAGATGCGTTGGCAAATCAGCGATCGCCACCCGTAGATGTTCAACCGTTAACGCTCCTGTCAATAATTTGTGCATCATCCTCACCCGATTGAGCGCCTCTAGCCTAACAGAGGAAAAAGATTGTCTCTAGTCTAAAAGGCGACACTTGAGAGAACTGAGGGGTTAGGGGTTAGGGGTCAGAGAAAGGATTTGCCCACTGACTGATCGAAACCCGAAACCCGAAACCTGCTTTTTCAGCACTATTGAGCAGCACCTGCCATTCCAGGAATTTGGGTTGAGCATTCTGCATTGCGGAATCCATAGTCAAAATCAGCCAAAGCGCTGTTGCTGGGAGCACTGGACGCGGCAAAAACTGGGTAGAGCGTTCCGGTGCCTTTATCTCTAGACGCTAGAATATCGGCTTGATCAACCCAGTACATGCCGTTACTTTGATAGCTCAATTCGCGGCTAAGTGCAGTGCCGTTAGAAAACTCTAGCTTGCCGTTGTTTCCAGAGTTCGTAACTACACAGACTCGGCTTTTCACTTTGGACGGGTAGACATAATACACCCGATCGCCCGTTGACCAAGCACCTACAAATTTAGCGATTGTTGGGTTTGATTTGGCGATCGTTGCCTGAAATGCTTGCCGCTGGCTGCGATCGATCGTAGCCAATGACGTTCCTTTACCATAGGCACCCGACTTCAAATTGCGTTTGAATTGGGTTAATTCTTGATTGCTCGGATAGCCCTTGCCTTTCGAAGTTGGTGAGTTTGGATCCAATGCCTGTAAGGTATTAGGCGGCAATTTTGCCATGGTTTCAGGTTCCAGATCCAGAAAACGCAGAGACTCTGACACCGCTACCGCTTCTTTGACAGACAAATCCTGGCAATTTGACAACTCAGATCCGATGCCATCAACCGGGTAGTTTGCACCCACAACCCGATAAAACGGACCTCGGCTCATCCACTGACCAATCAGCAGCGGGGCTTTTCCACCGGGCTTTTGCAACTCGATCGCGCCCTTACCCATCGCGGCGTTTTGCACCTTAAAACTACCCGCAGTACCCACAGGAATGCTGCCAATGCCACCACTGACTCCTTCTACCGCAAAACATTTAGAACCAGCGCGATAGACCAGCACATAGCTACGCCCAAAGCGAGGGTCGGAGCGCCCAGAAATGGCAGTCAGCTTCATGCCAGATGGAACATTAATCGGCATTGCGACTCGCATTCCCAGCGATCTCAACTCCTGAATTTGCGCTTGCGGCACCTGTAGATAAATCGGTTGTCTGCCCTGCGCCACCAGTTGTAGGCTGCGACGCACCGTCATGTTAGCCGGGTTCTCAGCACTGGTTGCGGCTGGAGTTGCCTGTACCAACGCGGGAAAAACGCCAATACTTACCGTTGCCACCCATAGGTTGCTCAAAAGCTGATGATTCATCTTCGTTCCCTCAATGCTCTAGTGTGGTGTGAAAGTTTTTACCGTCACATACTTATCTAAAGTATTCATTGAAATTATGCAATGCTCAAGCAATTAATTAACCTAGCAATTGCTATCCACGCATTTGCCCTCAGCCTAAATCCTTGCCTCAGAGTGGGAGAGGCGTTTGGGCTGTAGAGTGATTCCCGCAGGGTGGGGATTGGGAAAATCGCACATCGCGTCAGGCTAATAATTAAGCAGAATTAGCCCTGAATTATGCTGATATCCACAAAAACTCAGACGATCGCGCACAACTAATCAAAAGCCTCTACACACTTGAAGTTAGGATTTTCGCAATCTGCGATCGCTTCAGATGATTTGTCTATTCAATTATTGACTGGACTGTAACAAAGCTAGCTAAAGCAAACAATAGGTTTGATCTTGCAGCCTAGGTTGAAGTAGAAAATTCTTACAGCAGAAAGTCAAAGTGCTGTAGCTACAGCGTTGTTAGCATACATTCCACGACCAATACTCTTCCACTTGCCCTTATTCTTGCCTGTTGAGAGGACGTTGGTCAATGAAATTTTAGCTCGTTGATAATCTTGATTAGAGAGATCTCCATATAGTTTAGCGATTATATCGCTTAATCCAATTGGTTTGCTCGATTCGTCTAAAATTTGGGACACTGCATCGGTAAACGATTGCTCTTGAAACTCTGCTCTGACAAAATGCTTTAAATCAGGAGACTTTGCTGACAAATTCGCTTTGCCAGTAGATTTTTTCGTCGCACTGGTTGATTTTGCTTTCGATCCTCGCGACTTTGATCCGGCAGAAGTTTGAGCCGCCGATTTTGATTTTGAATTATTTACTTTACGGCGATCGCTCTGTGAATCAGTTGTTAATCTAAACCTATCCTCTGCATCTGTTTCCAGATCTGTGTCTGTTTCCAGATCTGCGTCTGTTTCCAGATCTGCATCTGTTTCCAAATCTGCGTCTGTTTCCAGATCTGCGTTTGCCGTATCGATATCAGCGATATCAGCACTTCCATGAAAGCTAGATAATGGCATCTCAACAGGTGGGCTAATCAGGCTGACGTTGGAGGCTGCACTGTCAGTGGGTGAATCGGCAATCAATCCAAGGGTGATTGCCTCAATCAGAATTGCCTCAATCCCTTCGAGTTGAGTAGTCTTCTGCTCTGCTTGTGCCGTTATCCACTCAAGCTCATGCTTCAAGTGCTCTTTCACTTTTTGAAGAGAAGCAACAAAAGCGATCGCCTCGTTTTTATCTAATGTCTGTAAGTAGGAAGTTGGAGAAGTTATCACTGCTATTCTTTAAGTCATTGATTTTTCTCGATTTTACGCTTTCCTCGTCAATGCGTGAATCTATTAGTGATTTTGTTACGCTTCTCAACATATGTAGTTGATAAATCGAAGGCTGATAAGTCGAGCAGCGATTTGAATTTGTGCAATCTCAACCTTTATAATTTCAAATCGTATAGCAGTACCCAAAATGGTTAGGACAATCAATAGAGCGTAAACCTAGACAGACAAACCTTTTCACCCCTAGAACCTGATGCCTGACACCTGCTGAAGAAGCTGACTTTTTGTTTTTGATCACTGTTTATGTCAATCTGGCGACTGTTTATGTTGATTTGGACAATCGATCCGAAAATCAGCGATCGTGGAATGAAGTAGCTTGACATGCCAATTTATCCTAAATTATTCCCACTGCCACTTTCTTGTATTGGTTGTTACGGTTGCTCTGACCTGGTAGAGATTGCCGTAATCATTGAATAATCATTTATATTGCTTGCTATGTCGCCCAAAAAAGAAAACTCTGGATGTGGATGTTCGAGCGTTCCAATTTCATTCCTGATCATTCTATTAGGCGGTGGTTATTGGGGCTTTACTCATCTAGAGAATCTAGGTATCAGAAAACTTTTACCTGATAATATCGGTAGACTTTTGCCTAATGATCAACAAACTATTCCGATCGCTCAGCAATCAACTGTGCCTATTTTGCCTTCTACGCCGACTCAGCGCATCCCTATTGCCAATTCTCCTGCACCACAAATTCCTCCGATTGAGGCACCAACAGCTAAGCCACAAGCTTCACCATTATCGGTGCCTCCCAAAAAATCGTCATTGCAAGTCGGCTGGGAGAAAAAAGCAATTAGAGGAATTTATTTAAGTCGGTATCAAGCAACCAATAATGCCAGTGAACAAGCGATCCGCGATCGCGTTCGTTATTATCGCAAACAAGGAATGAACACCATCATTCATGGAGTGTGGGGCAACGGCTGCACGATGTATAACAGCACTGTCATGCAGCAAACATTTGGGTATAAAAGTTGCCCCAATCAGTTTCAAGATCAATGGTTAGATTGGTTAATTGATGAAGCGCACAAGCAAGGAATGCAGGTTCACGCCTATTTTGAGAAAGGCATTAAAATCGACAAGAATAGCCCGATTTTTGACTTGGCAATCTCTAAACGGTGGATTGTGCCTGGAGTTGATAAAACCTACGCTGGCATCGATCACTACGTGCTGGATGTTGAGATTCCAGAGGTTGCTAACTTATTCAAAAAGATCTCAGTAGAGTTTGTCCAAAAGTATCCCACTATCAATGCGGTGCAGTGGGATGACTACTTGGGTTATCACGCCGATCTCCCTGGCAAGGTCGATCGCACTGCCCGGTTGACTCGCTTTGTCAGGCAAATGAGATCTGGGATTAAGCAGGTTAATCCAGCGGTTAGCTTCGATCTTTGTCATCACAATCCCTATTGGGGTAAGCGTTATTTTGCCGCTGATTGGCAGAATTGGAATGTCGATCGCGTTTTCATTCAAGTCTATAATGATGCTAATTTTAATCAAGAGCTGGAGTATGCCAAAAACTATGCCGGAGTTGCCATTTCAGAGAAGCAGTTATATCGCCTAAAAGCGCTGGTTGGCAATGCCAAAATCAAGGGTGTTTTAGTGTTTCCTTATGCTGGAAAACCAGAAGAAGCCGCATCGCTGGTCAAAAAAACACTCCAATGATGGTGTTCTATTCAATTGCGTTCTAAGATAATCTCGTCAACCGCGACGGCATCACAATTACTCAAAAAGAACATTATGCTTAACTTTATTTTGACTTGGCTGGCTGCTGCTTTTTCTCTTGCTGCCACGGCTTACTTCGTTCCTGGCTTTAAAGTTGATAGCTTTAGCGCCGCGTTGATTGGGGCAGTGGTTTTGGGCTTTGTAAATGCGATCGTGCGTCCTTTGTTGGTTCTGTTTACGTTACCGTTTACGATTTTGACGTTGGGCTTGTTTTTGTTCGTCGTCAACGCGATCGCGTTTTGGTTAGTCGCCAGCTTCACACCAGGTCTATCGATCAGTGGTTTTTTTCCGGCATTTATAGGCGCGATCGTGCTTTCTGTCGTCTCCTGGCTGGTCAACTGGGGCTTGCAGATAGTCAAGCCGTCCTAACTGAAAGGCGCTTGCATCACTTCATCACCAGTGGCACCACCGTTAAATGGTTGGGGATGCCTAGATCAAATTGCAGTAATGGTGAAAGATGATTGATCGAAATTGGCGTGAAGCCCAAGCGCATATAGAACTGTACTAAAGACGGTAAGCAAGTGAGATAAAGCGGTTTCGTTGCCTTTCTGCCTAAATTGGCAATCAGGTAGGAGCCTAACCCGCGATCGCGCAATTCTGGCACCACAAATAGGTCATTTAGCACGGAATAGCGACTGTAGCAGCGTAGTTTGGCACAGGCAACGAGGCGATCGTTCTGCTCGATCACCCAAAAGTCTGCCCAGCTTTCGTTCCAGGTCAATACTTGGATGACGACCACGCCCATGCCAACCGCTCCCGCCAACCCTGCCAGCGGCAAAAGAATCTGACCTGGCTTTAAGGAAACCACCATATAACCACCAAACAGAACGCCAGCCGCGATCGCCAGCCCTCTCAGGGCACGTTCAGAATCAGAAATAGAAGGCAGCACCTCTTGCCGAAACTGATCCAATAAGCTTTGAATCAGCGGCTTATCGGCAGGCGTTGCAGAGCGGAGAACGCAATCGGGCGGCAGCGGTAAAGGATCGAGCATGAGTGAAGCGATGGAATAGACAGGGATAGCGTGGAAAGTTGCACCGTAACACGCCTTGAAACTTTCCCTTTACGATGCTAATGCATTACAGCCATGCGTGGAATAAAGAGATTTCGGCGATCGCGGTTGCACCAAATCATTAACTCGTTACGCTATAGAAAGGTGTACCCATTTGCGCCTATTTCTCATCTATAAAACTTTGTTTAACTATGGTTGCTACTCCTTTAAACCCCCTCTCTGTCAACACTTCGAGTATTCGTGATGCAATTCAGACACTACAGCCACAGATAGTAGACTGGCGGCGACGGCTGCATCAGAAGCCAGAATTGGGTTTTCGGGAATTTTTGACGGCTGAATTTTTGACGCAAAAGCTGCAAGAATGGGGCATTGAACACGAAACTGGGATTGCCAAAACGGGGATCGTAGCCACCATTCGCGGTAGCCGTCCTGGAAAAGTGTTTGCCATTCGAGCCGATATGGATGCGTTGCCGATTCAAGAACAGAACAAGGTGCCCTACAAATCGCAGCACGACGGCATCATGCACGCCTGTGGTCACGATGGACACACCGCGATCGCTTTGGGCACCGCCTATTACCTATCGCAACATCGAGATGACTTTGCCGGAACAGTGAAAATCATCTTTCAACCCGCTGAAGAAGGCTTGGGCGGCGCAGAACCAATGGTGGAAGCAGGAGTTCTGAAAAATCCGGATGTGGATGCGATTATTGGCTTGCATCTATGGAACCAGTTGCCATTGGGAACGGTCGGCGTGCGAAGTGGAGCGCTGATGGCAGCGGTAGAATGCTTTGACTGTGTGATTCAGGGCAAAGGTGGACATGGTGCCATTCCTCAGCAAACGGTAGATTCTGTCGTCGTGGGTGCCCAGGTGGTGAATGCTCTGCAAGCGATCGTGGCGCGCAATGTCAACCCGATCGATTCAGCCGTGGTGACCGTGGGTGAATTTCATGCAGGTACGGCGCATAACGTGATTGCCGACAGTGCCAAAATGAGCGGCACGGTGCGCTATTTCAATCCGCTCTACAAGGGCTATTTTGGTAAGCGAATGGAGCAGGTGATCAAAGGCGTGTGCGATAGCCAGGGTGCCACTTACAACCTGCACTATTGGGAACTGTATCCCCCGGTGATCAATGATGGCGCGATCGCGGATCTGGTGCGGTCAGTTGCCGAAGAGGTGGTGGAATCAGCGATCGGGGTAGTGCCCGAATGCCAAACTATGGGCGGCGAAGATATGTCCTTCTTCTTACAAGCCGTTCCCGGCTGTTACTTCTTCCTCGGTTCTGCCAACGCCGCCAAAGGACTCGCCTATCCCCACCATCATCCCCGCTTCGACTTTGACGAAACCGCCCTTGGCATGGGTGTAGAAATCTTCGTCCGCTGCGTCGAAAAATTCTGCCACGGCTAAACCGACTTGTTAACCTTCCGAATGATCGGTAGAGGCATCGTTATTTTCCAGAGAATTCGTCTGCTCGTTGGTATTTGCTGACAAATCTGTTTTTTCTGGTAGAGAGGCGATCGCATCTTGCAGCACTGCTTCTAAGCTTTTCTCATCTGGACGACCTTCATATTCTTCGTGGGTGTAGATCCAAACGAGAATGATCGAACTCTGTATGGAATTTATCAAATACATCAGCCGCCCCTGCCCAGAGGCTCCTTTCAAACCTGGCATTCCAAATCTTAATTTGCGAAATTCTAGCTCTTTAGGCAAAGCCATCTTGCCCGGTATAGGCTCAAGGGCGGAGTTTGAGGGACGAGGATCGCTACAAAGATTGTCAATTAGTTGGAAAATAAACACTTGAAAGGCTTGTTTATCCTTGCTGCCCTTGTAGCGTTTAATCAACTTTTTGAGCCAACGCTCAAAGTTCCTCGTCGGAACTTTCAAATACTTTGGTGAGCCAGCCATTAAATTCTTCAGAAGTCATTCCAGGAGATTGTCCCATATCAGCTAAGGCGGATGTTAGAGCTTCAGCCATTTTGCGATCATAATCTGGGTGCGATCGCTCAATTAAATCCAGCACCATCTCTGTGAAATAATTTCCTAACCGACCTTCAACGTCCTCCCAACTCACGGTTGGTTCTGTAGGTAGGACTTCTGGAGCTTGAGAGCCAGCAAACTTGAGCCGTTCACCTTCGCTGGGCAGAGTTTGTAGTGCAGTGATGTATTGATGTTTGAGGGGTTCATACTGGTCAACAAACTCATGTAGCTCGCAAATCGAAGCTGGAAAATGGTCAGCAATTTTGTTGAGTCGATGCTGTAGATTCTCAGGCAATGGATTTTCTAAACGGGTTGCCGCCGTCAGAAAAGCATTAAGCGTCAGCGTGTCTTCATGATTCATCGAAAGAACCCACCGGAAAGGATAAACTGCGCCTAAGCGTGAGGCTGCTGAATCTCTTCCTCTATAGTATTCCATTGCCATCGGATGTAAAAATCAAACATCCGCCTGATCTCTAATTGCTGTTCTTGCGGTAGTTTTGCTAAATTCTCCAAGCAAACCTGGCACCATTGCTCAAAACCTGCCTGATTCAAATTCCGAAACCACGAAATTGCTTCCGACAATGCTACCGCGCCCGGTTTGCTGGTAGTCTGCCATGATGGCAGTCGTCAGAAGCCATTACCCTATAGGAGGTATCATTTCGTTCCGCTGTTGCCGCAGGTAGAGCAAGGCGATCGCGGCAATTGTCATCAGAGCCAGCCCGGTGTAGTTGACGATCGCCCAACCCCACTCATTCAGCAGTCTGCCCGATAGAAAGGTAGTGAACGCCACAAAGCTGGACATGAGAAAATCGTGAGTTGCCTGAGTTTTAGCTCGTTCAGCCGGGGTGTAGGCTTCCGTGAGCAGCGTCGTAGAGCCAATAAACATAAAGTTCCAACCAACGCCCAGCAGCAACAGCGCTGCAAAAAAGTGAGGCGCACTGGTTCCGGCGAGATTGATGGCAATACATAGCCCGTTCAGCCCAATACCCGTCAAAATAATCGTCAACACGCCGAACCGGGCAATCAAATATCCCGTAAACAGCGACGGCGTAAACATGCCCAGCACATGCCACTGAATCACCGAAGCGGCAGTGGGAAAGGGATGGTGAACGGCAATCATGGTCAATGGGGTTGCGGTCATCAGCAGTGCCATCACGCCATAGCCGATCATGCTGCCCAACACTGCCACAACAAATACGGGCTGTTGAGCGATCGCGCCTAAACTGCGTCCCACCTTCTGCTGTTTCTGGGACGAGACGGGCGGTAAATCGATCTGGCTTAAAATCAATAGGGTCAAAATTTGCAGCATGGCGATCGCCACAAACCCGCCTGCAAACGTCACAGGCAGCCAGTCTTTTGTCCAGATTGCCAGGGGAGATCCAATCAGTGCTGCGAGAATACCTCCCGCAATCACAAAGGAAATAGCTCGACTGCGAAATTCTTCCGTTGCCACATCCGCCGCCGTAAAGCGGTAGTAACCCACAAAACCATTAAAGATGCCATACAGCAGAGTTGCCCCACTAAATAAGACAAAACTGCCTGCAAAAATGGCGTAGACTGACAAACTTGCACCCATCAGCCCGATCAAAACGCCAATCATAAAACCGAGTTTACGCCCCCACTGCTGCAAAATGAACGCCGCCGGAATCGTAGTGAGCATAGTTGCCAATTGCAAAATCGCCAGCGGGAGAGTCGCCAGGGATTTATCTGGGGCGAGGGTTGAACCAATTAAGGCAGCAGTGGTAAACAAGATGATGCTGCCAGTCAGGGCGATCGCCTGACACAGGGCAAGGAGCAGAACAGTTTTTTTGGCTTGGTTCACAGGTGACGCGATCGCGAGTTAGCACGATAGGTAAGTAGATTGTCATCGTGCCGAATTTCATCTCATTTGTCCAGGTACAGTTACGGTGGCTGGGGAATGAAAATTAAACAAGTGCGAGATTTGGTAGGGGCTTAGCATACGGGCAAAAAACTTTGCAACTCAAGCAGAACCATCTACCGAATGCTACGCCCGTACTAGGGCAAGAAAATTAAACAAGTGCGAGATTTGGTAGGGGCTTAGCATACCCTTGCGGGAAGCAAGCTACGGGCAAAAAACTTTGCAACTCAAGCAGAACCATCTACCGAATGCTATGCCCGTACAGCAGGAATGTTCGATGTTATTAAATCCATGATCCTAGGGCAAATACAATTCAAAAAGTGTAGGGCGCGGAGTACGGAGCGATCGCGGTTTTTTGTGGAGGGGCGATCGCTCTATTTTCACCTATTGCCTGATCCATTAATCAGTTCCCATGCTGATATTGATTTATGGGGTTGATGAGATGGGCAGTTCAACGATGAAGCAGGTTTGTCCAGCACTGCTTTCAGCCCAAATAGAACCGCCCAGGTAAGTCACCGATTTCTTGACCAGTGCCAAGCCCAAGCCCGTGCCGCCTTGCTGCCAGCGATCGCTCGTGGGAATCCGATAGAACTTATCAAAAACGTGGGTCAGTTGATCCGCCGAGATTTCGACTCCAGAATTGCAAACAATGAGTTGAATATGGTTTTCCGGCTGAACGCGAACCGTCACCGTAATTGCTTCACCGGGAGGCGTATATTTACAGGCATTCGTCAATAGTTCCGTGAAGATGCGCGTCAAAATTCCCAAGTCTGAGACGATCACGAGCAGATCAGGCGGAACCAGCACTTGCAAGTGTTGTTCACGACTCTGGGCGCGTTCCTGAAAAATCTCGACTGCTTGCACAATCCATTCGTTGAGATGAATGGAAACCCGCTCTATGGGCTGTTCTCCTGCCTCAAGCTGCTGTAGCTCCAGTAAATCGTTGACCAGGCTCAATTCCCGATCGCACTGATCACGCAAAACGTTGATATAGCGGGTTATGCGATCGAGCTTGTCTGCTGCATCAAGCCCTTCCTGTTGATTAAGGGTCAGTTCCAACATCTTAATTGCCATTTTGATATTGGTTAAGGGCGATCGCAACTCATGGGATACCGTACTCAGAAAATCATCCTTGAGGTAGTTTAACCGTTCTAATTCTTGCTTCTGACGCTCCAATATTTGAGTGCGTTCAAGCGCCCGGTTGTATTCTTCCTGAAGGCGACGTTGGGTATCATCTCGAAAAATCAAGACGGCTCCAGTGATCAAGCCCTTTTGGTTTTGAATCGGGGCAACACTATCCGTAACAGGCAGAACCATCCCGGCTCTCGTGGTCAGCAGCATGGGAATGTCGAGAAACACGATCGCGTTTTGCTGGATAGCAGTGATCGCCACATTGCCGATCGGCAGACGGCTCTCTTCATATATCACATCAAACACCTCGGTTAATTCCCGATCGCGCGCATCTGCTTGCTGCCAGCCCGTGAGCAACTCGGCAGAGCGGTTCAGAAACAGAATGCAACCTTGAGTGTTCGT
>ENA-ORBV01002749-ORBV01002749.1-microbial-mat-metagenome-genome-assembly--contig:-NODE-2749-length-36568-cov-8.960292_pt1 | contig 36568 bp, 28 predicted proteins | sample MGYA00237777_ERZ505514 | MGnify/ENA primary metagenome ERZ505514 (study PRJEB26160, sample SAMN06269048) | microbial mat metagenome | isolation source: Oligotrophic lake microbial mat | place... | reverse complement strand
CGGGAAGCGGGTGCGAATCCGGGCCGGGTCGGGCGGGCCGGCCAGATGGTGGGCACCGTCTCCGGGCGTTCCGCCGTAGTGGCGCTGGCTCCAGGTGCCGGACTCCAGGTCGCGCTCGATGATGCCGCGCAGGAAGTTGCTGGCGACGGGAGTGGCGGCAGTGGAGGCTTTGTCGTGGGCCATGCGTGCGCTGGTGGCAACCGGGGTGCAAGAGGGTTGCCGATTCTATCGAGCGACCTTCAGCCGCTGCGCGGGTGATCTCGGCTGCGGCGCGTTTCAGGGCCTGGGCTTGCGGGCCCGTCGGCCTGGTTCAGGCGATGCCAGCGCGGCTTCAGATTGCGCCAACAGCCGGTCCAGCCGGTCCTTCAGCTTTTCGGTGCTGAGCTGCTCTCGCAGCCGGTCCACCATCAAGGGCAACGCAAAGGGGCTGGGGGCGGCCAGCTGCACCGGCTGCTGCGGGCAGGCGGCCAGGGCCCGAAGCGTTCGGCCCAGGCGCGCCAGTTCCAGTTCTTGCGACAGCACCTCAGCTTCAGCCTGGCCCAGCAATCGGTTGCCGGCGTCGTACTTGCGAAAAACTTCGTAGAACAGGCTGCTGCTGGCCTGCAGCTGGCGCAGGCTTTTGGGCGCACCCGGGTAGCCACCGAACACAAGACCCGCCACACGGGCAATCTCACGAAACCGCCTCTGCGCCAGCTGGCCTGAATTGAGACTGGCCATCACGTCGTGCAGCAGATGCTGCTCGTCGAAGAGGCCGTGTCGCTGCATGGCGCCCGGCCCCAGGCCGGTGGCGGCCAGAATCTCCAGGCCGTAGTCGTTGACGCTGAGAGAAAAGGTGTTGGGCTCACCCTGCGCCAGACGCCAGGCCAGCAGCTGCGCCAGACCGATGTGCACGTTGCGCCCGGCAAAGGGGTAGATGAACAGGTGATGGCCCTCGCGGCTGTGCAACTCTTCCACCAGCAGCGACCCCAGCCGCGGCAGCTGCGACAGCCGCGCCTGGGCCTGCAGCATGGGGGCGGCGGCCTGCATCTCGGGCTCGGCCGCGGCGGCGGCGAGGTCTTGCGCTGCTTCGTCCATCAGTACGCGCACCGAGTCGGCCATCTCGCTGGACAGGGGCATCTTGCCGCCGGCCCAGGCCGGCACCACACCCTTGTTCTTGCGCGCCAGGCGCACCTGCGCGCTCATCTCGTGCACGCGCACGAATTCCAGCACGCGGCCGGCGAAGACGAAGCTGTCACCCTTGTTCAGGCGCGCGATGAAACCTTCTTCGACATGGCCGATGGTGCCGCCGCTGACCCACCTCACTGCGATGCTGGCGTCGCTGACGATGGTGCCCACCTGCAAGCGGTGGCGGCGCGCAATGCCCCGGTCGGGCACACGCCACAGGCCGTCTTGCAGTTGCACGCGGTGGTATTCAGGGTAGGCGGTCAGGCTGTCGCCACCGCGTTCGACAAAGGCCAGTGCCCAGTCGAAGCTGTCACGGCTGAGCGCAAGGTAGGCGTGTGCACTGCGCACTTCTTCGAACAGCAAGTCCGCATCGAAACCACCGCCCAGTGCCACCGTCACCAGGTGCTGCACCAGCACGTCCAGCGGTTGTTCGGGCGAGACACGCGACTCCACGCGCCCGGCCAGCGCGGCGCGGCGTGCAGCGGCCGCTTCCACCAGTTCCAGCGTGTTCGTGGGCACCAGCGTGACGCGGCTGACACGCCCCGGCGCGTGGCCGCTGCGGCCGGCGCGCTGCAGCAAACGCGCGACGCCCTTGGCGCTGCCGATCTGCAGCACACGTTCCACAGGCAGGAAGTCCACACCCAGGTCCAGGCTGGACGTGGCCACCACGGCCAGCAGACTGCCCTGCTTCAGGCCGGCCTCGACCCATTCACGCACACCACGGTCCAGCGAGCCGTGGTGCAGCGCCACCACGCCGGCCCAGTCGGGCCGCGCCTGGAGCAACAGCTGGTACCAGATCTCGGCCTGACTGCGGGTGTTGGTGAAGATCAGTGTGGTGCTGCCCTTTTCGATCTCGTCCACCACCGGCTGCAACATCTGCGCGCCCAGGTGCCCGCCCCAGCTGAAGCGGCCCGGGTCGGGCGGCAGCAGGGTGTCGATGAGCAGCGTCTTGTCGCTGCGGCCCAGCACCAGCGTGCCGACTTTTTGGCCCGCTTTTTGGCCCACTTCCTGGCCGAGCAGCGTGGCCATGGCCTCTTGCAGATTGCCGATGGTGGCGCTCAGGCCCCAAACCGCCAGCAGCGGGTTCCAGCGCCGCAGGCGCGCCAGCGCCAGCTGCACCTGCACGCCGCGTTTGCTGCCGATCAGTTCATGCCATTCATCGACGATCACCGTGTGCACAGCGCCCAGCTCTTGCTGCGCGTTTTCTCGGGTCAGCAGCAGGCTCAGCGACTCGGGCGTGGTGACCAGCGCCGCGGGCAGCAGGCGGTCTTGCCGGGCCCGTTCTGCGCTGGGTGTGTCGCCGGTGCGCTGGCCCACGGCCCAGCCCGGGGCCTGGCGCCGGAACGCCGGCAGCGGTTCTTGCAAGGCCTTGGTGGTGTCGGCCGCCAGCGCACGCATGGGCGTGAGCCACAGCACCTGCAGACCCGGCCCCGGCCGCGCACGCGCCAAGGCGCCCAGCCACACGGCCAGCGTCTTGCCGCTGCCCGTGGTGGCGTGCAGCAGGCCGCTTTTGCCGTCCGCCAGGGCCTGCCAGACTTCGCGCTGGAAGGCATGCGGCTGCCAGCCGCGAGCGGCGAACCAGGCCTGAGCATTGACCGTGGCGTCCGTGGTCGGCGGTTGTTCCAGGGTGTGCGGTGGCTGCAGGCTCAGGGTCATCACGGGGGTGGATCGAATGCAACAACTTTAGGGTCTGCGCGTACATTGCCCCGGCTGCACCCTCAAAAAACGGAGACCCACGATGAAGCGCAAACATTGCCTGAACGTCCTGCTCGTGACCACTGCACTGCTCAGCCTCCCGGCCCTGGGCCAGCAGGGCACGGTGAAGATCATCGTCGGCTACCCGGCCGGCGCCACGTCGGACGCACTGACGCGCATCGTGGCCGAACACATGGCCGGCACGTTGAAGCAGACGGTGATCGTCGAGAACAAGGCCGGTGCCGGCGGCCGCATAGCCAACGAACTGGTGAAGGCTGCACCCGCAGACGGCAGCACACTGCTGATGACACCGGTGGCCACGATGGGCATCTTTCCGCATTCGTATGCCGGCCAACTGCGTTACGACCCTTTCAAGGACTTTGCGCCGGTGGCGCACCTCAGCAACTTCCAGGTCGGCCTGGGCGTGGCCAACACCGTGCCGGCCAAGACGCTGCAGGAGTACGTCGCCTGGGTCAAGTCCGACCCGACGAAGAACAGCTTTTACGGGTCGGCCGCGCCGGGCAGCATCCCGCACTTTTTCGGCGTCATGTTCGGCCGTGCGGCCGGCCTCAACCTGAGCCATGTGCCCTACAAAGGCACGGCGGCAGCGATGCAGGCGGTGGCTGGCGGCGAGATTCCGGCGCTGTCCACCGTCACGGCCGACATCCGCACCCTGGTGCAGGGCGGCCGTGCACGTTTGCTGGCCGTGGCCGGTGACCAGCGTGACCCGGCCTTCCCCGACGTGCCCACCTTCAAGGAACTGGGCTACGACCTGGTGGCCAAGCCCTGGTATGCACTGTTCGCGCCCGCCGGCACACCGCCTGCGGTGATTGAACGGCTGTCGCAGGCCGCGCAGGCCGCCATGGCCGACCCGGCGCTGCGCAAGCGGCTGCTGGACATGGGCCTGGAGCCCACCGGCCAGGGCCCGGCGCATCTGGCGCAGGTGCTGAAGGACGACTTCGACCGCTGGGGCCCCGTCATCAAGGCTTCGGGCTTCAAGCCCGAGTAACGAGCGCAGCAAGCGACAGGCAGAGGCACCCGCGATGAACGTGCTCTTCATCATGGCTGACCAATTGCGTTGGGACCATCTGGGCTGCGCCGGCCACCCGTACCTGCGCACCCCCAATCTGGACGCACTGGCCGCGCGCGGCGTGCGTTTTGCCAACGCATTTGTCAACAGTGGCGTCTGTGGGCCCAGCCGCATGAGCTACTACACCGGGCGCTACCCGGTGAGCCATGGCGCCACCTGGAACCGGGTGCCGCTGTCGGTGGGCGAAGTCACGCTGGGCGAGATGCTGCGTGGCAGCGGCCTGCAGCTGGCATTGGCCGGCAAGACCCACGTCATGCCCGACCGCCAAGGCCTGGCGCGCCTGCAGCTGGAAGGTGGCAGCGAGCTGGCCACACTGCTGGAGCGCGGCGGCTTCGAGGAGATCGACCGCTACGACGGCCACCACAAACCCGGTGCCGAGTCGGGCTACCCGGCCTTTCTGCGGGCCAACGGCTACGTCGGCGACGACCCCTGGAACGAGTACGTGATCGCCGGCATCGATGCCAACGGCCAGGTGCAAAGCGGCTGGCACATGCGCAACGTGCACCTGCCCGCTCGGGTGCAGGAAGCGCACTCCGAAACCGCCTACATGACCGACCAGGCGATGGGCTTTGTCGACCGCATGGGCAGCAGGCCCTGGGTGCTGCACCTGTCGTACGTGAAGCCGCACTGGCCCTACATGGCACCGGCGCCGTACCACGCGATGTACCGGCCTGAGCAGTGCCTGCCGGTGCAGCGCAGCGCCAGCGAAAGGCCTAACCCGCACCGCGTGGTGGCCGCCTACCAGCAGCACGAAGAAAGCCAGAGCTTCCAGAACGACGACTGCATCCGCACCGTGCGCCCGGCCTATCAGGGCCTGATCTCGCAGCTGGACCACCACCTGGGCCGCCTGTTCGAACACCTGGACCGACGCGGCCGGGGCCACGACACGTTGATCATCTTCACCGCCGACCATGGCGACTTCCTGGGTGACCACTGGCTGGGCGAAAAAGAGCTGTTCCACGACACGGTGCAGAAAGTGCCCTTCGTCGTGGTCGACCCGCGGCCCGCGGCCGACAGCACACGCGGGCAGGTGGAAGCTCGCTTTGTCGAGGCCGTGGACGTGGTGCCCACGGTGCTGCAGACCTTGGGCCTGCCGGTGCCGACGCACCGCGTCGAAGGCCACAGCCTGCTGCCGCTGTTGCACGGCCAGGCGCCTGCCGACTGGCGCCAATTCGCCTACAGCGAACTGGACTACAGCTGGCGCCAGGCACGCATCACACTGGGCAAGGACGTGCAGCGGTGCCGCGCCTTCACCCTTCGCACCGAACGCTGGCGCTACGTGCACTGGCTGGACGAAGCCGAGCAGCTGTTCGACCTGCAGACCGATCCGCAGGAGTTTCACGACCTGGGTCAGGACGCGGGCTCCGAAGCCGTCCGCGCCGGCCTGCGTACACAGTTGCTGGACTTTCTGGCCGCCCGCAAGTCACGCACCACGATGACGGACGAACAAGTGCGCGCCGGCACCGCGAGCCACAAGCGGGCGGGGGTTCCCTTCGGACAGTGGTGAACGGCTGTCGGACCGTCCAGCGGTGGCAAGGGCCAGGCGCGTCAAGCGCTGGTGATCCAGCCTTCCACCGCATCCACGTTTGCCGGCTGGCCGTGGCGCGGCTGCACCGCAGCCCAGCCGGCTTGCATCAGGCACATGACGGCGTCCAGCCGGTCGCCGCTGCTGTCGGCCACCAGCTCACCGGCCTGCGCGGGTGTGAGCTTCAGGCGCAGGCCCAGCCGCGTGCGGCCTTGCTCCAGCGCTTCGACGATGATCTTGCGGGCCAGAAGGCGTTCTGATGATTCGTCGTTTTTGTAGGAACGGCGGCCGATCAGCTCGTGCGCCAGCAGGCCCGGGTAGCCTTCCAGTGCGACACGCGCTGTATCGCCGTTGTGCAAGGCAGGCAGGTGCACACCCGCCTGCACCAGCCGCGAAAAACCTTCGTAGTACATGAAGCCCACCGGCACATAACGGGTCTGAAGCGGGCTGGTGCTGCTGATGCCAGGCATGGCGCCATCGGTCTGGCGGTGCAGCAGGCGCTGGCCGGCGCTCTGCGTGTTGCCCCAGCCGTCCACCAGCGCACGGAAGCCCATGCGTGTGCTGCAACGGCGCTGCAATTCGGTGATGACCGCCTGCGCGTTGTCGCCCAGGCCCTGTGCCAGCACAAAGGCCCGCGGCAGGCCGAAAGGAAAGTCGAAGGCGCCCAACCAGGGGCCGGGCGTGGCCAGCAGCGCTTCGAAGTCAGCCATGCGCGGCAGCAGCCGAATTCCTTGCAGGCGCAGCACGGCACCCGCACGCAAACCGGTGGCCAGCACCACGGGCTTGCGGGCGCTGGGTGCACTGCTGAAGTCGACGCCCCACAACGTCGTCGTCATGCGCTTGTCGTCGTCATGCGCTTGTCATCCCCAAGCCAAGGCCATCACGCCACCCGCCGTGCACAGGGCGCCCAGCAGACGCAGGCCGCGGTCGCTTTCGCCCAGCAGCCGGCCACCGAGCAAGGCGGCCACCAGCATGCTGATTTCACGTGCCGGCGCCACATGCGACAGTGGCGCCACCTGCAGCGCGTACAGCACCAGGATGCAAGCCAGCGGACCCAGCGTGGACACCACCAGCGCATGTTTCCACTGCGTGCGCCAGGCCCGGCGAAGTGCCGGCCTGTTTTGCAGCATCGTGGGCAGCTGCCTGGGCACACGCAGCACATTGCATGCGTAGTCGAAGAGCACCGGGCCGATGGCCAGCACCTTGATGGCGTAGCCATCGATGACCGAGTAGCCCGCGATCAGCGCGCTGGTGAGCAGGCCCCAGCGCACACCGGCGCGGGTGCGCGCACGCTGCGCGGGGTCGGTCGTGTGCCGCCACAAGGCGCGGGGCACCTCGTGCCAGCCGAACCACAGGCCGGCAGGCAGCCACAGCACGCTGGTCAGCAGGCTGGTGATGAGCGTGAAACGGTGGTCGCCGCCGGCACGTTTGGCTGCGATGTTCCAGGTGGCGTGCAGCAACGCGGCCAGCAGCACCAGGGCCAGGGCAGACAGGGGCATGCGGGGATTCTGCCCTGCAGCCCTGGCTGCGACCCAGGTCCGGCCTCTGTCCTTTATCGGGCGGGCAGTTCAGACACGAAGCCCGCTCGGGCAGATGGGGCTGCCGTCGGGTTCTCTCCTTGCTGCGGGGGCGCCTGCGATCTCAGCTCGTCAGACCGGCCCACCAGCCCGGCCAGCCACAGCGCCTGCACCTGGTCGAAGATCGAACCCCCGGTGGTGAAGCGGCCCTTGTCTGCCGCCAGGCGCACCCACACTCGCGTGTCGTGCGGGCCGGTGTCCACCGCCGGTTCTGCGCGCAGCCGCACGTGCCAGGCATGCACCTCGTTGTAGCGCTTTGGGTGGTGCTTCAAGGTCCAGGCCAGGCCCACCAGATCGGCAAATCCTTCTTCGCGCCGCGTGCGCCACATGTCGCGCAGCAGCTCGGCGTGCTCGGCGCTGACGCGGCTGTAGGCGCTGGTGTCTTGCAGGCTGTCGGGCAGCGTGCCCCAGCTGCGGCTGACATGGCGCCAGCAGTGGCCCAGTTCATGCGCGGCGATGGCCTCGACCAGCAGGCCCTGCAGGCCAGCTGGCATGCGGTCCAGCGTGGCCTGCGCTTCGGCGTTGCCGCGCATCGACAGCACCAGCTTGCAGCGTCCATCGACAAAGGCCATGCCCATGGGCGTCTGGCCGGGTGTGGCCTGCGGCTGCACGATGATGTCCAAGGGCAGACGCTGGTCGCGTGCGTACTGCAGGACGGGTACGGCAGCTTCCAGCCAGGTGCGCTCGGTGGCCGTCAGCTCCACCGCCAGCACGGCGGGCGACGTCACCAGCACGACCAGCGCCCACAGGCACGACTTCTTGAACATGCAGTCCACTCCCGGAACAGAGGCCATTCACGCGCCATCAGCGTAGGCGCGAGAGGCCGCCGCAGAGGCCCGGAACATGTGCACATCTGCCTGCCAGTTCTGGGGACTGACCCTGTCTTGCCGCTGTTCAGCCACTACAGTGGCGCCATGAGCCCCAACCCCATCCTGGTGCACGCCTTGCGCGGTGGCATCGTCGAATCGGCGCACAGCGGCGCGCTGGCCATCGTGGACGCCGATGGCGCCTTGCACACGTGCTTGGGCGACATCGAACGACCCATCTTCCCGCGCAGCGCGGTGAAGGTGCTGCAGGCACTGCCGCTGGTGGCCAGCGGCGCGGCAGACCGCTGGCAGCTGAATGAAGAAGAACTGGCGCTGGCCTGCGCCTCGCATGGTGGTGAACCCCGCCACGTGCAGACCGCCGCTTCGATGCTGTCCAAGGCCGGCATGGATGCCGCTGCGCTGGAGTGCGGCGCGCATTGGCCTTACCACGATGGCAGCATCAAGGCCATGGCCGCCGCGGGGCAGCAGCCGACGGCGCTGAACAACAACTGCTCGGGCAAACACTCAGGCTTCGTCTGCCTGGGCTGCATGATGGCCGAAGGCAGCGACCGCCGTGCCTTCCTCAGCGGCTACGTGAAACCGGATCACCCGGTGATGCAAGAAGTGACGGCCGCCTTGCAGGCCACCACCGGCTACGACCTGTCGCGCACTGCGGTGGGCACCGACGGCTGCAGCATCCCCACCTACGCCGTGCCGCTGCGCCACCTGGCGCATGCCTTCGCCCGCGTGGCCAGCGGCGTGGGGCTGCGCCCCGAGCACCAGCGCGCCGCACAACGCCTGCGTGCCGCAGTGGCGGCGGCACCCTTCATGGTGGCCGGCAGCGGCCGCTTCGACACCCGCTTGATGGAGCGCCTGGGCGCCCGTGTGTTCTGCAAGGTGGGCGCTGAAGGTGTGCACTGCGCCGCGCTGCCCGAACTGGGCCTGGGCGTGGCCATCAAGATGGACGACGGCAACAACTCACGCGCCTGCGAGGTGGTGATGGCCGCAGTGGTCGAACGGCTGCTGAGCCTGTCGGATGCGGACGCCACCTTTGTGCGCAGCTTCAGTGACATCGAGCTGAAAAACTGGAATGGTTTGCAGGTCGGCCGTCTGCAGGCGGCACAGGCGCTGCGCAGCGCCTGATCGGTTCAAGATGGTGGGCCCGGCTGCCGATAAGCCAGGCAACTCCGACTTGCAAAAAAAGCCGTGACAAAACGTGCCACCGAACAGATGCAGCCTGCCCGTCCGGCGGCCTCCGCCCCGATCGTCACCCCGGGCCCAGCGGTGCCTGCCCAGGACTGGGACCCCACCACCCTGCGACTGAACAAGGCCGACGTGACCCTGTTCCAGGCCCTGGCAGAAGGTGCGCAGCAGCGGCCTTGCCTGATTGCCTACAGCGGTCCGCACACCGGCACCCGCTTTGCGCTGCAGGGCAGCCGTCTGGTGCTGGGCCGCTCATCCGAATGCGATGTGTGCCTGGAAAGCCCGGGCATCAGCCGCCGCCATGCCGAACTGCACGAAGAAGGCGCGTCCGTGGTACTGCACGACCTGGGTTCGAGCAACGGCACGCACCTGAACGAAAAGCGGGTCACCTACCCGGTGGTGCTGAAAGACGGCGACCTGGTCAGGCTGGGCGGCGCCGTTCTCAAGTTCTACGAAGGTCACAGCCTGGACGCGCTGCTGCACGACCGCATCTACCGCCTGGCCACGGTGGACAGCGGCACCGAGGTCTACACCAAGAAGTACCTGCTGGATGTGCTGGAGCGTGAGGTCAAGCTGGCCCGCCGCAGTGGCCGGCCCCTGAGCGTGTTGTGCCTGGACCTGGACTTCTTCAAGGCCGTCAACGACCGCCACGGCCACAACGCCGGCGACCTGGTGTTGCGCGGTGTGGCAGCCGCCGCCAAAGAGGCCCTGCGCAGCAGCGACGTGCTGGGCCGCATCGGTGGTGAAGAGTTCGCCGCCGTGCTGCCCGACACCGACCTGCGCGGCGCCATCGATGTGGCCGAACGTGTGCGGCTGGCCATTGCGACGCACAGCTTCGAGCTGCCCTTGCCCGGTGCCACCAGCACGTCGCGCAAGATCAAACACCGCCAGACCGCGTCACTGGGTGCGGCCGAACTGACCGTGCACACCGCCACCGCGCGCGACTTGCTGGGCGCAGCCGACACCATGCTTTACGCCGCCAAACGCGGCGGGCGCAACTGCGTCAGCGCCTGACTTGTCGGCCCGCAGCTCGCTGCGTTCGCGCCAGCCACCGGAGTCGGCCGTCCTTCGGCCCGTCCAGTTCCGTGCAGGCGCAACTGGAGCCGCGGCCCTCAGCCCCCCAGGGGGTGCGTGCCGGACCGGCAAACCCGGATCCGACACCTGGCGTCAGAGCTTGCCCCCGTTGGGCGATGACAGCAGCGGAATCGTCCCTCCGCTGCCACCCAACAGCCCCACCTTGCTGTAGATGCCCAGCTTGCCGCGGGTGTCTTCGATGTCCAGGTTGCGCATGGTCAGCTGGCCGATGCGGTCGGCCGGCGTGAAGGCGCCCTCGCCCTTTTCCATCGTCAACCGCTCGGGGTGGTAGGTGAGGTTCGGGCTCTCGGTGTTGAGCAGGCTGTAGTCGTTGCCCCGGCGCAGTTCCAGTGTCACTTCGCCCGTGATGGCACGTGCCACCCAGCGTTGAGCGGTCTCGCGCAACATCAGGCACTGGGGGTCGAACCAGCGACCCTGGTACAGCAGCTTGCCCAGCGTGCGGCCGTTGGCGCGGTACTGGCCGATGGTGTCTTCGTTGTGGATGCCGGTCACCAGGCGTTCGTAGGCGATGTGCAGCAGCGCCATGCCCGGTGCTTCGTAGATGCCACGGCTCTTGGCTTCGATGATGCGGTTTTCGATCTGATCACACATGCCCAGGCCGTGGCGGCCGCCGATGCGATTGGCTTCTTCGAACAACGACACGCTGTCCGGGAAGGTCAGGCCGTTCAGCGCCACCGGCATACCTTCTTCGAAGCGCACGCTGACCGTCTCGGGCTTGACCGCCACGTCATCGCGCCAGAAGGCCACGCCCATGATGGGCTTGACGATGTGCATGCCGCTGTTCAGGAACTCCAGGTCCTTGGCTTCGTGGGTGGCGCCCAGCATGTTGCTGTCGGTGCTGTAGGCCTTCTCGACGCTCATCTTGTAGTCGAAGCCGTGCGCGACCAGGTATTCGCTCATCTCCTTGCGGCCGCCCAGCTCGTCGATGAAGGTCTGGTCCAGCCAGGGCTTGTAGATCTTCAGCGCCGGGTTGGCCAAGAGGCCGTAGCGGTAAAAACGTTCGATGTCGTTGCCCTTGTAGGTGCTGCCATCGCCCCAGATGTTGACGCCGTCATCGCGCATGGCCACCACCAGCGCCGTGCCGGTCACGGCGCGGCCCAGCGGTGTGGTGTTGAAGTAGGTCGCACCGCCGGTGCTGATGTGGAAGGCACTGCACTGGATGGCGGCGATGCCTTCGGCCACCATCTGAGTACGGCAATCAACCAAACGGGCGATGTCGGCGCCATAGGCCTTGGCCCTGCGCGGAATCTCGTCGTAGTCGCTCTCGTCGGGTTGGCCCAGGTTGGCGGTGTAGGCGCACGGGATGGCACCCTTGGCGCGCATCCAGTGCACGGCGGCGCTGGTGTCCAGGCCGCCGGAAAAGGCAATGCCGACTCGCTGGCCGGCGGGCAGGTGTTGAAGGATGTGGGTCACGGTGCGGGGTTCTCCTGAGCCGGCAATTGTCGCAAGGTTGGCACGCCGGTCGGGTCACGCGGATGGCGGTCGGCCCCAGCTTCGATCCAGCAGTCCGAAAACGCCCTGAACCAGCAGGGCAAGCACAGCCGCCGGCAGCGCGCCGGCCATCATCAGCGCGGTGTCGCTGACCGCCAGGCCCGCCACGATGCGTTCGCCCAGCCCACCGGCGCCGATGAACGCCGCGACCGTGGCGGTGCCCACGTTGATGACCGCCGCGGTCTTCGCGCCTGCCAGCAGCACCGGCAAGGCCAGCGGCAATTGCACGGCGCGCAGGGTTTGCTGCGCGGTCAGGCCCAGCGCACGGCTGGCCAACGTCAGGCCCTGCGGCACTCCGGCCAGGCCGGCGTGGGTGTTGCGCACGATGGGCAGCAGCGCGTAGACAAACAGCGCCAGCAGCGCCGGCCAGAAGCCGATGCTGCCCAGAGCGGCAATCAGGAAGGCCAACAAGGCCAGCGAAGGCACCGTCTGCAGCACGCCCACGGCACCCAGCAACGCCGGCGCCCAGCGCGGCCGCGCCCAGGCCCAGATGCCGATGGGCACGCCCACCACCAAGGCCAGCAACAAGCTGCCGAAGACCAGCGCCAGGTGTTGCGCCGTCAGGCGCCAGAGATCGGGCGCAAAGAGGCGCTGGATGAAGGTCTGCCGCGTGGCAGCCGCGGCAGACGTGCCGGCCAGGAAGCGCTGCGCCGCGTCGGCAAAGCTCAGGCCATCCAGTTCGACCTGTGCGTTCAGCGCAATCATCGTGCGCTCGTCGATGCGCCCGGCCAGCGCCTGCAGCGGCTTGTCGTCCAGCGTGGCGCGCATCAGCAGCACGGCGTCGTAACGCGGAAAGAAGTTGCGGTCGTCCACCAGCACCCGCAAGGCATAACGTCCGACCTTGGCGTCAGTGGAATAGATGTCGATCAGGTCCACCTGACCGGCCTTCACGGCGTCATAAGCCAGGCCGTGGTCCAGGCCCGAGCCGGGCACCAGCGCCAGACCGTAGGCCTTCTGCAGCGCCGGCCAGCCATCGGCGCGCACCTGGAATTCGTGCGACAGGCCCATCTTCAAGGCGCCTGCGGGCAGCTTGGCCAGGTCGGAAATCGTCTTCAGGCCCAGCTTGTCGGCCACGCTTTCACGCAGCGCCAGCGCGTAGGTGTTGTTGAAGCCCAGCGGCACCCCCACCTTCAGTCCACGCGGCGCCAGCCACTGGTTCAGTTCATCCAGCGTCGGGTTGCCTTCGCGCTTGAGAATTTCGCGCACGATGGTGCCGGTGTATTCCGGGTAGACCTGCACCGCACCGCTGCTCAATGCCTGTTCCAGGATGCCCGTGTTGCCCAGACCCTGCTGGTGCGTGGCGGGCACACCGGCGGTCTGCAAGGTCTGGCGCACGATCTCGCCCAGGATGTAGCTTTCGGTGAAGCGCTTGGAGCCCACCTGCACCTCGCCGGCCGCCACAGCGATCAAGGGCAGCCACAACAGGGGTCCCAGACACAGGCGGGCACACAGAGCAAGCAGACGTTTCATGCGGACATTGTGTGGCCAGGGGCAACGCGCATACTCGGCCTGTATCTGCAACCACCCGCGGCCCCATCTTCTGGCTTCGCGCCCCCCGCGACCATGCCCGGCTATCTGACCAAAAACGAGTCCATCGCCGTTACCGGCGTGGCCCAGCTGCAGATCCGCTCGCTGCTGGATCACCAGCAGTTCAGCGACCCGCAAGGCGACGCTGAAAGAGCCGGCATCTCATCGGCCGCCTGGCCCATTTTCGGCCTGCTGTGGCCTTCGGGCCTGCTGCTGGCCGAGCGCCTGGCGCTGCGGCCGGTGACGGCCGGTGAACGCATCCTGGAGGTGGGCTGCGGCCTGGCGCTGGCCAGCCTGGTGGGCCACCGCCGCGGCGCCGACATGACGGCCAGCGACTGCCACCCGCTGGCGGGGGCCTTTCTCACCGAAAACTTGCGCATCAACGGCCTGCCGCCCATGAAGTACGGCGTGGGCAACTGGGCCGATGCCACGCCACCTGGGCCCTTGCAGGTGCAGGGCCTGTTCGGTCTGATCATCGGCAGCGATGTGCTCTATGAGCGCACGGCCAGCCAGCTGCTGGCCGGCTTCATCGGCCGCCACGCACCGCTGCAGTCCGAGGTGTGGATCGTGGACCCGAACCGCAGCAACCGCGCAGCCTTCGGACACCGCATGCAGGACCTGGGCTATGCGCTCAGCGACGAGCGCATCCACAGCACGGCCACACTGACACGGGCCGCGTACCGTGGTCACTGCCTGGTCTACAGGCGGGGTTGATGGTGCAGGGTGATATGCAGAGTGACGTGCAGGGTGGTCGGCGCTGTCAGGCAAGCGCTGCGCTGGCCGCTTGCGCCGCCAGCACTTCCTCCCGCACGGCTTCGGTGAGCTCGGCCTTCAGTTCGCTGAAAGGCGCGGTGGTCTTCACCGAGTAGTGGCGCGGGTGCGCCAGCGGCACCGTGTGGTCCAGCTTGATGCGGCCCGGCCTGGCGCTCATGACGACGACGCGGGTGCCCATGAACACAGCCTCGTCGATGTCGTGGGTGACAAACAGCACGGTCTTGCGTTCAGCTTCCCAGATGCCCAGCAGCAGTTCCTGCATCAGCTCTCGCGTCTGGTGGTCCAGTGCACCGAAGGGCTCGTCCATCAACAGCATGCGCGGCTTGTTGGCCAGCGCACGAGCCAAGGCGGTGCGCTGTTGCATGCCGCCTGACAGTTGCTTGGGGTAGTGGTTGGCAAAGCCCTTCAAGCCCACCTTGGCCAGGAAGCCATGCGCGATGTCCAGTTGCTGTTCGCTTGGCAAACCCCGCTCGCGCAGGCCGAAGCACACGTTGTCCAGCACCGTGAGCCAAGGGAACAGCGTGTAGCTCTGAAACACCATGCCGCGGTCGGCGCCGGGGCCGCTGATGCGCTGGCCGTCCAGCAGCACCTCACCGGCGGTCTGCACGTCCAGGCCCGCCACGATGCGCAGCAAGGTGCTCTTGCCGCAGCCGCTGGGGCCCAGGATGGTGACGAAGTCGTTTTCTGCGATGTCGATGTCGGTGGCCTGCAAAGCCAGCGTGGTGTCGAAGCGCCGTTCGACACCGCGCACCTGAAGGATGGACTTGTTCATGCGCTCACCGGCCCAGTTGGGCCCACGGGAACAGTCGGCGGTTGGCCCACTTGAACAGCAGGTCGCTGGCCAGCCCGATGAGACCGATGACGATGATGCCGAAGATGATCTGGTCGGTGGCCAGCAGCGCCTGGCTGTCGGTGATCATGTGGCCGATGCCGCTGGAAGCACCGATGAGTTCGGCCACGATGACGTAGGTCCAGGCCCAGCCCAGCACCATGCGCAGCGTCTCTGCAATCTCGGGCGCAGCACCCGGGATCAGCACGCGACGCACCAGGCTGCTGTCGCTGCTGCCCAGGGTATAGGCGGCCTCCACCAGATCGCGCCGGGTGTTGCCCACGGTCACAGCGATCATCAGCACCAGCTGGAAAAAACTGCCGATGAAGATGAGCGCCAGCTTCTGTGCTTCACCGATACCGGCCCACAGGATGAGCAGCGGAATGAAAGCGCTGGCCGGCAGGTAGCGGGCAAAGCTGACAAAGGGCTCGAAGAAGGCTTCGACGGGCTTGTAGGCACCCATCATCACGCCCAGCGGCAAGGCCAATGCAGCCGCAATGAGAAAGCCGCCGATGACGCGCCACATCGTCATGCCGATGTCGTGCGCGAAGTCCATCTCCGTCATCAGCACCCAGCCCGAACGCAACATCTGCAGCGGGTCGGCCAGGAAGATCTTGGGCACCAGCCCGCCAAAGGTGACGGCCGCCCAGACCGCCACGAACAGCACGAAGAAGCTCACGCCCAGCACGGCACGCGCGCGCGGCGTAACGGGCGTGAGGGGTCTCACTTGACGAAACGGGCGTCGGCCAGCTTGCTGAGGTCAGGCACCGACCTGATGATGCCAGCAGCCAGCAGCAGGTCTGCCGCTTCCTTGCTGAAGGCCGCGTGCTCGCCGGCAAAGAACTTCTGGTTGGCGGCCCTGTCCTGCCAGCGCAAGAAGGCCTGGCTCTTCTCGAAGGCTTCGCCGGTCTGCTTCACGTCGGCGCCCATGATCTCGAAGCTCTTCTTCGGGTCGGTCTTGATGAGCTCCAGCGCTTCGAAGTAGGCATTGGCCAGGCCCTGTGCTGCCTTGGCGTTGTCGGCCAGGAACTTGGGCGTGCAGCCGAAGGTGTCCATCACCATCGGGTAGTCCAGCGTGGTGGCGATGATCTTGCCGGCTTCGGGCTTGGCCCGCACCGCGCTCAGATAGGGCTCATAGGTCATGGCCGCGTCGATGCCGTCGGTGCCCGCGATCATGGCGTTGGCAGCGGCCTGCGGTGACAGGTTCACCACCTTCACGTCCTTGATGCTGAGGCCGTTCTTGGCCAGCATCCAGGCCAGGCCGAAGTATGGCGCGGTGCCGGGCGCATCGGCCGCCACGGTCTTGCCCTTCAGGTCCTTGATGCTGGTGATGCCGGGCTTGACCACCATGCCGTCCGCGCCGTAGCTCTTGTCCAACTGGAAGATTTGCGTCGTGGCCACGCCGTTGGCATTCCACACCACCCAGGTCTCGACCGTGGTGGCGGCGCACTGGATGTCACCGCTGGCAATGGCCAGGTGGCGCGAGGACTGCGGAATCTTCCTGATGGTGACGTCCAGGCCCTGCTTCTTGAACAGGCCGGCCTGCAGCGCCAGCGTGAGCGGCGCAAAGCCCGTCCAGCCGCTGATGCCAATGGCGACCTTGGTGTCCTGGGCCTGCGCGGTGCCGGCCAGTGCGAGTGCGGCTGCGGCTGCAACGGCGACAACGATCAACGACTTCTTCATGGGAATTCCTCTCGGGTGGGGTAATAGGGTGAACGGCGGGATGAACGACGGGATGAACGGCGAAGTGATCAAGCAGGAATCCACAGCGCAGGCAATGCCGGCAGCGTGCGCAAGATACGCGCCAGCTGACCGCCACGCACCAGCGCGCTGGCCGCTTCGATATCGGGCGCCAGGTAACGGTCTTGCATCATCGTGGGGCACTGTGCGCGCAGCACGGTGTGCACCTGCTCCAGCGCGGCCGAACTCTGCAGCGGGCGCAGGAAGTCGATGCCCTGCGAAGCGGCCAGCAGCTCGATGCCCAGGATGTGCGCCACGTTGTTGATCATGGGCTGCAGGCGCCGCGCAGCGAAGGTGGCCATCGAGACGTGGTCTTCCTGGTTGGCGCTGGTGGGCAGGCTGTCCACGCTGGCCGGGTGCGCCAGCGACTTGTTTTCGCTGGCCAGCGACGCGGCGGTGACGTGCGCGATCATGAAACCGCTGTTCAGGCCCGCGTTGGGCGTCAGAAAGGGCGGCAGGCGCGACACACCGCTGTCGATGAGCATGGCGATGCGGCGCTCGGCAATCGCGCCCACTTCGGCGATGGCGCAGGCCATCGCATCCGCAGCCAGGGCCACGGGCTCGGCGTGGAAGTTGCCGCCGGAAATCATGGCGCCATGGTCCGCCCAAGACGGGCCTTCGCCCGTCGGGGCAAAGACCAAGGGGTTGTCGGTGACTGCATTGGCCTCGCGCAGCAGCACCAGCGCTGCATGCCGCAGCTGGTCCAGGCACGCACCCACCACCTGGGGCTGGCAGCGCAGGCAGTACGGGTCTTGCACCCGGTCGTCGTCGGCTTCGTGGGACTTGCGGATGGCACTGCCTGCCAGCAGCGCGCGGTAAACCTGCGCCACGTCGATCTGCCCCGGCTGGCCGCGCAGCGCGTGGATGCGGGGGTCGAAGGGGCCGTCGCTGCCACGCGCCGCATCCACCGTCAGCGCACCGATGACCAGCGCCGATTCCAGCACCGGCTCGAAAGCGAACAGCGCATGCAGCGCCAGTGCGGTGCTGGTCTGCGTGCCGTTGATCAGCGCCAGGCCTTCCTTGGCCTGCAGCTTCAGCGGTGTGATCTTCTTCGCCTGCAGCACGGCAGCGGCCGACTGCCGCACACCATCGACCAAAAAGTCGCCCTCGCCCATCAGCGCCAGTGTCATGTGCGCCAGCGGGGCGAGGTCGCCGCTTGCGCCGACCGAGCCTTGCGAAGGCACGTACGGAATGAGCCCGGCGTTGTGCACCGCCAGCAGCGTGTCGATGACCACCGGCCGCACGCCGCTGTGGCCCCGCGCCAGGCTGGCGGCCTTGATGGCCAGCATCAAGCGCACCACAGCCGGGGCCAGCGGTTCGCCCACGCCCACGCTGTGGCTGCGGATCAGGTTGAGTTGCAGCGTGGCCAGGTCGGCTTCGCTGATGCGGGTGCTGGCCAGCTTGCCGAAGCCGGTGTTGACGCCGTAAACCGGCTCGCTGCCTTCGGCCGCGCGACGCACCACGGCTGCGCTGGCCTGGATGCCGGGCAGGGCCTGCGGGTCCATCACCAGCGGCTGGATACGACCCCCATCGCCCGCGTGGATGGCCTGCAGTTCGTCCAGCGTGATCTGTCCTGGGCGCAGCAGCATCACTGGCCCATTTCGCGGTTGATCATCGGCAGGTTCAGGCGCTGTTCCCTGGCGCACTGCACGGCGACGTCATAACCCGCATCGGCATGCCGCATCACCCCCGTGGCGGGGTCGTTCCACAGCACACGTTCGATGCGCTTGGCCGCTTCGTCGGTGCCGTCGCAGACGATGACCACGCCACTGTGCTGGCTGTAGCCCATGCCCACGCCACCGCCGTGGTGCAGGCTGACCCAGGTGGCGCCGCCCGCGGTGCTGAGCAACGCGTTCAGCAAGGGCCAGTCGCTGACGGCATCGCTGCCGTCCAGCATGCTTTCGGTTTCGCGGTTGGGGCTGGCCACGCTGCCACTGTCCAGGTGGTCGCGGCCGATGACGATGGGCGCCTTGAGTTCGCCGCTCTTGACCATCTCGTTGAAGGCCAGGCCGGCGCGGTGGCGTTCGCCCAGGCCGATCCAGCAGATGCGCGCCGGCAGGCCCTGGAAGGCGATGCGAACGCCTGCCATGTCCAGCCAGCGGTGCAGGTGTGCATCTTCAGGAAACAGCTCCTTCATCTTGGCGTCGGTCTTGCGGATGTCTTCCGCGTCGCCGCTCAACGCCACCCAGCGGAAGGGGCCCTTGCCGCGGCAGAACAGCGGCCGCACGTAGGCGGGCACGAAGCCGGGAAAGTCGAAGGCGTTTTTCACACCGCTGTCGAATGCCACCTGGCGGATGTTGTTGCCGTAATCCACCGTGGGCACACCGGCGCTCTGGAAGTCCAGCATGGCCTGCACGTGCACGGCGCAGCTCTGCGCTGCTGCTTCGCGCAGGCTCGCGTGTTGCGTGCTGTCGGCTTGCGCGGCGCGCCACTGCTCGACCGTCCAGTCCGAAGGCAGGTAGCCGTTGACCAGATCGTGCGCGCTGGTCTGGTCGGTCACCAGATCGGGCTTCACGCCGCGCCTGACCAGTTCGGGCAGGATGTCGGCCGCGTTGCCCAGCAAGGCAATGCTGATGGCCTTCTTCTCAGCCGTGTAGAGCGCGATGCGCGCCAGCGCGTCGTCCAGGTCTGCCGCCTGCTCGTCCACGTACTTGCTGCGCAGACGAAAGTCGATGCGGCTTTGCTGGCATTCGATGTTCAGGCTGACGGCACCGGCAAAGGTGGCCGCCAGCGGCTGCGCGCCGCCCATGCCGCCCAGGCCGGCGGTCAGGATCCAGCGGCCGGCCAGGCTGCCGCCGTAGTGCTGAACGCCGGCTTCGACGAAGGTTTCGTAGGTGCCCTGCACGATGCCCTGGCTGCCGATGTAGATCCAGCTGCCGGCGGTCATCTGGCCGTACATCATCAAGCCCTTGCGATCGAGTTCGCTGAAGTGTTCCCAGGTCGCCCACTTGGGCACCAGGTTGCTGTTGGCCAGCAGCACACGCGGCGCGTCTTCGTGGGTGCGGAACACGCCCACCGGCTTGCCACTCTGGATGAGCAACGTTTCGTCGGGCTTCAGGCGGCGCAGGCTGTCCAGGATGGCCTCATAACAGTCCCAGTTGCGCGCCGCCTTGCCGATGCCGCCGTAAACGACCAGCGCGTCGGGGTTTTCGGCCACCTCGGGGTCCAGGTTGTTCTGCAGCATGCGGTAGGCGCCTTCGATCAACCAGTTGGCGCAGCTGAGCGTGCTGCCGCGCGGCGCGCGCACCGGGTGGGGCTGGGCCGGATGGGGATGGCTCAGGTGGGGATGCCCCAGGTGCGGTTGCGTCGAATGGTCGGTCATGTCGGGCTCCGGGTTTTCGAGGACGGACTTTACTTGTCTAGACAAGCCTATGCAAGTAGCATCGATGCCATGGTTTCCACCAACACCGGCCTGTCAACCGGGGCGCCCTACACCCGCGTCAAGCAGCACCTGAAAGACGGCCTGGCCGCCGGGCGCTGGCCGCCGGGTGCACTGATGCCGTCAGAAGCCGAACTGGTGGCCGCCTTCGGCGTCAGCCGCATGACGGTGAACCGCGCACTGCGCGAGTTGCAAGCCGAAGGCCTGGTGCAGCGCACCCAGGGCGTGGGCACCTTTGCCGCCGAGCTGCACAAGGTGAGCAGCACGCTCACCATTGCCGACCTGCAAGAAGAAATCGTGGGCCGCGGGCACCAGCACGAAGCGCAGGTGCACCTGCAGCGTGCCGAAGTCGCACCGGCAGGGCTCGCGGCGCAGCTGGGCGTGAACGCCGGTGACAGCGTCTTCCACACCCTCATCGTGCACCTGGAAAACGGCGTGCCGCTGCAGTGCGAAGACCGCTACGTCAACCCGGCCGCCTCGCCCACGTACCTGCAATCCGACTTCACACGCACCACGCCCACCCACGTGCTGTTCCAGACCACGGCGCTGTGGCGTGCGCAGTACAGCATCGAAGCCGCGCGCCCCACGCGGCAGGAAGCCGGGCTGCTGGGTGTGGGTGACGACTTGCCCTGCCTGGTGGTGGTGCGGCGCACGTTCACGCGCCAGACGCCCATCACCATCGCACGCCTGGTGCACCCCGGCACGCGCTACACCTTGCAGGGGGAGTTCCAGCCTTGAACTTGTGGCACCGGGCCCGCGCGGCCGTCACGCCCGAGGTCGCCGCCGCGTTTCAGCGCGACCGCCGGTTCCGTCGCTCATGAAGGACGGCGAATGATCCGCACCGTGTCGCTGGCGCAGGTGGAGCTGCAGCCCTGGCGCAACGGCGGCGGCGTCACGCAGGAACTGCTGGCCTGGCCCACGGCGGCCGACTGGCAGATGCGCATCAGCGTGGCGCGCATCGACCGCAACGGACCTTTCAGCGCCTACCCCGGTGTCGAGCGCTGGTTCACGGTGCTGCAAGGCGAAGGCGTGGTGCTGCGGTTTGCCAACCGCCGCGCCATGCTCACCACGGGCAGCGAACCGCTGCGCTTCGAAGGCGCTTCAGCACCGGGCTGCGAACTGCTGGACGGGCCGACACAAGACCTGAACCTGATGCTGCGCAGCCAGGCGGGCCGCGGCGGCATGGCAGCCGCCCGGGCCGGCGACACCTGGCAGGTGGCTGCGCCGCTGCGTGCGCTGTTCACGATGGAAGTGGTCACGCTGCACGTGGACGACGCATCTGCGCTGACCCTGGCCGCAGGCACGCTGGCCTACAGCGACGAAGCCGCGCAGCAGCGCTGGCGCACGACCGGCGGCAGTTCGTCGCACCGCGCCTGGTGGCTGCACTTCACCCCTTTCCACGCCGTGAACTCGGCACAAGCACCCCCATGAACCCAGGCCTGTCCCTCTGGCGCAACGCTCGCCTGGCCACCTTTGCCGGCCGCGCACCCTGGGGCCTGGTGGAAGGTGGTGCCTTGCTCAGCGATGGTCAGCAGTTGCTGTGGGTGGGCCGCGACGCCGACCTGCAGCGCGGCCTGCAGGTGCGGGCCGAGCACGACCTGCAAGGCGCGCTGGTCACGCCCGGGCTCATCGACGCCCACACGCACCTGGTCTACGGCGGCGACCGCGCAGCCGAGTTCGAGATGCGCCTGCAAGGCGCCAGCTACGAGGACATCGCACGCGCCGGTGGCGGCATCCGCAGCACCGTGGCAGCCACACGTGCGGCCAGCGACGAGATGCTGTTTGCCAGCGCCGCCGCACGCGCCCGCACGCTGATGCAGGAAGGCGTGACCACGATCGAGATCAAGTCGGGCTACGGCCTGAGCGCAGCACACGAAGCGCGCTGCCTGGCCGTGGCACGCCGCATCGCCACCGAACTGCCACTGAGCGTGCGCACCACCTCGCTGGCCGCCCACGCACTGCCACCTGAGTTTGCCGACCGACCTGACGCCTACATCGATGAGGCTTGCAACTGGCTGGCCGAACAGCAGGCGGCTGGCCTGGTGGATGCGGTGGACGCCTTCTGCGACACCATCGGCTTCACGCCGGCGCAGACCGAACGCATCTTCCAGGCCGCGCAGCGTCTGGGCCTGCCGGTGAAGCTGCATGCAGAACAGCTCAGCGACCAGGGCGGCGCTGCGCTGGCGGCACGTTACGGGGCGCTCAGCTGCGACCACCTGGAACACCTGTCGGCCAGCGGCATCGCGGCCCTGCGCGGCGCCGGCACGGTGGCCATGCTGCTGCCCGGCGCCTATTACTTTTTGCGCGACACGACGTTGCCACCGGTGCAGGCGCTGCGCGATGCCGGCGTGCCGCTGGCCATTGCCACCGACCACAACCCCGGCTCGTCACCGTGCCTGAGCCTGCTCTTGATGCTGAACATGGCCTGCACGCTGTTCCGCCTGACACCCGAAGAAGCCTGGCGCGGTGTGACCGTGAATGCAGCACGGGCGCTGGGCCTGCAAGACCGTGGCACGCTGGCCCCTGGCCAGCGTGCCGACTTCGTGGTCTGGGACGCAGAACACCCCCGTGAACTGGCCTACCGCTTCGGCCACAACCCGTGTCTGCGTGTTGTGTTCGGTGGCGTCGACCGGGACACGATCTGAGCTGAACCCCTGTGGCGAAGACATGAACGACATCTACACCCTGCACGCGGGCCAATCGCCGCTGCTGATCAGCTTGCCGCACGTCGGCACCTGCTTCCCGGCCGACCAGCAACACCGCTACACCGCACGTGCGCTGGCAGCGGAGGACACCGACTGGTTCCTGGACCGGCTGTACAACTTCGCCGCCGACCTGGGCGCAACGTTGCTCGTGCCCCGGCACAGCCGCTACCTGATTGACCTGAACCGGTCCAGCGACAACGTGCCCATGTACCCGGGCCAGAACAACACCGAACTCTGCCCCACGCGGCACTTCACCGGTGCGCCGCTGTACCGCGAAGGGCAGGCGCCTGACGAAGCCGAGATTCGCCGCCGCGTGGCCGTCTACTGGCAGCCTTACCACGACGCCCTGCACGGTCAACTGGCGCAGCTGAAGCAGGCTCACGGACACGCGGTGCTGTTCGACGCACACAGCATCAAGAGCGAGCTGCCCTGGCTCTTTGAAGGCACCCTGCCGCACATGAGTGTGGGCACGGCCCATGGCCACAGCTGCGCGCCTGCGCTGCGCGACCGGGTGGCGGCGGTGTTCGGCGCACAGAGCACCTTCAGCCACGTGATGGACGGTCGCTTCAAGGGCGGCCACATCACCCGCCACTTCGGCCAACCCGGCAGCGGCGTGCATGCGGTGCAGCTGGAAATGTGCTGGCGCGCCTACATGGACGAATCGCCACCCTACCGCTGGCACGAAGACCGCGCAGCGGCCGTGACGCCGCTGCTGCGCAGCTTGGTGCAGACACTGACGGGGTGGCGGCCGTGAGCCACTGGCTTTGGGCGCCCCGCGCCTGGGTCGATGGCGCCTGGGCCGCGTCGGTGCTGATGCAAGTCGACGCGCAGGGTCGCTGGTCCTCCATCACACCCGACACACCCGCGCCGCCACAAGCCGAGGTGCTGCCGGGCCCGGTGCTGCCCAGCCTGGTCAACGCCCACAGCCACGCCTTCCAGCGCGCCTTTGTCGGACTGGCCGAACGACGCGACAGTGCACACGACGACTTCTGGAGCTGGCGCGACCGCATGTACGGTGTGGCGCTGCGCATCACCCCCGATCAGCTGCAGGCCGTGGCCACGCACCTGTATGCCGAGCTGCTGGCCGGCGGCTACACCCACACCTGCGAATTCCACTACCTGCATCACGCCGAGGACGGCACGCCCTATGCCGACGAAGCCCAGATGTGCCATGCGCTGGCGCAGGCCGCGCAGGCCACCGGCATGGGCTTGACGGTGCTGCCGGTGCTGTACGAACGGGCCGGTTTTGCGCAGCCGCAACTGCGCGCCGACCAACGGCGTTTTGCCACCGACGTGGCACGTGTGCTGCGCCTTCGAGACACCGTGCGCAGCTGGCGGTTGCCCCGGGTGGACGCGGGTGTGGCCATCCACTCGATGCGCGCGGCAGCACCCGCTTCGATGCTCGAACTGGCAAACGCGTGCCAAGGCGACACCGGCCCCATCCACATCCACATCGCCGAACAGACATCCGAAGTGGACGACTGCCTGGCTGCCACCGGCCAGCGACCCATCGAGTGGTTGACGCAGCACCTGCCGCTGGACGCACGTTGGCAGCTGGTGCACGCCACCCATGCCACGCCGCAGGAGATCGACGCCGTGGCGGCCAGCGGCGCAGGTGTGGTCATCTGCCCTGGCACCGAAGCCAACCTGGGCGACGGCCTGTGCGACCTGCCACGTTGGCTGACCAGCACCGCACCTCTGGCTGTGGGCAGCGACAGCCAGGTCACCCGCGGTTGGGCCGAAGAACTGCGCTGGCTGGAATACGGCCAGCGCCTGGCGCTGCGCCAGCGCAATGTGTCGGCCGCACCCAGCGTGCAGTCGTCCAGCGCGGCGCGGCTGCTTGACCGCTTCCTGGCCGGTGGTGGCGCTGCAGCCGGCCATGTGCGTTGGGGCCTGGTGGTGGGTGCGCGTGCCGACATGCTGCTGCTGAACACCGAAGACCCGGCTCTGCGCGGGCTGCCCGCATCGCACCTGCTGGACGGCGTGGTGTTCGCTGCGCCTGATCGGCCATTCGCCCGCACGATGGTGGCTGGCCGCTGGTTGCCGCGCGCCGACACCGGCGTGGGCTTTGCGGGCGCGATGACCGCCTTGCACGGCGCTTAAAAAAGCCGGTCCGCGCGCCGCACCAGCGCAGCGCAGGCTTGCCGCACGCGCAGCCAGCGCCTGGGGTGTCGAACACCTTGGCGTGCGGGTCCGCTGTCAAGCGGCGCTTGCACCCATCAAGGCGCGCGATTGCCCCGTTCCTGGTTGCGCTGGCGCTGCCGCAGCTGGTCGCTCAGGGCGTTGAAGGCCCGCCCAAGCTGGCCCAGTTCATCGCGCCGGTCGGATTTGACGCGGGCGTCTTCGAAGTCGCCGATCTTCAGGTCGTGCAGCGCATGGGTGATGCGACGCATGGGCCGCGTCACACCCCGGGCCAGCCACCACGCCACCAGCAACACCAGCGCCATCACGCCCAGTGCGCCGGCCAGCAGGTAGCCGTGCAAGAAGGTCAGCGGAGCCTGCACGCTGCCGCGGTCTTGCGCCACCGCCACCACCCAGTCGTGGCCGGCCACGGGCGCAAAACCGGTGATCGTCGCCTTGCCGCTGACGACCGAGTCGTGAACCACGGCACCGGGGCCCTGCACGCCCTGCAGCGCGCGGGCCAGCGAGACCTCGCCCATGGCACTGATGTCGTCGCGGCGGTAGCGCTGGTCGGCACGGATCTCGACCTGCCGTGGGGGCGGCAGCGGCATCAGGCTGCGGTAGCGCAAGTCGGCATGCGGGTGGTTGACGACCACACCGTCGCCGTCCAGCAAGAAGGGCGTCACACGTTTGTCGAGCGTGGTGTTGCGCTGCACGATGCGGCCCACGGCGTCACCCGACAGGCGCACCACCAGCGCACCCACGATGCTGCCGTTGTCACCACGCACCGGGTGGCTGCTGAACACGCTGGTGGCACCCGCTGCGTTGCTGGCCTGCAGACCGCTGATGTAGGGCTGGCCGCGCGCAGCGTCCACGAAGTAAGGCCGAAGTGAATGGCTGGCGCCCACGCCCTGGCCATCGTTGCTGACCTGCGTCACGCCACCTGCGTCCAGCAGCATCACCGCCTGCACACCCGCGCCGGCCTGCATCAGGCGCTGCAGCTTCTCGCGCAGCAGCGGGCGTGCCGGCTCGGTGGGCTTTTGCAGGAACTGGGCAAAAGCGGTATCCGAGGCCAGCGCAGCCGCCAGGCGCTTGCTTTCGACTACAAAGCTGGCCAGGTCGGCAGCTGAATGGGTGGCCAGTTGCTGCAGGTAACGTGACTCGGACTGCACCAGCGCATCGACACTGCCCCGCAGATTGACCCAGGCCACCACCACCACGGGCAACACGGCAGCCAGCAGCATGCCCAGCGACAGCTTGGCCGCCAGCGGCCAGTCACCGGGTGTCAGCAGGCTCAGCCAGCGCGGCCGGGCGGGTGCGCGGCGCTCGGCGCTGGCCGATTCGTCGGCGGTTTCCTGCACCACCTGGTTCAGCTGCGAACGGCGGCGTGCGGCCTCGTAGCGCTGCAGACTGGACGGGTGGTCGGCGCACAGGGCCTGGCGGAATTCAGCAACGGTGCGCGGGCGCTTGCTGGCGTCGGTGTTCAAAGCCCAGTCGATGGCCCGAAGGAAAGTGGCGCCATAGACGTTGCGACCGGCCTCGACGGCGCGGGTGTAGGCCTTGGGGTCGGCCTTGCGGGTTTCTGCATCGGGTGGCTTCTTGCCGCCCGAGATGGCCCAGTACAACGTGGCGCCCAATGCGTACAGGTCGGTCCAGGGGCCCTGTTCGCCCAGGCCGTACTGTTCGCTGGGTGCATAGCCCGGTGTCACCACCACCAGACCATGCGAGGCCACGCCCGCCGTCTGGCTGGCACTGCCAAAGTCCAGCAGCACCAGGCTGCCGTCGCTGGAACGTACCTGGATGTTGTCGGGCTTGATGTCGCGGTGCAGGAAGCCCGCATCGTGCACGGCAGCCAGGCCGTCCAGCAGCGGCAGCAGCAACTCGACCAGGGCTTTTTCGCTGATGGTCTGGTGCTGCAGCCACCAAGCCTTCAGCGGCTCACCTTTTTCAACTTCCAGCACCATGTAGGCGGTGTGGTTGGCCTCGAAGAACCGCGCCACGCGCACGATGGCCGGGTGGCGAAAGGAAGCCAGCGTGCGCGCTTCGACCAGAAAGCTGTCCAGCCCCTGCTGGTACCGCGCGCGGTGGTCGCTGGACATCGGCGACACCGTGCCGTCGCTGGCGCGGAACACGATGTCCTGCGGCAGGTATTCCTTGATGGCCACGGCAGCGTCCAGGTGCACGTCGGTGGCCAGGTAGGTGATGCCAAAACCGCCTTCGCCCAGCACACCGTCGACGCGGTACTCGTGCAACTGCACGCCGGGCTTCAGTGCCATGGCCAGTGCCGAGCGCGGCGGGCGCAGCGTGGCGCCGGTGGCACCGCGTGGCAGCACGATGGTGACATCGCGCTGGCCGTCCAGCACCGGCCGCAGCACGGCCTTGTCGCGTTCCAGGCTGGGATCGCGCTGCGCACCGGGCGGGCGCTGCGGTGTGGTGCGGTCTTCGGGCAGGACGTCGGACACAGGCGCGGACTGGGCTGGCGTGCGAGGACGCGGTTTGTGACAAATCATATGCCGCAGCGATGCGGCCATGGGCCCCACAAGCCCCGCAGGCGCCTTCCCTTCAAGCAGCGGGTTCACTGACCGGCACCATGCCCCAGCCAGTCGACAGCCCGGCGTCGACCCCGTGCGATTGACTGGTCTGCGCCAGGTATGTAGAATTCATGCATACTTTTTCAGTCCGAAGTTGACCCCGAACCACGCCGAAACAGCAGAAGGACAGCCATGGACGCCACCGTTGCCGAGCGCGGGCAGATCACGCTGCCCAAGGCCGTGCGCGATGCACTGGGCCTGGTTAAGGGCACCAGGCTGAAGGTCGAGATCGACGGCGGCCGCATCGTGCTTCGCAAGGATGTGGACGATGCCCTTTCTCGCTTGCGCGGCCGCTTCAAGCTGGCCGAGGGCTTCAAGAGCACCGACGACGCCATGCGAGCGTTGCGGGGCCGCGCACCCGGAGACCCCTATCTGCCACCGGACGACAGATGATCGCAGTCGATTCTTCGGTGTTGTTGGATGTGCTGACCGATGACCCCCGATTTGCAGACGCATCGGCCGCCTGCATCGCGCAGGCCCTGGGCACCGGTGGCGTGGTGATTTGCGACGCCGTGGTTGCCGAGGTGCAAACCTTGCTGGACACCCGGGAAACTGCGCTCGAGGCCATGGCCGATTACGGCGTGCGCTACCTTGCCGTTTCCGAGCAGGCCGCCGTGCGCGCTGGCCACATGCAGCGCCGCTTTCGCGATCGCGGCGGACGCCGCGAGCGAGTGGGGGCCGACTTCCTGATCGGCGCTCATGCCTTGCTTCAGTGCGACGGCCTGATCACACGCGACGCTGGTTTTTTTCGTGACTACTTCAAGGGTCTGAAGTTGATCGTGCCCAAGGCCTGAAAGCCGATGAGCCCGACGGCTCTTCACCCCGCTTCTCCCCCTCATTCCCCGGAACACCCGATGCTGCAAGCCTACCGTCAACATGCCGCCGAACGCGCCGCGCTCGGCATCCCGCCGCTGCCGCTGGACGCCAAGCAGGTGGCCGCACTGGTCGAACTGGTGAAGGCCCCGCCCGCCGGTGAAGAAGCTTTCCTGATGGACCTGCTCACGCACCGTGTGCCTCCGGGCGTGGACGACGCAGCCAAGGTCAAGGCCAGCTTCCTGGCCGCCGTGGCGCATGGCGACATGCCGGCGGCGCTGGTCAGCAAGGCCAAGGCCACCGAACTGCTGGGCAACATGGTGGGCGGCTACAACGTGCACCCGCTGATCGAGTTGCTGGACGACGCCGATGTGGCCGACATCGCCGCCGCGGGCCTGAAGAAGACGCTGCTGATGTTCGACTTCTTCAACGACGTGGCGGCCAAGGCAAAGGCCGGCAACGCCAAGGCTGGCGAAGTGATGAACAGCTGGGCCGACGCCGAGTGGTTCACCAGCCGGCCCGAGGTGCCCAGGCGCATCACCGTCAGCGTCTTCAAGGTGCCCGGTGAAACCAACACCGACGACCTGAGCCCGGCGCCCGACGCCTGGAGCCGCCCCGACATTCCGCTGCACTACCTGGCGATGCTGAAGAACACGCGTGAAGGTGCCGCCTTCAAGCCCGAAGAAGACGGCAAGCGCGGCCCCATGCAGTTCATCGAAGAACTCAAGGCCAAGGGCCACCTGGTGGCCTATGTGGGCGACGTGGTCGGCACCGGCTCGTCGCGCAAGAGCGCCACCAACAGCATCGTCTGGGGTTTTGGCGAAGATATCCCCTTCGTGCCCAACAAGCGCTTCGGCGGTGTCACGCTGGGCGGCAAGATCGCGCCCATCTTCTTCAACACACAAGAGGACAGCGGCGCGCTGCCCATCGAGGTGGACGTGGGCGGTCTGGAGATGGGCGACGTGCTCGAGATCCAGCCCTACGACGGCAAGATCCTGAAGGACGGCGCCGTGGTCAAGACCTTCCAGCTGCGCAGCGACGTGCTGTTTGACGAGGTGCGTGCCGGTGGCCGCATCAACCTGATCATCGGCCGCAGCCTCACGGCCAAGGCACGTGAATTCCTGGGCCTGCCCGCCAGCACCACCTTCCGCCTGCCGGCACCGCCCACCGCCACGAAAGCCGGCTTCACGCTGGCACAGAAGATGGTGGGCCGTGCAGTGGGCCTGCCGGAGGGCCAGGGCGTGCGCCCCGGCACCTACTGCGAACCGAAGATGACCACGGTCGGCAGTCAGGACACCACCGGCCCCATGACCCGCGACGAGCTCAAGGACCTGGCCTGCCTGGGCTTCAGCGCCGACCTGGTGATGCAGAGCTTCTGCCACACCAGCGCCTACCCCAAGCCGGTGGACGTGAAGACCCACCGCGAGCTGCCGGCGTTCATGAGCAACCGCGGCGGCGTCAGCCTGCGCCCGGGTGATGGGGTCATTCACAGCTGGCTGAACCGCCTGCTGCTGCCCGACACCGTGGGCACCGGTGGCGACAGCCACACGCGCTTCCCCATCGGCATCAGCTTCCCGGCCGGCAGTGGCCTGGTGGCCTTCGGGGCCGCCACCGGTGTGATGCCGCTGGACATGCCCCAGAGCGTGCTGGTGCGCTTCAAGGGCGAGATGCAGCCCGGCGTGACGCTGCGCGATCTGGTGCACGCGATTCCGCTGTTCGCCATCAAGAAGGGCCTGCTGACGGTGGCCAAGGCCGGCAAGATCAATGAGTTTTCTGGCCGCATCCTGGAAATCGAAGGCCTGCCCAACCTGAAGGTCGAACAGGCCTTCGAGTTGAGCGACGCCAGTGCCGAGCGCAGCGCCGCCGGCTGCACCATCCAGCTGAACCCCGAGCCGATCCAGGAATACCTCACCAGCAACGTCGTGCTGATGAAAAACATGATCGTCAACGGCTACGCCGACGCGCGCACGCTGGAACGCCGCATCGCCAAGGTCGAAGCCTGGCTGGCCGCGCCCGCGCTGCTGCAGGCCGACAAGGACGCCGAGTACGCACACGTCATCGAAATCGACCTGGCAGACATCAAGGAACCCATCCTGTGCTGCCCCAATGACCCGGACGAAGCCAAGTTCCTGTCGCAGGTGGCCGGCACCAAGATCGACGAAGCTTTCATCGGCAGCTGCATGACCAACATCGGCCACTTCCGTGCTGCGGCCAAGCTGCTCGAAGGCCAGCGCGACATCCCGGTCAAGCTGTGGGTGGCCCCGCCCACCAAGATGGACCAGACCGAGCTGATCAAGGAAGGCCACTACGCCAACTTCGGTGCCGCCGGCGCACGCACCGAACAGCCGGGCTGCAGCCTGTGCATGGGCAATCAGGCCCAGGTGCGTGAAGGCGCCACGGTGGTCAGCACCAGCACACGCAACTTTCCCAACCGCCTGGGAAAAAACAGCAACGTGTACCTGGCATCGGCCGAACTGACGGCCATCGCTTCGCGCCTGGGCCACATCCCCAGCGTGGCCGAATACCACGCGGCGATGGGCATCATCAACAAGGACACCGCCAGCGTCTACAAGTACCTGAACTTCGACCAGATCGAGGAATACGCGGAGACGGCCAAGGCGGTGTGATGGACCGGCCGGCCAACTGGCCGGCCGCACATGGAGAAGCGGCCCCGAAGGGCCGCTTTGTACTGTCCGGGGCGCTCTGCCCCGACTACACAAATACCAGCGCTCAGGCCGCCTTGCGGCGGCGGGCGATGGCGCCCACCACACCCAGGCCGGCCAGCAGCATGGCGTAGGTGCCGGGCTCGGGAACAGCCGTGATGGTCGAGATCCAGGAGGCGTGGCTGAACACGGCCGTGGAGCCCGACACGTCACCCCAGCTGGAGCTGTTGGAACTGCTGAAATCGCAGCTGGTCGGCGAGGTCAGACGGCCGCCGCAGAACTGCCAGCCCCAGCTGTGCACACCCGACACCAGCCACTGCGAGCCGTTCCAGACGAAGTCGCCGCCGCCTGAGTCACCGCCGGCAATCAGCGCTTCATCGGCACCCAGGCCGGTGTCGCTGATCAGGCCCGTGATGCGGCCCAGCGTGTTGTGACGCGTCGGGTCGCCGACACCGTCGTAGTCGGCCACGTACTCTTCGCCGTCGGCGTTGCTCCAGGTGCCCAGGCTCGGCAAGCCTTGTGCTTGCGCGGCATTCAGGAATTGCACGCTGGTGGCATCGGCCTTGTTGCGGCCCCAGTGCATCCAGCCGTAATCACCCCAGCCCGGCGCGGTGGTGGAATTGCCCACGCCCGTGGTGCCGTGGCCCATGATCAGGAATTCCCGGCCCACATCGTTGTTGGTGCTGATGTTGAAGCCCTGCATCGTGGTGACCGGTGCATTGAGCTGGATGATGGCGATGTCATTGCCAGCAGACAGGGCGCCAGTCCAGCCCGGGTGCACGAAGGCCGCGGCGGCGCTGCGCGTTTGAGCGGCGGCACCACCGTAGACACCGAAGGCGATTTCCATGACGTTGAAGTCATCGGCGCAGTGTGCGGCCGTCAGCACGTACAGGCCGCCGCTGAGCAAGGTGCCCGAACAGATGAAGGCGCCATTCGTCAGGCTGCCGTCGTTGTCGAAGCGCAAGCGCGCCACGCCGTCGAAGTTGGTGCCGTTGAAAGTCATGCCGGCGGTCACACGCCAGTTGGACGGCGCCGTGTTGTTGCCGGTCAGCGGGTTCTGCGCCAGCATGTCGGCTTCGGTGTAGATACCGATCGTCGAGGACAGACCCACTGCCGCCTGGGCCGGACCCAGGGTACCCATGGCAGCAGCGACCGCAGTCACAAGCGCCAGCTTCTTTGCGTGTTTCAAACCAACCTCCCAGAGATATGTTGAGTATCGAGACACAGGCAAACCTCATGCCTGCATTTGCGTCGACAACGGCCCCTCACCTCATGCCGTGGATGCTGTCGCGCGGGGATTTCTCCTGTGGCGCGATGGTACGGGGCGGCGCCGAAACGAGCGTGACAGGCACCCCCTCATCCAGGCGGCTGAGAAACCCCAGGCGGCTGCCCAAGGTGGGCCGGCAGGCCGCAACTGGCAGATTTTCCGGCACCTGTTGGGCGCAGCTGTGGGGCCAACCCAGGCGGCGGCGCATCGTTGTGGTGAGTGGTGCTGCCTGCTTTGGGGCATGCCGGCCAAGGATTTTCCGAGGCCGCCCGCCCCTGCACGGCCAACAAGCGGCCAACAAGCGGTCAACAAGCGGCCGGCAAGCGCCTAAGATGGTGCAACGCAGTCAGCGCATCCACCAAGGCCCGTCATGACACCGAACCCGACTCCGCAGAAGCACGCCTTTGCCCGCACGCTGAAGACCTTCATCACAGCCTCAGGGAAAACCGGTCACCTCTATTCCTTGCCGGCGCTGGCGCGCCAGTTCCCGGGCATCAGCCGGCTGCCGCTGAGTCTGCGCATCGTGCTCGAAAGTGTGCTGCGCAACTGCGACGGCAAGAAGGTGGGCGCGGAACATGTGCAGCAGCTGGCCACGTGGGCGCCGACGGCGCCGCGAAGTGAGGAGATCCCCTTTGTCGTGGCCCGCGTGGTGCTGCAGGACTTCACCGGCGTGCCGCTGCTGGCCGACCTGGCCGCGATGCGCAACGTGGCCGCCCGCCTGGGCAAGGACCCGAAGGCCATCGAACCGCTGGTGCCGGTGGACCTGGTGGTGGACCACAGCATCATGATCGACCACTTCGGCAGCCCGAAGGCGCTGGACCTGAACATGAAGCTGGAGTTCAGCCGCAACCAGGAGCGCTACCAGTTCATGAAGTGGGGCATGGGCGCTTTCAACACCTTTGGTGTCGTGCCACCCGGCTTTGGCATCGTGCACCAGGTGAACCTGGAGTACCTGGCGCGCGGCGTGCACAAGGTGGGCAAGGGCCCGCAGGCGCTGTACTACCCCGACACCCTGGTCGGCACCGACAGCCACACCACCATGATCAACGGCATCGGCGTCGTGGGCTGGGGCGTGGGCGGCATCGAAGCCGAAGCGGGCATGCTGGGCCAGCCGGTGTACTTCCTGACACCCGACGTGGTGGGCATGGAACTCAGCGGCCGCTTGCGCGAGGGTGTCACCGCCACCGACCTGGTGCTGACGGTCACCGAGATCCTGCGCAAGGCCAAGGTGGTGGGCAAGTTCGTCGAGTTCTGCGGCGAAGGCACCCGCACGCTGAGCCTGCCCGACCGCGCCACCATCGGCAACATGGCCCCCGAGTACGGTGCCACGATGGGTTTTTTTCCGGTCGACGAAAAAACCATCGACTACTTCCGCGGCACCGGCCGCACGAAGAGCGAGATCGAAGCCTTCGAGGCTTACTTCAGGGCGCAGCAGATGTTCGGCGTGCCGCTGGCGAAAGACATCGATTACAGCCAGATCATCCAGCTGGACCTGTCCACCGTGACGCCCAGCCTTAGCGGCCCCAAGCGCCCGCAGGACCGCATCGAGCTGGGCCGCGTGGCGCAGACCTTCAGCGACCTGTACAGCGCACCGCCAGCGGCCAACGGCTTCAACCAGCCAGCCGACAAACTGGGCCAGCTGGTGACCACACCTTCGGGCCTGGTCATCGGCAACGGCGACGTGCTGATTGCGGCCATCACCAGCTGCACCAACACCAGCAACCCCAGCGTGCTGCTGGCCGCCGGCCTGCTGGCCAAGAAGGCAGTGATGGCCGGGCTGAAGGTGAAAAAGCACGTCAAGACCTCGCTCGCCCCGGGCTCGCGCATCGTCACCGAATACCTGGAAAAAGCCGGCCTGCTGCCCTACCTGGAAAAGCTGGGCTTCAGCGTGGCGGCTTACGGCTGCACCACCTGCATCGGCAACGCCGGTGACCTGACGCCCGAGATCAACGAAGCCATAATCCAGAACCAGCTGGTGTGCGCCGCGGTGCTGTCGGGCAACCGCAACTTCGAAGCCCGCATCCACCCCAACCTGAAGGCCAACTTCCTGGCCAGCCCGCCGCTGGTGGTGGCCTACGCCATAGCCGGCAACGTGACCAAGGACTTGATGAGCGAACCGCTGGGCAAAGGCAAAGGCGGGCGCGACATCTACCTGGGCGACGTCTGGCCCAGCAGCGACGAGATCCATGCGTTGATGAAGTTTGCGATGGACGGCAAGGCCTTTCGCAAGAACTACGAAAAGGTGCAATCCGACCCCGGCAAGCTGTGGGAGAAGATCAAGGACGTCAGCGCAGGAACGGGTTCCGGCGCCAAGGTCTACCCGTGGCCCAAGAGCAGCTACATCGCTGAGCCGCCCTTCTTCGCCAACTTCACGATGCTGCCCCCGCCGCTGGAATCAGGTGTGCGCGGCGCACGTGTGATGGCCCTCTTCGGCGACAGCATCACCACCGACCACATCAGCCCCGCCGGCAGCTTTGCGGTCGGTTCACCGGCCGGTCAGTACCTGCTGTCGCTGGGCGTGCAGAAGGCCGACTTCAACAGCTACGGCGCGCGCCGCGGCAACCACGAAGTGATGATGCGCGGCACCTTTGCCAACGTGCGCGTGAAGAACCTGATGATCCCGCCACAGGCGGACGGCAGCCGGGTCGAAGGCGGCTACACGCTGATGCAACAGGCCGGCGGCCTGCAGACCGAACCGGTGCCCATCTACGACGCGGCGATGCGCTACATCGCCTCCGGCGTGCCCACCGTGGTCTTCGCCGGCGAGGAATACGGCACCGGCTCCAGCCGCGACTGGGCCGCCAAGGGCACGGCACTGCTGGGCATCAAGGCCGTGGTGGCGCGCAGCTTCGAACGCATCCACCGCAGCAACCTCATCGGCATGGGCGTGCTGCCCTTGCAGTTCAGGCCAGGCACGTCATGGGAGAGCCTGGGGATCCGGGGCGACGAGGTGGTGGACGTGCAACTGGCAGCCGACATCCGACCGCTGTCCGACGCGCTGCTGGTCATCACCGACGCCAACGGCCAACGCCGCGAGGTGCCGGTGACGCTGCGCATCGACACCGCGATCGAGGTGGACTACTACAAACACGGCGGCATCCTGCCGTTTGTATTGCGCCAGCTGCTGGCCGCCTGACCCTGCGTCAGCGCCCGCGCAGAAACAACGCGTCCAGTTCCTTCATCGTCACTTGCCGCCAGGTCGGCCGGCCATGGTTGCAGGTGTCGGCACGTTCGGTGGTTTCCATCTCGCGCAGCAGCGCGTTCATCTCTTCCAACGTCAGCCGACGGTTGGCGCGCACCGCGCCGTGGCAGGCCATGGTGGCCAGGATGTCATCGCGGGCGCGCTGCACCACGCGGCTGGCGCCGCCGGATTCGGGCAGCGCCATCTCGGCCAGCACCGAGCGCGTCAGCTCGGCCAGGTCGGCGTCGGGCAGCGCCGCCGGACGGCTGCGCACCACCAGCGTGTTGGCGCTGAGCGGGCCCACGTCCAGGCCCAGTTCCAGCAGCGCGGCGGCTTCGGTGTCGGCGATGGCCACTTCGGCGGCGGTGGCGGCAAAGCTGACCGGGATCAGCAGCGGCTGCGAGGGCAGGGCGTCCTGCCCCTGCGCCGCCGCCTTGAGCCTTTCGTAGACGATGCGTTCATGCGCAGCGTGCATGTCCACCACCACCAGGCCGTGTTCATTTTCGGCCAGCACGTAGACACCGCCGATCTGCGCCACGGCGCGGCCCAGGGGCCAGGCGCCAGGTGATTCGGCGGACATGGGTTGGCGCAAGGCGGCCCAGGTGGCCAGGCCGCCCGACCCGGCACCCGCTCGGGGCATCAACCAGGGCGCGGCAGGCTCAAACGCGGCCGGTGCAGCGGGTGCAGCTTCAGCCCAGGCCAATGCAGCTTGCCAGCCTTGCAGCGGAAGCACGGGCGTCGAAGCCGGCTCTGGCGCAGACCCCGGTCCCGCAAGCGCTGACGCGCCCTGCTGCACCGCTGCCGCGCGTGTCGGAGCCAGCGCTTCTTCCACTGCTCGCTGCACCGCCTGGTGCAGCGCCCGCCCATCGCGAAAGCGCACCTCGGCCTTGGCGGGGTGCACGTTCACATCCACCAGCGCCGGGCTGATGCTCATGAACAACACATAGGCTGGCTGCCGGCTGCCGTGCAACTGGTCTTCATAGGCGGCGCGCACGGCGTGGCTGACCAGTTTGTCGCGCACATGGCGGCCGTTGACAAACAGGTACTGCAGGTCGGCGCGCGCGCGGGCCACCTCGGGCTGGCCCACCCGTCCGTGCAGGCGCAGCGGCCCACGTTCGGCTTGCAAATCACGGCTGGCTGCCGTGAATTCGGCGCCCAGCACGTCTGCCAGCCGGTGCTGGGCACTGCCGGCGCGCCACTGCGCCACCAGGCGACCTTCGTGCCAGACCGCAAAACCCACGGCCGGCCGCGCCAGCGCATGGCGGCGCACGGCATCCACCGCATGCGACAGCTCGGTGGCGTCGGTCTTCAGGAACTTGCGCCGCGCTGGGG
>ENA-ORBV01002748-ORBV01002748.1-microbial-mat-metagenome-genome-assembly--contig:-NODE-2748-length-36577-cov-8.594822_pt1 | contig 36577 bp, 35 predicted proteins | sample MGYA00237777_ERZ505514 | MGnify/ENA primary metagenome ERZ505514 (study PRJEB26160, sample SAMN06269048) | microbial mat metagenome | isolation source: Oligotrophic lake microbial mat | place... | reverse complement strand
TTTTTTCAAACTGTGTGCCGGGCTCGGGTTGGCGCGATGGGTCGCAGTGGACCTGCTCGTTCCGGCGTACATATTTTTTGCATTGATGGTGGGAAAACTGATGTACTTGTTCGTTGAGAAACCGGCTTTGGTAGCCATGAACAAGGTTTGGTCTGAACGGCAAAGCCGCAGGGTTGCTGCAAACGCGCGGTAGGTGGGTGCGGTACGGCGCCTGTCAATGTAGTTGTCGCGTCGTTCAGGCAACCAACGGTTAAATAACGATGTGCTCCGAATGCTCTTTGACCACCGAATCGCGTTCGGGGTTGCGGGGTCGCGGGTCCGACAGGAGACCAATTGCGTTTAGGGCCAGACCAGCGTGCCGGATTGCGTACGCGTGCCCGGGTATACAGCGCGTGCCGCGCCGCCAGGCTCGTATGATCGTCACGCGCATGGCGCTGTGCCGGGCTGTCTTAGCGGATGCAGCTGTGATAATGGTCCAAGTCGTACCATCGCACTCAGGCGATGGTCCACGCGCGCGCGCTGTGGGACGCGATTGGCAAAAGACGGCGGGGTATAATCGAACGCTAAGTTGTCAAGATGGCATTTCGCCGCTACGCCCGATTGAGCTACGCCCGTTCCAGATGGAATACCGAGTCTTTTTGCAGGCCAGAATGTCGTCGCGGCGCTTCCCCGGGAAAATGCTTGCGCCTCTCGCCGGGCGGCCAATGATCGCATGGCTACTCGAGCGCCTGGGTGCGGCAGTCGGGCGCGAACGACTCGTGTTGGCAACCAGTGAGGATGCCACCGATCTGCCGCTGGCCCATTTTGCGGAACGCTACGGATATCAGGTTTTCCGGGGCGGACTCGACAACGTTTTTGAACGCTTCCAGGCCTGTGCGCGGGTGCACCCAGCGCCGTGGGTCGTGCGCATCTGTGGCGACAGTCCGATGCTCGACCCCGGCTTGATCCCGATGTTGCTGGCGCATTGCCACGCCGGCATCGATCTCGTCACCAATGTGGCGACTCGAACGTTTCCGCCCGGCCAAAGCGTCGAGATACTGAGCGCGGAAACGCTGCAATCGGTCAATGCTCAGGAACTCAATGCGGAGGAGTGCGAGCATCCGACCCAAGTCTTCTACCGCAACCCGGCGCGGTACTCCATCCGCAACATCGCCGCCACCAATCCGGAGTGGCCACGGCTCTCGTTTGTGGTTGACACGCTTGAAGACCTGCGACGTCTTGAGCCAGCCATGCGGACTGGCGCGTTCCCGTCCTTTTCCGCCGCAGTTGCTGCATGAACTCGAAAGCGAACGGCGATCGTAAACTCGTGGCCGGTGTAGTTGGCCTCGGCGTGGGCGAGCAACATGCGCACGCCTATTCCCGGCACTCGGCCGTGCGCCGGGTTTTGGTGTGCGACCACGATGCTGAACGTGCGCGCGCGGTCGGCGCGCGTGTCGCCAATGGCGCGGTCGCCGAAAGTTTCGAAAGCATGCTGGCGGATCGTTCGGTAGACATGGTTTCGATCGCCAGCTTCGACGATGCCCACTACGCACAGGTGTGCGCGGCGCTCCAAGCGGGAAAGCACGTATTCGTTGAAAAGCCGCTCTGTCGTTCTCTGGACGAACTCGCCGAAATCAAGCGCTTGTGGAGGGCTGCCGGTGGCCGACTCAAACTCGGCAGCAACCTGGTTCTGCGCGGCGCGCCCCTTTATGTCTGGTTGCGCCGGGCGGTTGCATTGGGTGAATTCGGCGAGGTGTACGCATTCGACGGCGACTATCTGTATGGCCGCATGGAGAAGATCACGCAAGGTTGGCGGCGTGACGTGCAGGGCTACTCGGTGATGCAGGGAGGCGGCATTCATCTGATTGACCTGTTGCTCTGGATCACCGCGCAGCTACCGCTTTCGGTAACCGCCGCAGGCAATCGCATTTCGTCGCGGGGTACCGCGTTTCGCTACGATGATTACTGCGCGGCCACCCTGCGCTTTGAGTCCGGCCTGGTGGGGCGCATCACGGCCAACTATGGATGCGTGCACCGGCATCATCATGTGATGCGGGTATTCGGCACGCGGCGCAGCTTCCTTTATGACGATATGGGGGCGCGCATGCATTCCACGCGCGACCCCGATATGTGTGCCGAAGCGATTCCACATTCTCCGGTGCCGGGTGGCAAGGGAGAACTGATTCCGGGCTTCATATCTTCCGTTCTTGGCGATCCTTCCGGTGATGCCGATACCCAGAGCTTTTTCGACGGCATTTGCGTCGCGATCGCGTGTGACCGGGCGGCCGCGTCGGGGCAAATCGAGACAGTCGAATACCTATGACAGACAACGCTGAAATTCGCAAGATCGCATTTGGAAAGCCTTGGATCACGGCGGCCGAGCGCGAAGCGGTGCTGGGTGTCCTCACCGGCGATGTATTGACGCATGGGCCACAGGCGCATGCCTTTGAAACAGAGTTCGCGGCCTTCATGGGCGACGGCGCGCATTGTCTTACGGTGAGTTCCGGCATGGCGGCATTGCATCTTGCCTACTGGCAGCTGGGCATCGGTCCGGGGGACGAGGTGCTCGTGCCTGCGCAAACCCACGTTGCCACCGTGCATGCCGTGGAGTACATGGGCGCCACGCCGGTTTTCGTGGACTGCGATCGCGCGACTGGCAACATCGATGTCGCGCTGCTTGAGCCCCTGGTGACGCCGCGCACCAAGGCGATCGGAGTGGTGCATTTCAATGGCATCCCCTGCGACATGGATGGGGTCATGCGGGTGGCGCAAAAACACGATCTGAAGGTGATCGAGGACTGCGCGCTCGCGGTCGGCGCGCGCTTCAACGGGCGCCACGTCGGTCTGATCGGCGATGCGGCTATCTTCTCGTTTTACCCGGTCAAGCACATCACCACAGGCGACGGCGGCATGTTTGCCACCCGCCATCCCGATCTCGCCGCACGGGTCGCCAAGGCGCGCGCGTTCGGCGTTGACCGCAGCTTCGCGGAGCGCGCCGTGCCGGGCATGTACGACGTGCCGACCCTGGGCATCAACTACCGCATGAGCGACATCAACGCGTCCATCGGCCGCAAGCAATTGGAAAGAATCAGCGAGATCCTGCAAAGGCGCCAGCGCAATTTCGACACTCTGAAAGAGGGTCTTGGCGGCATTCCGGGCATCACGGTGATCGATGCGAATTCCCCGGCGCAACGGCAAAGCTGGTATTGCCTCTCGGTGGTGCTCGAGAACGTCAATGCCGACGGGCGCAACGCGATGGTCAGTCGCCTCAATGCCGGCGGCATAGGCACCAGCATCTACTATCCGCAGCCGGTGCCCCGACTCACCTATTACCGCAACAAGTACGGCCGTGACATGGCGCTGTACCCGAACGCCACGCGCATCAGTGACCAGTCGATCGCCTTGCCGGTCGGGCCGCACCTGACGCCGGACGACATGCGGCATATCGCCGCGACATTCGCACAAGCCTTGAGGGAGTCACATTGATGGCAGGTTCATTGAAGGGGCGTCGCGTGGCGCTCATTGGCGGCGCCGGATTCATCGGGCACAACCTGGCTCTGGATCTTACGGGGCACGGCGCCGAAGTGCATATCATCGACAGCTTGCAGGTGAACAACCTCGGCGCATTCTCCAATGGTTCCGGCGACGCGTCCAAGCGGTTGTACATGCAGTTAATTTATGAGCGCCTCAATGCGCTTCGCGAGATCAACGTTCCCCTGCATGTTGTCGATGCGCGCGACTACCAGGTTCTTTCGCGCTGTCTTTCCGACATTCAACCGGACACCATCGTCCAGTTGGCGGCAATCGCGCACGCCAATCGCGCCAACAAGGACCCGTTCAGCACCTTCGACCACAGCTTCCGGACCCTCGAAAATGCGCTCGACTGCGCACGCGGCCAGGACAGGCATTTCATCTATTTTTCCTCGTCGATGGTTTACGGAAATTTCGAAGGGGACGCCGTTTCCGAGGACCGGCATTGCGATCCCATGGGAATCTACGGTGCGCTCAAGTACGGCGGCGAAAAGCTGGTGATCGCCTACAACCAGGTGTTCGGGTTGCCGTATACGATCGTGCGACCTTCGGCGCTTTACGGCGAACGTTGCGTCAGCCGGCGTGTCGGCCAGGCATTTATCGAGAACGCCCTGCGCGGCATATCGCTCACCGTCAACGGTGATGGGACCGACGCGCTTGATTTCACCTATATCGGCGATCTGGTGCAAGCGGTGCGTCTGTGCATCGAAAAACCCGAAGCACGCAACCAGATATTCAATACGACCTACGGCGCCGCAAAATCGCTGAACCAGATGATCGACATCATGCGCGCGAGCTTTCCCGGCATCGAAGTCAAGTATCAGGCGCGCGACGCGCTCATGCCGGAGCGCGGTACGCTTTCGGTGGACAAGGCCCGCACCCTGTTGGGCTACGCGCCACAATTTCCCCTGGAGACGGGGTTTGTCCGCTATATCGACTGGTACAAGGGGTTGGCAAAGTCTCACCCCGAGTATTTCAGACAATCCTGAGCGCAGATGCCGATGATCGACTGCGCCCGCGACGGCTGGCTCTCGGAGACGACCGGACTTGCGTGTCACAAGGTATCCGGAGAGGGCGATGCCGGCTCGGTTGCGGCAGCGCTCACGCGGGCGGGCGACGGATTTTATTTCGCCAAGCTTCCAGTGACTGCTGTCGGGATGGTGAAGAATTACACATCAGGCGGGCTTTTCCTGGTCGATACCGGTGTCACGCTGGAAATGGCTGCGGTGTCGACACCGGAACCCGGAAACGCCGGCGTGACAGTGCGACCGGCCACGGTGGCCGATCATGATGCGGCGCAAACGGTCGCCGAATCGGCATTCACAACCTCGCGCTTCCATCTCGACCCGCTGTTTCCGGTCGCGCTTGCCAATCGAATCAAGCGCGAGTGGATTCGCAGCTACTGCGAGGGCAGGCGTGGCGACGTTCTGTTCGTCGCCTTTCTCGGTGAGAAAGTGGTCGGCTTTCTCGCGGCCCTCAAGGTTGACGCCGGCGCAAAGTCAGCGGCCGTCATCGACCTGGTGGCGGTCGACGCGTCGGCACGTGGGCGCGGCGTCGGAGGGGCGCTGGTGGCGGCGTTCAGGAACCACTACAGCAGCCGGGTCGCGTTGCTGCGGGTGGGTACCCAGATCGCCAACAGCGCATCGCTCAAGCTGTACCGCCGCTGCGGTTTCGGCTTTGCGGCGGCCGCGTATGTCTTGCACGCGCATCGCAGGAATGGAGCCTGCCTGTGAGAATCGGCAACCTTGACACCGATGTTCGCCCCATCCTGATTGCCGAGATCGGCAACAACCACGAAGGCGACAAGGGCATGGCGCTTGCGCTGGTGACCGCTGCCCTCGATGCCGGCGTCGATGTGGTCAAGGTGCAGATCATCGATCCGCCGCGTCTGGTCAACATCGCGCAGTCCGAACGGATCGCGCAACTCACACGCTTCGTGCTGCCCATCGACGTTTTCGCCGAAATGGCCGAGCGTACCCGAAGGGGAGGCGCGCTTTTCATGGCTTCGGCCTTCGACACCGGGTCGCTGGCGCGGATCGCGCCCTTGTGTGATGCGATAAAACTCGCGTCGGGCGACCTCACTTTCGATCCCTTGCTCGCAGCCGCCGCTTCGCTTGGGAAGCCGATGGTGCTTTCGACCGGGATGGCCAAAATGGTCGAGATCGACCATGCGGTAGCGTTGATCGGACGGCATTTGCGCACCGGCATTTCGCCCTCGCAAGCCCTGGCCCTGTTGCATTGCGTGAGTCTCTACCCGACCGGCCTCGAACAGGCCAACCTCGCGGCGATGCACACGCTTGCCGAACGATTCGGCCTGACGACCGGTTACTCCGACCACACGTTGGGCATTGAAGCGGCCCTGGTGGCGCTGGGCATGGGCGCCCGCGTGATAGAGAAGCATTTCACGCTCGACAAGGCGCACAGTGCCTTTCGCGATCACGCCCTGTCTGCCGATCCGGGCGAGATGCGCCGTCTGGCGCAGGTCGTGCGCGGGTTTCGCCAATTGCAGGGCGACGGGCAGAAGGGTGATGCGATCGCCGATGCCGGCATGGCGCAAGCCGTCCGCCGCAGCGCAGTGCTCGCGCGCGACCTTCCAGCCGGCGCCGTATTGACGTTGGCGGACATCGATTTCGTCCGGCCCGGCACAGGTATACCTCCCGCCGCCGCCGACGGTCTCGCCGGTCGCAGGCTGCGGGAAGCGAAGGCGCGCCACGCCGTGCTGTCGCCAGAGGACCTTGAATAAATCATGTGCGGAATCGCCGGCTACATCGGCACGCGTGAGTTGGACGCAGCGGTCGTTCAGACCTGCCTCGCCGCAATGCGCCGCCGCGGCCCCGACGACAGGGCGGCGCGGCACTGGGTCAATGCCGCCGGCCGGCATGTGCACCTGCTGTTCACCCGCCTGTCGATCATCGACCTGGACCCGCGCGCGAACCAGCCGCTCTGCGTGGATGACGACTGGATCGTCTTCAACGGCGAGCTCTACAACTATGTCGAGCGCCGCGCGGCGCTGGAACAGGCCGGGCGGACATTCCGCACCCGTTCCGACACCGAGGTGATGCTCGCCTCGCTGCGCGATCAGGGCTGGGAATCGCTGGACAGCTGTGAGGGGATGTGGGCGTTCGGCGTCTACAGCGAGCGCAACGGCTCCCTGACCCTTTGTCGGGATCGTTTCGGCGAAAAGCCGCTGTACCTGTACCGCGACGCCACGGGCCTCTATTTCGGTTCCGAGGTCAAGTTCATCGCCGCGCTGCTGGGGCGGCGCCTGGCTGTCAATCACAATCACCTGCGACGCTACCTGGTGAACGGCTACAAGGCCTTGTACAAGGGTGGCGAGACGTTTTTCGAAGGCCTGGCCGAACTGCGCAGCGGGCACCGCCTGCGTGTCGCGGCCGATGGCGCCGAGACGCTGTCGCGTTACTGGACGCCGCGCCTTGCGATCGACGAGGGCATGGGGTATGCGCAGGCGGTGGAAGGCGCGCGCGAGCGCCTGGTTCGTTCGGTGGAGCTGCGCCTGCGCGCCGACGTTCCGCTGGCCTTTTGCATGAGCGGCGGGGTCGATTCGAACGCGCTCATCAGCATCGCCAAGCGCACCTTCGGCTACGACGTGCATGGCTTCACGATCGTCAACGACGATGCGCGCTACGAAGAGCAGGACATGGTCGATTGCGCGGTGCGCGAGCTCGGCGTGCGGCATACGTCGATCCCCGTCACCACCGATCGCTTTCTCGAGCGCCTGCGCGAGCTGGTGCGCTACCACGATGCGCCGGTGTACACGATCACGTATTACGCGCAGTGGATGCTGCAGGAGGCGATCGCCAATGCCGGGTATCGCATTTCGGTGAGCGGTACGGCGGCCGACGAGATCTTCTCCGGCTATTACGATCACCACCTGGCCTACCTGCAGGAAATACACGCTGATGCGGCGCTGCACGGGGCAGCGCGCGACGCCTGGACCGAACACATCCTGCCGATCGTGCGCAACCCGCACCTGCGCAATCCGGACCTCTTCGTCGATGCACCGGACTTCCGCGACCATATCTACATGGATGCCCACGGCTTCGCCGGCTACCTGACCTCTCACTGGGCCGAAGCCTTCGCCGAGGAGAAGTACAGCGCGCATCTGCTCAGGAACCGCATGCTCAATGAGCTGTTCCATGAAGCCACACCGGTGATCCTCCACGAAGACGATCTCAACGCCATGTATTACTCGGTGGAGAATCGTTCGCCGTTTCTCGATCGCGACCTGGTGGAGTTCTGCAACTCGATTCCGACCCGCCACCTGATCCGCGACGGCCGCGCCAAGTCGGTGCTGCGCGACGCCATGGCCGGCATCGCGCCTCAGGAAGTGATGCAGAATCGCCGCAAGGTCGGGTTCAATGCGCCCATCTATTCGTACCTGGACGTGAACAACCCGCAGGTCCGTGCCGAACTCCTGCGCGACAGCCCGGTATTCGACGTGATCCGCCGCGACCGGATCGAGACGCTGCTAGACAAGGCGGATTTGCCCAACAGCGAGAGCAAGTTCGTGTTTTATTTCCTCAATTGCAAGCTGTTCCTCGAGGAATTCGGCGCATGAGGACGGTGCGATGAAATACTGCCGTCGCTGCGTCCTGCCCGATACGCGGCCCAACCTGGTGATCGCGGCCGACGGCGTGTGCAATGCGTGCCATGCGCACGGCACCCGGCCTTCGATCGACTGGGCGGCGCGCGAAGCCATGTTCGGTGAGGTTGTGAGCAATGCGCGCTCGCGCAGCAGCGGTTACGACTGTGTGGTACCAGTCAGCGGCGGCAAGGACAGCACCTGGCAGGTGATCAAGTGCCTGGAGTTCGGACTCAATCCATTGGCGGTGACCTGGAAGACGCCGGCCCGCACCGCGATCGGCCAGGAGAACCTGGACAATCTGGTTCGCCTCGGCGTGGACCACATCGACTACCAAGTCAATCCCAAGGTCGAGTCGACGTTCATGCTGCGCGCCTACGAGCGTTTTGGCAGTACCGCGATTCCGATGCACATGGCGTTGTTCAGCATCCCGCTCACCATCGCGGTGCGATTCGGGATTCCGCTGGTGGTCTGGGGCGAGAATTCGGCCTTCGAGTACGGCGGCAGCGACGAGGCGCGCACGGGCTTCCGGCTCGATGCGCAGTGGTTGCGTACCTTCGGTGTCACCCACAGCACCACCGCTGCCGACTGGGTATCGGACGAATTGCCGGCCCGCGCGCTGACCCCCTATTTCGGCCCTGGCGACCAGGCGCTCGAGCGCGCCGGCGTGAACGCGGTGTTTCTCGGCTATTACTTCGCCTGGGATCCGGAGGTCACCTACCGCATCGCGCGCGAGCGCGGTTTCAAGGGGCGCAGCGCCGGCGTCAAGACCGGCTTGTACGATTTTGCCGATATCGACGACGACTTCATCTCGATCCATCATCACCTCAAGTGGTACAAGTTCGGCTTTACCCGCCTGTTCGACAATCTCTCGCTGGAGATTCGCAACGGCAGGATCTCCCGCGACGAAGCCGCGGCAATCATCCGACGCACCGGCAGCCAGGAGCCGCTGGGCGACATCGAGAAGTTTTGTGCATTTGCCGGTATCGACAGCGCGCGATTTTTCGCCATCGCAGAAGGATTCCGTAATCATGAAGTCTGGATGCGGGAGGCCGGCAAATGGGTGATTCCGGGATTTCTCGTCCCCGACTGGGAATGGCAATGAAAATCGAACCGAAGAACCCGCCGCGCGTGTATCAGGTCGGCCGCAGCGTCACAGTGAACATGCGCGACTGCGGCACGGTGCATCTCGACCCCGACGAGCAACTGACCTTCAAGACCGAGGCGGGCGCCGAATACGATCTGGCTCGCAAGGATTGGGGTTTCTACGCCACCCCGTCGCTCAACGGCCGCCTGCAGCAATTCGGCCTGCGCGCCGTGCTGGTGAAGAACCTGATCGGCCGATTTTTCGTGCTCCTGGTCGAGGGCGGCAAGGAGGCGCTGTTCGATCAGTACGTCGCGGTCGAAGAGTTGCAGATTGTTACCTGGCTGGACGATGCCGGGCATCTGGCGTTTCTCGAATCCGCGCTCGCACAGGCGCGCGCGAAATAGCATGGAGGCGCCCGTCTGCCTGTGCGGAAGCCGCGAGTTTGCGACGCTGTTCACCTACCACGCGCCACCGGCGGGCGAAGTGCGCTTCGATTTTGGCCAGGCGCCGTATTTCCGGCGAGTCCTGCGCTGCGAGAATTGCGGTCATTTCCTGTCGGTACACGAGATCGACATGCAGGCGCTATACGGCGGCCACTATGTGGATGCCACCTACGGCGCCGACGGCCTCAAGCGAGCATTCGACCGGATTGTTGCCTTGCCGGAGGCGAGATCCGACAATATTGGCCGGGTCGCACGGGTAAGTGAATTTGGCAGTCGACACTTCGGTAAAATGCTTTCCGCTGGTGTAGCGCCTAAGGTGCTTGACGTGGGTTCCGGCCTCTGCGTGTTCCTGTACCTGCTACGCAAACTGACTGGCTGGACCTGCACGGCACTTGATCCGGATCCCCGGGCAGCAGTCCACGCGAGGGACGTTGCGGGCGTCAATGGGGTCTGCGCGGACTTCATGCAGGCATCCGAACTCGGGCGCTTCGACCTGATCGCATTCAACAAAGTCCTCGAACACGTGAAAGATCCGGTAGCCATGCTGAAGCTTTCCCGCGCGTTTCTCGAGCCCGGCGGAGTCGTATATATCGAATTGCCCGACGGTGAAGCGGCTGCCCGGGAAGGCAGCGGACGCGAAGAGTTCTTTATCGACCACCATCATGTTTTCAGTTCCCGGTCGATCCGAATTCTCGCGCGGGACGCGCAATTCGAGGTGCTGGAAGTCGAAAGCTTGCGCGAGCCGAGCGGTAAATTCACGCTGCGGGCGTTCGTAACCGCCCGGGACGGGAGCGCGGCGAGATGAAACTTCGGGATATCGCCTTCGCGGTGCCGGGCACGCGCTTTTCGAGCCAGGAGATTTCCGCATGGTCCGGACTGGAGCAAAGCTTTATCGAAAACCGCATTGGGGTGCAATCACGGGCGTTTCTTGGTGTCGAAGAGGCGCCGTCGCAGCTCGCAGCCAGCGCCTGTGAAGCGTTGCTTTCCCGTCCCGGTGCGCCGGCGCGCTCGGACATCGGCCTGCTGGTGATGGTGACGCAAACACCGGACTACAAGATTCCGCATTCGTCGGCCCTATTGCAACGCGATCTCGGGTTCGAAAGCGGCACTGCGTGTTTCGACATCAATCTCGGCTGTTCCGGGTTTGTGTATGCGCTGTCGATCGTCAGGGCGATGATGCAAGCCGAGGGCATGAGCGACGCGATCATCGTCACCTGCGACACGTATTCACGCATCATGGGGCGCGCCGATCGCGACACCGTCGCCTTGTTTGGCGACGCCGCGACCGCGACATGGTTATCGGCATCCGCCGGTGCCGAAATTGGCAAAGCCGATTTCGGCACCGATGGTCACAAATCGGAGCACCTGATCGTGCGTCGCGGGGGCGGCGCCGAGCCGATAGCCGCGCTGTTTTCCGGCGGCGCCAAGGACGCCGAGGCATCAGATGCGGGGTTTCGATTGCATATGAATGGGCGTGGGATATTCAATTTCATGATGGAACGGATTCCGCGCTCCGTCGCGCTTGCCCTCGAAAAGAACGGGCTGACGACAGACCAGATCGATTACTTCGTGTTTCATCAAGGCAGCAAATTTCTGCTCGACCATTTGGCGCGACACCTCGGGCTTCCAGACGAAAAAGTCCCCTCGAATGTCGCCAATTACGGCAATACGGTGTCGTCGTCAGTGCCGCTTTTATTGGCTGAAATGATGGCGGAGGCGGGCGGGCTAAAGGGCAAGACGGTACTGGTATCTGGCTTCGGCGTCGGCCTTTCGTGGGCGACCAATATTCTGAAATTTTGAGGTGGACATGAATTCAAGTGAAGCAAGGGATGCGATACAGAAGGCACTCATAGCTGCGACCAAGAACGAGAGCGCAGCGCTTCCAATGAAAGGAGATTTGCTCGAGCTGAACATGATCGACTCGCTGGAAGGGATGGTCCTGCTACTCGAAATATCGACTATCACGGGAGTAGAGTTTCCGGAAGAAGATCCGATTGAAAAGGGCTTCTTTGACGTAGAGCAGCTTGTAGCCTATCTGGTGGCAAATGGCGGTGCTTGAGTCCAGTGATCAGTCGACCCTGACGCAGGTACCGGAGACGAGCGCGGTACCGAGCCATGGCTAAATTGACCTACGAGCGCCTTGTGAGATGCATGCAGGGGGCCGGATTATCCCGGGGTGAAACCGTTCACGTGCAAAGCGACTTGCTTCGCGTCGGCCTGGTTGACTGCGCGCCCTCGCGGGAAGCGATTCTCGGGTTCTTTCTGGCGGCGTTTCAGGAAGTGCTAGGGCCAGAAGGAACCCTGTGCGTAGGCACTTCCTTCGAGGATTACGCGCGCTATGGAGTGCCGTTTATTCGCGAGGAATCGCCATCGCGCCAGGGTGCTTTCAGTGAACACGTCCGCACGAGGGCGGGAGCGATTCGCTCGCTTCATCCCATCGTGTCAATTTCTGCCTTGGGGCCGCGCGCGTCGGAAATCTGCGACGGTCCGCATTTTGAGGGATTCGGATACGAATCGGCTTGGGGACGATTGCATAGGGCAAAGGCCAAAGTGGTCGCGCTAGGCCTTGGAGTCGAGCGCGAAGGCGGAACGACCTTTTTCCATTATCTCGAGCGCTTGTACGGCGTACCTTATCAGTATGTGAAGGTCTACGACACGCCCGTAATTTCGCAGGGTCGGCAAGTTCAGGGCCTATTCACCTTGTCCGTGCGGTATCTCGATTTCGGAATCGTAAACAACACCTTGCGCTTCAAGAGGCGCTTGGTAGAGCGGGGGCGAGCCGTGTGCGAGCCGGTCGGTACAGGCCAGATGTTGGTTTCATCGTGCCAGGACATCATCGAAGAGGGCTTTGAATGTCTCAACGAGGACAGATACTTCCTGCTGGAAGCCAACCCGAGCTTCCGTCGTGGAGAAATTCCGTTTGATGGAAACACTGGCGCACTTCAGAGAGTCGCCGACAAGGGATCGGCATGAACCGCGCGCTTGATCCGGAAGGCGAAGAACTGAAGCTTGCCTATCTGGAACAGCGAGAATACCTACAGGGTACGACCCTTTTTGAAGGGGTCAGGGACTTTGTGCCGCAAGGGATACGCGGCTCGTTCAAGGTCGGCGAGATTCTTCGGACAGACAGGGTCTTCATTTCTCCGGTCAGCCGCGCCCATTTCAATGAGTTGGAACCGACGAGGCATCACGCGGAGCTTCAATGGCACAGCGCGGACCGCAATGGAGCCATCTACGTTTGGGCTTTGCCGCCCTCACGCGCACCGCTTCGATTGCCATATGACGAGCGCGAAATAACCGACGACGCCGTCGTCAACGACCGAATTCTGACGCAGGCGCGAACTTCTTCTTATGGTTTTGTCCCAACAATCGTTTCCTTGAACAAATATCTGCTTCTGCGCGCCATTCCCAAGGCACAGGGACAATGGCTGTTCGCAAGACTGGATTTTGCGAACCTGCCTGTTTACTGGAAGGAACTGCGACTAGAAGCGTCGGCTGTCCTCGCGGGCGGGCGTCTGGTGCGCTCGGAGGTCGGCGTCGACGGCATGTATTGCGGGCAGTTATTCTTTTCGTGGCTACAAGCGGACGAAAAGCTCATCCCAAAAATTGCGTGAATGCGCATCCGGACTACGTACATCAATGGCCCAGTTCACCTTGACGCCGTTCAATCCCTGCCCAGCCGGAAAATCCGGCATCTTCGACCAGGGGGCGACCAACTCCAGCCAATTAATTGCGCTCGACATCCAGTCGAAATATCAGTTCGTCGATAGCGCAGGTTCGGTGCATCACGAGTACATGTTGCCCAATACCTCCGACTTGCAGAACTGTGGGGGATACGTTGACAAGGTAATCAAGTATCGGAATCCCGCCCTGGCGAAATATCTGGCCACGGCCGGGGTGTCAAGGAATTCGTTCGACTCCGACGAGTTTCCGATTTTGGGCACGCGATCTCCAAAGCTCGATCTCATGTTGTACGGCTTTATCGAGGAAGCGCGCCGGAGCGATCCGAACAGGCGCATTGAATTGTTCGATCATGGGTGCACGGTGGCCGAACATTACGACCTGCTGGACATCATGATCAAGGTGTCCTCGGATGGGAAATGCGGGGCGGCCGAGGTTCTGTCTTACACCGGCATGGACAGGTCTGCACTATTGCTCAGCATTGCGACGATGCTGCATCCGAATCTGGATCGCAATTGCTTGAGGCTACAGCAAGCGGAAGGCTCCGATATTGAATATACCGATGGCGCATTCGATCTTTCGCTGACAGTTGGCGTGGTCAATCACGTGGCATATCCACTACGCACGCTCAAGCGTCTACTCGCGGTCAGCAGGAGGGCCTGTGTACTCGCACTGTGGGTGACGAACGAGGACGAAGGGTTTTGGGCCATCAACCATGCCGGAGTGCAAAGTTACTTTTTTTCGCGTGCCGATCTCAGGGATGCAATAGCGGAGCGCGGCGACGGCGCGTTCTATGAGGTGGAGTACGTTCCGGAGACCGAGACGAGCCAATCCGGCAGCTATATCGGGTTGGGAGACCAGCGTTTGTCTACCCTTGGCTGCTATCACATGGCGTTTTGCGCGGGCGCGGAGCCGCCATTCGACGCGCGACGGATCGAGTTGAAATGATCACTGCCGCCAGCGCGACGCAAAATCAGGAACCAGGCGCAAAGTTGACGTTGAAAGCTTGCCTGGGAAAATTTGTATACGTGCGAGGCGCGACAACACCGTTGCACTTCATGGAACTCAAGCCCTTTCAGGTAGATGATGCGATTGACTACTCGCACTTGTTCTATGTGCGCGCTCTTCGTGCGCGCATTGATGAAAGTGCGTTTCTTGAAGGTGCGCTGAAAAAATGGATGGATGGAACTGCCGTGCAGATGGTCGCCGAGGCCGTCGTTCATGTCATGTCGTCATTGGGAACGCATGTTTCGATTGCGGAGTTCTCGCCCGGTGTCGGATTGACGGGGGAGTACGTCAAGCTGCTCCTTGAAAGTGGGGCGGCGCAAGGCGTTCGGTCGTCCACAGTAGAGCGCTATGTCGGCTTTGGTGCCGCTGCCGGCCGAGACAAATTCGAAATATTGCACAAGGACGCCGGATGTGAAGCGATCTTTTGCGACGAAGCTACCGCGCTTTCAGTCGATGCGAAATTCTCGAACCATGTGATGGTGTTCAATCAGAATCAAGGTCTGCGCATGGATGATCCCGGTATCTGCTCGCTGACGGAATTCCTGGCGTTGCGCGCAGGTGCAAAGGTTATCGCCTTGCGCGTTACCACCGGCGAGGCGGCGGCCGTCCATACGACCGTCAAAGGACGAATCGTCGAATTGCCGGCCGTAGCTGCCGTAACGGAAATGTTGCGCGGCACCGGTCAAGCGTGGCATACACGTTTCGTGCATGGATTCGATGAAGGATTTCTGATTCCCGATGGCGGAAAGCCTTGCGGACTGTTGATTGGCTATCTCGGCTCGACCGAAAGCGCCCCGCTCGGAAAGTTCATGCCCGTTACTGCATCTCCATGAGCACATTTCTTGCGACCGCGGAGGGGGCGAAGGCTATTTCTTCCGGTGCGGCGTTTTACATGATTCCGTTGGCAAGAGACTTGTGCGCATTCGCCACGGGTGTGGTCGCGGACGAAAACGAAGCCTTGTTTCGACGCATCGATCGCGAATTACCCCTCGATATCCGGCGCTACAAATCCGGCGACACGTTCAATGGCTGGCTGGTGCCCGACAACTGGCAAGTCCACAAGGCCGAGATCCGACGCGACGGCAAGTTGCTGTTCGACGGCCGCTCGCATACCCTGGGTGTGGCCCGTTACGCCAAGTCGTTTATCGGCCGGCTCACATGGGACGAGCTTCGTCCGCGGCTGGTGACCAATCCCGATCTTCCCGATGCCTACGTGTTCCACTGTATGTGGCAATACCGGCCCTGGGCGGCAGATTGGGCGTTGTCGGTCCCGCACAATATCTATCGCGATTTCGGGCCCGGCGAGTATGACGTCGAACTGTGCACCGAGTACCTGCCGGGCGAGATGCTGGTCGCGCAGCATGAAAAGCCCGGGCGCAGCGACAAGACAATCGTGTTCCACTCAAACTCGTGCCACCCGCACATGGCCAACGATGGCTTTGCAGGCACTGCCTTGCTGATCGCGCTGTTCAAGTGGTTGCACACACAGGACACGTTTTACACGTACCGACTGGTGATAGGGCCGGAGCATGTTGGCACGGTGTTCTATCTGCGCGACATGCCGGAAGAGGAAATGAGGCGCATGGTGTGCGGCGTGTTCGAGGAAATGCCGGGCACGAGCGGTGCGATAAAAATCGCCTCGTCGTTCGTGGGCGGGCTGCCGGTGGACCAAGCGTTCGCGAACGCTGCTCGACACTATGCCAAGGCCCACGAACTGGTCGCCTGGCGATGTGGTGCCGGAAACGACGAAACGGTTTGGGAGGCGCCGGGGTACGAGGTTCCATTCCTGGAGGTCACTCGCTCCGAGAACCTGATGCATCCGTACCGTGAGTACCACACCAGCCTGGATACACCTGAACTGATGGACCCCGGACAGATGGACGAATTGTTGCTGGTGTTCCAGAAGGCCGTTGCATCACTGGAGCAGAACGCGCGCGCCTGGCGCAAGTTCGATGGCCTGATGTGCCTTTCCAATCCGCGCTACGACCTCTACATGGAGCGAAAGGATCCCGCCATCGCCAAGAATCTTCCGGCCGATTCCGAAAAGTGGGGCAAGTTGCTCGATAGTCTGTTGCGTTACTTCGACGGCAGCGTGACCTTGTTGGAGATCGCCAACCGGCACGATCTGCCGTTCGAGCGCTTGTACAACTATGTTCGGCGCTTCGAGGAGAAGGGGTTGATCGAGTTGCGCTTCGAGGAAATCCGCCGCGATGTGCCCGCACGCATGCAGCGGGGCGGCGCATGATCGCGGTCGTCGACTTGAAGATCAGCAATCTGGCCTCGGTGAGCAACGCCTTGCGCCAGGTTGGCGCATCAGAGCATGTGCCGGCGACGCGGGCAAACGTGCCAGGGGCGGATGCGGTGATCCTGCCTGGGGTGGGCGCCTACGGTGATGGCATGGCGAGCCTGCGCGAGCAAGGCCTGATTGAGCCCATCCGGGTGGCTGTGCGTGGCGGTACCCCGGTACTGGGTATCTGCCTGGGCATGCAACTCATGGCGTCGTGCAGCAGCGAATTCGGCGACCATGAAGGACTTGGCCTTTTGCCCGGGCGCGTTGAACGGCTGGTGGCCGATCGCCCCGGCTACCGTGTCCCCAATATCGGTTGGTGTGACGTATCCCCCACGCGCAAGGGAGTACTGTTTCCCGATGCGGCGGGCGGCTGCTACTATCATGTGCACAGCTTTCATCTGGTCGCCGACGATCCGGCGATGGTCGCCGCGACAACCGAGTTCAGCGGGCGGTCTGTCGCCGTGGCGATCGAGTCAGGCAACCTGTTCGGCGTCCAGTTTCACGCCGAGAAAAGCCAGGACGACGGCCTTGCGATCCTGTCGCGATTCCTCCGGCACGTCGGTGCACGAAGTGGAGCGAACGCGTGATCCGCCCGCGCCTGATTCCGGTTCTGTTGCTCAAGCACGGCGTGATCGTGCGCAGTCAGTTGTTCAAGGTTCACCAGGTCATCGGCAACCCGATGAGTACGGTCGAGCGTCTGTCGGACTGGAACGTCGACGAACTGGTGCTGCTCGACATCAGTGCCGACGATTATCACGACTTGCGCCGTGATGACATCCAGCAGCGCTACCAGGGCACCAGTGCGGTCGATGTCCTGCGAGAGGTCGCGAAGGTGTGTTTCATGCCGCTGACTTTCGGCGGCCGTATCCGCTCTCTTGGCGACATCGCCGAGCGCATTTCCGCCGGCGCCGACAAGGTGTCCATCAATAGCGTGGCCCTGGCCGACCCGGCGTTCGTCGAGCAGGCGTCGCGTCGCTTCGGTGCCCAATGCGTGGTCGTCTCGATCGACGCGAAGCGGCATCCAGACGGGCGCTACGAAGTCTATGGCGGCGACGGCAAGATCGCGACAGGTCGCGACCCCGCCGAATGGGCGTGCAGGGTCGCACAACTGGGCGCCGGCGAGATCCTGCTCAATTCGATCGATCGCGACGGCTCGGCGCAAGGTTACGACCTGGAATTGATCAACCGGGTGACGCGGGCTGCGGACATCCCGGTGATCGCCTGCGGTGGCGTTGGCGCCTACGAGCATTTCGCGGCCGGCATCATTCATGGCGGGGCGAATGCGGTAGCGGCCGCCAACATATTCCACTTCTACGAGCTCAGCTACCCGATGGCCAAACAGGCCACCATCGACCTGGGCGTGCCGATGCGGCCGGTCAGGCTCGACAGCCTGTGGCAACGCCGCGAGCCGGACTACGACCTGGGCGCCGAGGATGGTCGGCTGGCCGACCGGCGCGCGCGCGCGGAAACCGGGAACTACATGGCGGCCCGGGCGCGCGTGCAAAAGAGCGCGATTCGCTGGTGTACCTGCTGCGTGTACCCCTCGATCAGCGCCGCACCGATGGAGTTTGATCCCAACGGCGTGTGCATGGGTTGTCGGATGGCGGAGGTCAAGACCGCGATCAATCCGGCCGATTGGGCGCGCCGCAAGGAACTGCTGCGCGCGATCCTTGAAAAGTACCGGTGCCGGGACGGCAGTCGCCACGACGTCGTGATCGCCGTAAGCGGCGGCAAGGACAGCTGGTTCCAGACCCATGTGATCAAGAACGAGTTCGGGCTCAATCCCCTCCTTGTCACCTATGACGGCAACAACTGGACCGAACCGGGCTGGCGCAACATGGTGCGCATGCGCGAAGTGTTCGGCTGCGACCACGTGGTCGTGCGACCCTCGGTCGACGTGTTGAAGAAACTCAACCGCCTCGCCTTCGAAATCATGGGTGACATGAACTGGCACGCCCATGTCGGAATCACGACCGCGCCGGTACGGGTGGCGGCGCAGAATCGGATACCGCTTGTCATTTGGGGCGAGCATGGCTATCTCGATCTGTGCGGCCAGTTCTCGATGGATGACTTTCCCGAGATGAGCTACCGCGACCGGCTCGAGCATTTCGCCCGCGGTTACGAGTGGAACTACTTCGTCGGCCGCGAGGGGTTGACCAGCACTGCGATGGTCACGTGGAAATATCCGTCTGACCAGGAATTGTTCGACATCGATCTGCGCGGCATCTACCTGGGCAACTATGTGTACTGGGAAGCCAACGATCACACCCGGCTGATGGTCGAGAAATACGGCTTCGAGACCAGCGACATTTCTTTCGATCGCACCTACCGACGCATGTCGAACCTGGACGACATGCATGAGAACGGCGTGCACGATTACCTCAAGTACATCAAGTTCGGCTATGGTCGCTGCACCGATCATGTGTGCAAGGACATTCGCGCCGGTCTCATGAGCCGCGAGCGCGGCCTCGAACTGGTGCGCCAGATGGACCATGTCAAACCGGGTGACCTGAAGCGCTGGCTTGAATACACGGGCAAGACGGAAGAATGGTTCGACCGAGTTGCCGACACGTTTCGCGATCCGCGTGTGTGGCGGATGGCCGATGGCGCATGGCAAAAAGACGAGCTATGGAAGTCGGGGGATGCCAAATGACTCCAGTGCCAGCCGCACCGGCTGAACTAGGCGAACGGCTGAGCGAAGCCGAATTGTGCCCCGAGGACCTGTTGGCCGGGCAGGAAGCGGCGTTCGCGCGCGACATCGAGCGCCTGCATGCCCGCGCCGCCGAATTCGTCACGGTGGACTGCCCGGCATGCGCCGGTGCCAAGTCGTGTGAAGCGTTCAGCAAATACGGCTTTGCGTTTCGATCCTGTCAACGCTGCAAGACCATCTTCATGTCGCCGCGGCCCTCTCCCGATGTAATGGGCGACTACTACGCCAATTCGGAAAACTACGCCTATTGGGCCAGACACATTTTTCCGGCGTCCGAGGCGGCGCGGCGCGAAAAAATCCACAAGCCGTGGCTGGAGCGGGTGCTTGGATACTGCGATCGTCATGGAGTCTCGCGCGGCGTTCTGCTGGAAATCGGTCCCGGCTTCGGCACCTTCGCCGCAGTCGCCACAGAATCAGGCAAGTTCGGCAAGGTGCTTGCAGTTGAGCCAACGCCGGAAATGGCAGCCGCCTGCCGCGCGCGTGGCGTGACGGTGATCGAATCACGCGTCGAGGACCTGGTTGCTGCGGATGTCGGTCCGGTCGACGTGGTCGTATCCTTCGAGGTGATCGAGCATCTGTTCCGGCCCGCCGACCTGCCCGTGCAGGCGGCCCGGCTGCTCAAGCCAGGGGGGCTATTGATACTTTCGTGTCCCAACGGGCTGGGGTTCGACATCGCCATGCTCGGACCGCGTTCCCAGGCGGTAGACGCCGAGCATGTCAATCTGTTCAATCCCGTTTCCCTCGGTTTGCTTCTCGATGCGGCCGGTTTCGATGTTGTCGAGGCAGGCACGCCAGGGCGACTTGACGCGGAAATCGTGCGTGACGTCTTGCTCAAGAATGACGCAGGTGCAAAACCGGACCCGTTCCTGCGCAGGGTGCTGATCGACGATTGGGAAACGCTGGGCTGGCCGTTCCAGCAATTCCTGGCTGCCAACGGCCTGTCTTCGCACATGTGGGTCGCGGCCCGGCTGCGCTAAGGAAAATATGACGACCAAGGATGCGCAAACCGATGCGACCGAGAGAGCCGTGCGCAATTGCTACTCGACCTGGGCCGAGACCTATTTCAGGGACTACTACACCGGCAGCGCCTATCCGCCTATCCACGTGGATTTGGTGCGCGGGCTGATCCGCGAGTCCGGCGCAAGGACGTTGCTTGACGCCGGTTGCGGTCCAGCGTCAATGCTGCGCGGCCTGGCCGATCTGGGGCTGGACCTGTACGGATTCGATCTGACCCCGGAGATGGTCGAGGTCGCGCGGCGCGTCGCCACGGAGATCGGCATGCCCACAGGGCGAATCTGGCAGGGCAGCGTCGCCGATGCGCAGGCCTTCCGGCCGGGCGGGGCGACTCTTGGCTTCGACGCCTCCATCTGCGTCGGGGTGTTTCCCCACATCCCGATGCATATCGAGGACAGCGTGATTGCGAATCTGCGTGAATCGGTCCGCCCGGGCGGGCTGGTAGCCGTGGAAGCGCGCAACGAGCTATTCGGCCTGTTCACGCTTAACCGCTACTCGTTCGACCTGTTTGCCGAGCAACTGGTGCGGGTTGATGAACTGCGCCGGGCCGGCGCACCGGCCGCACTTGACGATATGGTCGACGGACTCAAACAGCGATTCCGCATGGACCTGCCGCCGATACGCCAGGGCAAGAGCGGCGAGCCGGGTTACGATGAGGTGCTCTCGCGCACACACAACCCGTTCGAATTGCAAAAGCGCTTCGCCGATGCCGGATTTGCCGACATCCGGCTGCATTTCTATCACTACCATTGCCTGCCACCCATGTTCGAGGCGCTTGCACCGGAATATTTTCGGAAAGCGAGCCTGGCGATGGAAGACCCGGCCGACTGGCGCGGGCACTTCATGGCATCGGCATTTTTCGTCACTGGAATCCGGGCGTGATCACCAAAGGGGGCGACCTCAAATACAGCATTTGGGAGCATAGCGCGACGGTCCGCGACCTCTATGCGCGCCGCTGCCGGCTGGAAGTCGAGGAGATGACCTGTCACGCGCAGGCGGTCGAACTCCTGAAGCCCTACCTGCGTCCGGGCGATATTCTGCTCGACGCCGGGTGCGGCAGCGGCTACCTGTATCACTCGTTTCGCAGCCGCAGTATCGCGGTCGACTACCTGGGCATCGACGCCAACGCCTCGCTGATCGACATCGGCAGGGCGATTCTGCCCGCCTACGGGCTGGACCGGCAGCGCCTGCAGGTCATGCGCATCGACGAACTCGATGGCGAAGTGGACCACGCCGTATGCATCAACGTGCTTTCGAACATCGACAACTACCATCGCCCACTGGAGCGGCTGCTCAAGATTGCGCGCCGCACCGTTGTGTTGCGTGAGTCGCTGAGTGAAACCGGCAGCTACGCCTATGTCCCCGACCGCTATCTGGATCCCGGCGTCGACCTTAAGGTGCACGTCAACACCTACCCGCTGTGCGAGGTCGAGGCACTGGTTCGTTCCTGTGGATTCTCTGTGCAAGTGGTGACGGACCGGCGCGCCGGCGCCGGGCCGGAGATGGTGATCGGCCATCCCCATTACTGGAAATTTCTCGTATGCGTCAGAGATTCGACGGCATGCGCCGGGATGGGGTGACGAGATGTCGCGAATAGCCGGTGTTGCCGGCCCGGGCGGGGATCCCGTCGGGGAGCGGCGCGTCGCGCAAATGCTCGCGGCTGAAGCGAAAGCCGGGGACGGGTTGCATACGGCCAGCCCGGGGCAGGGCCACCTCGGCTGGTGCGGGACAGGGGCAGCCAGATTGGCTGCGGCCGGCGCCCTGACCGTCGCATTCGATGGCGCGATCTTCAATCATCGCGAGCTCGGCGGCGATGGCAGGGGGCCCGCAGCGCTGATGTTGGACCTGGTGCGCAGACGCGGCTTCGAAGGTGCGTTGCGCGCCATCAACGGAGACTTTGCGGTGGCCCTGTTCGACGCGGGCACAGCCACCACCTGGCTCGCGCGGGATCGCATCGGTATCAAGCCGCTGTACTACGCGAAGACGCCCGCCGGTCTCGGTTTTGCCTCACGCCCGGCCGCCTTGCTCGAACTGCCCGGCGTGAGTCGCAAGGCTAACCGCCGCTTCGCCGCCTTGTTCGCCGCCTCGCACTACCGCACTTTCGACAACGACCCACAGGCAAGCCCTTTTGCGGACGTGGCGCAATTGCCGGCGGGCCATCTGATGGAATGGCGCGACGGGCGGATCATCCGTGTTTCGCCATACTGGGCCCTTGAGGATAGGGACGAGTTCACCGCTAGTTTCGAAGAACTCGCCGCGCAATATCGTGCGTTGCTGATGGACGCCGTGAGAATACGCGTCGAGGCGGCGCGTGGTCCGGCATTCACGCTTTCGGGCGGCATGGATTCGTCCTCGGTGCTGGCCTGTGCCGTCGATGCCGATGGCGTGCGCCAGCATGCGTACTCCTCCGTGTATGAAGACAAGACCTTTGACGAAAGCGCGGAAATCCGTTCCATGCTCGATGAGACCGTCGAGCAATGGCATCAGGTGCGGATCGGCACGCCGGACGTCCCGGACCTGGTAGCCCGCATGGTGCGCTCGCATGACGAGCCGGTGGCTACGGCTACCTGGCTGTCGCATTTTCTGATCTGCAGCGAGGCGGCGAAGGATGGATTTTCCTCGTTGTTCGGCGGTCTCGGTGGCGACGAACTCAATGCCGGGGAGTACGAGTATTTCTTTTTTCACTTCGCCGACCTGCGCCGCGCCGGCCGCGAGGCCGAGCTAGGTCGAGAAGTGGCCCGCTGGGTGGAGCACCACGATCACCCGATCCATCGCAAAAGCCTGGCGGTGGTCGAAGCGCACTTCGGCCGCGTGGTGGATTTTTCGCAGCCGGGCCGCTGCCTTCCTGACCGTGCACGGCTCGATCGATACCTGGCCGCGCTCAATCCGGAGTTTTATCGCCTCGACGGATTTACACCGGTGATGGAGGCACCATTCGCCTCGTATCTGAAAAATCGCACCTTCCAGGACATCTTTCGGGAGACAGCGCCCTGCTGCCTCCGCGCGGAAGACAGGCAGGCGGCCGCGTACGGGCTTGAGCATTTCGATCCGTTCTTCGATTACCGCCTTCTCGAGTTCATGTTTCGCGTTCCCGGCAGCATGAAGATTCGCGATGGTGTCACCAAGGTATTGCTGCGCGAGGCCATGCGCGGCGTACTTCCGGAAGAAACGCGCGGCCGAATCAAGAAAACCGGCTGGAACGCCCCTGCGCACGTGTGGTTTTCCGGAGCGAAGCTCGATTGGGTGCGCGATACAATCGCATCGCGCGAATTCGGTGCGCGAGGCATTTACGCACGAGCGGAACTGGAGCGCCTTCTGGTCGAACATGACCGGATCGTCGCGGGGGCAGAACTGCGCGACAACCACATGATGTTTCTCTGGCAGTTGGTCAATCTCGACGCTTGGGCGCGTGAACTGCGCGTCGAATTCTGAGGTGATATGGCAGCGGTTCTGGAAACCAGATCGCGTTTGCGCGATTCAATCAGCGTTGTTTTCGCTTCGCTTCGGCTCGCCGCCGGTATGGCCGTCTATGTGGTGCGTGGGTACACCCCCGCGTTCGCGTACCAGAGCCTGATCCGGCTGTTTACGCTTACTTCAGGGCGTTCCAACGACCTGCTCGCGAGGCTGATCGGCTGGCTGCGGCGACCCTACCCGATCGAAGGAATCGACGGCGTTCTCGGGTTTCAAAGTCGCGCCGATCTTGACCGTGTCGCAAGGCAACTCAAGGAGCGTGGTTACTGCGTCTTTGACCGGCAGTTGCCTGACGCATTGTGCGAACGCCTGTATCAATTCGCGCTGACCGAGCCTTGTCGACCACGGGCGACCGATGCGCAGGTTGCACCAGCAGATGCTCCGCCTGAGCCGTACCCGCGATCAGCGCCGGCAGCGATCATTTATGATTTTGCGCCAAACGATCTGATCAACAGCGAAGTGGTCCAGGAATTGATGGCGGACCGGTCGATCTGCGCCCTGGCGGAGGCCTATTTGGGCGCCAGGCCCGTTCTTGATACGGTAAACCTGTGGTGGACGACGGCGTACTCCAGCCAGCCAGACCGCGCAGCGGCGCAGCTATTCCACTTCGACATGGATCATGTCCGCTGGCTCAAATTTTTCGTATACCTTACGGACATGAGCCAGGATTCGGGGCCGCATTGCTTTGTCGCGGGAACCCATCGCAGTGGATCGATTCCGCGCAAATTCCTGTCTCAGGGCTATGCCCGTCTGTCCGACGCGGATATCGCCTCCAGTTTTTCGCCCGCCGACGTGCTCGAATTCAACGGGCTGCGCGGCACCATCATCGTCGAGGACACGCGCGGTCTACACAAGGGAAAGCCGGCCCTGCGCGGCGACCGCCTCATGTTCGAACTCGAGTTTAGCAATAGCCTGTTCGGCGCCGTGCTGCCGGGGCGCGGAGAACTTACCGTATTCCATCGCCCCGGATTTGCCGCCTTTGTTGCCAGGCACCGCCGAATTTTCAGTCGCTGGATGGGTGCGCGCCTCCCGCTTTGAGCGTGACCTAGCGCCCGCCCGCCGAATGATCGCCCAACTTCGCCGCATTTACGCGCTTCTCGACGTGTCGCAACGTCGGCAACTGCGCTGGCTGCTGGTCGCCATCGTACTTACCGGCCTCATGGAGGTGGTTGGAATATCGTCGATTTTTCCGTTCATGGCGGTCGTTGCGCGACCGGAGTCGGTGCAGACCAATGCTGCAATGCTTTACGTCTACAACCTTTTCGGATTCCAGAGCCAGTATCGATTTCTTTTCGCACTCGGGCTTGTGGTGCTTGCCATCACGTTATTGGGCAATGCGATAGCGGCCGCGATGTCCGCCATGATGCTCAGATTCGGTCATCGAGTCGGCAGCGATCTGGCGGTTCGCGTCCTTGGGTCCTACCTGGCCAAGCCGTATACCTTTTTCCTGTCGCGCAATTCGGCGACGATGTCGCTCAACATCATCGGCGAAACCAACGGCATGGTGATGGGGGCGATCGTGCCTGCGTTGCAGACGTTCGCGAAGTTGCTTGTGGCAGCATTTATTTTGCTGCTGTTGCTTGCGGTGGACCCGCTTTTGGCACTGATCGTCGCCGTCGCGGTCGGCGGCAGCTATTTTCTGGTTTTCGTTTTCGTCAGAAGCAGGCTTTCGACCATCGGCAGACAAAGCAACGCGGCCAACCGGGTACGTCACAAGGTCGTATCCGAGGCACTCGGTGGCATCAAGGATCTGAAGATTCTCGGCAGACTGAGGTCCTACCAGGAGACGTTCTCTGCCGCATCAAGCGACTATGCCCGCTATCAGGTGCAGAACGGATTGATCGCAACCTTGCCGCGCTACGCGATGGAAAGCATCGCCTTTGGGGGCATTCTGTTGATCCTGCTATACCTGCTGTCAGTAAGGCGGGACGTGAACCAGGCGCTGCCTTTGATCGCCCTGTATGCAATGGCCGGTTTTCGCCTGATGCCGGCAATCCAGCAGATTTTCGGAGGACTAGCGCAGGTCCGCTTCAGCCTCTCGTCGCTCGAAAATCTGCATCGGGAGATCGATGAACTGGCGCGGGTCGCGGCCGATGTCGTCCCCGAGGCCGACCAGCGTCCGGTCCGCTTCGAGCGATCGATCGAGATGCGCGGAATTTTCTATCGTCATGCGGGCGCCGAGCGCGATACCCTGCGAGGCGTGTCCCTGACTATCGCCAAGAATACGACGGTCGGGTTGGTCGGGCTTTCCGGATCCGGCAAGACCACGCTGATGGACATAATGCTTGGGCTACTCAGCCCGACAGCGGGCGAACTGCTGGTAGACGGGGTCCCGCTCGGGGCGGAGAATGCTGTCGCCTGGCGCGGGCTCCTCGGATACGTACCCCAGACCATTTTCCTTGCCGAAGATTCGATCGAACGCAATATCGCCTTCGGGCTTACGGACACGGAGATCGACCATTCCTTGGTGGCCCGCGCAGCGCGCCTGGCCAGCTTGCACGACTTCATCGACGCCGATTTACCGGCGGGGTACGCGACGATGGTTGGCGAACGGGGCATTCGCCTTTCGGGCGGGCAACGCCAGCGCGTCGGCATCGCACGCGCCCTGTACCATGATCCGGACATACTATTGCTCGACGAGGCGACCAGCGCGCTCGACGGCATGACCGAGGATGCCATCATCGACGCTATCCGTTCGCTTGCGCATACAAAAACAGTCATCTTGATTGCTCATCGATTTTCCACCATTCGTGATTGCGACGTTCTGTTTCTGGTCGACCAGGGCAGAATCGTGGACTCCGGCACCTATGACGACCTCCTGGCGCGAAATGCCGCATTTCGAGAGTTGGGGAAGCTCTCGCTTGGCGCCGCGCCAGTATCCGTCGGTTCCGTTTGACATGCGATGAAAGTGCTCTTCTTTGCTCCGCACTCGGCAATCTGGGTGCACGCGTTCCCGGAGGCGCTGGTCGCCGAAGCCTTGGCTCAGGCAGGGCACGAAATCACGTACGTGACTTGCGGTGAGCGCTTCAAGGAGCACTGCGTTCCGATGAGCGCCCAGGGCGTCAGGGCAGACAGTCCAGTCGCTGCGAAGCAGCGCATATGCGATGCTTGCAACGCCAATGCGGCGCTGATTCGCGACAAGTTCGGGTTTGCCGGCTACACATTGTCGAGCGTGCTCGATGACGAGGACCTGGTTGAGGTCGACCGTCGCATGCGCGACGCAAGTGCGGCCAATTTCCTCCAGATTGTCATCGACGGCGTGGAAGTGGGCCGCGCGGCCCTCGGCACGTTTCTCCTGAGCCACAAGCGCAGCAGCCTGGACTTTGATTCCCAGACCTGGCGCGTTTTTGCCATCGAATTGCGCAATACGCTCTATGCGTTTTTCGGCGCGCGCAAAATCCTCCGGCGCGAGCGGCCTGATCGATTGGTGATGTACTCGTCGGGTTATTCGGTCAATCTCGTGTTTTGCCACGTGGCCCAGTCTCTTGGTATAGCGTATTACTACATGAACGCAGGCAGCAACATCACGGACCGTCTGCAAAAGCTCGTATTGGCGCGCGGCCACTCCCTGCAAAAGCGGCTGCTCGGATTCTGGCCAGAGTTCAAAGATCTTCCTTGCCCACCTGATGTCATGCGCTATGTCACGAATCATTTCCTTGAGGTTCTCAAGGGCCGTAGCGCGTTCGTCTATTCCCGGGGGCGGTCCGGGGACGCGACGGACGTACGGGCGCGGTTCGGAATAAATGGCGGGCAGCGCATCCTGCTTGCCACCATGAGCAGCCTCGATGAGTTGTTCGCAGCCGAAGTGACCGGGCTTTTCCCAGGGGACTACAAGACGCCGTTCGCGACTCAGGTCGACTGGCTGGCGACCCTGCTGCCTTGGGTCGCCACCAGAGAAGACTTGTTTCTGATCATACGTGTTCATCCCCGCGAATTTCCGAACAAACGCGATGGCGTCAAATCGGAGCACGCCGAAGAGCTCGAGCACTCTCTTTCGGCGTTGCCGGCCAATGTGGCTGTCAATTGGCCATCGGACAATTTGTCTCTGTACGACTTGGCCGAGGAAACATCTGTATGTCTAAACGCGTGGTCGACCGTAGGGAAGGAAATGACAATGCTCGGCATACCGACCGTCATCTACTCGCCGGACTTGGTGTTCTATCCGGAGGACCTTAATTTTGTCGGCACGACCAAGGAAAGTTACCTGGATGCAATCGAGCGCGCGCTCGCTGTAGGTTGGAGTATTGAAAGGTCACGGCTGACCTATCGCTGGCTCGCCCTTGAAGATTACTATTCGCGTCTCGACATCTCGGATGGATTTCGCCGATCGGAATACAAGAGTAATTCCGTTCCGGGCCGTATCCTCGCACGTATCAAGCGCGGACTGAAGCCTTCTTGGCGCGAGGAAGCCGACTGCCGCCACCGACCTCGGTCGATCAAGGCGGCGGGCATTATCGACAGAATCGTTTCCGAAGGTCGGGATTCGGTACTGGACGTCCGGACCGCGGCAGAATTGGCTTGCGTATCTCCTGCGGAAGAGGAGACGGGACTGCTCACCGAGATGCGCCGCCTGGCGGGCGCTCTCTATGATGATTTCGAAAAGGCGGCGAAGCCAGGTACGCTGAAAGAAAAGTTGCAGGCGTATTTGAGAAATTGAGTCTACTCAAACCGGGAGGATTGTAGATGCCTGAAAAGTTGAAATCGGACGCGCCTCTTGCGCGACTGCAACGCAAAATCGAAGGATGTCTGGACAGGATTATCGTCCGTGAAAAATGTGTGCTTGCCTACGATCAGGATCTCGCGAGCCAGTTGCTTGATATTCTGGCCGAACAGTACGGCGTGACTGAAAGCACATCGCCTGCGAGGTATCCGGCCGCCCTGCGGGATCTCCTGGACATTGTCGACGGCGCTGCCACGATTGCCGACTTGCCGCGCGCTCTAAGGGAAGCAGGTTTCATTTTCGTCAAATATGACACCGGTGCGGCGGGAGAGCGTGCTTCGGGTATAGCTAAAGACTTTGATCACTGGTCGGACAAGAGTGTCGCCGATTCGCTTGATGCGGTGGTCACGTTGCAAAAAGACCTGGGCATGGGCGCCCACAATGCTTGTAGCCAACGTTACGATGCCACCAAGGAGCCTGCCGGATTACGTGGCTATCTGCGCAGCGTGACTACGCCGGCGCCAACCTTTATCGAACGCTTGATGCGTAAGTCGTTCTGGGAGATGCAATTCTCGAAATGGCTTTCGGCCCGTCTGATAGATCGCAAGCGACCTTCGCTTTCTATCGGGCCCAGATGGCTCAGTGAAATCGAGTTCTTCAGACAGATTGTGGGCCTTAGCAATCACATTGGGCTTGACTTGTTTTCGGATAATCCGAACTTGGTGGTCATGGGCGACATGCATTCGATGCCCTTTACGGATGGCTACTTTCAGCTTGTCTTTCTCAAGAACGTGATCGACAAGTCCTACGATATTCGGCAATTGGTCAGCGAGCTGTTCCGGGTTGTAAGTCCCGGCGGCATCGTGGTTGTCGACCAGATTTGCGGTTATGGCCGCACAAATCCGCTTACGCGTACCGATATTCAGCGTGCCGAAAATCTTGCGCGAATCTTTGAGCGCCAAGGCGTGGTTGAGTTCCTTGTTTGCAAGGATGTAGATATCTCCGGGATTGGCGATTCCGCCGGAACCGGTGAAAAGCGATACAACGCCCGCCTCGCCTTGCGTCTAGGCCCGCCGTAGGTGGGGGGTACATGATCGAATACCTGAAGCAGGCTTACCGAAAGGCGCTTTCCGTCGACAACGAGACGCCGCGGATATCGGCATTCGTTCGTCGCGCCACCGCTGGCGTAGAGCGGCCTGTGGTGCTGGATGTAGGCTGCGGGTACGGCAGGACATTGCGGGCGCTCAATGCGACGGGCATCGAGGCGCTGGGAATCGACGTCAATCCGGAGATCGTTGCGCACAATGTCAGAGACGGACTCGATAGCTGCACGCCGGAAGAGTTTCGCGCTCGCGGGATGACGGCGGATGTGATCGTGATGTCGCATGTCGTGGAGCATTTCGAGCCACGCCGATTGCTCGGGTTCATGGACGACTATTTGGGCTACCTACGGCCTGGCGGCCACCTCGTGGTGGTCACCCCGCTTGCGAGCAATCGGTTTTTCGATGATTTCGATCACGTCAAGCCGTATCAGCCCCTGGGAATCGCCATGGTTTACGGGGTCGGTGATGCTCAGGTCCAATACCGCGGCAAACACCGACTCGAGTTGGTCGACCTTTTCTTCCGGCGCAGTCCATTCGCAGTGGCGTTTGCGCGCGGTCTCTACGTGCGTAGCTGGACATCCCGTTGGCTTCAATTGGCCAATCTTGCAGGAGCATTGACTTTTCGCGCCTCCGGCGGACTGATCGGCCGTACCACTGGCTGGGCCGGGCTGTATCGCAAGGTTTGACGCCGCTCTTGCGCGCGCGTTGGCGCGGCAGCCTGTTTCCCTCGGATATAATCCCTCGTTATCCGCAAAACCGGCCGGGCGAAGAGGGCAGTTGTCCTTGCTGCCTAACGATTTTCGATGTCGCTGGCGCCCGTCGCACTCTTTGCATTCAATCGTCCGGATCATCTGGCGGCGACCCTGGCCACATTGGCAGCCAATCCGCTTGCCTCCGAGACTGATCTGGTCATATTTTGCGATGGGTCGCGTTCATGCGACGACGATGTGCGGGTCGGACGGGTTAGAAAGCTTGCGCACGGCGCCGCCGGGTTCCGCAGCCTTGAAGTGGTGGAGCGCGAGCGAAATCTCGGCCTGGCCGAATCGATTGCCGCCGGGGTCGGGCGCATGTGCGCGGAACGCGGGCGGGTGATCGTGGTCGAGGACGATCTTGAACTGGCGCCGGACTTTCTGGACTTCATGAACCGGGCACTGGACAAGTATGAACATGAAGAATCGGTCATGCAGATTTCTGGCTTTCAGTTCGCGCTTCCCGAACTTGCGGTCACGCGCTGCGTTTTCCTGCCCATCATCAGCTGCTGGGGATGGGCCGTGTGGGCGCGCGCATGGAAGTTTTATGATGCGAGCGCCGCCGGATGGTCGCAGCTCAAGGGGAATCGCGTCGATCGCCTGCGCTTCGACCTTGGGGGAGCATACGACTACTGCGGATTGCTCGGCAAGCAAATGACGGGCAAGGTCGATTCCTGGGGCGTGCGATGGTATTTGAGCGTCTTCTTGCGCGACGGTCTGGTGTTGTATCCCCCGCGCTCATTGGTGCTGAACGCGGGCTTCGATGGCTCGGGAACCCATGCTTCCGGCGCGGGTGCCACGGGCGGGTCGCTGGGTGGTGCGTTGCGCAACGACATGGCCCAGTCGCGCGTGACCTGGCCTGATGTGCTTGCGGTGTCGCCTGTCGCGCTCCGCGGGGTGGAATCATTGCTCAGGCGAGCCAAACCTTCAGTTGGTGCGCGCTTGATGCGCAGGCTGGGAATATGAAATCGATAGCGAAGCAGTTGGTCCCGCCCTTGCTCTGGTCGGCCTTGTCCAGTGCGCGGGCCCGCGCGCAGGCACTGCGCTCGCCCGGCGCGGCCAATCCGGGTGAGCAGAGCCTGGACGACTACTGGGACCCGAAGATGGCCGAGATGCTCGACCACTGGGGCGAAGACAACGTCTGGATCGATGTCCAGCTGTTGTTCGCAAACACCAGCGGCCGCGTGCTGGACATCGCCTGCGGAACCGGCAAGGTGATGGAACTGCTGGCCGCCAACCGGGCCATCGAGGTTCACGGATTCGACATTTCGGACATGCTGATCGACAAGGCGGCGGCGCGCGGCATTGCGCGCGAGCGCCTGCGTGTGTGCGATGCCACCAAAATGAGCTACGCCGACGATGCCTTCGAATTCGGGTACTCGATCGGGTCGCTGGAACACTTCACCGAAGATGGCCTGATCGCCTGCCTCAACGAATGCCGGCGAGTTGTGCGCGGCGCGTCGTACCACCAGATTCCCGTATCCGCGGATGGGCGCGACCATGGCTGGATTCGCACCTTCCAGAGCTATTACAACAACAGCGCCGACTGGTGGCTGGAGCGATTCGGGAGTGTATTTCCCGGCGTGCGTGCGATCGATTCGACCTGGCGCGATACCATTTCGACGGGCAAGTGGTTTGTCTGCACTCGGTGATTCGGGCATATGGGCCCTGTCGGCGGTCGAAAGGCTCGCCACGCGTCCCCTGGAGTGGCTGCGCGAGCGACGCAAGCGGGCGGCCTGCGACGCCGGCCCGGGCGTGCGTCTGTTGCCCGAATCGTCGATCGTCAATCCGCGTGGCAGGCGCGAGGCGGTGCGGGTGGGCAATGGCACGCACCTGTACGGGCGGCTTCTGGTGTTTCCAAAGTCAGGTGAGATTGTGATCGGCGAGGATTGTTTCATCGGCCCCGGCGCGCAGGTCTGGTCGGCTCAACGGGTTAGCATTGGAAACCGGGTGTTCCTGTCACATGGTGTAAACGTCCACGACAGCAATGCGCATCCGCTTTCGGCCGGGTTGCGGCATGTTCAATTCACTAAAGCCGCATCGCCGGAGATCGACCAGGTATTTGCGGCCATCCGGATGGCGCCGGTGGTTATCGAGGATGACGCCTGGATCGGGTTCAATGCAACAATTCTCAAAGGTGTCACGGTCGGCCGTGGTGCCGTGGTCGGTGCCGCCAGTGTTGTGACAGCCAACGTACCGCCCTGGACTGTGGTTGCAGGCAACCCCGCCCGGCACGTCGGTGTTTCGGAGCATTGATGTCCATCCTTTCCGCTCTGCGCCGACGTCTATCCAAGCTCGATGAGGTCAATGCGCGGCTCGAACGCGTGCAAGAGGCGCTCGGACGCATCGAGGGGCGGCAGCTCGTCGATGCGCCGCGGAGCGCACTGACCGACAGCGAGTTCCGTGTGTTTTCGCAATGGGGCGAGGACGGCATCATTCAGCGCCTGGTTCGCGAAGTGCCGGCGGTGCCGCAACTGTTTGTCGAATTCGGCGTTCAGGACTACAAGGAGGCCAACACCCGGTATCTTCTGTCACACGACAACTGGGCGGGATTGGTGATCGACGGTTCGGCAGAGAATATCGCCCGCGTTACCGCCGACCCGCTGTATTGGCGCCACAACCTCAAGGCCAGGTGTGCGTTCGTCACTCGCGAGAACATCAACGACCTCTTGACCGAGGCCGGATTGCGAGGAGAGATAGGCCTGCTCTCGGTGGACATCGACGGCAACGATTACTGGGTATGGGAGGCCATCGATGCGGTTGACGCGGTGCTGGTGGTGGTCGAATACAACTGGCGTTTCGGCCCGACGCGTCGGGTCACCGTACCGTACCGGCCCGATTTTGTGCGCGGCGACGCCCATCACTCGATGGTCTTCTACGGTGCATCGTTGGCAGCGCTCGAAGCGCTGGGGCGCCGCAAGGGATATGACCTGGTCGGCTGCAATTCCGCGGGCAATAACGCATTTTTCGTGCGCGCGGACCGACGTCCGGCAAGCCTGCCGGTGGTCGATGTCGCGAGCGCCTATGTGGCCGGGCGGTTTCGCGAGGCACGCAGAGTGGACGGCACTTTCGCCGACCTTGATCCGTCCGCGGAGATAGCCCTTGTCGACGCGCTACCCGTGGTCGAGGTGCCTCCTGGAAACTGATGCGCGGCGTGTGCCGGCGGACCGCAATTCGGCGTTTTGCGCCGGATTGCCGCCACGATGAGCGGCCTTGCACTGGTGACAGGTGCGGCCGGATTCATCGGCTCGTATGTCGTGCGGCAACTTCTTGACGAGGGTTACTCGGTGGTCGGTATCGGTCATGCCGGACGCCACCCTGGCAATCCGTCAGACTTTCGCTGGCATGAATCCGAGATCGACGTGCCGTCGTTGCGCAAGATCGCCTGTGTGCCGGACCTGCTTATTCACTGTGCCGGCAGCGCATCGGTAGCCAGTTCGATCGCGGACCCCGAGGCTGAGCGCAGGCGAACGGTAGATTCTGCGGTAGCGGTACTTGAATTTGCCGCAAGCACGGCGCCCTCGGCGCGACTCGTTTTGATTTCCAGCGCGGCGGTCTATGGCCACGTGGCCGCGCAGCCTATTTCCGAAGAACGAAATCTCGACCCTGTCTCGCCGTACGGCGAGTACAAGCGGGAAGTCGAGGAGATGTGGCGCACGCAGGCATCGACAGCGGGCCTGCACGGCGCGATCGTGCGCCTGTTTTCCGTCTACGGCGAGGGTCTGCGCAAGCAATTGTTGTGGGATGCGTGCATGAAACTAAGTACGGGGGACGCCGAATTCGGCGGCACCGGGGAGGAAAGCCGCGATTGGCTGCATGTCGCCGATGCCGCCAGTCTGCTGGTACTCGCCGGCAGACATGCGTCGCCGGCATGCCCGGTCGTCAACGGAGGTGCGGGACAAACGATCCCTGTCCGCGAGGTCCTGGCCGAGTTGTCGCACGCGCTCGGTCTGGATTTGCCACCGCGCTTCAACGGCGTAGCCCGCCCCGGCGATCCGATGCGTTACTGGGCCGATGTTTCGCGTGCTCGCAATTGGGGCTGGAATTCGAGTCTAGATTGGCGCGAGGGCGTGCGCCGCTATGCGCACTGGTTCAGGCATGAGGCCTCCTGAACCGATGGTCAAGGTCGGCTTCACTTTCGAGATGACTGGCGCATGGCTGGGAGGCGCCAATTATTTTCGCAGCTTGATCGCGGCGTTAATGTCGGTTCCGGGCCGCCGGGTGGAGCCGATGATTTTTGCCGCCGCGCGCGATGCGTCGGGCCTTGCCGCTGACTTTCCCGGCGTATCGGTGCTCGCCACCGGCATGTTGACGCGCCTGGCGCCTGCCTGGCTGGCGCGCCGATTGCTGCTGCGCCTGACGCGACGCGACGTAGCGCTGGAGCGGCTTCTCGCCGCCCATGGGGTGGATGTGCTGTCGCATTCGGGAGCGCTGGGCCCGGGCGGCAAGATTTCAACAATTGGCTGGATCGCCGATCTCCAGCATCGGCGCCTGCCAGAGCTGTGCAGTCCCGCGGAGAGCGCGGCGCGCGACGCCACCATCGAGCGCTGGCACGCGCACTGCTCGGCGCTGTTGTTCAGCAGCGAATCGGCGCGAAGCGATTTCGAGCGTTTTTACGGCAAGCCGCGCATTCCGGTCTTCGTGATTCCTTTTGTACCGATGACGCGCCCGGTCGATCCCGGCATCGTCACGCAGGTGGGCAAGAAATACGGCCTGCCCGAAAAATTCTTCTACGTACCGAACCAGTTCTGGAGCCACAAGAACCACCGGCTGGTGATCGAAGCGGCGCTGCTGCTCAAGACCGCGAGGCTCGGGGTCGATCTGGTGTTCACCGGCGGGACGCACGACTATCGCAACGCACGACACTATGATGAACTGGTCAAGCTGGCGGCCGGCCTGGGCGAACACGTTCGGTTTCTCGGCGTTGTGCCGTATGACGATGTGCTGGCGCTGATGGAGCAAGCCCTCGCCGTGATCAATCCTTCGCTGTTCGAAGGCTGGAGCACCACGGTCGAGGAAGCCAGGAACCTGGGCAAGGCGGTCCTGTTGTCGAATATCGACGTGCATCGGGAGCAGGCGCCGCCGCGAGGCGTGTATTTCGAACCCGATGATGCGCGCGACTTGGCGCTCAGAATGCGTCAGGCGTGGAGTAACTACGATCCACAATGCGAGAGCGCGCTGCGGCGGCAGCACCTGCCCGACGTGCCTGCACGCCGGCGCGCGTTCGGAGCTGCGTTCGAGAGCGCGGTGATCGCGGTGCACGAAAGTGCTGGCGCACGTGCCGGTCAACCGAAGGGCGGTCGATGAAAGTGCCCGAAGTTAGCGTGGTCACGGTCGTTTTCAACGGCGTGGCGCATGTCGCCGAGACGATCGGTAGCGTCCTCGCGCAGAAGGGCGTCGACCTTGAGTACTGGGTCATCGACGGTGGGTCGACGGACGGCACGGTCGATGTGATACGCAAGTACGCCACGCGCCTGAAGGGCTGGATCAGCGAACCCGACAAGGGCATCGCCGACGCGTTCAACAAAGGCCTGTCTCGCGTGCGCGGCGACTATGTCATGTTTCTCAATGCCGACGATGCGCTAGCAGGGCCAGACGTGCTGGCGCAATTGGTCGAATTCGCGCGCCGCAACGATTGGCCGGACGTCGTATACGGCGATTGCGACCTGTACGCCCCCGACAGCGGCGCATTCCTTTATCGCGCCGCGATCAACTACGACCGTGAACGCTTTATCCATCTCGAAACCCTGCCGCATCCGGGCATGCTGATGCATCGCTGCTATTTCGAGCGCCATGGCAATTTCGACACCACGTTCAAGTTGGCAATGGACTATGAATTGTTTCTACGCGGCGTACCGGCCGGAGGCGCGCTACGCGCGCCCATGCTAGTCACCCGGGTACGCGCGGGGGGCATCAGCGCGCGCGACCGCGGCCGAGTCATCGAGGAGACCATCCGCGCGCTCAAGATGCACGGCTACATGACCGTACTGGGCGAAGCGAAGCTGCGTGCCAGTTACGCCACGCGCGGCGCGGCCAGGCGCGTGCTCGAGGCCACCGGCCTGTACCGTGCGTTCGATGCCGCGCGTCGCCGCCGCAAGGGACACTCCGGTCATGCCTGATCTGCGCGCCATGCGTGCGGCCATCTCCCGCCTGCGCTATCGCGTCACGCAGGGCAGCCGCGAGTCGTACGCCCAGTGCGGCGAAGACCTCATCGTCGCCTATGTGTTCAACGCGCTGGGCCGAAAGAA
>ENA-ORBV01002747-ORBV01002747.1-microbial-mat-metagenome-genome-assembly--contig:-NODE-2747-length-36579-cov-14.187086_pt1 | contig 36579 bp, 31 predicted proteins | sample MGYA00237777_ERZ505514 | MGnify/ENA primary metagenome ERZ505514 (study PRJEB26160, sample SAMN06269048) | microbial mat metagenome | isolation source: Oligotrophic lake microbial mat | place... | reverse complement strand
GCCCACGCAACTGCAAGCGGGCACGGAGGCCCGCTCCACCGGTGGAGCGGGCCTCCGTGCCCGCTTGGCGGAGGCCCCGCTTGACCCGGCCCCGCATAGCCCGCGCCGCCAAGTGGCCTCAAGCCGATTTCATCATTGGGAATCCGCCGTTCCTTGGATCGGAATTGGTTTCTCGACGGCGCTGCTGTTCATGTTTCAATTGTTGGATTTGATGGTGACAGTGAATTGAACCACGAACTAGACGGCGCGAGGATCGAAGGCGACATTAATTCCGATTTGTCTGGGGGAAGTGATACAACCAGTGCTGTTCGTCTGGTTGAAAACGAGTCGGTACATGGGTCTGTTGGCACGCAAAAGGGCAGCGATTTCGACCTCGACCTAGCGCAAGCTCGCACATTGTTGACTCATCCGGGTCCAGTTGGGTCCGATCGAAGTCATTCGTCCTTGGACAAGTGGGATTGATGTCACAACACGTCATCGCGGGAAATGGATCATCTATTTTCCTTCTGATATGGTTGAAGGCATCGCCGCGTAATACGAAGGCCCTTTGAATACCTACGTAAGTATGTCAAGCCATTTAGAGACGGAGTGCGGCGCGCAGCATACCGTGAACGATGGTGGGTTCATCAAGAAGCGAGAGATGGTCTCGACTTCAAGTTGAAAGCCCTGAATCGCTTCATCGTCACCCCAATGGTTACAAAGCATCGCCTCTTCAGATGGGCAAGTTCTCCAACAATGCCAGACAAACAAGTAACCGTTTTTATACGTGATGACGACTGCATGTTCGGCCTTCTCCATTCGTCAATTCACGAAATGTGGGCACGGCAAGTCGGCACACAACCCCGCGAAGCTGAATCTGGTTTCCGCTACACCGCCACAACCTGCTTTGAAACTTTTCCTTTTCCGTGGGCACCGGGTAAAGAGCCTCAGCGGGCACAGAGGCCCGCCCCACCGGTGGAGCGGGCCTCCGTGCCCGCTATTGCTTCCGCCTCCCTACCCGCTTCCGCTTCCCCATCTTTCTGGACCTACCGTCGTCGGCTACCTCATTGGCGTCTGCGCGGCGCGACCTACTTTGTCACCTGGCGTCTCAAGTCTGGCCTGTCCGAACTCACCTCCGCCGAGCGCGACATCGTTGCCGCCGCGCTCCATCATTTTGATGGTCAGCGATACCGCTTGCGAGCCTATGTCGTGATGAACGATCATGTCCATGTGCTGGTCGAACCCAAGGAGGGGTTTGAGCTCACGAACATTCTGCATTCATGGAAATCATTCACGGCCAACCAGCTTCAACGCAAGTGCGGCCGCCACGGCGCGGTTTGGCAGGATGAATCGTTCGACCGGATCGTGCGCGATGAAGATGAGTTCTGGGAAAAACGCACCTACATTTACAACAACCCGTGGAAGCGATGGCCGCAACTGAAGGAGTATCGCTGGGTGAGCTTGTGTCAGGGAGAGGGAGAGGAAGGGGACGCGGGCACGGAGGCCCGCTCCACGGAGGCCCGCTCCACCAGTGGGGCGGGCCTCCGTGCCCGCCATGTCAACTCTGAGGAAGCGGAACTGCACACCCGCATCAGTGAAGCCGCGCGGCTGCTCAATGAGCAGCGTGAACGGTGGCTCAATCCGCCGGAGTGGATCGAGCCGATCGCCCGGCAGGTCGATGCTGAGGATTCGTTCGAAGATGTTCCCGCCGATGCCCGGCCCCTGATCCGGCAGAGCGCGATCATGGCCCGCGCCGCCAAGGATGCCAGACTCAAGAAGCGGACGCTGACGAACCTATACAACGAACGCCCGACCTGGCTCAAGCTGGCGCATGAGAAGCTGGACCAAGCCGTGCTGGCCGCCTACGCCGCCGTGGACCCCGCCGGCGGCTGGGACGAAACATGGGCACAAGTCTGGAAAGAAACCGGAGCCGGCCAACCCCTGCCCGCTGGCGATCCACTGCACGCAAGGCGCGCGGAAGTGGACCAGCTCGTGCTGGCGAACCTGCTGCGCATGAATCATGAGAGGGCGGGGTAATACCAATTCCTCGCAGTTGCAGCATGTTTTCGACCGATGTACCTTAGATCATTCGTTACGTACCTGCCTACAATGAATTAGGACACGTGCCGTGGCTGCTGATTACGCCTGCAAAGCCATCGATCCCAGTGCCCCTGATGGGCCTAAAATAGATGTCATATTCCCCGGCGAACTCACGTTGCGTTACTTCAAATACTCGCCCGTGAGATACATGCATCTCATCACGGCCAAGTACGTTTTGGAGCACACTGAGCGAATTTTCTTCGGTGTACGCGAATTCAATGATGGAGGTTGGTGCTACACTGCTCGTCCTGATGAATGGCACATTCGGGAGAATGTGGTAGCGCCGTTTCCGAAAGAGATGGTGTTTGCGGTGTATCTGAATCCGAACCTGCGCGTGTATGAATTTCGCGCCGAACGGGCGGCAAAAGACGATGCCGCTTGTCCAGAGGACTGGCAAAATCGTTATCGAGGGATGACATGGAAAAGCACTTCCTAGATGAACAGATGGAAGGGACGCCGACATTTCAGTCGGAGCCTTGGTACAACCGCTTCGGCGATTGTGTCATATTCCAGATTGCAGATGAAGCGTTCGTCGCCGAACGGATTGATGAACTGCTGAGCGTTTATCACTCCGTCAACGACGGGCGTACCATCGGTTTTCAAATCAAGGGCGTATTGGCGATCATCAAGAAATTCGGCCTTGATGGACTTTCAATCAAGTCGGAAACGGATGCGAATGAGCTTAAGAGCATCTCGATCGCGGCTCTGCTATTAGCGGCATACGAAGAAGGCCCACGCACCTTGGGCCGTCGCCGGGCTTACGCTTCGGTGATGGAATGCCCCGTTGATCGTCGATCCATTCCCACGGAAGAATTGCAACTGGTTTGAGAGGGCGTTCATCGATACATGATGATCGATGTCATGTAAACGCAACTACTCCCCGGCGAAAGTCGGCTGGGCAGCCAAACGGCTGCCTGTTTTTTAGGTATGTGCTTGCGGCTGAATCCGTCGAAGGCGACTGGGCCACGTCTGCATCCGCCTAACGGTCTGATCACGGCTGTCTACTGCATACGGCGGACCAGGATCGCCACATTCACCAAACCCGCTTCCGATGAACAAGGCTTTCTCAGTACCGTGGACTGAATGAGATTGCTGATGTCATAGTAACGCCCATCGCAAACCGCTGGTGCCATGTTCGTGTCGCCTTTTTGCTTGCGAATCGATGTGTACAAGGATGTCATTTTACATCGACGATGCCAGTGTCGATCGCGAATTGTGCGAGCCGCCAAAATGACTGAGCAGAGGTTTGCCTTGCAAATAGAGCAAGACAGTACCGAAGATCAGAACTTTGCAGGTAGTCGCAAGGTGGACTCGAGCAGTCTGGGATGGTCGAAATCAAACTGATCCCAGTGGATGAGTTGTGTGCCGCGCTGACGAGGCTGGCCGGCGCTGAGCATGCCCAAGGGATTAAATAGATCGCCTTCCAATCGCTCAGCTCCGCGCACCAGTCCGTTGGGCTCGAACATACTGATGATCTTGCCCGAAGGCGACGCGAGTCGCTCGAGGTCGGCGTAGGCGACCAGGCGGTATGGCCTGCGCTCGATCACAGGTTCACCCGAGTGAAGCTCCTCAGTGATATCCACATCCACAATGGCATGTGTGCCTGCGCGGCAGCGGACCATTGGCGTGATCACATCGGCCCCTTCAATCCGAAGCAACTTGGGAATGATCAGATCGTATTTGCCTTCAACATTGCGCTCGATGGCGAATTGCTTGTCAGGCAGCGGCTTTCCGTGCTGTGTTGCCGCAGCAGATTCGAGAGCGGCACTGGGATAAAGCCGGTGGTGACATCCGCAGTTGTTGAGTGTCTCGAAGATGGCGGGCTTGAGGTTCGCGCCGAGTGTGATGCGTAGCGTGGCACCATCGATCTTGCCAGCCTCGGCATCCACCGGTGATTTGAGATGCGGCCGAAACGGATACCAAGTGGCATAGGTGAGTTGGATGTGCGGCTGGCCTGCGATCATGACGGAGCGCGTGTAGCCGTACACCGTCGGCTGCGTGGTGTTCACTTCAACAGTGCGATCATCCATCACATGTACGAGGCCGATCTGGTCGGCTGATCGGTCGTACTTCACTTGCCCAGGATGCTCCTGCACAAATACGGGCGCATATTTCACAAGCAGATTCCAGTGTTCAATGTCACCTTGCCTCGCCGGTTTCATCTGATCGGCTGCGGGCACAAACTGCACCACGCCCTCAAAAGTCTCATCCATCTGACATGTGGCTTCACTGGCATGAATCGCGCTGCGCGCCATGGCGGCGGGCAGAGCAAACACCGCCAGCGCGGCCTGCTGACCAGTGCGATCCTCTTCCTTGACAGAAGGTTCAATGTTCTGGCGGATCGGCAGCAACACGGCGCGCAGCGATGAAGTGTTTGTCGAGGTTGTCACTTTCTGCCGCAGAAACCAGACCTGCAAGTCTGTGCGATGACGAAACTCATCGGCGATGAGCTGACGCACTTGGGGTGTTGGTTCGACCTCGATGCCGTTGAAGTAGGTCTTCATGAGTTCGCGCCAGGCCTGGTCATCGAAGCGTTCGAGTTCCGCTTCGGTGGTGGCGAGCGAAAGGCGATGAGCTTCGTCGATGAAATGAGTCGCCAGGCTGCTGGCCTTGGTGAAATCATTTTCCGCCAAGGCTGCATCCAGTTCATCGGTGAGCACCGGGTCCACGCGCAGACATGGCCATTGGGTGATGCGCTGGGTGCGTGCATCGCTAGCTGAATGTCTGCGCGCCACCCAGCCAACGCCATCGGGGAATTGCTGTGGCGCTGAATTGGATGAAGCACATGCGCTTAGTGATAAGAGCACGATGGTGAGGGCAATGGTGAGAACGACACGCTTAATCATGGAAGCTTGCAAGCACATGGATCAGGTCTCCAAGTTCGATGGGAGAGAGAGTCAGTGGAGGCAGGAAGGTGAGCACATTGCGCGCAGCTCCGGTTTTTCCGGCGAGCACGCCTCGGTCTTTCAATTGTTCCAGCAACTGGTCGCATGCTGCGGCATCGGGCAAGCCCGATGAATCGACTACATCAATGCCGAGCATCAGGCCCAGGCCGCGCGCATTGGCGAAGCGCTGTGAATGATCCGCCAGAGTTTTGAGTGCATGAAGAAGCTCGTGGCCAATTAATTGCGCCTGTTTGTCCAGATGATGTTGCTGGTGGTAGTTGATGGTCGCCAGCGCTGCGGTGGCGCACACCGGATTGCCGCCGTAGGTCGATGCCCCGGGTCGGGTGTAGCTGCGGGCGATGTCGTCGGTGGTGATGAAGGCTGCGATGGGAAAGCCGTTGCCCATGGCTTTACTCAGAGCCATGACATCAGGCACCACGTTCCAGTGTTCGCAGGCGAACCAGCGGCCGGTGCGATTGAAACCTGTTTGAATCTCATCAAGAATCAGCAGGGATTCATGAGCCTTGGTGATGGCACGCACACGGGGCCAGAAATCATCGGGCGGTATGTGAATGCCACCATTGCCTTGCACAGGTTCACCGATGACGGCTGCAATGCGATGGCCGTGGGTCTTCATGAAAGTTTCCAATGCATCGGCATCACCAAAGGGCAGGTGGTGAATCGTCGTGAGTGGAAACGGATCAGTGCGCCACATGGGCAATCCCGTGGCGCTCATGGCCGCTTTCGTTCGGCCATGCAAGCCATCGGTAAACGCGACCATCTCACTCCGCCCCGTGTGCAGCGCGGCCAGCAGCATGGCCCCTTCGATGGCTTCACTGCCACTGGCGCAGAAGAAGGATCGCTTGAGGTTGCCGGGCGTGATCTGAGCCAGTTTCTGAGCCAACCGCAGCATCGGCTCCGTCAGATAAATCGAAGTCGTATGGCCAAGCGTGCGAATCTGTTCGATGACCGGCTCGATGATCTGCGCGTTGCAGTGGCCAGCGCTCATCACTGTCACACCCGTGAAGCAATCCAGGTAACGCTTGCCTTCTGAGTCGATCAGATAGGAGCCATCACCCGCCACGATGTGAGGAGGCTGTTGATAGAAGTGATAGACGCAAGGCATCAGGTACTCAGCTTTGAGCTTGAGTAGTTGCTCTGGCGTCATCGTGTTTTCTTGCAGCAGGGTCATGAGCAATTCTCGCATGCAGGAAGCGAATCAGATCGCATGGGCCAGGAAGCTTGCGACATCAACCTTGGGCGCGATGAAGTGGCTCTGCCTCGCCGACTGCTCCTCGCAGGCATCAACGATGTCGTGTTGCTTGAGGTGCGGGCCGATGCCAAGCTCGGCAACGCGATGAAACATGACGCCCAGCGCACGTCGCGCATCATCGGCAAGGCAGAGCGTATCGCTGTTACTGAACATGGCGATGTGCTGCTCAGCACAGCCGCGACCAAATTGCGATGCGAAGGCGAGTGCCTCGTTGTAGTGATCCATCGCCCATTGCAAGGAGCGCTCGCAGATTTCGGCCACGCGCCCCGCTGTCTCATCGCCCACACTTCGGCGAAGAACATTGAGGCCCACCGGTAAAGGCAAACCCGTGTCCTGGCACCAGGTCTCGCCCAGATCGCAGACGCGGCAAAGCCCTTTCTCCGGGAAAAAGAGCAACTCTTCATGAATCATCACACCCGCATGCACCTCGCCGGTGGCGATGGCATCGGCGATCTTGTCATATTGCATCTCGACGAAGCGGGCACCTTTGACATACATCATCGCCAGCGCACCGCCCGTGGTGGGAATGCCCGCGACCGCAACGACTTTGCCGCGCAGCTGGGCAAGCGTGTTGTAATGTTTCGAGACCAGAACGGGGCCATAACCTCGGCCAATGCTGTTGCCCGAAGCGAGGATGACATACTGATCCGCTAGTGCCGGGTACGCGACTGATGAGATGCTCACCAGGTCATAGCGATCCGTGGCTGCCGCGCGATTGAGCGCGATGATGTGTTCGCGTTCAAAGGTGCACTGCACGCCCGGCAGCCTCACCTTGCCATGCTCCCATGCGTAGAAGTTGAATGCATCATCGCTGTCGGGCGAATAGGCAACGCGCAGCGGCGTGATCGCATCATCATCGATCAGTGGTTCGTGGGTGATGGTGTGGTGGATCATGGTCATGAAAATCTCCGGTGCATGCTGAGTGTGAAACGGATGCGTTTGAAGGGGTCAGTTTTGAATAGATCAGTAAAGTCCGATGGCCAGTTGCGGAACATCCGCAAGGCGTGGCCCTGGATTGCGAAGACCCGGAAGATGAAAATCAGATGGCGCGTTAACTGGCGGCGCAATCGAGACTGCGAAGTCCCTCTCGAGCAGCCGCACGATGAGCATGGTTTCATCCAGCCTCGTCAGGCGAACGCGTCCCAGTTCACCGGGCGGCATGACATCTCCTTTGTCACTGACCACCTCAAGCAGCAGACGCGAGCCGAAGGGGAAGTAATCAAGCTGACGGCCAGAAGCGGTGGATAATTCCAGACAACAACCCATGAGCGTGTTGCCGTAGCCCGATAGATGAATCGCACGGGGGAAAAGCTCGATCTGAAACCGCTGCATTTGCTGGGATGAAACCGCCATGCCTCCGTAATGCACACCGCAGATGCGATGGCGCTGCGCCTGCGACATCACACGAGCAAGTGCCTCAAGCACCGGCGGTGTGGTGAACAGCACCGTGATCGGCTGCGTCTGAATGATCGCCATCGCCTGCTCCACGACGTGATCGAGATAGCGCTGTCTGGCGATGGATTCTTCGGGGAGCTTCTTCACCCAGCGAGGATCAAAATCAACACTGAACGGATCAAGACTGCCCATCGCAGTAGCGAGATGCCTCACCACCTTGCCGATGATGTGTGGCCCCGAAGGACCGATGAAAAGCCACTGTTCGTTGGCGGGGAATCCGACATGGCCGGCGGCCTCGATGAAAGGCAGCACAAAGGCTTCATCAAACTCGTTCGTATGAAATGCGGACCAGACGGCAGTGCTGCGTCGAAGCTCACGATCACCTGCGGGCACCAGCGATGTTGTGCCTGCGGTCTGGCCGATGGTCAGTTGATCCAGACGGTGATGAAATCGACGAGGGATGTAATGGAGTAGCGGATGCTGACACAAATCGCTGGCGCTGAGATTGCCCAGCAGTTCCAGATCCTGAATCGACTTGATCTGTCGCCTGGCATCGAGCTTCAGCGCAGCTTCGCGATCCAGCCAGAACGCCGAGCCATGCACCGGGTCAAAGTGAATGTCCACTATTCGAAGCAGTCGATCGCTGACATTTTCGGTCACGAGCGCCGATGCGGAATTGGAAGTCATCGACATCACACACCCTCCGCAATGGTGACGGAGCGTACAAAGCCATTGCAAGCATCCGCCACTTCGTTTTCTTTCCCTTTGAAGAAGTGCTCGCCGCCTACGATGCAAAGCGATTCTGCTTCTTGCAATGTGGTGATCCACTGCTGGGTTTGATCCCGCGGCGTAGCGAAATCGTTGTCGGAATAAATCACCAGCTTGGGCAGCGTGCACTTCGACAGCGCGGTGTAGTCGTGCTGCCTCAGTGTGGGTGCGATGAGCACAAGGCCGACGACATTTTCATGTATGGCCTGCATCGCGGCGAAAGCTCCAAAGCTATATCCGATGATCACCATCGGCTTGCGAATAGCATCATGCAGCCAGCGAGTGGCGGCGCGGCTGTCGGCAATCAGCGCCGGATCCTGCGGGGCACTGCCGGTCTCCCAGAAGGCGAGCATGGCCGCTGGCACATTGACCGGCTTACCCGTGCTTTGCCCCACGCCGCTGTAATCAAAGCGCAGTGTCACCGCGTCACATTCGGGCAGTCGCTTCGCCAGTGCGCGGATGATGTTGTTGTTCATCTGTCCGCCCATGAATGGATGCGGATTCATCAGCGCACAGCCCACACGCGCTGGTCGCAGCGTGTAGCTGAGCTCACCCGCCAGTTCACCGTCGGATGTGCGGATGAGCACCGACTCAGCAAGCTGTTCGTCTTGATTCAGGAGGCGTGCAGCAGGCATTGGCGTCCTCCCTGATCAAATGGAAATTCCTGATTGAAAGCATGCAGAATCATGGCCATCTTCAGCGCCCGCTCGATGTCACCGAAGACATGCACCTGGCCCATGAGAAACGCATGCTGCGGATGCACCTTGCCGTTGACAGCCTGCCAGAACACATCACGTGTCAGGCGATAGCCAAAGTCTTCACTTAGCGTGTTCGCGCCGCGATGCACCTCTGCAAGTAGGCCCCGCTCGAAACGACAGACCCATTGACCATTGGCCTCGTCCTCGATGATGAAGCGGACGATGACACTCAGGCCCGTCAGTTTGGCCACCTGCGAACGCACCACATTCAATGGCAGAAACTTCTCGAAATAGTCGGAGCATTTGACCTTTGCCACAGAGCTGGAGCGACGCTTCTTTCCCCAATGGCAGGACTGCGCATGGCGCATCAGCCGCGCAATAGCCGCAGCATCGATGATGCCGCAGGACAAGCCGGCCGCGTTCTCCAGTTCCGCTGTGTGATCGCGCTGGAACTTCGGGGTGTCGGTGAAATAGTGTGAGATCGGTTTGCTGAAGTCGTTGAATATTCGCTCGTGTTCACTGAGTGTCATCTCGTCGAACGACTCGGGCGAAACCCAGTGGCTGCCGTGCACATCGAAGTAGGTATTGAGTGCATCGCTGATGTTCTGATTGGTTGGCGGATTGGGATGGACCAGGTGGTACACCCTGCCGCACATCTGCGGTCGCACCACAGCGGCGGCGATCATGGATGCCACATAATCAACGGGCACCAGATTCTGACAATCGTCAGCACGGCCGCGCAGACGCAGCGACAAGGCATGACGCGCAGGATCATCCGCGTCGTACATCCGGCTGAAGACTTCCGTCGCTCGCGCTGAAAGGTAAAGGCCATCGAACTTGCTGGCACGTCCCGTTTCGTAGGCGCCGATGATGATCGACGGCCGGTGAATCGTCAGCGAGGTGCCGGCTTCTTTCGCCCACTGCTGACACAATCGCTCGGCCTGCCATTTGCTTCGCTCGTACTCATTGCGAAACTCGCGCGGGCCTTCATGCAGCTTTTCGGGAATCGACCCGTCATATCGGCCACTGGCGTATGCGGTGCTCACATGATGAAAGTGTTTCACGGGCCACTGACTGATCCATCGCAACAGGCGTGCAGTGCCATCGATATTTGTTCGCGCTGGCTCGCCTCTGCCGTCGCGGTCGAACTGTGTGGACGCGGCAGCGTGGATGATTGTTTCGCACTGAAGCTCACCGACATCAGGCAGCTCGCTGCACAGATCTCCCTCAATGGGAATCACCTGACCTGATGCAATCTGCCGATCCAGATCGACATTCAGGTCGGCCAGCAGCAAGCGAAGTCGTTCTTGTGATTCGCGCAGCGGAGCCCTGAGCAGCACAGCGCAGCGGCACTCCTGTTCAAGCAGTTTCGCCAGCAGGTAGTGGCCGACGAAACCGGTCGCGCCAGTAAGCAACACGATTGGATGATGCGTCTGTATTGGCATGATCATTCTCCCGCGGCTTGTTTCTGTGCATGCATGTCCAGCGATTGCAGATAGGTGATCGCCAACCAGATTTGTTCACGGGCAAGAACGTCACCAAAGGGTGGCATCGCGAGCGGCTTGCCGTCAGGCCCAAGGGTTTCACTGGTCATCCCTTCGCTGATCTTGCGATACCAGGCACGCGGCGCACCGCCATGAAGCGTGACGGCAAACCGCTTGCTGAATGCGTGAAAATCCAGGGAGTCCAATGCGCGAGGCAATGCGGGTCCGCGGCCATCGGCATTGTCACCGTGGCAACTGGCGCAGTGCAGTTTGTACACCACCGCGCCGCGACTGACGGCCTGATGATCTGTCCGCGCAGAGAAAGGATTGCCGCTGCCATCGAGTTGCATATCCTGGGCCTCGACCTGTGCGAGGGACTTACCCGTTTCATGTGATTTCCAAGCATAGAACGCCTGCTTGGGAGACTGGGGGCTCATCTGAAGAAACTGGTTGTAGGCCGTTTCATCGGCAGGCCTGATCGCGACGGACAACGGCTGCGGGCCGCTGCATCCATGAATGAGGGACATGCTCACAGCGGACACGCCGATGATTGATACAGACAGCAGGCGTGAGGTTCGTGATGTCATTGAATGTCCCTGATGGTGGTGGAAACAGCGGCACAGGCTGCGCGACGGAGCGCGTGCGTAGAGATGTATATCGTGATGCCTTGTGCGAAAGCCTAGAATGAGCAGCGATTGCTCAGTGTGAAATTGAGCTTGAATTGCAGGGTGAGCAGGGCTTGCACAGGTTCACGTTTGGTTGGCGCCTTCGAATATGATCTTCATGTTTCAAGACAGGTAATTCATGACGCTGGGCCGTAGGCTAATCATCACAAACGCTGCATTCATCGCTGCCATCGCGATCCTTGGCGCGGTTTCTTTGTGGGGCATGGTGCGCATGAAAAAGGATGTTCAATCCTTGATGCTTGAGCATCAGGAGCTGAGATGGATTGATGAGGTCAGCATCACGGTTGCCGAGGTGATGGGCGCGATGCGGGAGGAATTTGCAGATCGTGAATATCTGTTGTCCCGGCTTGATGAGGCCATTGGTCTGACGATGCCGCTCTATGAGATGCAGGCCCATGAGGAGCACGTTCATGAAGAACATGGCGTGCGTGAACTGAGCCTGATCAAACAGGTACTCAACGGCCTCAAGTCAATGCGTGACCGACAGGTCCGGCCATCACTACTCATTTGGGCATGGCACCGCGAAACGAGTATCGCGGAAGCTTCGGGCGTCCTTGATCTGTTGAATGCCTTGGCAGCCGAAACGCTGGCAGAAGTCCGCGCATCGCAGGAGGAAGCCGCCGCCACGATTCGCTTGACCATTGGGATATGTCTGTCTTTGTGCCTGGCCTTGATCATCGCTGCGGTACTACTTGGTCTGCGGCAACATCGGGCGATCACGACACCGCTACGCGTGCTGCAGAGGGGTGTCCGCAAAGTCGCCAACGGAAAATTCGATCAGGCACTTGCCGCCGCGGGAGATGACGAATTCGTTTCGCTGACCGATGACTTTAACCGCATGTCACTCGAACTGGCTGCGCTGTACAACGACTTGGAAGGCAAGGTTGCCCAGCGCAGCCGGCAGCTTGTCCGATCAGAGCGCCTGGCAAGTGTCGGGTTTCTGGCGGCCGGCGTCGCGCATGAGATCAACAATCCACTGGCGATCATTTCAACCTACGCCGAATTGTCACTGCGCGATCTTGAGTCATTGCCCGCCAGTGCCAGCGTGGAGCAGATTGGTGAATCGCTACAGGTGATGAAGGAGGAGGCGTTCCGCTGCAAGAGCATCACTGAAAAACTACTGACGCTTTCGCGCATGGGCGATGGCAGCCGCGGTCCTGTCAACATACGAAAGTGCATTGATGATGTGGTTACCATGGTTGCCAGGTTGCCTCGGTTCCGCGATCGCCAGTTGATGAGCATCGTTGATGAGCTCAACGGCATCACCATCCAGGGCAACGATGCCGAACTCAAGCAAGTCCTGCTCAATTTGATCGTCAACGCGATGGAAGCCGTCCCGCAGCAAGGCAAGGTGAGCATCCAAGCCAGCACCACAGAGGCGGCCATTGAGATCCGTGTCACCGACAACGGCTGCGGCATGACCAGCGAAACGATCGAGCATCTCTTTGAACCGTTTTACACTCGCAAGCAAAGTAACGGCGAACACGGCTCAGGGCTGGGCCTCTCCATTTGCCATGCGATCATTGAAAGCCATCACGGTCGCATCACCGCTCAAAGCGAAGGGCCGGGCATGGGCACTACGTTCACCCTTGTCCTTCCAAGAAGCGCACATCCGCTGACCCCGCGGGAATTCGAGGTGATTCATGAGTGAACAGTTGCGGCAACAGCGCGTCCTTGTCGTGGAAGATGAAGCACGACTGCGCCAAGGCTTGGCACGCGCTATCCCCGCCATGGGCTTCGCACCCATCGAAGCTGCATCGGCGGAAGAGGCCATCAAGCTGATGGAGCAGGATCCCTGCGAAGTCATTCTGCTTGATCTGCGACTGCCCGGCATGCAGGGACTGGACTTCTTCGATCTGGTTCGCAATCGCTGGCCCAGCACACAGGTCATCATCACCACCGGCTATGGCAACCTCGAGGCAGCACAGAAGGCCATTCACCTGGAAGCTGTCGAGTTTCTCACCAAGCCTTGCGCGCTGCAGGATCTTGAACTGGCCATTGCCCGCGCTTGTCATCGCAATCTGCTCGCGGTTCGACGCACGCAAGCACCCAAGCCGGCTTTTCAGACTCCCGCCTTTGAATCTTCAGACACAACTCCTGATCATGGTGAGTCAAAGCCCGCAAAGTCTCTCGAAGAACTGGAGCGAGAACACATCCTCGCTGCACTTGAACGCAACGATGGCAATCGCACTGCCGCTGCTTTGGAACTGGGCATCAGCAGAAGAACGCTTCACTATCGCCTCAAGGCCTATCAGATGGGCGACACCTATAAGTGACCCTCCGGTTGGGCAAGCACATGAAAACTTTCGTGAGGCTCACATCAATCATCATGCAGAGGTAACCCCTTCTTGTGTGAACGCTCAATAGAAGTGTCCCCTCCTTTGGCGAACACCTGATCGGGCGAGTCAATGTCAAGACGAACAAGGTTGAGTATCTGCAAGTTCCGGTGCAGGTCGTTCGGCTTCCGCAAAAGCCCGATCAACTGTTGTGGGATGAGGCCTTGCCCAACGCCGCGAAGAATATCGATGGTTTCGTTGTCTGTCAGGATAAGCGCGCCATGAAGGACGGCTGGGGACATGTATCAGCGGCGAGGCTGATCGTCGTCGGCGAACACCTCTGCAGTGTCGATGGTCGCATCTATGCACGCACCATGAAGGAACTGATTTGCATCGGGGCTTCCAGATGATGCTTGGTGCCCGTGCATTTCATTGCCAGCGGGCAAGCAACTCATTCACCGCTGCGACAGGCGTGCCGGCCACCAGGACCAGATCGGTGAAGATGGTGCCAAGTTTCGCGCCTCTGCGCTGCTTACGGGCAATGTCATTAAAAATCGTAAAAGGCTTGCCGGCCAGATCGATCAGATGGTCTTCTCGATTGAACGCGTACACATGAAACTGCTGTTGCAGTTTTTCATAAAAGGCAGCCAGGTCGCCGCCGCCGGCTTGTGCTGCCGACTCATTGAACTCAATGAAACCCAGGGACCACTTCACCTGACGCAGTGTGTCCTGCATGCCTTGAAGGACTTGAGGTTCGAATCCTTCCACATCGATTTTGTAGAACAGATGCTGGGGTGATGCGCCGGCTTCTGCGAGAACGCGATCCACACTGAGCGTAGGTACGCGTACGGTCTTGTAGCGCGTCGGGTCGTCCACGGTCTGCGTCGATGAGGAGGTCCCGCTCCACAGGGTGTCGATATGAAATGCCTCATCGCCGCCATGCTGACTTCCCACCAGGCCGCAGTGAAGCGACATCTCGGCACGGTGCGGATGTCTCGAAAGCGAATCTTCCAGATATGGATGCAGCTCAGGATTAGCTTCAAATCCGAACACCCGTGTGGCTGGCGCGTAAGCAGGCGAGAACAAGCACTCGCCGAAGTTGACGCCTACATCCAGGGCGACATCCGGCTGGAGTAACGTGCAGCCTTGAATCCAGAAATCGCGATTGCGGGGGACTTTCCGTTTAAGCGTATCGAATATCAATTTTTTGCGAGCACGCTTGTCTGTAGGATCGATGGTGATCTCAATGGCCGCGCCTTGCGGCTGCACGCGCCGCGGCCAGGCGGTGCCCCATTTGAGGAAGGCACGGGAAGACATCCATGCAGACTTCAGCGCCCATTCGAGCGATTTGGCATCCATGATCAGCGCTCCAAACCGAAAGCACCTATTGTCTGTCGGACGTTAGGCTGGGAATTATGTTCCCGGATCATCAACGCCGCTTCGTTACTCGCCTGACGTTGAACAAGTCTGAGAGTAGCACAAAACAGCCGGCGGTTTGAAGCCATGAATCGTTGGGAAAAGTTCCTCGATTGATCTGGCGAAAAACTCCTTCGAGCCACACGATCAAGATGTGATGAACGGCGGCGAGCACGTATCTGGCGGCTACGGGTGTGGAAACAACTGACACTCTGTTTCTCACCATTTTTCACGCCAACGGTCGAGTCAGCCTTGATCGGCCCAGTCCAGTTCTCTCACAAGTCGCTCAAATCGAAACCTTGTGCCCGCCGGCAACAATACTCCCATGTACCATCGACCCCCATCGCTCATAGAGTGTGGACATCGAGTGTGGACATGGAGCCTGCGGTATGCCTGTTCGTTCAAGTCTCTACATCATGCGAATCTTGTTGCCCCTCGCCTGGTCCATGCTGGCGACATCGCTACTCGCTGCCGATTCCGCCTTGCTCGTTCCTGTCGCGCTCGTTCCTGCTGCGCCTGCTGCTGCTGCTCTCGACCACTTCGAGCGCAAAGTGCGTCCGCTGCTGGTGGAGCATTGTCACAGTTGTCACGCAGGCAAAAAGTCCAAGGGTGGCCTTCTACTCGACAGTCGCCCGGCCATCCTCAAAGGCGGCGACAGCGGCCCCGCCCTTGTTGCAGGCAAGCCGGAGGAAAGTCTGCTAATTCAAGCGGTGAAGCAGACGCATGCGGAAGTGAAGATGCCGCCGCGCAACAAGCTCAGCGATGCGCAGGTCAGCGATCTGGTGCGCTGGGTGGCAAGCGGCGCACCCTATCCGGGTACAGGCGAGGGCGGCATCGCAGTTGCCGCCGCGCCAGGTATTGATCTCGTGAAAGGCGCGAGGCACTGGGCGTTTGCGCCGCTTGTTTCCACTACTGCTCCGAAGGTGAACGATCAGGCGTGGCCCAGGAATCCGATCGATCGTTTCATTTTGGCCAGGCTTGAAGAAGCGTCACTGACTCCCGCGCCGCCAGCGGACAAGCGCACGCTGCTTCGCCGGGTGACGTTTGATTTGATCGGGCTGCCTCCGACGCACGACGAAATTGCCGCGTTTCTTGCCGATGAATCGCCGGACGCTTTTGCGAAGGTGGTGGACCATCTGCTCGCTTCGCCGCGCTATGGTGAGCGGTGGGGCAGACACTGGCTCGACCTGGCGCGCTACGCTGATTCCAATGGCTCTGATGAAAATAAAGTGTACGCCAATGCCTGGCGCTATCGCGATTATGTGATCAGCGCCTTCAACAGCGACAAGCCTTACGACCGCTTTTTGCAGGAACAAATCGCTGGCGATCTTCTGCCCGGTCAGGCAACTGAAACAAGCGATCCCGCTGCGAGCTATCAGCGATGGACCGCGACGGGCATGCTCGTCCTTGGCCCGAAGATGCTTGCGGAACAGGACAAAGAAAAACTGGTGATGGACCTGGTCGATGAACAGCTCGATGTCATCGGCCAATCCTTCCTGGGCTTAACCCTCGGCTGCGCCCGCTGCCACGATCACAAATTCGACCCCATCTCCGCAGAAGATTACTACGCTCTGGCGGGCATCTTCAAAAGTACGAAGACGATGGCGAACCTCGCCTTCGTCTCGCAGGTGATGCAGCGCGAGCTAGCCACGCCACAGCAGATTGCCGCGAGCAAGGCCCATAACAAATCGGTCGAGGAACTAAACAAGCGCATCGCCGCAGCAGAGAAAGACCTCAAAGACAAATCGAAAGAAGCTCAGGGCAAAGAGGCTCGCGAGGCGGCGTTGCAATCGATGCGCGAGGAACTGAAAGAACTCAAGGCCAAGCCCTTGCCCACCATTGATGAAGCGATGGCGGTGACAGAAGGCAAACCAGCCAACGTGCCGGTGCATATTCGTGGCAGTCATCTGAATCTCGCCGCCACCGCAGTAGAGCGGCGAGAGCCTTCGGTGCTTTCGCATCTGGTAAAGATGGAGCCCATCCCCAAGGGTCAAAGCGGCCGATTGCAACTGGCGCACTGGATCACCGACACCGCCAATCCGCTCCCCGCCCGCGTCATGGTCAATCGCATCTGGCAGCATCACTTTGGCCAGGGACTGGTGAAGAGCTCATCCAACTTCGGCTTGCGTGGTGATACGCCTTCGCACCCGCAGCTTCTCGATCATCTGGCCACGCGCTTCATTGCGGAGAAGTGGTCGATCAAAGCGATGCACCGCGCAATCCTGCTCAGCGCGACCTATCGCATGAGCACGCAGCACAATGAAAGGGCTGCTGAGCTTGATCCGGACAATCAGTTGCTTTGGCGGTTCAATAGAACAAGGCTGGAAGCGGAGCCGATCCGCGATGCGCTCTTCGCCGTGGCGGGCAATCTCGATTTGAAAATGGGCGGCACGCTCATGGCGACCAAGCATGATGAGTACGTGCCCGACAACTTCCGCAACGGCGGCGAAGTGTTTAAGTCCAACCGCAGAGCCATCTATCTGCCCGTCGTTCGCAACGCGCTTTATCCGCTCTTTTCCACCTTCGATTATGGCGATGCCGGTGTACCCATCGCGCAGCGGACCAGCACCACGGTTTCCCATCAGGCACTGTTCATGCTCAACAGCGAACTGGTGATGGATCAGGCTACGATACTGGCGACGAAACTGAAGACTGAAGCCATCGATGAACAAGCAAGGCTTTCGCGCCTGTATGAACGCCTGTTCACGCGTCTGCCCACGAAGATCGAACAAGGCAAAGCGATGCAGTTTCTCGATCGCGCTGCCCAAATGATTCAAGATGAAAAGAAGACGCCGATAGAAACAAGAGATGTAGCCTGGCAGCGGTTGTGCCACGCGCTGATGGCGTCCAGTGAGTTTGTTTATGTGGAGTAAGCGAGAGGATCGGATTGCATTGATGAAACAACAGACTTCACAACTGAGCCGTCGCGAATTGCTTCGCAGATCCAGCGCAGGCTTTGGCAACCTGGCGCTGATGGGTATGCTTGCCAGCACGACTCCTTCGCGCGCCGCAAGCAACGCGCCCAGTACCAGCAGCGACGACAAAACCCTTCGCAGTCCGCTAGCCGCGCATCCCGGCCACTTCGCCCCGCGTGCCAAGCGTGTCATTTTTCTTTTCATCCATGGTGGGCCTTCGCAGGTGGATACCTTCGATTACAAGCCGCTCCTTCAGCGGGACACCGGCAAGCCGTTGCCTTTCGCTAAGCCACGCGTTCAGTTTGCTCAGACCGGAAATCTGCTCGCTTCGCCTTGGAAATTCAAACAACATGGCCAGTGCGGCGCGTGGGTCAGCGATCTCTTCCCCCAAATCGCTACGCAGGTGGACAACCTCTGCTTCGTCAAATCTCTCCACGGTTCCAACGAAGCGCACGGCGGGGCACTCCTGAAAGTTCACACCGGCTCCGATACGTTCGTTCGACCTTCCATGGGTTCATGGATCAGCTACGGCCTGGGCACCGAAAATGAAAACCTGCCCAGCTACATCACCATGAGCCCCACCAGCGGCCACGGCGGCGTCAACAATTATGCCTCCGCATTTCTGCCTGCCGTCCATCACGGCACCGCCATCCACTCCATCAGCGCCAAGACCAACAAAGCCGAGGTCGAGTGCTTGGGCAACGATCGCATCGCACTGAACATGCAGCGCGCGCAGCTTGATCTGCTCGGTGAAATCAATCGCGATCAGCTTGCCCGCACCGGCCCAGATGCAGCGCTGGAAGCGCGCATCGAATCGTTCGAGCTTGCCTTCCGCATGCAGACGCAGGCACCGGAGCTACTCGATCTCACCAGCGAAACCGATGCAACAAAACAGCTCTACGGACTCGATCAAGCCAACACCGCCCAGTTCGCCAGGCAATGTCTGCTGGCGCGAAGGCTCAGTGAAAAGGGCGTGCGCTTTGTGCAGTGCTCGCATGGCTACTGGGATCAGCATTCGAACCTGAAGAATGATCACGCCAAGCTTGCCGCCGAAATTGATCAGCCTGTCGCGGGCCTCATCGCTGATCTCAAGCAGCGCGGAATGCTCGATGAAACGCTGCTGATCTGGGGCGGCGAGTTCGGCCGCACGCCGACGGCGCAAGGCGGCGACGGCCGCGATCACAACCCGCACGGCTTCACGTGGTTCTTCGCAGGCGGCGGCACAAAGCCCGGCTTCAGCTACGGAGCGACCGATGACTACGGCTTTTACGCTGCACAAGACAAGGTGCACATCCACGACCTGCACGCGACGCTGTTGCACCTCTTGGGCCTGAATCACGAGGCGCTGACTTATCGCTATGCCGGTCGCGATTTCAGATTGACCGATGTGGCAGGCCACGTGGTGCGCGACATCTTGGCGTAAAAAAACCCGCACCTGAAAAGGCGCGGGCCGATGGTTCATGTCATCAATAGGAATCTCTGAATAACCCGAGCGCCGCTAAGGAAGGCAAATGCAGGAAAAGAATGTCAACGGTTCAAGGCTTTTTCCTGCTTTCCTGCTTTCTTACCTACCTGCTTTCCTACTTTCCTAAGAGGCCCTTCCGCCGAATCGTCCGAGTTATTCAAAAGTCCCATTCGCGAATTCAATCCTCAATGGGAAGCAGGTTCTTCCGTCGCGGCAGGTTCCGCTGTGTCAGTCGGTGGTTCTGTCGCAGTTTCAGCGGGTGCGGCAGCCGGTGCTGCTTTGGGAGCCGCATGCAGCTTCACATTGGAAAACTCATCGAGGTTGCACACCACAATTTCGCCATCATCTTTCTTGAGCGTCAGGCGATCGAGCCAGAGCTTGTCATCCTTGGCGTGGGCGAACCATGAGCCGGTCTTTTTCTGTCCGTAACTGACGACAATGCCAGTGACCTGCGTGGTCCAGACACGGGCGCGCTGAGGGATCTGGTGCGTAACGGTGACGCGCTGACCGGGCTTGAAGGTGTCAATATTCGTCGGCATGATGAATTCCGAATCGGTAAGGCACAAGGCACAGATTAACGCAAATGCGCGGCGCAGAAAAGGGGGCAGCGAAAGGTGTGAAAGGCACAGAGGCATTTGGCTCGTACTCCCCTCCCTTCCAGGTCTCCATAGGCGACTCGCAAAGGCGAGCAGGGGTTGGGGGAGGGTTGGATTTTCGATAAACAATCGTGGTGCGTTTCATGCAGTTTTCTGAGCGCGTGACCCTCCCCTGGCCCCTGCCTAGGAGGGAGGGGAATAAGAAAATGTCTATGCGTTTGCCCCGAAAGTCGCGACGTAGTGGACGATCGATTTTGTCTTTTGCTTTGGCGATCGCAATCTCGAGGCCTGCCGCGCCTTGGTAACGACGCCCGTCGTATGCGGGTGCGGCACATTTCATAGAATGTTTATCCATAATTCGACGGTTGAAAACAGGTTCAATACATGCTATACTACGTCTGGCATGATCGATTTGACGGGTTTGATCGTTTCTACAGCATCAAGGGTAAGGGGGTAGACGTCTACCCGTTTACCCCTAGACACGACTTAATCTCTTTGCATGACACGACTTGCAATGCTAGACACGAATGAAAAAACGCTTGGGTAGACAAAACTCGGCTGCAAAAAAATATTTGACCCGCTCGACATGCAATCGTTTTTGAGTAACGCAACGACATCTTCATTAGACTAACACCCATGTCACTGATCCTAGGAATTGAAACCAGTTGTGATGAGACCGCCGCCTCGGTGGTGGAAGAGGGCGTGATCGTTCGGTCCAACATCATCGCCACGCAGCACAAGCTGCACGAGCGGTATGGCGGCGTCGTGCCGGAGCTTGCCAGCCGGGCGCATCTGGAACGGATCAGCCCGGTGATCAGCGAGGCACTGGAAAAAGCATCGGTGAGCTTTGCCGACCTTGATGCCATCGCGGTGGGCAATCGGCCGGGCCTGATCGGTTCGCTTTTGGTGGGCGTCAGCGCTGCCAAAGCGCTGGCGTGGACGCTCAATAAACCGCTGATCGGGATCGATCACGTGAAGGCGCACCTGTACGCGGGCTTCATGCAGATTCCAAGCGCTGATCCGAAATCTCAAATTTCAAATCTGACATCTCAAATTTCAAATTTCAAATCTCCGATCTCAAATCTCAAATCTGACATCAAACCCTTTCCCGCCTTGGGCCTCGTAATCTCCGGCGGGCACACATCTTTGTATTCACTCGCATCGCCGCTGGAGATGCGCGTCATCGGGCGCACCATTGATGATGCGGTCGGCGAAGCGTATGACAAAGCCGCGGTGATTCTCGCCATCGGTTATCCCGGTGGTCCTCGGCTCGACAAACTCGCGCAGACCGGTGATGCGTCCAAGCATCGTTTGCCGCGCACGCTGCTGGGCGCGGAGAGTCTGGATTTTTCCTACAGCGGCCTCAAGACGGCGCTGCTTTATGCGGTGCGTGGCTATCCGGTAGGCAAGGGCAGCAGCGCGACATTCGAGAAGTCGGCTGCGGATCTGTCGGAAGAGGATCGACGCGATCTGGCGGCAGCGTTTCAAGAGGCGGCAGTTGAGACGCTGATGAAAAAACTCGATCGCGCAGTCGAACAGCTTGCAGCACAAGGCGAGCGCCCGCGCAGCCTGCTCATCGGCGGCGGCGTCAGCGCGAATTCTTTGGTGCGAAAGCGCGCGCTCGAATTCGGCGAAGAAAAAGGCTTGGATGTGCGCTTGCCCGCGATGTCGCTCTGTTTGGACAACGCAGCAATGATCGCAGGCTTGGCGCACGAACATTTCACACGCGGCGATCGAAGCGATTTTAAGTTGGAAGCGATTTCGACATCGAGGTGAGATTCATCGCTGGCCACGCACTTAATCCCGCCTTGCGTCGAAGCCTTTGAAGGCTTGCACTTCAGGCACGCGGGTGCGAGAGATTTTGCCGTTGAGCACATCATTGACCTGCGACAGGTCTTCGCTGATTTGTGCTGCTGATGGTACGTATCCGCCGGTGAGCATCTGCCGACGGGCTTCGCGCACTTGTTTCATTCGCATGACCAGTTCGATATCCATGTCGCTAGCGACAGCTTCATCGACAGCAGCGCTGCGGCGGCCCAGTTCAAGGGTGTCGCGTGTCTTGCCCGAAACCTGCGGATTGCTTGAGTGCCGCATGCGGCGGGTCAGTTCGTCAGCGGTGGCGATGCCCGCCGGGGCTGGGCCATGGAGCCCTTCTGCGCCATAGAGAATGGTGGCATCTTCCAAGTCGCGACGAAGGCGATCAGTCAGGTAATAAGCTTGGGCAGTAGCGATGGAATTGCCGACGGGCACACCGCCAGTCATTGGCTGACCGGACAATCGCTGCGCCTTGGTCTGGAGATATTCCTTGACATACACCTGATTGAACAGGGCATCGAAGTCGGCTGAGCGTGCGGAGACATACCCATCGCGGAAATTCTTGACATCACCGCCCGCCAGCGCGGATTCGCGCAGAGGGCGGGGGCAGTAGCTGGTGCCGACGGCTTTGGATTCAGCGGCGATCTTGGCGCGGCGGTCATCGGCCAGCCGTTCGTTGGCGCGAGCCTTCATCATCGCTTCGAGGGTGCGCTGACGATTCTGTTCGATGAGCAAATCGAGCCAGCTTGGCGGGGCAGCACCGGGACGGGTATAGATGCGAACTTCCTGTTCATCATCGAAGAGCCTGGGCGGCGGCGGAGCGCTTCCATCAAACTCCCTGGCGCGGCCATCGGGCTTTTGGGCGGCGGCCTGCTGATGGGCGACCATCGTCTGGAGCCTTTGGTTTTCCTGATGCAAGGCCCGCATTTGTTCTTGCAGCTCTTTGAGCTGCGTCGAAAGGCGAGTCAGTGCCGCATCACTCTGTTCATCAGCCTTGCTGGTGGTGGCGAGATTCACCGTCAAGGCAAAGGTCAGCGCATAAAGAACAGTTCTCGGCATCGGTCACCCCACTTCAAAAAAAGTGTTTTACAGAACGCCAGGATGAAAAATATTCTCGGACTTCTCGATTTTACTTAGACGTACCATCGATTGCAATAGTTAAATGCTTGAAAATTCATAGGTTCCCTCGATTTTTTCGCAGAGGCAACAGGTGCGGACAGGGGGCCAAACGTCGATATACTCCCGCCATGGCGAAAACCAGGACACAGTACATCTGCCGATCGTGTGGCTCGGTGCAGTCGCGCTGGATGGGCAAGTGCCCGGACTGTTCCGAATGGGATTCGCTGGAGGAATACCGCGCCTCGGCTGGTTCAGATAAAGATCAGCAGCGCGGCGATGCCGCCATCGCCACGGCGGCTGATGTCGTCCCACAGGCGCTGCCCATTGGCGAAATCGATGAAGCCCTCGTCGCCCGAATCCCGACGAACATCCGCGAACTGGATCGGGTGCTCGGAACAAACACACGAAGTCCAGAGTCCGGAGTCCAGAGTCCGGAGCCGCGAAACAGTAAAGGTGCCCAGGGTACAAGACTCCGGACTCGGGACTCGGGACTGGGGACTTCTTCCCCGGGACCCGCGACTGGTTCTATTTCCGGCCTCGTCCCCGGCTCCACCATTCTCGTCGGCGGTGACCCAGGCATCGGTAAGTCCACGCTCCTTCTTCAAGCAGCGCAGCAACTGGCGGCTCAGAATCATCGTGTGCTTTATGTCTCCAGCGAAGAGTCCGCGCAGCAGACGCGATTGCGAGCTGCGCGGCTCGGGGCCCAGAGCGATGAGCTTTATGTGCTGGCAGACACCAACCTGGCCCGCATCATCGAACAGACCCGGCGGGTGCAGCCCAAGGTCATGATCATTGATTCGATTCAGATGATCTACAAAGGCGATCTGCCCGCAGCACCAGGCAGTGTGACGCAGCTTCGCGCTTGCTGTATGGAACTAGTTTACCTTGCAAAATCATCGGGAATTGCTGTGTTTCTGGTGGGGCATGTCACCAAAGAAGGGCAACTGGCGGGGCCCAGACTGCTTGAGCACATGGTCGATACTGTGCTCTATTTTGAAGGCGATCGGTATCACAGTCATCGCATCGTTCGCGCCATCAAAAATCGCTTTGGGACGACGTTGGAGGTGGGCCTGTTTGAAATGGGTGACACCGGTCTTCGCGAAGTGAGCGATGGCGGCTCGCTCTTTGCCGCGGAATATCGGCCGATGCCCGGCTCGGTGGTCTGCCCGGTGATGCAAGGCTCGCGCTGCCTGCTCGTAGAAATTCAGGCGCTGACCGCCACCAGTTTTCTAGGCTCCGCTAAGCGCAAAGTCAGCGGCCTTGACTCCAATCGATTGGCCATGCTCATCGCTGTGCTCGAAAAACGCGGCGGCCTTCGCCTGGCCGATCAGGATGTCTTCGCCTCCAGTGTCGGCGGCATGAAGATCGCTGAGCCTGCATCTGATCTCGCCGTGGCACTGGCGATTGCGGGAGCGCATCTGAACAGGCAGATCGGGGGGCGAAATAGTTCCGAGTTCAAGGTTCAAAGTTCAGAGTTGAAAAACAAGAGTCCCCATGCGCAAGAACCGTCAACGACAACTCTGAACTCGGAACTCAGAACTCGCAACCCTGGTTCCCTAGGCACCTGCGCTGTCGGCGAAATCGGCCTAGGCGGCGAGATTCGCCATGTCAGCGGCCTAGAACAACGCATTCGTGAAGCATTTCGGCTGGGGTTCAGTCATGTCCTGTGTCCTTCCGTGTCGATGAAAGTACCAGCGGGCTGCGAACTGACCCCGGTGCAAAGCCTCGATCACGCGATGCAGTTGCTCGTCTGATCGAACAATTCAACGAATGGATTATTTCCCCGTTTAGCTGCGGAGCAAAGGTCCTCCGTCGCTCCGCGCGAGTAGCCGTGGACTTTGTGCATCGCGCTCCGCGCTCATAGTGGTGAGTTTTTTTTGATTCCCATGCATAATCATTTTCACAACTCGCGTGCCCTCATCACCGCCGCGCGATCTTTTTTTCTTCACCTGGCCTTCTTCATCGCACTGCTTCTACTCGCACCCGCCACGCAAGGTCAGGTCCTCAAAGCCAAGTGGGTCGAAGAATCGGAGCTGCGAATCGAGGAAATTCGCAAGGCTGATCTGCGCATCATCATCATCGATAAAGAGGGCAACCCGGTGGCCCGCTGTCCGGTGCATATCGAACAGGTGCAACATGCTTTTAGATGGGGCGTGAGGCTGCCGCGTGAATTGCCCGAAGAGTTGTTGCCTACGCGTGAGCAGATCAAGGCAGCACCACTATGGCGCAGCTTCAGCGGTATCGCGCTCGATGCTCATACCCAGTGGCCCATCACGCAGCCCGACCGAGGCAAGTGGGATTTTGGAAGCGTCGAAAAGCAACTCGCCTTCGCCCGGGAGCGCGGCCTCTCCGCACGGTGGGGCAGTGTGGTTTCCACCGATCCCGGTCGCATGCCAGGCTGGGCAGCTGGACTCAAAGGCGATGAACTTCGCGCTGCTTTGGAAGCGCACACCAAAGAGGTCGTCTCGCGCTTTGGCAAGCAGGTCGATCAGCTCGATGTCGTGACGCAGATGATCGATCATCGTTTCATTGAAAAGGAACTGGGCTTCGCTGCTGTTCGTCGCCTCTATCAGCTCAATGATTACGAACGTGAACGATCGACCAATCCTGTGAATGCTTCATCTTCGCTGGCGCGTTCGATGCTCGCTTTCGATGATGCGTTTGCCCCCGCTCGATTGCAGAAGGCGCTGCGCCAGGTCACTGCTTTTCGCGAAGGTTTCGTGCCCTTTGACGGGATGGCCATTGAGGTGCGTTTCACCGGTTCACTGGTGGAAGCGCCCATCACGCGCAACTTGGAATGGCTGGGCGATCCCGGCATTCCTGTGACGGTGGTCAATCTCGAAGTCTCTGGCGATTCCAAAGCTGATGCTGCTGTGAATCTCGAAACCGCGCTGCGGGCGATGTTTTCGCAGCCTTGTGTGGAAGGAATTTATTTCGCAGGTCTGCGCAGCCGCGATCTTCAGAATGAAGATGCGGCGCTGATGGAAGACGATGGCACGCTCACACCTTCGGGCGAACTGGTGGATCGCATGGTGCGGCAGCACTGGTGGACCGATGTCACCGCGGCTGCCGATGATCTGGGCAATGTGCGTCAGCGCGTGTTTGCCGGTGCTTATCGCATCTCCGCATCGCTGCCTGATGGGAGCGCAGCTGATGTTCATGTGCGCATCAGTCCGGGCCAGTCGCGGCTTGTTTTGATGCAGCCGATCAAGGCGAAACCGGCAGATGCGCAAGTAGCAGATGCGGACAAGCACAAAGAGCCAGGCACACCCAGCGAAGGTGAAGTGTTGATCAAGCCGGTGATCGACGGGGCCATCGTGCCTGTAAAGGAAGAGAATAAGCGATCCTCTTCCTCATCCGATTCATCGGCGGTGCCTATCCCGGGTCGCTCGCGCCTTGAGTTCATGCCTGAGCGATAATAGTGTTCAGATCGTCGCGCATGGTTCAGCTTTCATCGGTTTCATGTCGTCACCTCCTCGATCGCCTATAATTCTCGCGTTCAGCCACCTCACGGAGTACCCGTCATGAGTGATATCCATCAACTGCTCGATCGACTCTGGGAGGACTACGCCAAGCTCAACCCCAGTGCCAAAGGTGTGCACGAGTTGCTCGACGCAGCCGGTGAGCGAATCGTCAACGATCACATCGCTCTTCGCACCTTCCGTCACCCGCAGGTTGGCATCGATGCCCTCGCCAAGGCCTTTGTTGAAGGCGGCTACGTCGTCAAAGGTGAATACGATTTTCCTGACAAGAAGCTTTACGCCCGCCACTACGAACACGAAGACCACACGCTGCCCAAGGTGTTCATCAGTGAACTCAAGCTGGAAGAATGCTCCGAGGAACTGCGTGGCCGAGTGAGCCTGCTCATCAATCAGGCGCCCGATGATCTGGGCAAGCGCGAGGATTTTGCGCTCTCAGGGCGGCAGTGGAAACTAACCCTTGCTGAGTACGAGAAGCTCGCCGCCGAGAGCGAATATGCCGGATGGCTGGCGGCATGGGGCTTTCGCGCCAATCACTTCACCATCTTCGTCAACTATTTGGAAACCTTCGACACGCTTGAAGTGCTCAACCAGTTCCTCAAAGACAACGGCTTCAAACTCAACGCCGCTGGCGGCGAGATCAAAGGCACCCCCGAGGTCTTCCTCGAACAATCCGCGACGCTCGCCGACAAAGTCGAAGTGAAGTTCGACGATGGCAGCAAGCAGATCATCCCCTGTTGCTACTACGAATTCGCCAAGCGCTACCCGATGCCCGATGGCAAACTCTTCACCGGCTTCATCGCCAAGAGTGCCGACAAAATCTTCGAGAGTACAAACCGACTAACCTGAATCGCAAGCAACATCCACCTCCCCCCTTTAGCGGCGGCCCAAAGACTCTGCGCCGGGCCGGGCTCTTTGAAACTGGGCGTCACGTTCATCACGCGATCTCACGTCCCTAATTCTGAAAATCATAAAGCCCCGGCAAATCTAATATTTTCGTCAGCTCATCCAGCGCATCGCGCCCTTCCCGGATCAAGCGCACATCCCGAAGATCATCCGCACGCAGTTCATCGCGATAATGATTATTGACCCAGGCAACAAGCTGTTCGTGTAGTGCCAGCGACCAGATCACACCTTGATGCATCGCCTTCGCTTCGCTTTCGGTGAGCACGATGCGCAGGCGCAGACACGCCGGGCCGCCGCCGTTGTGCATGCTCTGCTGCAGATCGACGACATGGCGCTGGCGAATCGGCGTATCGCGTGAAAGCAGATCATCGAGGAACCGCCGGGTGGATTCGTGTTCCATGCACTCGATCGGACAGACAATTGCCATCGAATCATCATGCAGCGACACGATCTGACTGTTGAACAAATACGACGCGACCGCATCCTTCAAAGGAACTTCATCCTCGCGCACTTGAATTACGCCCAGCGGCTTGCCGCTTCGCTCTTGAAACCGCGCGCTGACCTCGGGCAGAAAACTCTCCTGATCCACATAAGCCCGTTCATGGCACAGGAAGAAATCGCGATGACCCACGGCAATGACATCATTATGAAATACCCCTGCATCAATCGCAGCGGGATGCTGCTGCACGAAGAAAGTGTCATCGGGATGAAGGCGATGAAGCCTTGCGATGGCGGCTGAAGCATCGCGTGATTGACGAGCGAAAAACTTCTGAGGATGACATGCCTCTCTGTTGTGATGATCTACGCCATACGTGAAGATTTCGATACCACCATCACCATGTGCACCACAGAGTCGTGTGTGATTGGCTGCCCCTTCATCGCTGCACGGTAACGATGGACTGAGTGCGCGGTGAACACGAAAGAACTCGGCTGGAAAAATCTTGCGAAGAATGAACCAGGACATGCTCGCTTCGCGCTCCCGGTGCAGATTGGAAATGAGGTTGGCCGTGGTCAGATGCGGAAGATGATCCTGCGTGTCGCTGCTAGGCGAGACCGTCGCCATGTTGGCGGCCCACATCGATGAGGCGCTGCACGCCGCAGCAAGAATATGCGGTGCTTCGCGCCAGGCGCGCTCGATTCTCACGGCTTCATCATCATCTTGAAATCCCATCTGCCAAAGAAGAAACAAATCCGGACGTTCCTGTGGCGGAAGCACCGCCTGTTTCACACCCAGTTCTGCAAGTAGTTTCATCTTCGCCAATCCTTGCAGCGCAGCGAGTTTCGGATGCGAAACCGCGCCCTTGTGCGAAGACGATGCCAGATTGCCCGGCGACAGCCCCGCATAATTATGCGTCGGCCCGATCAGGCCATCGAAGTTGTATTCATGTGCGATGGGCATTTTATTTAGCCGTTCGCCTTGGCGAACGAAGATTCACAGATCAAGCCCCGGCGTCATCGTTGCAGGCATCGTCACGCGTTCACTCTCATAAACCGCTGTCACATACGAACAGTAATCCGCCGCAAAATATCCGCTGGGCCGATGGTTGCCGCTGTGCCCCGTGCCGCCAAAGGGCAGCAGCCCGCTGGCGCCGGTGGTCTGTTTGTTCCACTGAATCACACCAGCCCGCGAGCGCTGCTGAAAGACTTCATACTTGGCGCGATCATCGCAGATGATGCCCGCCGCCAGTCCGTACTGCGTGTCATTGGCCACGGCGATCGCTTCATCGAAATCCTTCACTCGGAGCAGTTGCAGCAGCGGACCAAAAATCTCCACATCCTCGCGCTGCGCGACATCTGTCACATCCATCACTCCTGGTGAAATCATCGCCGCACAGCCGCTCGCGGCTTTGCTCTTCCTCAGTACGATGCCGCCGCGTTTGATGAGATCATCCTGCGCCTCAAGCACGCGCCTCGCCGCCACCGCCGAAATCACCGGCCCCATAAACGGCTGCGGCTCCGCATCCCACTTGCCCACACGAATGCGATCCACCATCGGCAACAGCACATCCAGAAATCGCGCCACCTCATCGCCATCAATCATGATGAGCTTGCGCGCACAAGTGCACCGCTGACCAGCGGTGATGAAAGCTGATTGAATCGTGTGATAAGCCGCTGCTTGAAGGTCGCTCACATCGTGAACGATCAGCGGATTGTTGCCGCCCATTTCCAGCGCAAGAATCTTCTGCGGCGTGTCACCAAACGCTTTGCTCAGCGCCAGCCCTGCACCGAAGCTGCCCGTGAAAAACAGCCCGTTGATGTCGTGATGCTTTGCGAGTGCGATGCCCGTGTCGCGCCCGCCTTGCACCATGTTCAGCACGCCTTGCGGCAGCGCTACATCATTCCACGCCTCCATCATTCGCTCGCCCACAAGTGGCGTCTGTTCGCTGGGTTTGAAAACGATCGTGTTCCCTGCAATCAGCGCGGGCACGATGTGACCGTTGGGCAAATGGCCTGGCAGATTGAATGGGCCAAGCACCGCCACCACACCGTGCGGCCGATAGCGCGTGATAGCATTCGTACCGCCGATGTCGCGCTCTGTCTCTGCACACCGCTCGCGATAGGCTTGAATCGAAACTGCTACTTTGCCGATCATCGCTGCGACTTCCTGCATCGCTTCCCAGCGCGGCTTACCCGTGCTGAGACAGATCGACTCCACGAGCGATGACTCATGCTGCTTGAGCGCCTTCGCGTAGGCTTCGACGAATGCGATGCGCGTTTCAAGCGAAGTGCTCGACCATGCATCAAAGGCGTTGCGAGCTGCGACAACAGCGCGATCGACATCAGTAGCGCTAGCGATTTCTCCCTGCCAACTGGGCTGGCCCGTGGTGGGATTGATGGCGGTCAAGAGATTGGGCATGGTGGGTTGCCCCTTGGGAATTTCGGGATTGCGATGCTAGATTTCGTTCGCCAAGGCAACGGCTAAGTAGGTTTCGCGGTGACGTAGCGCACGGCATCGCCGACTTTCACCTTCAGCGCGAGCCCGGTGAGTTTGGTGATGATGATGCCTTTGTCCGCATCAACTTTCACCGGACCCATGCAAGCGCGAAAATCACGTTGCGTATTACTGATGATGAAATTCGTCGCATCAATTGGCCCTTCCACGATCTGTGAAATGCGGGCTTGCACGCTCTCTTTCACTGCACGAATTTTTCGCAGCTGCGAACTGACACATGGCCCAGCTTCAAAAATGTCGACCATGCCGTTGCGTAAAAAGCCTTCGGTTTCCAGCACGTGCAGTGCCGGCTCCGTCTGCGCGTGAACCTTGCCGATGACATCCTGCGCTTCCTGCGGCAGCAGCGGAATGTAGATCGGATGCTTGGGCATCAGGTCGGCGATGAATCGCTTGTTAATGATGGAGAGGTAATCAGCGCGAGGCAGATCGATCTCGAAAAAGTGTTTGCCGATGGCATCCCAGAATGGCGAACGACCTTGTGCATCAATCACGCCTCGCATCTCAGCGATGACCAGCGGATCGAAAAATTTCTTAAACTGCGCCATGAAAAGGAATCGGCCGATGGAGAGCAATCGTCCGTTGCCGCCGCCGCGATAGGAAGGCGCGAGAAAAAGGCTGCCGATCTCGCTGGGGCCATCGTGTTCGGCGTAGAGGTGGAGCGTGCGAATTTCCTTGCGGATTTTGAGCGTTTTCGACTCGTGAATAGAGGACTCAATGCGGTAGGCATAGAACGGCTCGAAGCCGCCGACCTTCGCGAAGACGCCGGCGGTACCCACGACCTGTCCGGTGGTGAGGTCTTCCATTACGAAAAGATAAGGCTCGCCCTCAGGTTTCTGTTGCAGCTTCTCGAAGCCGCGCATGGAACCTTCGATGCGCTGCTGTAGTAAGTCACCATCGGCAGGCAACGTGGTCAAACCGAAACCCGCCTGAGCGACAAGCGCAACAAGCTGATCGAGGTCGGCAAGCGATACAGGGCGAAGTACAACCACAAGCGTGTCCTTGGAAAGGGTCCTAGAAAAGCGTCGCCATCGTCGTCTCCAGAATCGTAGCCACCGCATCGATATCTTCTTCTGCGACCACTGCCATGGGCATCAGAAATCTCACACGGGCAGGACTAGACCCTGCGACGAATGCGAGCACCCCTGCATCGAAGAGCGCGAGCACAAGTTTCTTCGCATCGTCGGCGGTGCCTTTGAAGGGTGTGAAAGCGATCATACCGCCTAAGCCGTAAGGCCCGGCGATCCATCCGGGGTGCCTGGCGGCGATGGCGTCCAGATGAGTGGTGAAGTGGCGATGCAGTTTCGCGATGCGGCCGTTGTCGCCGTAGAAATTGCCGGTGGTCAGATGATCGAGGATGACTTGTGCGCCAGCGATCGATGCGGTGGAGCCGGTGAAGGTTTGACTGATGAGACCGGGTTTGGGTTTGTATTCATCGGTGAAAAGCGTGGCGCAGATCTGGCTGAGTTTTCCGATGGTGACGATATCGACATGCTCATCGAGACCGAAGGCCTGGAAGCCGAAGAGCTGTGTGAGCCTGCCAAAGGTTTGTACTTCATCGAAATAGACTGCGATGTTGTTTGCTTTGAGGATGTCGATGATGGCGAGAAAAAATTCGCGTGAGCCGACGTTGTACCCGCCTTCGCCGACGACCAGTTCCATGGGCATCACCGCATGTTGGCCGGGGTAACGTGCGATGTGGCGCTTGAGAATTCGCGAGGCTGCTTTCGTGGATTCTTCAGGGTGAGCAGCATCGAAGTAAGGCACGTAATCCACGTTGACGGTCGTGGGTAATCCTTCGCGATATTGCGGACGATCGGTGATCTGCGAGAGCACCATCGTTCGGCCCATAAAACAATTCTCAAACGCAAGAATGCGCGAGGCTGGCGCTTTCTTCTGCAAGGCGAGCTTGAGCGCATTCTCGTTGGCCATCGCACCACTGGTGGTGAGGAAGCAGTGGTTGAGTTTCGCGCCGCTGGCTTGTGCGTGGTGAATGATGGTTTGTGCGACCTGCGCGGAAGGGGTGTTTTGTTGCAGGTTGCCTTGCATGATGGTGTCGCTGATGGCCGCATCGATGCCAGCGCTGACGAGCAGCGGATGGCTGTGGCCCATGAAGTGCACGCCGATGCCGGTGATGAAGTCGTACTTGATGGATCCGTCGGCAAGTTCGACGAAAGGGCCGCGACCGATGCCGCTGCCCAGGTAAGGGAAGTAAAGCGAGCCGCCGCGCGCTTCTGCGAACTGCGCGAGCATGACGTCGTAGGACTGCTTGCGCGCCGGGTCGGCCGGGCGTGGGCCGGTGATGTTTGTCTGATGGTCGGCCAGCGCAGCAAGAAGGAGTTTCTTCGCTTCTGCGACACGCGGATCAGCAGCAAGAGATTCGGCGAGGAGGGGAGTGGACATAAATAGCTCGTCATTTCGTAGGGTGGGCAATGCCCACCTTGATTGGGACACGTGGTGGATCGTGGTGGGCAGTGCCCACCCTACGCTTTGGCAATTCGTGCAAGCAGTAGCGCTGTGAGCTTAGCGCGCTCGGTCAGGCTATCAAGGTGGAGCGTTTCATTTTCACTGTGAATCGAGTGGCCGCGTGGCCCCAGCGTATCGACGTTGGCCAGTCCGGCGGCGGCGAGTTTGTTGCCATCGCAGACGCCGCCGGTGGGTTGCCAGTCAAGATTCAGATTGAGCAGTTTGCCGCTGTCGCGCAGCGATTCGAGTAGGCTCAGTGTCTTTGCATCAATCGGTTTGGGTGGCGAATGAAAGGCTCCGTGAAGCTGCGCCTGAAAGCCATCTTGCCCGTTGATATCTGCGAGAACGGCCTCGAGTTTCTGCTCGATGAACGCCTGCTGCTGCGCTGTGGCGACGCGGCAGTTGAAGCGAGCGATGGCCAGATCGGGAACGATGTTGACCGGGCCGCCGCCTTCGATTTTGCCGACGTTGAGCGTCAGGCCGGGGTGTTCAATTTTCATTCCGTTTACTGCGGCAAGTTCTACGACTGCTTTTGCGATCAGGTGCATGGCGTTTCGGCCTTGGTCGAAATAGCGTCCCGCGTGGGCTGCTTTGCCGCGCACGATGAGTGTGAAATTGCCCGATCCTTTTCGCGGTGCTGCGAAGCCGCCGGTTTCCAGCGCGGGTTCAAAAAGCAGGCCGATGTCGTGGCGTGATGCAGCTTCGCTGAGCAGGTGAGCGGAGCCGGGCGTGCCGATTTCTTCATCGGGATTCAGCAAGACTTCCCAGGCGATGCGCTCGCGCCACGGGCTTCGCTCAATGGCCTCAAGTGCGGTGAGCATGATGATGATGCCGCCTTTGGCATCGGTGACGCCCGGGCCGCGCAGGGTGTTTGCGTCGAGCTTCTCGCACTTTTGAAAAGGATGATCGCCACTGTAAACGGTGTCGTAGTGGATGCAGAGGAAGACGCGAGGAGCCCCCGGCTGATGGCGATGAGGTTGCTTGTGAAAGCGAAGCGCCTGGCCGAGTTTGGAGGTGGATTCGTTGCCGCGTGCATCGATCTCCACGAGTAGCGGCAGGTCGATTTCTTCGCAGGGAGCGCCAAGTGCTTCGAATCGTTCTTTCAATTGCAGAGCCACGGCAGCCAAGCCCGCGAGATTCATCGTGCCTGAATTGATGTTCGCCAGTGCGGTGACTGCATCGATCATGCGATCGTGCTGGGCGTCGATCCAGCGGAGCATGTCTTGATGTTGCTGGGCGCTGTCCATGGAATCATTATCGGAGAACCCATGCACGGGAGTGCATGGGCTTTGGTGAGGATGAGGAAAATGATGGCGAAATCAGCCGGAGAAAGCGCCGACGTTGACGTGGCCGTAGAGGAGAAAATACAGATCGCGGAGGAACTTGGCGAGGAAGAAGTTCATCACGATGATGGCGATGAAGCTGGTGACGAAGGCCTGCGTCGCCGCTCTGCCGACGCCTGCGGCACCGCTGTCGCAGTTGAAGCCTTTGTAGCAACTGATCAGGCCGATGGCCAGACCGAAGAAACCTGTCTTGACGAGGCCGCTGAGGATGTCGTAGTTGGTGACGAAGCGAGCGGAAAAATCCCAGTAATCGGATGGGTTCACGCCGTACCCGCGCACGCAGATGTACCAGCCGCCCATCACACCCATCAGATTTGAAAAGACCGTCAGCAGCGGCAGCATCAGCACGCAGGTGACCACGCGAGGCACCACGAGATAGGCAATTGGATCAGCGCCCATGACGCGCATGGCATCGATCTGTTCGGTGACCCGCATCGTGCCCAGTTCGGCAGAGACCGAGCCGCCAACGCGACCGGCGATCATGACGCCGGCAAGGACCGGGCCGATCTGTTTGACGACGGACATGCCGATGATGCCGCCGAGCCTGGCTTCCTGGCCGATGGAGGCGAACTGGTTGTAGGCTTCGATGGCGAGCACCATGCCGATGAAGGTGCCCACGATCATGACCACGCCCAAGCTCTTGGTGCCGATTTGATAGAAGAGGGGCATGAGTTGCGACGGCCGCGACCAACTGCTGATGCCGCGAAAGAACCAGCTCAGCGTCGACATGGAAAAGAAAGTGAATCGGCCAAAGCCTTCGAGCTCATCAAAGACACGCTGACCGAGATTGGCGAATTTCGCTGCGATCATCGTGGGATTGTAAGCGATCGCAACGGCAGGCGGGAGAGGCGATCACATTCTGCCGAAGATGGCGCAGAGGTCGATGAAGATGAGCAGGGCGGTAAAGAGCGCCACGCCGCCAGCCATCACGCGCTGCCACTGCTGCTCCGATTTCAAAAACGAAGGGCGATTGGCCAGCAGGATAAGCATCAGCGGAATAGAGCAAGCGAAATAGATCATGCTGAATCCCGCCAGCGCACCCACCGGCCCTTCTGCGAAAACTTGCAAGGCTCCAAAGCAGATGAAAATCAACGATGGAATCCCCAGGCCAGACGAAATGCCCAGTGCCGCAATCAGCAACATGAAAGGCCCTTGCGAAGGTTCCGCAGCAGTGACTCTCAGATTCAGCTTGCGACCGCACTCAGGGCACTCGCTGTGCTTGAGATTGCGCAGGTCATATTTGCAGACGGGGCAATGCACCTCGCGCTGATGCAGATAGGCGATGAGCATTTCGTCTTCACTGGCCACTGTTGTATTGACGGCGGCGGGACCATCAGCTTTCTCCTGCAATACACTTGCCGAAGTCGAAGTCGAAGTCGACGTTGACTGCGACAGCGGTTCGTCTTCAGTTGATGTGAGGTGCGTCATCTCAATAGACCATGGAGGGTGAACGCAAGAAGATACTGATGATTCTGCTACTCGGTTCGCCAGAAGCGGGGCACGAAGAGCACAAAGATGGCATAGACCTCGATGCGTCCCAGGGCCATGAGCAGGCTCATGAGGGCTTTGCTCAGGCCGGAGAAATCGCCGAAGTTTTCGGTTGCTCCCACCAGATGAAGGCCGGGGCCGATGTTGTTGAGTGTGGCGACTGAAGCAGTGAAGCAGGTGAGCATGTCGCCTTTGGGTCTGCCATCTTCAAACATCATGATGAGTACGCCACCGACAAAACTGAGAACAATGATGCCCAGAACATAAACGACAGTATCCAGTCGCACATCGGGGTCGACGGCCATCTTGCCGATCTTCACCGGGCGAATAGCATTGGGACGGAAAACACGTTCAGCCGAAGAGAGCAGGACTTTGAATGCGATCAGAACACGTATGACCTTGACTCCGCCACCGGTCGAACCCGCACAGCCGCCAAAGAACATGATGGTGACGAGCGTGGCCTGCGAGATGAAAGGCCAGTGGTTGAAGTCTGCGGAAACGAAGCCGGTGGTGGTCTGAATGGAGACGGCTTGAAACGTGCCATGCTGGATCGCTTCGCCAACGGAGGCGCTGCCGATGTACTGCCCGCCGGTGGTGTGGATGGGCATGTTGATGAGATTGACAGAAAGAATGATCGAAGCAATGGCGAGCATGGCCAGGTAGAGGCGTAGCTCGGGATCGCGAAATACGTTGGACGTTTTGCCGCGAAAGAGCTGGTAATAGAGGCCGAAGTTGACACCTGCAAAGAGCATGAACACGGTGATGACAATGTAGATGGCTGGGCCGAATTGCGGGTCGCCGATGGAGGCGTTGCGGGTGGAGAAGCCGCCGGTGGCGAGGGTAGCGAAGGTGTGGCAGATGGCGTCGAAAAGGCTCATGCCGCAGATCATTAAGGCGATGGTCTGAACGGCGGTCAAGCCCAGGTAGATGAGCCAGAGCACGCGTGCTGTCTCACGAATGCGTGGCTTGACGCCCGACTTGGTGGGCCCGGTCGATTCAAAATCTGTCTCTTATACACATCTCCGAACCCACGAGACTAAGGCGAATCTCGTATGCCGTCTTCTGCTTGAAAAAAAA